>Ga0070734_10003923_pt1 | contig 14829 bp, 17 predicted proteins | sample Coa_R1_8_FD_66444 | JGI IMG/M metagenome (GOLD analysis project Ga0070734, IMG submission 66444) | Surface soil microbial communities from Centralia Pennsylvania, which are recovering from an underground coalmine fire - Coalmine... | ecosystem: Environmental > Terrestrial > Soil > Unclassified ...
TCCGCCTCTTTGCTTGGAGTGAGGAGCGCCCACGTGAACCCACACGCCGCTCATGCTTTGCCGTGTTGGCTCCTTCACCTCTTGAAGTGGCTGCTGGGTGAATTCGCCAACGGGATCTTGTCAATGGGGTAGGTGACATGCGGAGTGAGTAATGCCGAAATGGAGAGAGCAGCAGAGTAGGTGAGCTTATAAGAAGGCTCTACGGCACGATGGGGAGACAGTATTGTCTGGTATGAAAGGTTGGCAGCTTGGAGACGTCCTTTTCCCAAGCTGCCAACTTTACTTGGTACTTCCAAGCTGCCACTACTGCTCGACAATGGCAGCTTGGAGCGTCCCTATACCTGCTGTCGGTGGCACCCACACCCACTCTCCATGCCAACCCGTGTGTTCCGCTGTGACGCCCAGCACATCTTTTGCCCGATGCAGCGTTCGCTCCGCGATGCCTGCGGCTTTGGCAGCTTGGAGGAGCGTTTTGGCAGGTTGGGGACCTGTCGCCAGGTGCTGGCGCAAGAACGCGATGGCTTCCTCCAGTCGCCGCAGCCGTTCCGCTGCGCTCCGCTGCTGTTGTGGCACCTTGGTGCTCGCCGATTTTGGCAGCTTGGCATGTGTTCCAGATGGCAGCTTAGCGCTGTCCGCGAAAGGTGCTGTGCCCATTCCCTCTCACCTCGCTCTCTCCAGCTTTGCTGACGTCGAGCGGCTCAAACTGGGCGGTAATGGCCTTGCTCGTCTTCCGCTTTGACGTTACGGACTTGGCACCTTCACCGGAATCATCTGCAGATGGAAGCTCCTTCACCTTGACTGGTGCTATCAATTGCTGCTCCACCCGATCGAAGGCGGCAAACGCATGCTCGAAGATGCGCCGCTCCAGCGCCGCAATCCGCTCAAACCGCTGCACCTCCAGCATGGCGCGCTGCTCACGCTGCATCGCCAGCATGCGCTTCTCCGGGTTCTCCGTTGACTTCGCCAACACAAAACAGCACGCCGCCTCCGCGACATGGAACCCAATCGCCCGCCCCAGCACGACCCAGCCGCCGCCATCGCCACCTACGAGCCAGCCCACGACTGGCACATTGTCCAGCGCGCCCGGTGGAATCGATGCCGCACCCTTGAGTGCATCCAGTTGCAGATACAGCACCTGCGCGGCAATCGAAATGGTCGAGAGGAGCAGTGCTGCTACCAATGCTGCCACAAAGTGCCACCTGGCCCCACCCCAGAACGCCTTGGCCGCCGCAAAGAAGCAGGCCAGACACACTGCCTCGACGGCGAACCCACCGCCATACGCCATCACGCCTGGCACGCTCCAGGTAAACCCCTGGAATCCGGCGAAAAAGTATCCCACGCCGAGCGCCAGGATGATCGCCAGCACAAACGGCACCACTGCCGCAACGAGGAAGATGTAGCCGTTCTTCGCACCCTCCGCGCTGGTGTGCGCCTTGGCGGAGCTGAAGAGCGGCTGCTCCTGCGTCACTGCCTGGCTATCCGTACCAGTCATCTTGCCGACCTGCCAGTTTCCCAGTTTCATCCGTGTCTATCCTTTCCGAGCCAGTGCTGGGCAGCCACAACAACGGCCAGGCGCACCGCTCCCGTTGGGAACAGGGGCACCTGGCCGGGAAAGGCACAGTTGCTGCTCATTTCGGTCTGAGGTACAATTTTTCCTCAGGCCGCCCTGCTCAACCCAGGGTGCGCGTAGTGTGCCAGCGATGTTCCGACATCGGATGGCACACGCCCTTTTTTCGGCTCTTGGCTCACATAGTCGTCAGAGGCTCCTCCGATATGCGATACTACAGGGGCCTGAGCCACCTCCGCTCCTTACGGATGGTTCAGGTCGGTTCCAACCGCGCCGCTTAGGGGCTTTCCTCTAGGCGGCGCTGTCAATAGTGGTCTGCTCCGGTGGGCCTTCCTCCAATATTTGCTGCACGGTGATGTCCAACGCTTTCGCCAGTTTATAGATCGTGATTTCGTTCGCTTCGCCCCCCCGCTCCAGGCGGACCACGGTCATCTCTCCCACACCCGCTGCCAGGGCCAACTTGGCTTGGCTGAGCAGGCGATAGACACGCCAGGCTTTTAGGTGCGGAAGCGCGCGCCGATGAGAGGCTCGTTCCTGAGGCATGACTCGCTCCTTCCACAGAATACCTTTCCATCGCTATCTTACCATATACCATCATAAATAGCAATACACCCTTGAAAACCATCAGATTATATGCTATACTTCCACCAGATGGTATCAAATACCATCATATTTTTCCTCCGACCTGCTTGGAACCCAGGTCGGAGGATGTAAGGAGCATCACGATGACCGACTCAAAGCGCCGGAAGCGCACCCCGTCCCAGGCAACCACAGGTGTGTTGCCTTCTCCCTCGTCCCTCGTTTCCCACCCGGAGCCGCGCACGCCAGAAGAGCGCAAACTCCTCGAAGCCACCCTGCGGCGGGAGCGTGCCTTGCTCTGGACGGATGATCGTCCGTTTAGCATCTGGAAAGCGTAGGAGCCGCAGGAGGCACCAGGCTTTAGGTAGAGCCTGGTGCCTCCACTCACGGAAGGGAAACGATCATGATGTTGCATCCTCTGTTACAACGGCAACAGCACCTGCTCGTCCTGGCGATTGAGCGCTGCGCCTTGCCGCTGCCAACGAAGAAATTCCTGCTGGAAGTCCTCAGCACCAGTGTTGAGACGGCCCTCAAGCAGCAGTGCCTGGGAACGACCACGGTGGTCCTCTGGTGTCAAATCGACCTGGAGCGCTGGGCCGCGACCCTGTCCCTGGAGCCAGCATCTCTGCTGCATATCCTCCGCAGCGTGGTGCAGGAGGGTATCTTGCTCCCCGAACAGGGCGTCTATCTGACTGATGGCTCCTCCGTGACCTGGAATCTGGCCTTTGATACCTGGCCGAGCTTGACCGCTGCGCTACCCACGAAAAGCGCTGATCTGCAGTCTGAGGAGGACACCGATCAGCCGCCCTGGCCGCATGAACTGCTGGCAAAGCGCTGGAAAGGTCGTCCGCCCAGGCCAGTCTGGTGGGCATTGCGGCAACGGGTGCTAGAGCGTGACGACTACACCTGTGTCTATTGTGGCCGACGCGGCGGCACGCTGACGCTGGACCATGTGCTCCCGGTCAGTCGTGGGGGCACCAGCGAATTGGGCAACCTCGTCACGGCCTGCGTCACCTGCAACAGTGCGAAGGGTACCAAGACCCCGCAAGAATGGCTGGCGGCGTTGCAACAGCGGGCAGGGAGGGCATAATGGCACTCCCAGTGACGACTGATCGGGCGGCTCTTGCAGCCGCCCACCCCTTGCACCTGGTGGAGCCAGAGGCAGCTCCTTCAGAGCGCCTGCCAGCTCGCAGGCCGCAGGTCCCGTTCAGTTGCAGTACCAATCTGGCGAACGATGTGACGGAGCAGCTACGGCAGGCGAAACTGGGGAGTCGGGCGCTGGAGGTCTGTCTCTATCTCTACCGCCAGACCTTTGGGAATGCAGGCTGGCATCGAAAACAGGGGCGAGAAGAGTGGTGGTGTACCTTTGATCTGGCCGCGTGGGCAGAGGCGCTCGCCTGCAACAAGAGCAACCTGCGACGCATCCGCACGGAGTTGGAAGCGTGCCACATCATCTGCTTCGAGCCAGACGCAGCGCATCCTGGGCAGGGCCGCCTGGGCTGGAATCTTGCGTTTCGGGAGTGGCTGCCCTATGATGGGCGGCGCGGAGGACAGAGCAGAAGAACGAACCTTGCTGGAAGACAGCAAGAAGACGTAGTTATTCTGCCACAGCAAGAAAGCATAGTTATATCGCCGCAACAAGAGAACGTAGTTATTTCTGCATGTGAGCAAAGAGACGTAGTTATTTACACGAGACCACTGGATGAGCTGCGTCAAGAGAGGGCACGGACGAGTGAGCAAAGGGACGTAGTTATTTCTCCTGGTGCTGGTGTTTCTCCTCTTGCAGCAAAACAACTACGTCAGGTTGATGAAAAGCACTGCAAAACAACTACGCCTGCTCCTTCTGAAGTGGCTCAGCAAGGGATACGAGGAGCTGCAAAAAGAAAAGGATTACGGAAAAAAGCACCAGAAACTCCTGACGTCGTTTCTGCGGCGAATGCCTCGCCGCGTGAGCCAGTCGATCTGGGAAGAAATACGCAGTCGGAAATGGCCCCGCGCCCTGGTGATAAGTCGCTGCACGATACACCTACCGCGCCAGAGATCGCTCTCCAGGTACCAGCGGAGCAAGTGGCGCTCTGGCGGGAGGATGTGGCCGAGCAGCGCTTGGTAGTGGCTCAGTTGCAGGCAGCCTCTGCTCGGGCGAGTGAGGCGTTGCAGCAGTGTTCGCCCAGCGGCCCTGGATGGGGCGAACTGCGGCGGCAGCAGCGCTACTGGCAGCACCAGCTAGAGGCCGCCCAGGGCAAGCTGGCGCAGTTTACGCAGTTTGTCACGCTGATTGAGCAGGGGGCCACCAAGGATGAGGCGTGTGCAGCGGTATTGGGCCAGGCAGCCAACGACAGTGACGGGGAGGAGGAACCTGAGGGTGCCCCTGCCGCAGAGGCGGTCCAGGCAGATCCGCCTCCTACCGTAGCGCCACGGCTGGAAGGGCAGGCGCTGCGGCGAGCACTCTTTGCCACGCTGGTGCGGCTCTTCACCAGCGGCGACCCCAGGCACGTCGAGTTGGAGCGCGGCAAGTTCAACAAGGCGATCAAGAACTTTGTGCTGGCCGGGCTGCAACCGGGCGATCTGCCTGCGGTGCAAGCCGCATTTGGGCGGCTGTGGCCCTGCGCGACGTGTACGGCGCTGGGGCTGGCGAACAACCTGCCGCTGCTGATGGGCACGGCTGAGGGCATGGGCTGGCAGTTCCAAACCGCTAAGATGTCGACATGAGTGGGGAAGCAGGATCCTCTATCGCTGGGTCAGCCAACTGCCCGAAGCAAGGGGTTGGCGCAGCGGCTGGAACGGCGCGTACTGGACCGATTGCGGGAGACGTGTACGATGATAGAAGTTGTCGGGCCGAATCTGCGGGATCGGGCAGCACAGCAAGGGACTGTTAATCAGTTCGCTGACGGTATTGAGCGTGGAATCTGAGAGCAGCCCAAGAGGAAGGTCATGGCTTTTCATTAAAGGGCGAAGAGCAATCGGAAACTGAAGGACATTTGGACAAAAGCCAGGACCTCCTTCGATTCAACAGTCATAGCAGTCACGAAGCCTGGTAGGGTCTCAAGCTACATTTACATATGGTTTTTCCTGCATTTCCAAGCCTTGTCGAAATGCAGGGTGAACCTCAAAGAGCGTGGTTTCTTTCATTTCTACCGATTGCTGGACCTGGTTTGGGTTCATATAAGAATAAATAGCCTGCTTATCTGCTGCTGGAGCTACGCCAAGAAAGGAGAGATTGCAGAGCAGATTGACAAGCGGACCATATAATTCCTCCCAGGTTTTTTGTTTGCTCCCAGGAGCCCAGACCTGTTCACAAAGTGGAGTAAGCCACTGGGGGCCGCGAAATTTCTGGCTTTCCAGCAAGAGCGCAATGTCTTCAAGAATCTGTGTCAATTCGGTTCGACTCAACCGCCAAGGACGTCGCCGGAAGCATTCAAAGACCTTATCGATGTCAAGATAGGGGTCTTTCCATTCGTCCCGCAGGGCCAACAGGCGCTCTTCTGAATATTGTTTCTCAGCATGAAAGATATTGTCCCAGGAAATAGCGTCCGTTCCTGTTGCCTCGCGTACACATTCATTGAGATAAAGAATAGCATCGCGAGGCCGCATCAGGGTGCGGCTTAAGATATAGGAGAGGGAATCACCATAGGTCGGATCGGCTGGAGGAAGTAACTCAGAGAGGGTTTTAGATGGCTCAATCTGATAGCGCTGGCAGGCAGCTTCTGCTCGCTGTTCCAGCAGCGAGCGCAGATCATTCTTCGTCCACCTTATAAAGAGCCGAAGTCCACGAAACTTTTCCTCTTGCCCGCCTTGGCTTTGCTCCCCAAAATTCAATTGTTGAAAGATATTCGTACGCAAGGCCACCACAATCTTTAAGTGTTTCACGGGTTGCATGTCAATCACGGCTTGGAATAGGCATCGGATCAGCAAATTAGAGAGAGTTTCATCAACCCACTCCTTATCAAGGTCATCAATAATCAGATACGTTCGATGCTGTGGTGACTCCAGAATTTCATTATGAACGATGTTGATCATCTGGTTGAGCCGAGGAAGCTGCGTTTCGTTGACAATCCGCTGATATTTTGCGACAGTTTCTCGATGAATTTCTTGACTGGCGGTCTGTTCGACATCGCCCCCACCTTTGAGACCGACTCCTCCAGCGCTGGCACCGACCTCGCCCGATGACTTGATCTTCTTCTGGAAACTTTCGGCAATTTGCTTCACGCGCTCGTCTGCTTCACACCAGAATTTATCTCCAAACTCATTCAAATATTCAATAGCTTTGACCTTCGCCGGGTCGCGTTTAAGCCGCTCTATCAACATCGAGAGAATATTCCGTTTAATCTCTGGAGAAATGATTTGATAACGATGGCGCAAGATTTCAACAACAATCACATGCTTCCACAAAGCCTTAAGGAAGGGTTCAAGGTGGACCCCCATGGTGAGGAGTTGCCGAATGACATCCAAATTGGTGATATAAGGGAGAGATAAATTCTCAGGAACAATGCGCACTACTTTATGGGGGTAACACTCTTCCAGATGCTGAAAAAGCGCTGATTTGCCGCTTCCGGTTCTTCCAATGATAAATCGACGTGGATCATCAAAAGAAGCAACTGACTCGAAGTCTCCATTATCCAAATACGCAGCGGAAAGCAGAGGGTCTCCTTCTGCCATTAAAGCCCCGAAGGTAAAGTTGCTTCTTATCGCCTTTGGCATTTTCTTCTCCCCTACAGATTTCGGCTCTTTGAGGAATCCTTCGCGTATCAAATGATGCACTACTTGGACGGAGCAAGTTTGGATGTAGAGCAAGTATAACAGCCTGTCAACCTTAAGACAAGTTTGGATGAGCGGTAGTGCAGTTCCTCTCCTAGCCAAACAAATATTGTGCTGGTGTTCGATGATCTGGGCGCGGAGAAGCTGACCGGCTGGGTGGAGGAGCAATTCTATCTGCTGGTGGACTATCGCTACCGGCAGCGCCAGCCGGTGCTGGAGTCATCCAATTGCCGGAATGAAACGCTGGCACAGCGGCTGGACCGGCGGGTGATGGACCAGCTGCGGGAGACATGTACGCTGATGGAGGTAGTTAGGCCGAACCAGCGGGATCGAGGTGTTCAACCAGGGCAGAGAAAAGATAGCGAACCAAGCTGAAGGGATTTCGACTGGGCCGCGCGCCACTGGGCGGTACGCATCAGCGTGAAGACACCCCAGGTGCATCTGCGCGCAATGACGACCAAATGTGCCTCCACCTCTGCTGCCGGGCGATTGATCCTCAATACCGACCTCATCACCCTCCCCAAGCCGCTGGGGGAATTTGTGATTGTCGTCCACCTGCTGGCCCCCAACCACGGCCGGGTGTTTAAAGTATTTATGCATGCCTATCTTACGGATTGGGAGGAACGGGAGCAGCAGTTGCGGACTGCTACAAGCGAACGTTCCTAGCAGGTGCCTCCACCCTCGGCTATGATCGCTATCGGATCAATAGCTCCCCTCTCCAGATCTATCTACTAAGAGCCTATCCGAATAACCCAGCGGCCCGAAACGCAATCAGACCACAGGCAAAATGCAAAAACGCCAGGTAGTTCTGTGGCTTCTTGTCCCAACGAATCAGCAACCGGCGAAAACGGTTCATCCACGAGTGGGCCCGTTCCACCACCCACCGGCGCGCTTTGAAGCCAGCGATGCGTTTGATCGCTTTGGCCTCTTCCCCACGGGGACGCACATGCGCGGGTGTTGCCCGAACTCTTTCAGGATGGCGTACACCTCATCGTAGTCGTAGCCTGCATCCAGGCACATCCCCTGGGGTCGCTCTGTTGTGGGCTGTGGCCGCTCGACCACGACGCTCTCGATGGTCGGGCGCGTCAATTTCATATCATGCCGATTCGCGCCCTCAGCCACCAAGCCGATCGGCACTCCGTGTCCTTCAGACACCAGGCTGCGTTTGACGCCGGACTTGCCCCGGTCGGTGGGATTGGGCCCGGTTTTTTTCCCCGCCCAGGGGAGCTTTGGTGATCGCTCCATCCATCGCCAACCAGTCCCAGTCGATCCCGTGTACTTCATCAAACCGCTCGACGCCCGCCTTCCACAACGTGAGGAAGACCCCCGCTTCCACCCAGGCTTGAAAGCGGTCATGCGCTGTTGAATGGGCGCACAGCTCCGTCTGGTTCAGCGCCCGCCACTGGCAGCCAGTGCGCAAGACGAAGAAGATCGCATCGGCACAGGCGCGATCCGGCACGCGCGGTCGTCCTCCCCCAAAGCGGTGGGTATTGACATGCACAGGTAGCAGCGGTTCCAGCACGGCCCAGAGCTCATCGGAAATGCGGAATCCGGTGGTCGTGCGGTTATTGGGTGTGCGTGGGCGGCTTCGTGGTTGAGGTTCTGAGGTATTCATGCCCTCCAGTATAGCAGGTTATTCGGACAGGCTGTAAGAGTCAGCAATGAGGCATTCTTCACCAAGAGGTCAACCTGGCACCAGTCTGATCGCCTCTCTCTTTCCCAATCAGAACCTGGCAATCTAAGCAATTGCCAACGAGCATAGGGTATTGTAATACTCATCAATCTACACTATCATAGCGTGGACAGTGGCAATTACTCGTTTCTCTTGTGTGACTGTGCGGTAACTGTCTAGAGCCCTTGGACTCGGCTCATCTCTGCCGTTTTGGGGTCACTTGTACATTGCCCTTGGTAAGTAGGAGGTGCACTGTGGGTTTGATGTATATCGCGGCGGCTGTCGTGCTCTTCATTGTCACGTTTGGGCTGTGGCATTTGAGGAGGCCACAAATCGTTCAACACCCCTTTGAAACAACAACGATGACCGTTCATTCATCAGCGGCTAGAGAGGCCAACACGCTGACCGCGTCAGGCATAGCTGATATGAGCGTGCCTGCAGAGGATAATGTGACTCTGGGCGATCCACAGCCCTCTGCTCCAGAAGACCTGACAGTGCTTTATGCCCAATTATCGCCCGAACAGCGGGCAGCATTTGCCCAGCAATTCATCACAGAGATTCATAAATCTGACAACCCACAGTCCAAGCAGATCGCGGCCAGCGTCGATCCGCAGAATGTGACTCCACAGCAACTCGCTGAACTGGAACAACATGCGCACGCGACACTCTCTCCCTTTTTCAGGAATTTGATCAATCGTCCTGTCTCTACCGCTGCGCTCAGCGGCCTCGCAGTATATGGCGTAGAGCGGTATTTCAAGAGCGGGGGACCGACGACTAGGATAACCCCTGACGCCTCAAGGGCGAAGACAGATGGAACAGGCAAAACCAATGCGGCCGCTGAGCAAAGGACCTCTACGGAGCAGGGAATCGAAGATGAGAGGATCTCTGCCGAACAGAAAGTGCCCCCCGTTGCGACTGCGTCGGAGTTGCTGGAAGCGACCAGTATTGAGCGGATTGAGCGCTCTGAGGAATCGTCGGGGGGTGTGGTGACGGAAAAGGAAGGTTCTCCAACCGAGACATCCCATACCCAACGCCAACAACCGCCTAAGCTGGCGGATGGAGAGAAAATCAAGACGACAGCGGCAAGCAAACCAAGCACTCCTCAATCAGGAATACGAACACTCCAGTACCTTGGCACAGTAACGGTGCCCAAGAAAATCTATACGAACATATCTCAGAACGTCGCGCTGGTTCTAAAGCTTAAATCTAATACCCCAGAAGCGCTGCCTGAAATGCTTACGGTTCAGAATATAACGAACTTGCCAACGCTCCCCCAAAGCGACAGTGGCGAGGGAATTGTCGCCGTAACGGTTCAGAAAAATGATGACTCTGAGCAATTCCTTGAAGCTGAAATGATTGCTGCTGGCGTTACGGTATCTGGCGATCTCAAGCAACGGCAATCTCTTGCGCTTCAAACACTCGCATATAGGTGGGGGTGCCTTTTCCCCAATTCAGGAGATCAAGCGCTCACGCTGGTCGTTAGAGTCATCCACTCCTCTGGAAGTTGGGAAATCGGAACAATCCCACATACCATCAAAGTCACACAAATCGCTAACCTCACAGCGCGTCAATTAAGTATGATCGGCTGGATTTCAGGGGCGGCAGGCTTTATCTCAACAGTTCTTGGGATTGCAAGCACCCTTCATCTCGTTCCGTAACCATCCATAGCGCAGAAAATGGGTTGCATCCTGAGCTTTGATGACCTGAATCACTATCAGGAGGTGATCGCCGCCATAGCCGAGACGATGCGGCTGATGGACGATATTGATCAGGCCATCGATGAACATGGCGGCAGGCCGATTGTATAACATGTAGCAGTGAGCACTCTTCATCAGAGTGCTCTTGCATTCTAAAATTGGCATGGCTGATGCTGTTGCCCAGACCATCAAGTCAGCAATTTCAAGGAGTATATAGATGGATATTGATCTATCTGTTGGCACTGGCAGCAGGCAGGATTTGATTCTATCCTTCGACCCAGAGAATATGTCTGGGACGTGTTCTGGAGACACTGCTTATCTTCGCGTGCAAGCCCATCTCAAACGCGGAGACACCTGGAATAAAAAGCCGCTACGGGGTTCTATGCCGATTTTGTTGGCAATACACGGACATTTGGGCAACGGGGTGGCCTATGATGGGACTGGGGCAACCTTGGAGCCGATCACCTACCTGCCTCTCGATCTTACCCATGAGGAGAATCTGCAACGCTTGGTTAATCTGGCCTTTGTCTGCACGCGGCGGTATATCCAACATTTTGAAGAGGAGCGTGCCCTGCGCAACCAGAGCCGAAAGATGACCTTCGAACTGAAACTGTGGGGCACTGTGGCGCGCGTGGCTCCCAGATACGATTCCCTTGAGACGGCAGAGATTCAACAGATAGAGCCGATACCGTATGGAATGCCCAAAGAAACGCGGATCGAAGTTGTGGCTTTTGAGCCAGTGAATCTTCGGAACAGCGGTTGCCAGATCAATGTCTCACTCTCCCATTGGGATGAGATGCTGCCCGGTCTTGGGTATCCCAACCGGCGATTCGTTGAGCTGCCCGCGCTTACTGTGCAAAGTATGCCAGATGAGCTGCGAGACGCCGCTGAGCATGTCAATACGGCTCATCAACTCTTCCTTCAAGAAAAGTATCGGGCGGCTGTCCAGCACTGTCGCCAAGCCAGAGATGCACTATTGACACCTAACCGGAGAAGATGGTGCCAGGACAATCTTGGCGGCGTCATGGGCACAGAGAAGGCAGAGATGGTGGATGCTGCAATCTTTGCTCTCACCCACCTGGAGCATCCGGCGAGCCATGGCGACAATCAGGTGGAAGTAGATCGGGATGCTGCAGAATATGTCATCGGGACGATGACTCTGATTCTGCATTATATCGAGCGCAAACTTCAATAATAGAGCTAAAAATCAGGGGTCAGCCAAGAAGGCGGCCGGTCCCTGATTATTCCATTTTATTGAACTGCTCCCATGTGTGATAGATAATGACAGGGCGGCTGTTAGGTACATATGAGGCACAGTATGGGTGTTGTATTTCTTCTCCTCACCCTTGCCATCTTCGGGCTGAGTTTCTGGCTCTGGTGGGTGAGCAAACCAGATGCCAGCGTTTTTAGAATCATCCTGTGGTCCACTTCCTCCCCAAGCGTGCGTGCTCGCCAGATATCTCCACGTTGCTCTTTTTACGCGCTCCTCAACACGTTGGGTCTGCGCCGCGACGAAGAGATAGAGGCAATCCAAGAGAAGATGAGGCAGATAGAGGTGCTATTGCGCAATGCAGCGCAGTGGGGCGATCTGGAAGAGGTCGCGCGTGGAGATCGGGAGGCAATCAGAGAAGACCTTCACCGTCTGGATTTGGAAATACTAGGGCCTGTTCGGCAAATGTGATACACTGAGAGGTTGTGTATCGACATGAACTCACTGACGCTCAATGGGAGCGGATGGCTCCTCTGCTTCCTCCCGAACGATCAACCAAACGGGGTCATCCCTATCATCCCCACCGCAGGATCCTCAACGGGATGCTCTGGATTCTGGCAACTGGAGCCCCTTGGCGCGACTTGCCAGAAAGATATGGCCCCTGGAGGACGGTGGCGAATCGCTTCTATGCCTGGCGCACCAGCGGCCTGTGGGACCGCTTGTTGGCCGACCTCCAAAGCGCAGCCGATGTGGAGGGAGCGCTGGATTGGGCAACCCACTATGTGGACAGCTCGATCATTCGCGCTCATCAGCACGCGGCAGGCGCCCGCCGATCCAGCAGCGATGAAGCGTTGGGACGGAGTCAAGGTGGCTTCAGCACCAAGCTGCACCTGCGAGCGGAGGGCCAGGGCAAACCCATGGTCCTCCTCCTCACTGCGGGTCAGCGGCATGAACAGACCATGTTTGAGCCGTTGATGGAGGCAGGCCAGGTGAAACGACGGGGGCGGGGGCGTCCACGTCAGCGACCGCACCGGGTGGTCGGCGACAAAGGCTACAGCAGCCGTCGTAGTCGTCAGTACCTACGGAGGAGAGGAATCGGGGTGGTCATTCCTCACAAACGGAACGAGCGCTGGCGCGGGCGCTTTGATCGAGCGGCCTACCGAGAACGCAACCGGGTAGAGCGTCTCATCAACCGACTCAAGCAGTTTCGGCGCGTGGCCACCCGTTATGAGAAGCGTGCGGTCAACTACCTGGCCATGGTCGTCTTTGCCGCCATCTTGCTCTGGTTGTAAGGGCTACGCTCTTGGTCGCTAGGTATTTTTGCGCAGTGCGGCGATGACCGGCTGGAATGGACAGTCCTGCCCCCGAGGGGGTGTATAGCAGGCAAGCGCCGTGTGGCAGAGGAGCATTCCATCCAGGCACAAAGCGGCAGAAACAGCGCTGAGCATGCGCGAGGCAAATGGGCCATGCCCTGCTGGCGTGGTCGCATGCGTTCCCGACCAAGGGGACTAACACGGGTGTCTGTGCTCCTCCTCTTCCTTGGGTGGGAGTCGCTCTGCTGTGCAAGAGGAAACCCCATGAGCGGCAGCCCTGGCTGCGTGTCTCGCGCCGAAGGATGAGAGGTTGCCCCCACGCGAAGCGTATATCTTGTGGAGACCTGCCCAAGGGAACAGAGCCACACCCCTTCCGCAGGCTGGACAGGAAAGGCGCAAGACAGCGCAGAAAGCGAGACCGGTTGCTATGCTCTCTTGCTTGCCTCCGAGAGGGACGCTTCGCTTGGTGCATGTCTGGCTCTTCACCTTGGTCTCGATTGGTCTGCTGAGTGGATGCCGTCCTCAGGTGAATATAAGGTGTGGAGATGGACCTCCTCGCCACCTCCAGCCTGGCCTGATCGAGAGCAGTGGTCAGGTCTATCTCAGTGCCCCGGATGCCCAGACCATGTATGCCGTGCGGGCCAGTGATGGAGTCACCCTCTGGCATCACTCACCAGCACTTTTCTTGCTGGCGAGTGATGCCGAGGTCATCTATCTCCAGAGCGGCCCCTATGCGATCTCCGCGCTGCGGGCCAGCGATGGGAAAACGCTCTGGTCGAAGCAGAGCTATGATCTCTTTGGCAGCACATGGCTTACGGAGGCCCATGGGACGCTCTACACCTATCAATCCTCCGCAGGGGGGGTGCTCCACGCTTTGCAGGGCGACACCGGCGTACAACGCTGGCAAACCCACCTCCCTCCTCCGGCGCTCCCTCCTCCGGCGGCGTTGCAGGTGACCAATGGCGCCGTGTATGTCCTGTCCCATTCGGGCCAATTGCTGGCCCTGTCGGAGCAGACCGGAACCGGCTTGTGGCAAGCGGACCTGGCCCCCTCGTCTGCCCCGAATGCTCCAGTTTTCCTCGTGCTCCCACAGGGAGTGATCTATGCGTATACGACCGAGCTCCAAGCCCGGCGAGCCAGCGATGGCCAGCTCCTCTGGCAGAATGAAGACCAGGGATTGGCGCTTCCTCCGGCGATTCAGGATGAGGGCTCCCCTGCCCTGCTGCATTTGCAGGGCATCCTCTATCTACGTACCCTCCGCGAGATCGATGCCTTCCGGGCCAGTGATGGTCAGCTCCTCTGGAGCCACAGCGCGGGGATCTATGCCACGGCACAGCTCGGCGATGGGATCCTCTACACCGTTGGGTCGAGCGAGCCCGGGTTCGGCGGCCGGGATGTCGTGGAGGCCCTGCGCGCGAGCGATGGGCACCTCCTCTGGCGGTATCAGGCCAGTGCTTCCTCGATCCAACTCTTCGTGACGGCGGCCAATCTGCTGACCTATCTGCTGGCGACGCCAATCGGGGGGGCCTCGGCTACGCTGCTCGCCAAACAAGCGACTGATGGCACCCTGCGGTGGGAGTCTTCGGTGAAGGCAGCGAGCATGCTCCTCGCTGATGGCAGCCTCTATCTTGGTCTGGCGGGGAACAGCGATGGAACATGTTACGCCATAGCGGCTTCCCAGATGGAGAAGCTGCGCCCAGCAGACGGTACCCCGATCTGGCAGATCCATGTATCATGAGAAGGCGCCTCCGTCACCGGTGATTGCACCAGGGAGAGCCCTCATGGGCGCGGGAGGCCAACCACCACCGCACTGCTCGCACCTGCGGGCCAGCGGATAAACCCTGCTGCCGGTGTTGTTATGCCGACGAAGCGGTTCAGGACTGCCCCAGCACACAAACAATGGAACAGACAGACGGGCACATGAGAGAGACCCATCGCTTGGTGCATATGGTCAGGCGGTGGTCGTCTTGGAGCGTTCAACTCACTGCTGTCCTCTCAACGACCGTAAAGCCCGCGAATTGCCGAACAGGCCCTAG
>Ga0070734_10003927_pt1 | contig 14809 bp, 12 predicted proteins | sample Coa_R1_8_FD_66444 | JGI IMG/M metagenome (GOLD analysis project Ga0070734, IMG submission 66444) | Surface soil microbial communities from Centralia Pennsylvania, which are recovering from an underground coalmine fire - Coalmine... | ecosystem: Environmental > Terrestrial > Soil > Unclassified ...
GTGGGCGCCACCACCATGATCTTCTCCACCATCGTCAAGCTGACTCATGGGCTGCAGCAGCAATACTTCGAGAAGATTTCGCTGATGCACGCGCCGTTCCTGTTGGGGATCATCGCCGGCGGCGCCGTGATCTACTGGTTCACCGGCGCCTCGACCCAGGCGGTGTCGACCGGCGCCTACCGGGCCGTCGAGTTCATCAAGCGGAACATCAAGCTCGATTCGAGCGTGGAGAAGGCCTCGATCACCGACAGCAAGAAGGTGGTCGAGATCTGCACCCAGTACGCGCAGAAGGGGATGTTCAACATCTTCCTGACCGTCTTCTTCAGCACCCTCGCCTTCGCCTGCCTCGAGCCGTTCTTCTTCATCGGCTACCTGGTCTCGATCGCGCTGTTCGGTCTCTATCAGGCGATCTTCATGGCCAACGCGGGCGGCGCCTGGGACAACGCCAAGAAGATCGTCGAGGTCGAGCTGAAGGAGAAGGGGACCGAGCTGCACGCGGCGACGGTGGTCGGCGACACCGTGGGCGATCCGTTCAAGGATACCTCGTCGGTGGCGATGAACCCGGTCATCAAGTTCACCACCCTGTTCGGTCTGCTGGCCGTCGAGCTGGCGGTGGGGATGAACCGCACCACCAGCCTGGCGCTGTCGGCGGTCTTCCTGGCCATCGCCATCGTGTTCGTCTGGCGATCGTTCTACGGGATGCGCATCGGCGCCACCGGTGGCGAGGCCGAGGCGGCCAAGCCGGCCGGCAGCAAGGCGCAAGAGGCCTAGCCCGGCCGGGCGTCAGGCCCGCCCAACCGCGCCGCCGACACCCGGCGGCGCCGGCCCGTCAGACGCCGGGCGCGCGCCGCAGGAAGCGCACCGCGGGCAGCGCGAACGGGAGCGCGGCCGCCAGCAGGAACACGGCGGCCAGATCGGGGCCCTCGACCGAGAGCAGCGGCATCCCGGTCGCCAGGCGGCCGCCGAAGAGGGCCACCAGCGCCGACCCACCGACCGCCATCCAGCCCCAGGTCCGCAGCCGGACCAGGCCGCGCAGGCCCACCAGCGCCAGCGCCAGCGTCACGAGCCCGAGGATCATCCCCTGCCCCGGCTCCTTCGGGGCCAGCGCCCAGAGGATCACGCTCGGCAGCGACGCCGCCGAACGGGTGATCGTCTTGCGCAGCCGCGCCACCCCGAGGTCGTCCATGCGGTAGCGCTTGCGCCAGGCCTCCTGCAGGTCGTAGCGCGCGGCCATCGACTTGCCCGCCAGCGGCAGGACGATCAGGAGGTGCAGGCCGCCGTAAACGGCCAGCACCGGGACCCAGCCGAGCTGCAGGAACCCGATGATGGCCACCATCAGGCCGGACCAGCCGATCCCGGTAGCGAACCAGCGCCCCCAGAACCACTCGGCCACCACGGCGAAAAAGGCGACCATATAGGTCAAGCCCAGCGCGCCCAGGGCCGGCCCCCACCCGCCGTCAGACGGCACCGAGAGGGCCAGGAAGACGTACAGGATGCCGAAAAAGCTCAGCGGCAGCGCGGCAATTGCCCGCCGGACCCGCTCGAACCCCAACGCCCCCAGCTTCTCGGCCAGCGCCTCGGCCTCGGACGACAAGTTCATCGCCATGGTCCTATTATAACGACGAGATGAGCAATCCGCATCAGCCAGGCCCGGACGGCCCCAAGGCCCCATTCCCATTGCAGAACGCTCGCGGGCGTGAGAAATAGACCCGCCGTGGACGACGCCCCCACCCTGGAGCAGCTCAAGGCCGAGATCACCGACGTCACCCTGCAGGTCCATCTCGCCGAGGAGCGAAAAGACGAGCGCGACCTGGTGGCGGCGGCGCACGCCGGCGTCGACCGGCTGTCGCAGCGTTACCGGACCTTGCTGGCCTCCCTCTCGCCCGCCCAGCAGATGAGCGCCGAGCGGGCCCTGGGACGGCGCGTGGTCGACCTCAAGCGCCTCGCCTCGCTGCTTCCCAAGGTCCCCGCCGCCTCGACCGAGAGCACGCCCGATCGGCGGGCCGGCGGCGGCGCGCCCGAGGGCCGGCGGATCACCGGCGTCTCCTGGACCCACGAGCGCGCGGCGCCCAAGAAGGTCGGCGTGGGGGCCGACGTCGAGTCCTGGTGCGGCCGCTGCGCCGAGCTGACCACCCACAGCATCGTGGCGATGGTCGGCGACGAGCCGAAGCAGGTGCTGTGTCAGGTCTGCGGCTCGCGCCACGCCCACCGCACGACGGCGGCCCGGCGGACGACCACCGGCGCCACCAGCACGGCCACCGGCGAGGTCGAGCAGGTCGGCCGCGCGGTCGACCCCGAGGCCAAGCGCCGCGCGGCCGAGCTGCGCGCCCTGGGTGAGGAGGTCGCCGCCGCGGCGACCGTCCGCGTGTTCGATCCGAAGGAGCGCTACAAGGCGGGCGAGATCATCTCTCACCCCGAGTTCGGGCGCGGCAAGATCGAGAACGTGCTGCGCTCGAGCTTGCTGGTCCGCTTCCCGATCGGCGGCCTCAAGTCGCTGATGCTTCAGTAGGCCCAGCCGCGCTGCCCGAGGGGCCCGCGGTCGGCTAATTGCCGCCCATCGCCTCGAGCTCTTCGAGGAAGCGCTTGAGCAGGCCGTCGACCATCAGGTTGCGGCTCGCGCCGTCGTAGCGGCCGGCGCGATAGCCGCCCTGGGCCTCCTCGAAGCGGGTGCGCGTGTCGGCGATCAGCGTCTTGCAGGCGGTCACCTTGGTGGTGATGTCCTTGCGGTTCTTGAGCAGGTATCCGCCGAGCGACATGGCCGCCGCGCCCGTGAGCACGATGCCCAGCGGCCCGGACAGCGCGTAGCGAAGCCCGATCCGAAGCGCGACCGCGAGCCCCGCGCCCAGCGCCGCCTTCTTGAGCCCGCTGCCGTCGCGGATCGAGTCGGCGGCCATCGAGGTGGCCTGCCCGGAGGCGATGACCAGCGCGATGAAGGTGCCGCGGCGGCTCTTCCATCCGCGGTCGTAGTAGTCCTTGATCGCCTGCTTCAGGAACGCGTCGTAGTCGTCGAAGACCTCGGGGCCGAGATCTGCTTGCTTCGTTTTCCGCTCCGCCTCGTCCGCCTCGGTCGACATGGGGCCTCCGTCTGTTGATGTATCCCTGGATCGTACCATGCCCCTCGTGGAGACTAGGGCGATGAAGGCGGCGGCATGGGCGCTCGCGCTCGGGCTCGCGGTCGCGCCGGCGCCGCCGGCCGGCGCGCGCCACGCGCCCATCCCCGAGCTGGCGCGCACGGCGCCCGCCCTGCGCGCCGGCCGCTACGAGGACGCGCTCCGGTTGTGCGAGATCCGCCTGCACCACGCGCCCGACGAGCCGACCGAGACGATCCTCTGCGCGCGGGCCGAGGAGGCGCTGGGGCGATACGCGGAGGCGCGCCGGCGGCTCGAGACCGCCACCGCTGCCCACCCGACCGACCTGCCGCTGCGAGACGCGCTGATGCGTCTCTACGAGATGGTCGGGGACCGCGCGGCCTGGAAGCCGCTGGTCGACGCCAGCTACGCCGACTGGAACGGCGGGCACGTCGACCGGACGCGGGCCGCCGATCTGATCGCCATCGCCACCGCCGTCCGCCTCGACGAGAACTGGAAGGACGCCAACGACGTCCTCCGCGACGCCGTGCGCGCCGACCGCAAGGAGGTGGCCGCCAACCTCGACTGGGGGGCGCTGCTGCTCGAGAAGCACAACGCGCCCGACGCGGAGACCTCGTTCCGCGAGGTCCTCAAGCTCGATCCCGACAACCCCGACGCCCACGTGGGGATGGCGCGCGCGGCGCTCGACGACCGCTACGACGCGCAGGCCGCGCGCGCCGAGCTCGACCGCGCGCTGGCCGTGAACCCCGCGCACGTCGGCGCGCTCGCGCTGCGCGCCGAGATCGCCCTCGACGCCGAGGACTTCGCCGCGGCCCGCACCGACGTCGCCGCCATCCGCCGCACCAACCCGCGCGATCTCGCCGCCGCGCGCATCGAGGCGGCGCTGTCCTTCATCCTCGACGACCACCAGGCGTTCGCCCGCGCGCGCGAGGTCGACCTCGGCGTGCACCCGCACGACGGGCGGTTCTTCGCCTTCGTGGCCGAGGCGCTGTCGCGCCAGCGCCGCTACGAGGAGGCGCGCGCGGTGGCCGCCCAGGGCGTGGCGGCCGATCCCGACGACGCCGGCTGCCTGGCGGTGCTGGCCACCACCGAGCTCTATCTGGGCGACGAGACGGCCGGCGTCGAGACCCTGCGCCGGGCCTGGGCACGCGACGCGTACAACCTCCGCACCTACAACCTGCTCGACCTCTACGAGAAGGTGATCCCGGCGCGCTACGTGATGGTGGAGAGCGCCCACCTCCGCTTCCGCGTCGAGCCGGCCGCGCGCACGGCCATCACCGAGGTGGTGGCGCCGTTTCTCGAGGAGCGCTACCGCGACGACGTCGCCCGCTACGGCTTCGTGCCCCAAGGGCCGATCACCTTCGAGCTGTACGGCGATCCGCGCCACTTCGCGGTCCGCACCGTGGGGCTGCCGGCCATCGGCGTCTCGGGCGTCTGCTTCGGCCGGATCATCACCTCCGAGGCGCCGACCAACCACGCCTTCAACTGGGGGATGGTGCTCACCCACGAGCTGGCGCACGTCTTCGCCATCGAGCTGTCGCACCAGCGGGTGCCGCGCTGGTTCACCGAGGGGCTCTCCGAGCTGGAGACCTCGCGCGTGCGGCCGGAGTGGACGCGGCACGACGACCTGGCGCTCTACGGTGCGCTCACCCGAGGCGAGCTGCCGTCGCTGGCCGACCTGTCGACCGCCTTCGTGAGCGCGCGCAGCGGTGACGACGCCACGCGCGCCTACGCGCAGGCGGCGCTGGCGGTGGAGTTCCTCGAGCGGCGGTTCGGGTTCCCCGCCATCCGCGAGGCGCTCCGCGCCTACGGTCGCGGCGAGCGAGGCGCCGCCGTGCTGGAGAAGATCGCCCACCTGCCGGCCGCGCAGCTCGACGCCGCGTTCCGCGCCGACCTCGGGCAGAAGCTCGGGCGCTACGCGGACCAGTTCCTGCCGACCGAGTCGCTGCGCCCGGGGCCGGCGCCTGGCGCGCACGACGTGCACGCCGAGGCGGCGCGCGGGCTGGCCGCCCTCGCCGGCGGAGATCTCGAGGGGGCCCGCCGGGCGCTCGCGCGCGCCAGGGCCCTCCCCCATCCGACCACCGCCGAGCAGGCCGACACGCTGTTTCTGGCGGCCGAGATCGCGCTCGCCCGGCGCGACGCCGACGCCGCCGTCTCGGCGCTGCAGGGCATCCTCACGCTCGAGGGCTCACCGCACGACGGCTACGACGTCCGGGTCCGCCTCGGGCTGGCCGAGATCCACCGCAAGGACCTCCTGGCCGCCGAGTCCCACCTGCGGCGAGCGGTCGACTTCGTGCCGACCCGGGTCGAGCCCCGCGCGCTCCTGGCCGAGCTGTACGGCGAGCAGCACCGCACGCCCGATCGCCTGACGGCGCTGGCGGGCGCGCTGCGGCTCGACCCGATGAACGACGCGGTGGCCAAGGAGGTGGTGTTCGGCGAGGCGCGCGCCGGTCACCCCGACCGGGTGGTCGAGCTGGCGCCGATCGCGATCTTCATCGACCCGGCCGACGCCGATCTGCACGCGGCGCTAGGCCGCGCCCTGGCCACGACCGGCAAGGGCGCCGCCGCCGCCGCCGCCCTCGAGCACGCGCTCGCCTTCCAGCCGACCGATCCGGCCGCCCTCCACCTGACGCTCGCCTCGCTCTACGATCGGCTCGGCGAGCGCAGCCGCGCCGCCGCGCACCGCGACGCCGCCCGACGCTGAGGGCGCCGCCGGCGGCACCGGAAAGACGAGCGTGAAGGTGGTCCCTCGCCCCGGCGCGCTCTGGACCTCGATCTGCCCGCCGTGGTCGACGACGATCTGCTGCACCAGCGCCAGACCGAGACCGGTCCCCTGCGCCTTGGTCGAGAAGAAGGGGTCGAAGATCTTCCCCAGGTCAGCCTCCCCGATGCCGGGGCCCGAGTCGGCGATGCAGACCACGAGCCGCGCCGCCGCCGGATCGGCGCCCACCGAGATGTCGAGCCGCTTGTCCGCCGACGACGCCAGCGCCTCGCGCGCGTTGCGCACCAGGTTGATGAGCGCCTGGCGCAGCTGCGCCTCGTCGGTCGGGATCTCCGGCAGGCCCGGCGCGATGTCGACCCGGAGCGCGATCCCCTCCTTCTCCAGCTCGCCGCGCCCCATTGCCACGACCGAGGTGACCAGCGCGCCCAGATCCTCGCTCTCGAGCTTGGGCCGTGGCAGCCGGGTGAAGCGCAGGTAGGTCTCGGTGATCTCGGTCAGCCGATCGACCTCGCCGATGATCGAGGCCACCAGGCGCCGCGCCTCGTCCGCCGCCGGCCCGAGCTCGTCGCCCAGCAGCTCCGCGTTGAGGCCGATCGACGACAGCGGGTTGCGCACCTCGTGGGCGATCTGCGCCGCCATCCGCCCGACCGTGGCCAGCCGCTCCGACCGGATCAGGCGCTGCTCGCGCTCCTGGATCGCGTCGGCCATGGCGTCGAACTCGCGCGCCAGATCGCCGATCTCGTCGTGCGAGGTGACCCCCGTGCGCTGGACGTATTCGCCGGCCGCGACCTGCCGGGCGCGCCGCCGCAGCACCGCCAGCGGCCGCAGCGTCCGCAGGGTGAACAGGAAGACCGCCAGCGCCACCGCCAGCCCGGCGGCCCCCAGCATGATCGCCACCGACAGCGCCGTCTCCTCGTCGTCCGAGAGGCGCTGGGCGATCTGCCCGTTGGCCCCGCGCAGCGGCTGCCGCATCCGGTTGAGCCCGTGCACCAGCGTCGCGAAGTGGCTCTGGAAGTCGGCGCGGGCGCGCGGGTCGACCGCCGCCGCCGCCGCGCCCAGCTCGCCGGCCAGGGCGTCGAGCTGACGCCCGAGCGCCGCGATCTGGCGGCGCCGCAGGTCAAAGTCGCCCCGGCGGGCGCTGGTCGGCTCCTTCTCGAGGTACCGGTCGATGGCCCCCACGGCGTCGTCGATCTGCTTGCGCGCGGTCCGCAGGGCCAGGGGGAGGTTCGGGTCCAGCCGGTCGCCCCCCCGCCCGAGCGAGGGGGCGAAGTCGTTGAGCGACTTCCAGGCGGCGTCGACCGCCCCCTGGAGCTCGAGGTAGGCCTCGTTGGCGACGATCCCCTGCCGCGATCGGTGCACCTGCAGCAAGGTGAACGTCGCGTAGCCGGCAAACGCCAGCAAGAGAGCCCCGAAGGCGAGCCCGATCTTGCCGAAAACCCCGAGCCGCATGCCGATTCACGCTAGCACGCCCGGCGCCAGGCCGAAATTCGTGGCGCCCCCGCGTCAGTATCCCGACGGCCGCCGCACACCGAATTTGTGCCCGCCGACATTGACAGGTGGTAAGCGGGCGGAAAAAATGGGCGTCCGCATGAGTTTACGGGGCACTTCGACCCAACTCCTCCTGCTGACGTCGCTGGCGTCACTGACCGCCTGGCCGGCCGCGCACGCCGCGGCCGCCGAGGCCGGAACGCCGACCGCCGTGCTCGGGCTCGAGCCGCTGGAGGGCGTCCCCGACACGCTCGCCGTCGACATCACCGACGCTCTGCGGCAGCGGGTGGCCGCGACGAAGGACTACCAGCTGCTCCAGGGCAAGGACCTGGTCGAGGTGAAGCTGGTGTTCGCCTGCCCGGACGAGGCGCCCGCCTGCCTGTCCCAGGCCGGCAAGAGCCTGGGCGCCTCGAAGCTCATCTTCGGCAACGTCAAGAAGACCGGAAACGACTTCCAGGTCACGATCAAGCTGCTCGACGTGAGCCGCGCCGTCGTCGAGAGCTTCACGACCGACACGGTCCCCGGGGGGCGCGCCAACGCGACCGCGCTGCGGCAGCTGGCGCCCGTCTGGCTGGCCAAGCTGTCGGGCAAGGGGAACGGGTCGATCTCGGTGCGCTCGAACTTCGCCGGCGCCGCGGTCAGCCTGGACGGGACCCGCGTGGGCGTCACCGGCACGGCGCCCGTCGTCGTGTCGGACCTCTCACCCGGCAAGCACGAGGTCGCGGTCGAGAAGAGCGGCTACACCACGACCAAGCAGGAGTTCACGCTGGCGGCCGGGCAGAGCCTGCCGCTGACCCTCGACCTCAGCCCGGTCTCGGTCGAGGTCCCCAAGGTCCAGGGCGAGCACGCCGCCCAGGGTCCCGGCAGCGGCGAGCCCCCGACCGGTGACGAGACCTCGCACACCGGCGCCCAGGTGGGGTTCTGGGTGGCGGTGGTCGGGACGGCGGTCTCGGCGGCGCTGGCGGTGAAGTTCGGCCTCGACGTGAAGGACATCAACCAGCAGCTGGACGCCTACCGGCGGTTCAATTGCGGCGCCTCGACCGGCGTCTGCGACGCTTCCGGCAACCCGGCCCAGCCGCTGACCCCGGCGCAGAACAGCACCAAGACCAACCTGCTCGACCAGGGGAACAGGGACCAGACGCTGCAGTGGGTCTTCGTCGGCGTCGGGGGAGCCTTCGCGGTGGCCGGCGGATACTTCCTCTACAAGGGCTACCTGTCCTCGGACGGGGCCCACGATGGGTCGCAAAGTGCCTCGAATCACGGACTTCGAATCTTCCCCACGGCCACGGCCTCGACCCGGGGCATCATGGCCGAGTTCGATTTTTAGCGGTCTTTCTTTTAGAATGGGCGGCTAGGTGCGTCTAGCTTGTTGAGGGGGCCCAGAGGACTTTGACCGCGACCGCGAGCCTGATTAACCAGACCATCGGGAACTACCGGGTCAGCAAGCTGCTCGGTGAGGGTGGGATGGGTGTCGTCTATCTGGCGCAGCACCCGGTCATCGGCCGCAAGGTCGCCATCAAGCTGCTGCACGCCGCGCTGGCGCGCGACCAGGACATCGTCTCGCGCTTCTTCAACGAGGCGCGCGCGATCCACATGATCGCGCACGAGAACATCGTCGAGATTCTGGATTTCGGGCAGACCTCCGACGGTCAGCCCTACTTCATCATGGAGTACCTGGAGGGCGAGTCGCTGAGCGACGCCGTCAGCCGGGGGGCCATGACGCCCGAGCAGGTCATGCTCATCGGCGGACAGATGTGCCGGGCGCTGGGCGCCGCACACGCCAAGGGGATCGTCCACCGCGATCTCAAGCCCCACAACGTCCAGCTCATCACCAAGGCGGACGGGTCGCCGCTGGTGAAGATCCTCGACTTCGGCGTGGCCAAGATCCTGGCCTCGCCCGACGGCGCGCAGTCGGTCAAGACGCGCACCGGCTCGCTGATGGGGACGCCGCTCTACATGTCCCCGGAGCAGTGCAAGGGGTCCGGCGCGCTCGACCATCGCACCGACATCTACTCGCTCGGCGTCATGCTGTTCGAGATGCTGGCCGGCCGGCCGCCGTTCGTCGCCGAGGGGATCGGCGAGCTGTTCGCCAAGCACATGCTCGAAGAGGCGCCGCCGCTGCTCGACTTCGCGCCGCAGACGCCGCCCCACATGGCCGCCGCCATCATGCGCTCGCTCCAGAAGGAGCCGCGCGACCGCTTCGAGAGCATGGAGGAGCTCCGCAAGGCGCTGGCCGGCGAGGTGAAGGTGGCGAGCCCGTCGACGGCACGTCCCACCGGGGTCCGCCCGCAGCTCGGCGGCGGGACGGCGACGCTCTCGTCGCGCGCCTCGACGACGCTGTCGTCGGCCACCTCCGAGATCGACGGCGAGGTCCAGCCGGCGGGCGCCGGGAAGAAGAAGCTCTGGGTCGGGGTGGCCGCCGCGGTGGCCGTGGCGGGGATCGGCTTCGTGTTGCTCCCCAAATCGGGGTCGACGCCCGGCGCGAACCCCGCGCCGCAGGCGGCGCTGCCGGCGCCCCCGCCGGTCGCTCCGCCCCCGCCCGTCGCTCCCCCCCCCGCCAAGACCGTGACGCTTCGGTTCGAGGCCGAGCCTGCGGGCGCGCACCTCATCGCCAAGACCGACGGCAAGGACCTGGGCGAGATCCCCGTCGAGCTGCAGCTCCCCCGCGGGAACGAGGCGTCCGATTACCTGTTCAGGCTGGCCGGGTATCGCGAGGTTTCGCTGAGCGCGAAGCCGAGCGCCGACCGCACGCTGCACGTGTCCCTGGAGAAGCTGGCCGCCTCCGCGCCTGCGGCCGCCGCCGAGGCGACCAAGCACCGCGCGCCGGCCCACCACGGCGGCGGCAAGAAGCCCAGGAGCCCCGTCGATGAGGACGGGCTCGCGACGCCGTCGTTCTAGGGCGTCCTTTTTTAGTCGGGGGGCGTCGGGCGCTGCGCGCCCTTGGGCCCCCCGCGCCCCCGGCGAGCTCCGCGTGGCGAAGCCACGCTCCGCTCGCCCTGTGATTGGCCGGGGTCGCTAGTCTTCCGAGGAGGTCTCCTCGGAAGCCGGCGGGTCGTCGACGGGCGGGAGCGCGGCGCGGCGGTGGCGCAAGGTCAGCAGGTCGAGGAACCGCTCGGGGGCCAGGGAGACGCGGCCGCGGCTCTCCAGATAGCGGCGGCGCTCCAGCGCGAAGATGCCGCCCGCCGCCACGCCGCCGCCGGCGAGCGCCATGATGTCGTAGACGGGCGCGCCGGGCACCATCAGAGCGCCGCCCACCCCGAACAGCAGGAAGGCCATCGCGGCGCGCATCCCCATCTGTCCGAAGCGCTCGCGGCGCATGTCCGAGAGGTCGATGTTGAAGATGACCGCGGTCTCGTCGGGCCCCTCGCGCGAGAGGATGGTCTCGACCCGGGTCACCAGCGCGAAGGCGTAGCGCTTGGAGAAGTCGAGCGACCGGACCAGCCCCGGCCAGAGGCCCTGCGCCCGCTCCCACTCGACGCGATCGCCGTGGTGCCGGCGCACCGTCATGAGCTGCTCGCGCAGGAAGCGGTCGACCGCGCGCCGCACGGTCTCGATCGGCGCCGTGACGACGCGGCTGACCACCACGCGGCTCGCCCCCAGCGCCCGGGTGAGCGCGCCGTGCTCCTCGGGCTCGATCGGCGCGCCCCGGCGCATCTCGGCCAGCGCCTGCTCGACCGCCGGGCGCGGCAGCCCCGCCTCCTCACCCAGCCGGACCACCTCGCCCTCGCTCAGCGATTCGGGGCTCGACTGCTCGCCGCGCGCGGGCGAGTGCGTGTCGATCTCGGCCGCTCGCCGCAGAACGAAGTCGACCTCGGCGCGCGAGAGCTTGTCCGACACGACACTCGATTATAGCCGCAAGCCTGCGTCCGTGCGGCGCGGATCGGCGGGCGCGCCCGGGCCCGCGTCGGAAATGCGACGCGGGCGGAACGCGAGCCGCATGATCCACTCGTACACCCGGTCCGGGACGAACGGACGCAGCCGGACCGAGAACGACGTGGGGCCGACCGGCCAGCGCAGCCGGGGGCTCTCCGCCGTGGCCGCCGCCTCGATCGCGTCGACGACCGGGCCCAGGTCGGCGGGGCGCGGAAGCGCCGCCGACTGGCGCCGGTAGGCCGCGAAAAGACCGGCGTAAGGCCCGTCCGGCCGGCTGGCCGCCGCCACCCGCTCGTTGGTGTAGAACGCGGTGGCGAACGGCCCGGGCTCGACCAGCGTCACGCGCACGCCGAACCGCCCCAGCTCGAGCCGCCAGGCCTCCATCATCCCCTCCAGCGCCCACTTGGAGGCGTGGTACGGCCCGGCGATCGGCAGCGCCACCCGCCCCGACAGCGATCCCACGGTGACGACCGCCCCGCTGCCCCGGGCGCGCATCGCCGGGAGCACGGCGCGGGTCACGCGGTGAACGCCGACCACGTTGGTCTCGAGCTGAGCGCGCAGCTCGTCGGGGGAGGTCTCCTCCAGCGGCCCCGAGGCGTAGTAGCCGGCGTTGTTGACCAGGACGTCGAGCCGCCCGCCGGTCTCGCTCAGGATGGCGCCCACCGCCGCATCGACGGAGTCGTCGCGCGTCACGTCCAGCGCCGGCGTAGAGAGCCGCCAGCCCTTGTGCGCGGCCAGCGCGCGCAGCTCGGCGCCCGCCTCGGGGCGCCGCATGGAGGCGAACACGGTGAACCCACGCGACGCGAACCGCTCGGCCGTGGCCCGCCCGATGCCGGACGAGCTGCCGGTCACGAGGACCGTCCGCGCCCCCTCCTGCCCCGCCGCCGCCATCAGCCGCGCAGAAGAAAGGCCAGCAGCGCCGTCGAGAGCGCCCCCCAGGCGGCGCTCCCCAGCACCCACCAGATCGGCGCCCGCCGGCCCAGGCGCACCAGCATGCGGAGCCCGAACGCCACGTCGGCGGTCGAGAAGACGAGCAGCGCCGCCATCCAGGTGACGCTGGACTGATCGTGGCGATCGGGCGCGCGCGCGTAGGCCAGCGCCCCGATCAGGAAGATCGACCCCAGGAGCACCTGCACGATGGCCCGCCGGCGGGCCTGGCCGCGAAGCCGCGCCGCCCGCACCTGCCGCAGCGTCAAGCGATCCTCGAGCATCGCCCTAGTATGGCATCGTGTAGCCGGTCTGGAGCACGTGGGCGTTTCCGAAGCTCGTGCTCTGGTAGTAGTAGCCGTACGAGATCTCGAACGTCCCGCTGGCGAACCAGCGGAGAAACGGCGTGTCGCGCCACGGCTCGGCGTCCCAGATCAGCTTCACCTCGGGGTACTCGGTGTGCATCGGACCGAGCTTGGGGTCGCTGCTCTGGGGCGTTCCCTGGATGCTGAACGGCACCGACGAGGGGTAGCAGAACGGGTTGGCGAGCGTGTCGCACCAGAACGTCGCGCCGTTGGTCTGGATGTACTGGCGGTAGGTGAAGCGCACCTGCAGCGTCGGGGACAGCTGCTGATAGACGACCGCCATGAGGGTGTGCGACCGCAGCAGCCAGGGGTCGTAGCCGGGCGGATGGATGAACCCCACGCCGGTGGGGGCGGGGATGCCCTCGGTCGGCGCGGTCCCCGGGTAGACATCGAAGTAGAACCGGTAGTGGAACTGGATCCCGGTCTCGGTCGACGGGAAGAAGTACGCGTAGCGAAACGCGATGGCGTTCCGCACCCGCTTCTCCGGGGGGTTCTCGTAGGTGAGCGGCGAGTTCGGAACCGTGCGGTAGAGATTGCCCTGGAAGCCGTCGAGGTAGGCGCTCTCGAGATCGAGCTCGGTGATCATCTTGGGCGACCAGATCTGCGTGTACGACAGCCCCCCGAAGTAGGCGTCGAGCGGACAGTTCGTGCTTGGCGGGGTGGCGCAGAACGGCGTGCGCCCGCGCGCGGTCCCCTGCTCGAGCGACAGCCCCAGCGCCAGCGACAGCGTGGCCGTGTCGCCCCACAGCCCCTGGGACCCGGTGGCCCGCATGGTGTGAGACCAGTAGTCCGATTCGGCGCTGTAGGCGTAGGCGAAGGTGGCGCGCGTCTTGTTCCAGGTCTTGCCGACGCCCAGGAAGACCTCGTCGCGCAGCTCGGTGAAGATCGAGTCCTTGGCGGCCCCGGCGTTGGCCGACGCCGAGGTGATGGCGTCGAGCAGGTAGCTCGTGTGCACGTCGAAGCCGCCCGGCAGGTTCTGGTTGATGGCCACCACCGGCTGGATGACGCGCGTCGAGGCCTCGCGGTAGTAGGCGCCGCGAATGGTGACATCGCCGTCACCGCGGACGAGGCCGCTGGGGAGCGAGACCGCCAGCAGCGCCAGCAGCGCGAACGTGGGGCGCTTCAATTGCAGCCGCACCCGCCGCCGGGCTGTCCGAAGCCGAGATCGGACCCTTCACGCGCGCCCCACCAGTGCTGGCGGAAGTGGTCCTCGAGCAGATCGGCGTCGAACCGGAGCGCACGCTTGGCCAGGTACTCGCGCTGCCATGGCTGAACGGGCGGCGGCGGCGGATGGGCACAGCCTGCGACACCGGCGGCCGCCGTCGCGACGAGCAGCAAAAAGCGAAGGTACGACGACATGCCCGAGCTTTCTAACATCAAATCAGGGGACCCTGGGAGGGTCCCCGCACCCCCCGCGACGGACTCCGCCGGGCTGAGCCCGGCTCCGTCCACGCGATCATTCAGGGGACCCTGGGAGGGTCCCCGCACCCCCCGCGACGGACGCGATCACTCGGGGACCTTGCCGAGCGCAGGCTACAATCGGGCCGTGACGACCGACCTCACCTATCTGGTGCTGGACATCGAGACGATTCCCGACCGGGAGCTCTGGGATCCACCAGAGCCGGCGGGCGTGCCGGGGGCCTCGGACCGTCCGTTCCCGCCGCTCTACGCCTGCCGCCCGGTCGTGCTCGGCGTCATGTGGCTGGACGCCAGCCTGGCGGTCAAGCGGATCGGCACCATCGGCGAGACCAAGGACGAGGCCGGCATGATGACCGACTTCGCCGACTTCATGGCCAAGTGGCGGCCGCAGGTCATCACCTGGAACGGGCGCGGGTTCGATCTGCCCGTGCTGGCGTTGCGCGCGCTGCGGTTCGGGCTCGACTTCCGCTGGTACTACCGCGGCGAGGGGTACCGCTACCGCTTCAGCGAGGAGGGGCACCTCGATCTCTGCGACGTCATCTCGGACCACGGCGCGGCCAAGATGACGTCGCTCGACGGCGCCGCGCGCACCATCGGGCTGCCGGGGAAGGACGGCGTCGACGGCAGCCAGGTCGAGGTCCTGTTTCACGCGGGACAGATCGAGGCGCTGCGGCAGTACTGCCTGTCCGACGTCGCGCAGACGGCGTTCCTGTTCCTGCGCTACCGGCTGGTGGCCGGAGATCTGGACCGCGACGGCTATCGCCACGCGGCGTCCGGCCTGCTGGCGGCGCTGGAGTCCGACGGGCGCTTCGGCAAGCTGCTCGACGGCGTCGACCGGAAGCGACTGCTGCTCGGTGACTGACGCCCTGGCGACACCCGAGGCCTTCGCCCGGCTGGCGCCGCTGCCGCGGGCGTTCTACGCCCGC
>Ga0070734_10003928_pt1 | contig 14804 bp, 11 predicted proteins | sample Coa_R1_8_FD_66444 | JGI IMG/M metagenome (GOLD analysis project Ga0070734, IMG submission 66444) | Surface soil microbial communities from Centralia Pennsylvania, which are recovering from an underground coalmine fire - Coalmine... | ecosystem: Environmental > Terrestrial > Soil > Unclassified ...
GTCCCACACAAGCCATGACAGGCTCCCCGACAGAAAAGTTGCAGCGCCTACGAAAATAATTTTTTTAAGGCTCAGAGAACGATATACTCTGCCAACTCCTTGAGGGAAGGCACACGGCAAAGCCGATCTGTTCGCCGTAGACCATATGGCGCTGAAACGCTTCGTAAGACTGCACATAGCTCCCATCGGCCTCGAATGCAGCAAGCGCCTTGGTCACGTAGTAGTCTTTTCGACCAAGATCGGAAAACTCTCGCGTCAGGAAGACATCATCCTGCTTTTCAGCGATCCGCGCTCCCACTTTCTGTTGTAACGTCTGTTCTCGTCTCATAGTCTCCTCTACAAAAACCCGACAGAATGCAAGAGATTAGAAGCTTCAATGTTTCTGACTGACAAGCCTTTGGGCCTTGGCTCTGTGATGAGAACGAAATCGTGTAAAGGAATCACCGCCCCGGCCGCACTAAATGAATGAAGGGCAAAGGGGGGATTCATGGAATCATCGGAGATCGCGATGCGGAATGCACCGGAGGATCTTGCCGTGCGATGTAGATCTGGCGATCTGGATGCGCTTCGGCTTGTTTACGAGCAGCATCATCAGGGCATCTACCGGCTCGCCTTGCGGCTGATGGGCAATCAGGACGATGCAGCCGATATCCGTCAGGACACGTTCGTCATCGCTTTCGAGACGATGGGGCGATTTCGGGGTGATTGCACACTGAAGACCTGGCTTTTTGCGATCTGCGCGAAGCTCTGTCGCTCGCGAATGGGTTCTCCACGAAGGCGCCGTGAGATCGAATACGAGCCAGCCATGATCGAGGACTTGCTTCAGTATGAAGGGGAATCGCTTGATCCACGCCTGGCTTCTGAACGTGCGGAAATGGCGCGCCTAGTTCGGATTGCGCTTGGCAGCCTCCCCTCTTCCGAACGCGAGTTAATCATCCTGCGAGAATGCGAGGGCCTGGAATACGAGGAAATCGCGCGAATTCAAGGCTGCAGCGCTTCAACCATCGGGGTCAAACTTTTCCGAGCGCGGCGCAGACTGCGTGAGCGGATCGAGGCAGTCATGAATGGAGACGATCATGTTCAGAGATGAGGAATGCAATCGAATAACTCGCCTGCTCTGGGATCATGCGGGCGGACAACTGACGGATGGCGAACGAGACGCGTTGAATGGGCATCTAACGCGCTGCGCAAGATGTCGGCAAGAGGCGGCACGGATCGGGCGCACATCCGAAATGGTAGCGCTCTATGCGCGAGTGACCGACCAGGCGATCCGACCGGACTGGGCCGATATTGCTGACAGGCTGGCGCAGCGCCGTGTACGTCGCGAGCCTGTTCACCGTCTTCAAAGCCTCGCGTGGGCTGTGGGCGCCGTATCGCTCCTCTTCCTGTTTATCCTCTATCTGCACAATATCGGCCATGACACGCTGCCCGCAGGCAAACCGTCTGGTCTGGGGCAGACGACATCGCCAGGCGCAAGCGATTTGAACAGGCAGGCGAGTAAATCTGTTGAGGGTTCTGCTCAGAGTGTGCCTGCGGCCGCCGAGAATCCTCCGTCTCCGGCAATCGTTCGTGACCATCATAAGCCGGTTCCGGCCCACGCCGGACTTTCAGCTCCTCCTTCCCCCAGCGATCCGGATTACCTGGATGGCCGTGATGCGAGTTTGACCCGATTCTGGGCAGGCGGACGGTCTCCGGAAAACGCGGCTTCCCTGCCGGATGACACTATCGCCGGCTTGCGCGATGACTTCATACGCGTTCCTTTTCCGAAACTTGCCGGAACCAGTGCAAAAGCGCTGGCGGATGCCCGGCAAGACCAGCAGAAAGAGGCTGCGATACTGGATACGCGGCTCTTTAGAAAGGTGACGCTTCAGTTCAAAGGCGCGTCTCTGGAAGAGGTCTGCGCTGCCCTGGCGCGCTCCACGGGAGTTATCGTTCGCGTCTCTCGCGGCCTCCGTGATGAGAAGGCGACTATTTTTGTGAAAGAATTGCCGGCCCGTGATGTAATGCGCGCTCTGGCCAGGCTCTTCGGTTACTACTGGCTGAGGACAGGCGAGGAGAACGCCTACAAATACGATCTGTCTCAGGACATTCGCTCACGTTTGATGGAGGAGGAACTACGCAGTCGTGACCTCAACGAAGCGCTGCTGGCCCTGGATGAAGCCATGCGGAAGCACCTCGAAACGGAGCGGGGTAAAGGCAAAATCAGAGGACAGGAAGAACTCTACTCCCGGCTCTCTCCGACCGACCGCGCCGCCCTGCGCAATGGAGAGAGACTGGCGTTCCGTTCGGACAGCCCGGATCCGAATCGTCAAATTCCCGAAGAACTGCGTCACGACATCATTCAGGAGATCGGGGGATCGTTCAAAGTCACCACCGATGGCAGATTCGTGCAGCCCGAGGATCCGGAGGGAACCTTCCCGGCGGACCTTCCCGGCTCAAAGGCGCTGGTCAGTTTCCAACTGGGACAGACCGAACTGGGCAAGATCACGCTCCAAGAGGCGACCGGGTTTCGCTACCCGCTCCCGTCAGGCGTAGAGAGCGGCGTAGGAAGCGAAAACGGCTGGGGCTTTGCGCGCGCGTCCGCGTCGAGTCCGTCGGTGGAAAAACCGAACAACGCGTCCGCCAATAAGGCGCTTCAGGGCGAGCGACTGTTCAAACAGGAAGTCACGCTCGCCCCTGTATCGAGTTGCCCCGTGCTGAAGCGAGAGGGACTCCCACCGGACAAGCAGGGCCAATTCGACACGGAAGATGAACTCCTCGAATCGTACTTCGCGCCGCCGATGCCGCACCTGACCTCGGCAGAGGTGTGGGAAGAGGTTCACCACAGGACCGGGCTGCCCATCGTGGCCGACTACTATACCCAGCTCTACCCGGCCGATCCGTTTCACATCGAGCAGAAGACTCTCTTCGAAGCCCTCTGCAGAACCGGAGACGCGCTCGGAGTGCGCTGGAGGAAGGATGGCGATTTTCTCCTCGCCCGCAGCACCGGTTTCTTCTGGGCCAGGTTGAAGGAGATTCCGAACCGGCTTCTCGCCCGATGGCGCGAGGACAACCGCCGGCCGGGGGGGCTTCCGTTCGATGATCTCCTCGAAATGGCCGCGCTCTCGGATGCTCAACTCGACTCCCTCATCGTTGCGCAGGGAATCAAGCACTGCCTGGAGATCGATGCCTGGGGTCTTGTGAGCACGCCCGAGTCCGGAATGCGCAGCATTTCCGTTGGCCGGCGCGATCTGTTGCGTTGCCTCGCATCACTGCCAGAGACGGTCAGAAATCAGGCCCTTACGCAAGAAGGTCTACGGGTTCAGGCCCTTCCACCTGACATGCAACAGGCGATGGTGAATGCTATGATGCATTGGGCCGGTTCGCCCGAACTCTGGCTCTCCACTCGGGTCCGGGTACAATATGTTCCGTCCGGTCTCTACGTGTGGCATCCCCGGCCCGGCCTCATCACTTCCGGCGACAAGATGCTCGAACTACCGCTGATTGCTTGCAAAACCCGGGAAGAGGCCCTCGCCATGGCTCGAAAGAGCGATCCGGAGGCGACGGATCAACAAATCCAGCGCACGCGCGGTGTGTTGGCCATCACCATGATCGATCCGACAGGCAAGGTCTGTGCGGCCTACGGAACCCCTGGCCAATCGTTCCGATGAAATTCCGAAAAGGAACTCCGCGAGTACTTCAAGGAGTTCCTTTTCCCCGTTTTCCGAAACCTTTACCTATGGCTGCCTCCTACCCCTGGGATCGCGCCGCTCCTCCCTTACTCTGATGCCGCTAGAGGACTTGGTTACAAATAGCTTCGAGGGTCCTTTGCCAAATGCTTGAATCGGAAGAGGGCGACGAAACGTCCGGAACCTCTGCCTGCATCTCCCACAATAGATTGCCCTGCTACCCCGAACAGTTTGGCTCGGAGAGCTTTTCAGAGTATAATAGGCCTATCCCATCTTGTGGAGCCTGGCCCGAAAGATGTTTCTCCTGCTTATGCGTATCCGTTTGATGAGCACGCGCAACGTGATACGCCATACCGTGCGCCGCTATCCGCTCCTCGCCGGAGGGTTGAGCCTGCTCGGGACCGGGTTCTTCGTCGGTATCTTCGCGGTCTTCTGGCTGCTCTTCTCCCTGGCGAACCAATTCCATGTGCTGCCGGAACTGATCTACCAGATCTTCTTCTTTCTGTTCCTGTTTCTGCTGTCGGGAGCGGTGCCGTTTGTGGCCTCCACGCTCCTCCACTCCGGCGACTACAGCCTGCTCTTCTCGGCCCCGCTGCCCCCCCGCGCCGTCACGGCGGCGAAGCTGCTGGATGCCACGGTCACCAACTCGCTCCAGTTCACGGTGCTGGGCTGTCCCGCCCTCTTCGCCGCGGCCGCCGCTGTCGGCCTGCCGCTCTGGGGCTGGCTCTGCGTGCCGCTCCTGGTGGGTCTGTTCGTGCTCCTGCCGGCCCTTATCATCGCCCTGGCTCTCCTGCTGATCCTGGCCGCTGTGGGCGTGCGCCGCCTCCGCTCCGCCATCTCCCTGCTCAATGCCCTCTCGGGCGTCGTCGTCTGCCTCACCCTCATCGCGGAGTTCGGGCAGCAGGGACTGGGCACCGGCGGCTTCCAGGAGCTGCTCACGGCCCGCGTCGAAACCCTGGCAAAAACATCGCCCGCCGCGCACTTCGCGCCCTCCGCCTGGTTCTCCGCCCTCTTTCTCGGCCTGGGCGACCAGGGTCACGGAGCGAATTATGGGGCTGTTCTCCTCTCTGCAGGCTGGATCCTCCTCACCGTCGGAGCGCTCTTCGGGCTCTGCCTCTGGCTCGGCGGACGCCTCCTCACCGCCGCCAATATTGCCGAGGAGGATGAGGGCGACACCGTCCGTGGCTCCTCCGCCGTCCACGAGAACAGTCTCTGGCGCAGACTGCTCACCGCGCCCGTCGCCGCGCTCATCGCCAAGGACCTCAAATACATCCGGCGCGATAGCGTGCTGGTCTCCCAGATGGGAATGCCGCTCGTGCTCTTCGCGGTGCCGTTCTTACTGGCGTTTCAGAACCGGGAACTGCACGAACTCGCCTTCCCGCTGGCCGTCGTCATGATCGCCATCATCCTTTTTATGCAAACCAGTATCCTCTCCCTCTCGTCTATCGGATTGGAGGGGCGCAGTTTCTGGGTGACGCTGGCATCCCCAACCTCCGGCTCCACGCTGCTCTGGGCCAAGTTCGCCCTCAGCACGCTCATCTCCGGAGGGATCGCACTCACGCTTCTGGTGCTGGCAGGCGTTGTCTTTCACACCTCCCTCTCCACGCTGGGCCTCCTCCTGGGCGCGGTGGTCCTGGTCGCGGCAGGGCTGTGCGGGTTGAATGTGGGTATCTCCGCCGCCTTCCCACGCTTTGTCTATGAGAACCCGGCGCACCGCGTCAGCGCCTGGGCCTTGATCCTGGGCTTTGCCGGCTCCGTCAGTTACTTACTGGTCGTGGGGGGGATCGTCTCCGTCATCGTGATGCTGCTGATGCAGCCGGAGTTCAACACCGCCTCCACAGGCTGGCTGTACGGCATCGGCGCGAGCCTGCTGCTGCTCATCACGCTCCTGGCTATTCTCATTCCGATGAAGCTTGGAGCGCAACGTATCGAGAGGTATCCGTGGGAGCATTGAAACCGTTGGAAAGCAACCGATGAGCGGAGAAGAGACGCCCGCGCCGCCTCCGCCGATAACGCCCAGAAGGCGCGCCCTCTGGCTGCTGTCCGGAGCGCTGCTCTGCGTCCTGCTCGGCGGCAGCCTGTTCCCCCTGTTCGCCTGGCAGCGCACCGGAATCCAGCGGGCCGAAAGCCTGTCGAATATCCGGCGTATCGGCTATGCGGCCCTGCTCTACGCCCAGGACTGGGATTCGCGGCTGATGCCCATCGCCGTCCAGCAGCCGGATTCCCAGTGGCTCACCTGGCCCCGGCTGGTGCGCCCCTACTTCTCCGGCGACGATTCGATCTTCAGCAATCCCGCCAATCCCGTCGTCCCCTTCCACTCCGAGGTGCATCATCCCCGCTACGGCTACCCGATAGATAGCTCCTATGCGCTGAACCGTCGGTTCTGGGACACCTTCGCCTCGGGACCGTTTCCCCTCGATAACCTGGAGATGCCCGAACAGACGGCGCTCCTCGTGGAAGCCGGGCCGATGTGGGGAGATCCCAAGCGAGAGATCCACCCCTCCCGGATCGCCCTATTGGATTATGGCGACATGACAGATCGTTTCCAGGGCCTTGTACTCTACCCCTCTACCCACGATGGACGCATGGCCGTGGTCGCTGCCGACGGCCATGGCCTGATGCTCCAGGTGGAGCACTACAGCCCCAGGGATGGCCCGCACGATCCGCGCCTCGGCCGTATCGGGCCGAACCTCTACAACTGGAACGGCGGTCACCCCAATGGCGAAACCGACTTGCCGCCCCGCGAATGAACCGCGATGACATGGGAAGCGCCCGGCAGCTCCAACCCCTCGTGATTGAGCGCCTCCTCCGCTGCCTGCTCCGCCTGATCCACCGCCTCTAAGATGCTCTGGTGTACATCCTGGGCGCTCTCCGCCTCATCCGGATTCTCGCCGGGCGCGTGTTCCGCCTCATCCAGGATCTCATGCAGTTGTTCGCCGACGGGAACTTCAATCGGATGCGTAAGGCGCGGAAAGACCGTCGTCAACACCATCTGAATGACTGCGGCGGTCGGAACCGCGATCAGCATTCCAAAGATACCCAGCAGCGAACCGCCGATCAGGAGGGCGATAATGCTCAATACCGGATGCAGCCCCACATGCTGCCCGACAATGCGCGGCGCGATGATCTGATCGAATACGATGCTATGCAGTACGATCATCAGCGCGAGGATAATCAGGATCGTCTGCATCGGGATCGTGCCCGTCACCAGGCAGGTTCCTCCGATCATGGTGTAGGTGAGCGCCGGGCCAAGATAGGGCACCACATAGAGCGCGCCGGCAATGGCGCCCAGCGCCACCGCATTCGGAACCCGAAAACACATCAAAAGCAGGGTTGTCGCCACCGCGTTCAGCGCGCAGACGACCAGCATGCCCCGCAGATAGCGCACAAAGATGCCGGAAATCTCATTGATCAAGAGCTGTGTAAAGGCGCGTTGATCTCGCGGAATGAGCATCAGCAGCCGCGCAATGAGGATATGGAAATCTTTCAGCAGATAGAAGGCCACTATGGGGATCACGACGACCCAGAGGAGATTGGAAGCCATGCTCTGGGCGGTCTTGCCCACCCATTCGGAGGCGTTGCCGAACCCCTGGCTGATCTGCCGGCTGGCGTGCAGGACGGTATTCTCCACAAAAGGGGTCGCATGCAGCCGCTTGAGCAGAAGCTGAAGCGAGCGCTTGGTCTGGGTCTCGTTGTCGCCGCTGGGCAGATAATCCCCCAGGGAGCGCGTCACTTCGACCGTCTGCGTGACCACCGCAGGGACTGCCAGCGTCAGCGTCACGCCCGCCACTACAAAGAAGGCGCCAAAAATCAAAATAGAGCTCTTCAGCCGGGACCATCCCCGCTTCTCCATACGATCCACCATCGGATCCAGCACCATCGCAATCAGAAGCGCGATGAAAAGAGGAAGCCAGATGTCCCGCACCAGATAGGCCAGCCAGAGTGCGAGCGCCAGGCACAACATAATGAGTGCGCCCCGTCGCAGCCGCTTACCATCTCCGATCCCGATCTTCAATTCAATCATTTTTACGTCGCCACCATCCTCTACTACGGCTGCTGCGACGTTTCGCTTGTACACCGCTCCACTGTCTGCGCACCGTCTGAATAAAGCGCACCACCATATAGGCTCCCGCAAGGGTCGTTCCCACGCTAAGCGCCCGTTGGGAGAGGGTCTTGCCGGCTTGCGCCGCCTGACCCATCGTCTGAGAGGCGCGCATCTCGACCAATTCCATGGTATCCGCGGCACGTCCCACCGTGTTGGACGCCAGATCGCCGAGGTCCTGCACCTGCTGGTGCGTCTCCGTAAGCAGAGGCAATAAGCGGCTTACCAGGCTGCCGAACACTACCCCGCTCACCAGCAGCGCCACACTCCCTATGGCAAACGCCACCATAGACATCCAATACCACCACTCCGGAAAGTGCATCTCTCCCCCTCTCCTTTCACGCGCTCTCGGAGCCGATGCTTCGCGACCGTCGGCGTTTTGACGCTCGCCCGCATCGAAATGTTCCGAGGAGTGACAGCCCGCTTCCTTGTCAAAACGCTTGGTGACACTCCCCTCTACTACGCATAGCGCTTCCATTTCGCTTCCCCAAACGTGGGAACCTTCCCCAATCTGTCTCCGTCTGCTCTGCAAGCCATGCATAAGATCTACCCGGCTCAACCATACATGGTGCGCCCGGTTACAGGAGGAAACCCGGATCATGTCGCTCACCCAGAAAACGAACGCAGGCAATGCGACAGCGCGCTATCCCGATGCCAGGGCAGAGTATGAAGCCCTGCTTCGCCGCAGTTATCATCGCGCCTATAGCGCCGCCTACCGCATGATGGGGAATGCCAGTGACGCGGAAGACCTGACCCAGGAGGCATTTGTGCGCGTCTGGGCGGCCTTCGACCGCTATGATCGCTCGCGTCCGTTCGAGGGATGGCTGTTTCGTATCCTCTCCAACCTCGCCATCGATCGCTGGCGGCGGGGTGGGAACGCCATCATCTGCTCTCTGGATGCCGAAGGATCCGGAGCGCGCCATGGCAGCCGAGCCAGGCCCGCGGCTGGCAGCAGTCGGGACGGACAGGGGGCGCCACTCCTGGCTTGCCTTGCGGACGAACGCCCCAGCGTGATGCCGGAACAATCTTTCCTCCGCGCCGAAAACGGCCGGCGCGTCCGGACCGCGCTCTCTGCGCTTCCCGGTGACTATCGTAAAGCCGTCGTTCTTGCGGACGTTCGGGGTTATAGCTACGAAGAGATCGCGCAACACGTTGGCTGCCCTGTCGGCACGATCCGCAGCCGTCTGCATCGAGGCCGTCAGTTGCTTCGGCAGAACATTCTCCGTCTGCAAAAGCAGGAAGAGACCAAATACCAAGCTGACAATTAAATCACATCAATACAATGCAATATCCGTCCCGGGTGAGATCTCACCCAGGACAAGGGAGATAACAACCATGAATGACAATCAGATCCAAACGGATAATCGAGATAATCTGGCTCAGGCCGAGCGCGACGCAGCGCAGTTGCAGCGCGATGCCGCGCTCTCGCAGGCTGCAGCCGACCACGTCCGCCGGAACGAGGCGGAAGCAGAGCGCAACCTCGCCCTGAACCTCGCTGCCAATCAGTCCGTCGAACGCGATGCCGCCGTCTCGGCAGCCAATGACGAAGCGCAGCGCCGCTGGCAGGCGGAAAACCAGGCCATGAATGCGCGGGTTACCGCTCATCAGTCGCAGTATCAGGCTGCGAACCTGGCGACGGAGCGCAACGTTCTGCGAGAGAACCTGGCTACAGAGCGCGCGGAATCCTCGAACGCCAAGTTCGGCTTTGTGCTGCTCACCTGTATCATTCTGGCGGCCCTGATCGGCGTGGGCATCTGGTACTTTACGTCGCAGAATGCGACGTACAATAGCTCCACGACCACCACGTCTACGACCAGTTCGGCGACGCCAGCGGCTTCTACTACATCTGCCACGACGCCTTCGGATACGACCAGCAGCCAGCCGGTGATTGTCACACCGCCGAATGTCAACGTCCAGGTGACGCCGCCCGCGACCTCCGGCTCGGCCTCGTCCGGAAATGATTCCTCGGCCAGTCCAAACCATTCCAACGGAGGGAACAATTCCGGCGGCAGCGACAATCCTAATAACGGAAACAATTCCGGCGGCAATAACGGCTCCGACAATTCCGGGAGTTCATCTAATTCCGGCGGTTCTTCCAATGCCGGAGGGTCTTCCGATAACTCCGGCAGCGGCGGTACAGATAACGGAGGCAAATAAGTCTGCCCACCTTTGAAGGAAACAGCTCGCTTCCCGTTTAATTCTTGGCACGAGAGGATAACTTATCCTCCCGTGCTTTTTTGGAGGTCTAACATGCAGCATGCGATTCTCAACGGCAATTCCTATCGCACTCTCTTCCTGGCACGCCTTCGGAGCTTGCAGGCCCCGCTCTACCTCGCGATCTTCCTGCTTTTAAGCGGCGTCCAAGCCCTGGCCCAGGACATCAGTGTGACCGTCAACGGTGACCCCGTCGTTTTCAATGGGATGGGGCCGCAACAGGTACAGGGACGCGTGCTGGTGCCCGTACGCGGCGTCCTGGAAAAGCTCGGCGCCAGTGTCACCTGGGTTCCGGAAACCCAGACCGTGGTCGCCAGCAACGGTAAAGTGGACATTCAACTGCGCCTCAATGACCGCCATGCGACCGTCAATAGCAAGGATGTCCTTCTGGACGTACCTGCCCAATTGATCGCCGGGCGCACCATGGTTCCCCTGCGCTTTCTGGGGGAGGCGCTCGGTCTCGACGTCAAATGGGATGGTCAGACCCGCACGGTCCTCATCGTATCGCAGGATCAGGGCCATGAGGACCATGACCAGAACCCCCAACATCGGCACGACCACGATGACAATGCGCCCAAAAATTCCATCACCCCGACGATCAACGGCTTCGCTTTCACCACGGAGAGCCGCAGCGGCTGGCTGCGCGCCGGGCAGGCGCTGACGGCCACACTCGACGGAACCCCCAACAGCGATGCGTCGTTCCGGATTCCCGGCCTTGCGGAGGATATCCCCATGCGCGAGACCGCGCCGGGACACTATGTCGGCTCCTGGACCGTTCCGGACAATCAGAAGCTGCAACTGGGCAATGCGACCGTCATCGGCAGCCTCCGTAGAGGGGATAAGATCGCGCCGCTCATCCAGGCCGCCAACATGCTCTCGGTAGATACGGTCCCCCCGCAAATCCGCGACCGCTCCCCGGAACCCGATACCCGCGTTACCAGCCCGCGCCCCAATATCTCCGCCGTATTTGAAGATCACGGCGGCAGCCAGGTCAATACCGACCGAATACGCCTGATGCTCAATGGGCATGACATTACCGGAGATGCCACCATTACCAAGGACTTTGTCACCTTCACGCCCAAAGAACCCCTGCAGCCAGGCCCTCAGACCGTAGAGCTCCGGGTAACTGACAATGCTGGCAACACCACGGAAAGTGTCTGGAAGTTCATGCAGGCCGAGCGCGCGGTTGGAGGCATCAAAACGGTCAACCACAACGGCGATAGGATCCTGGAACCCGGCGACACGCTCCATGTCGAGATGACCGGCAGCCCTGGCGGGGCCGCCACCTTCTCCGTCGGCAATATCAAAGACATCCGTATGGCGGAGGTTGCGCCGGGCCGCTATGCCACCGACTATACCGTTCGTAAGGGGGACGACGTCGAGAATGCACGCCTCGCGGTGCGCCTGGTCGGATCCGATGGCGAAAAATATGTTCAGCAGGCCGACCGCGCCGTCCGCGTCCGAACGGGCAAACCGATCGATCCGGTAATCTCCTCTCCAGGTCCCAATGACACGATAGCCAACCCGCTCATTATCAAGGGCAAGGCCACGCCCAACACCCAGGTGCATGTGAAGGTGGATTACCGTAACCGGCTGCTCGGCGTTGTGGGAGTTCAGGGAACTGCCGCCGACACCGTTGTCAACGTGGACAAAAACGGATTCTGGCAGACCGACCCGATCAATCTCAGCGGCCTCTTCAACAGCCGGGGAGTGGAGTATACAATCACCGCCATCTCCACCAACGCCTTCGCCGAAAAATCGGGGCAGGCTACCCTCAAACTCAAGGGGAAATAACCTACCGAACCTACCGAACCCCCATTCGGGGGTTCGGTAACTCACTCCCAATGCCCCCACCGATCCGCCGGAAGTTTCACGCCCTCCGGGTAGATCAGATAGACCGTGTCCCGAGAGCGCGCCCAGGCCCGCACGAAGTTCTCGCGCGAAAACACCCGGCGACAGGCTTCCCCCTTCTCCGGATGGTGCGCCGGGTCGTTCAACACGATGTCCCCCTCCTTGGTAAAACCGACGCATACCAGCAGATGTCCCGGATCGTGATCTTCCGCCTTCCCTCGCAATAGATCATACGAAACCGAAACGACCACCGGCATCCCCGCCACAATCCAATCCTCCAACTCACTCACGTCCGAAAACCGCGTCACATACGCCCGCATTCCCGGAAACGAACCTGCGAACGCCGTGTTGAACACCCAGTTCCCCGTGCCGTCCCACACCCGATCATAGACCGCTTTAGCCGCATCCGGAACCGGCATATCGAGTTCCGGACGCTTCAGCCGCCCGGACCAGAACGCCAGCGTCATATCCGTACTCGTCGCGCTGCACCACCCGCTCGCTCCCGGCCAGCCCAGTTGTGTGCGTCCCGGAACGGTCACCTCCTTGCCCCAGGCCGTGCGGTTCGGCTCCTGTGGGGTCGGCATAGCGCGGCTGTCCAGCAACGACGCGCCCAAAAATTTCAGCGTCGGAGCCGGCTTCCCCTCCGCCTCCGATAGGGTCACGCGCCACTGCAGCTTTGTCGTCGGCTCCGTCAGGACCAGCGTATCGGTCTGCACATCGCCATCCGCATCCTTCTGCCCGGCCACGCTCTCACGGGGATATGTCATGCCGTCCTTCGACCACAATCCCAACGTGTACCACTTGGTCGGAAGCTCCCCCCGCCAGACCCGCGCCTCCACTTTTAGCCCCGTCCCCGGCGGCGTCTCCGCGTTCCACGAGACAACGATCTCATTCGCAGGCAACGGCGTCTTCACCTCCGGCGAGGTCAACACAACCTCCTGCTGCCCGGCCCCCATCACCTTCTCGAACCCGGCGAACGTCTTCCATGCCACAAACGTTCGCCCGTCCCGTACTCTATCCCCATGTTCCAATCGCCTCTCCCCTCTTCCCGGCATCAGGCACAACGCCAATAGTATGATTATCAGAACCGAGCGCATTTTCCCTGCACCTCCCAATCCTCCACGCCAGGCTATCCGCCTCGAAATAGTATGGTGAAATTATACGTGTTCATGGAATATCCCTTCATGTCATCTCCCCTGACGGAGTGATCAGGTCTCACAACGGTGTCGAATCGTGTCCGCCCCGTTGTCATAGACACCGATCAGGGGCAGGACTATATTCCCGTCTTATCGTGGAAACGTGCGCCATCGCCAAAGCGGCCCTGTCATCCCTCGACGGTATCCTGCCTCTCGGGATTGTACACAAGGAGTTAAGCATGGTCGCCCAACGCGTTTCTGCACATATCGCAGCGGATCACGATAGTCAATCCCTGGACCAACTCTGCCTGATCCCCATGCCGGTATCGCGCTTCCTCCCGCTTGCCATCCGTATCACCAGCGCCGTGGCGGACTTACACCGAAATTATCTCATTCATAAAGACATCAAGCCCGCCAATATCCGCGTCAACCTGCAGACCGGCGCAGTACATATCCTCGATTCCGCTATCTCGACCCACGCGCCCCGTGAACAGAGCAGGGCGCAGCACCCCCATGCCATCCAGGGAACGCTGGCCTACATGTCGCCGGAGCAGACCGGACGCATGAACCGGATGCTGGACTACCGCACGGATCTGTACTCCCTGGGCGTCACCTTCTATGAGATGCTTACAGGACAGTTGCCCTTTCAGGCGGACACCCCTCTGGAGTGGGTCTATAGCCACATCGCCCAGACGCCCCTGGCGCCTAACGAGGTCGTTCCTGAGATGCCCGCGCTGCTCAGCGCCATGGTGATGCGCCTGCTGGCCAAGGAGGCGGAGCACCGCTATCAGAGCGCTGCCGGCCTGCAGTACGATCTGGAGCGATGCTGGGAGCAGTGGCAGGCTACCGGCCAGATCGCGTCGTTCACGCTCGCGGAGCGGGATAAGGTGGACCGACTCCAGATCCCGCAAAAACTGTATGGACGGGAGCGAGAGGTGGCGGATCTCCTCGGAGCCTTCGACCGTATGGTCGCCGCCGGAGCCCCCGAGTTCGTGCTGGTCTCCGGCTATTCCGGCATCGGGAAGTCGTCGGTAGTCCATGAGCTGCATGGGCCAGCCGTTCGGGAGCGGGGCTTCTTCCTCTCGGGCAAATTCGACCAGTACAAACGGGACATTCCCTATGCGACCCTCTCGGAAGCCGTTCGGGGGCTGATACAGCAGATACTGGCCGGCAACGAAATCGAAGTGACCCGCTGGAAGCAGCGGCTGGAAGCGGCATTGGAGGGGCACGGGCAGATCATCATTGGCCTCATTCCCCAGGTCGAACTGATCCTCGGCCCGCAGCCTCCCCTGCCTTCCCTGCCGCCTCTGGAGGCGAAAGCCCGCTTCCAGCGGGTCTTTGGCCGCTTCCTGGGCGTGTTCGCCGATGCGAAACACCCCCTGGCCCTCTTTCTGGACGACCTGCAGTGGGCCGACCCGGCCAGCCTGGACCTGCTGGAATACCTGCTCACCCACCCGGAGACGCGCCATCTGCTGGTAGTGGGCGCGTATCGCGACAATGAAGTCAGCCCGGCTCACCCCCTGATACGGACGGTGGAAGCGATCCGCAAGGCATGTCCGCCGCTGGAGATCTGTCTGGGTCCCCTGGACCGCCCCTCCCTCTCTCTGTTGGTGACCGACACGCTCCACTGTACTCTTACCGATGCAGAGCCTCTTGTCACCCTGGTGCTGGAGAAGACGGCGGGCAATCCGTTCTTCTCCGAACAGTTCCTGCAGACGTTGTATCACGACGGACTGCTCTGGTTTGACCATGCAAGCCAGCGGTGGCACTGGGACCCGGTGCATATTCGCGCAGCGAACGTGACGAACAACGTCGTCGAATTGATGGCAGATC
>Ga0070734_10003931_pt1 | contig 14798 bp, 14 predicted proteins | sample Coa_R1_8_FD_66444 | JGI IMG/M metagenome (GOLD analysis project Ga0070734, IMG submission 66444) | Surface soil microbial communities from Centralia Pennsylvania, which are recovering from an underground coalmine fire - Coalmine... | ecosystem: Environmental > Terrestrial > Soil > Unclassified ...
GCGCAATCGCCTGGCGCAGGTTCTTGGCCCCCCAGGTAATCGCGTACTGGTTTACGTCATCTTGAATCGCCTGCTGGGCCGCCCGCTTCAGCTCCGCCGGCGCGGCGAAATCTGGAAAACCCTGCGCCAGATTCATGGCACCGTACAGTTGCGCCTGTCGCGTCATTTCCCGAATCACTGATTCGGTGAAGCGCTCCGCTTTTTCGCTCACCAGCCGCTTACCGGCGCCATTTGTTGCCTGAGATTTTGGGGCAACGGCCTCTTTGACTGCTGTCTTTTCTGCAATTCTGGTTTGCTCTCTGCCCCCTGCTACGGCATACCGTGAGCGCGACCCGCTTTTCGCTTGCGATTTATCAGAACTGTTTTTTGCCATAGGTAAGGACGTAAATTCTACTCGATACGCCAAGCAGGTGCTGAGCACCGATTTTCGAACGGCCGCGCTTACTCCCCCTTGAACGCGGCATCAAAGGCTACGCCCGACGGCGTCAACTCCAGACGCCGTACCAGGGCCAGAGCCTCCGGTGCTCCTTGTTCCCGGTCCATGCCGTTGTCTTCCCACTCGATGCTGAGCGGCCCTCGGTAGCCCACGTCATTCAGAGCCCGGAAGACACGCTCGAAGGGCACGCCGCCGCGCCCTGGCGAAACAAAGTCCCACCCACGGCGGTGATCGCCGAAGAACAAGTGGGAGGAGAGAATCCCGTTGCGCCCATCGAGCAGGCGCACCGATTCCTTGACATGCATGTTGTAGATGCGGTCCCCGAAACGATGCACCAACGCTACCGGGTCCACCATCTGCCAGTGCAGGTGGCTGGGATCAAAGTTGATGCCAAAAGCGGGCCGTCCGCCTATCGCCTCCAGTGCCCGTTCTGTGGTCCAGTAGTCGTAAGCAATTTCGCCGGGGTGGACCTCGAGAGCAAATTTCACCCCCACTTCGTCGAATACGTCCAGAATCGGATTCCAGCGGGCTGCGAAATCCCGGTAACCATCTTCGATCATGGCGGCAGGAACCGGGGGAAACATCGCTAGCGTGTGCCAGATCTTCGAACCGGTGAAGCCATTGACCACCTTCACTCCGAATTTAGCGGCCGCGCGCGCCGTATCCTTCACCCGCTGCGCGGCCCGCTGCCGCACTCCCTCGGCCTGGCCGTCGCCCCAGATATCCGGCGGCAATATGCCCTTATGCCGCTCGTCGATGTGCAGGTCGCAAACCGCCTGCCCCACCAGGTGCGTGGAAATCGCGAAGCACTGCAACTTATGTCGTTGAAGAATTTCCCGACGCGACTGGCAGTACTTTGGATCCGCCAGCGCTCGATCAACTTCAAAGTGATCGCCCCAGCAGGCCAGTTCCAGGCCATCAAATCCCCACTGCTGCGCCTTGGCCGCCACTGTCTCCAGCGGCAGGTCCGCCCATTGCCCCGTAAAAAGACAAACCGGTCTCCCCATTTCATCTCCTGCAGTTAACGTCTGTCGACAGCCGCCCTCGCCCATCCATGCATGTGTAGGGACTGCCGCCCTCGCCCATTGATGCACGTGCAGGGACAGCCGCCCTCGGCTGTCCGGGCGAGCGCAGCTCGCCTATCTCCCTGCTAGTCCGCGTCCCCACTTCATTCAAATCCAATCCCCTTCATAGCCGGATACAACTTCCGATACTGCTGGTATCTCGCTTCCATGTGCTTCACCGTGGCCGGTTCCGGCTCCAGCCGCGAAGCAATGCGAATGGTCGCATCACAGGCCGCATCTACTGAACCCCATGCGCGTCCCCCGACACCCGCCAGCAGCGCCGCTCCATACGCTGCCCCTTCCTCAGCGGCCGCCAGTTCCACACTCCGGCCGTAGATCTCTGCCTGAATCTGGCGCCACACGGGCGAGCGCGCGCCCCCACCGCCCAGGCGAATACTCCCGATCGGTACTCCCATTTCCTCAAAAATCGTCAGACTATCACGCAGGCTGAAGGCTACGCCTTCCAGGATGGCGCGCACCACGTGCGCCCGGGTATGGCTGGCGGTCAGGCCGACGAGGGCGGCTCGCGCGGCAGGATCCAGGTGCGGGGTGCGTTCGCCCATCAGATAAGGCGTCCACAGCAGGCCATCCGCGCCGGGAGAGATCGTAGCTGCCTCCGCGCACAAACGCTCATAGGGATCGCGGCCGTCGTCTTCGCCGGCGCCAAACTGGTCGCGAAACCAGCGCAGCGACAGGCCTGCTCCCTGCGTCACCCCCATAACATGCCAGCGACCCGGAACGGCGTGACAGAAAGTGTGTACACGTCCCTGGGGATCAAGCGCGGGGCGGTCTGTAGCCGCAAATACTACTCCTGAGGTCCCGATGGTGGCGCTTACCGCTCCGGGCCGGACCACGCCCAAGCCTACCGCGCCCGCGGCTTGGTCGCCTGCACCCGCCACTACCGGCGTGCCCTGCTTCAGACCTGTCGCTTGAGAACCCGCGGCGGAGACCATCCCCACGACCTCCGGTGACTCGAACACTGGCGGCAGCAGCCGCTCATCTAACTCCGTGGCCTGCGCCACTTCTGCCGACCAGCGCCGGTGAGGAACGTCAAAAAGCAGTGTGCCGGAAGCATCGGCCGTGTCTATGCCCCGCTCGCCGCTGAGGCGGAAACGCACATAATCCTTGGGCAGCAACACAGTACGCAAGCGCGCCCACAGTTCCGGCTCCTGTTCACGGACCCACAGCAGTTTGGGAAGAGTAAATCCCGTGAGTGCCGGGTTGGCCGTCAGCTCAATGAGCCGTTTAGCGCCGACTTTTTCCGTGATTTCCCGGCACTGCCGCGCCGTGCGCTGATCGCACCAGATGATCGCCGGCCGCAAAACTTCTCCACATTCATCCAGCAGCACCGCTCCGTGCATCTGCCCAGAGAAGCCGATCGCACCGATGCTCTCCGCCGCCACACCGCGGGACAGCACTTTCCGTATCGCTTCCTGGGTGGCCCGCCACCAGTCCCGCGGATCCTGCTCCGCCCATCCCGTCCGTGGAGAAGCAAAGGCACCGTGCTCACTACCAGCGGCTGCCACTACCCGGCCGCTCGAGTCGATTACGACTGCGCGCGTTCCTCCCGTTCCCACATCGATGCCAAGAAAATTCATATCCCAATGTTCGCGTCCGGACAGGCACGATTACACGGCTGCTGGAATCCCGTCAACTGGGAGCGCGCGAACGCTTCAATGTTAAACTTCCTACCGTCCTATGCCGCGACACTTTCACGGTACTCCGCGCCAGGAGCGCGCTCTCTCAGCCTACGTTAAGCTGCTGCGCGCCAGCGAGACCGTGCACGCCGAAGCCACGCGTTCTCTCGCGGGCTCCGGCCTTTCCGCCAGCCAGTTTGCCGTGCTGGAGGCTCTTTATCATGTCGGTCCCCTGTGCCTGAGCGAACTGGCCCGCAAGATCCTCAAAACCAGCGGCAACCTGACCATGGTGGCCAGTAACCTGGAAAAGCGCGGCCTGATCCGCCGCCAGCAGTCCTCCCAGGACCGCCGCTTTGTGTCCGTCTGCATTACCGAGAAGGGCCGCAAGCTAATGGCCCGCCTTTTTCCGCTCCACCTGGAGCGCATCGTGGAACTGATGGACCGGCTTCGCCCTGCCGAGCAGGAGGAACTGGCCCGGCTCTGCCGGCAACTGGGAAAAGACGGGTAGCCCGTATAGCCCGCGGTTCCCGCTGTTTGCATGGCTAACGTCGTCGGCCAGAGCCAAACGACCCACGCCTGGGCCGCTTTCCTGAAACTATTTTAACGTTAAAGCATCTATTACCTTTGAAAGGAGGCCGGCCATGATAACTCTCCGTCCCGCCGACCAGCGCGGCCAAGCCGACTACGGCTGGCTGCACACCCGCTACACTTTTTCCTTTGCTGATTACTACGATCCCAAGCACATGCATTTTCGCAGTCTGCGCGTGATCAACGAGGACCACGTGGAGCCCGGGCATGGTTTTGGCACCCACCCTCACCGCGACATGGAAATCATCACCTATGTCCTGGAAGGGGCGCTGGCTCACAAGGACAGCATGGGCACCGGTTCCACTATTCGCCCTGGCGAAGTCCAACGCATGAGCGCGGGCACCGGCGTGCTGCACAGCGAGTTCAACCACTCGCCTTCGGAAGAAGTTCACTTGCTGCAAATCTGGATTATGCCTGAGCGCAAAGGCATTGAACCCAGCTACGAACAGAAGGAGTTTTCGCGTGATAGCAAGCTCAATCGCCTGCGCCTGGTCGCCTCTCCTCACGGAGAAGATGGCTCTGTCAGCATCCATCAGGACGCACGCCTTTACGCCTCCGTCCTGGAAGCGGGTAAAAGCGTGCGCCACGAATTGCAAAGCGGCCGCTACGCCTGGGTACAGGTAGCGCGTGGAGAAATATCGCTGAACGGCGCCATTCTGAAGGCTGGAGATGGGGCCGGCGTGGAGCGCGAGACCGCTCTGGAAATCACCGGCTCGGCTCCTAATTCGGAATTTCTGCTGTTCGATCTGGCGTAAAACGCCGGTCGTCGACGGCCGACGGCCGACACCGAATGACCAACGACTAAGGACCAACAGCGTTTGAAGGAGGAGAGAAAGATGGTACGCAAGCTGCTGCAGACGAATAATGACCCCGTACTCATAATCGTCCGCCTGGTGTTGGGTGTAGTCTTTTTCGCCCACGGGGCACAGAAGATGCTGGGGTGGTTTGGCGGTTACGGCTTCAGCGCCACCATGGGATTTTTCGAGCATAACGGCATTCCCGCGGTTTTCGCCTTTCTGGCCATTGCGGCGGAATTCTTTGGCGGTCTTGGTCTGCTGCTAGGATTGCTCACCCGGGTTGCGGCGTTCGGCATTACCTGCAACATGCTGGTAGCCATTGCTACCGTGCACGCCCGCAATGGCCTGTTTATGAATTGGACGGGAACCCAGAAGGGCGAGGGGATCGAGTTCCACCTGCTGGTGCTGGCGATCACGCTCCTGCTCATGGTGCGCGGCGCCGGCGCGCTCTCGCTCGACCGCCTGCTCAGCCGGAGTTCCTCTTCTGAACCCAGAACCCGGCCCCTAGCCAAAGCCATGTAGCCGGGCACTCTCCGTTGGGACCGTGGGGACAGCCGCCTCGGCTGTCCTGGCGAGCGCAGCTCGCCTCATCTCCGCCAGCCGGCTACGGCCCCGTCTCCACTTCCACTCTGGCCTGGCGGCAGCCATCATGCTGGTCCGGCGCGTGATGGCCTGCCCGCCAACTTGCCTGTGCTGGTAATTGTGTGCCCTTCGTCACCTTCTCACGCTCAAAGTTCAGCTCTAGACTGGCCAGCTGAGAACCGGCTTTAACGGGAGAAAGACCATGTCATCCACTGCCACAGCCATCACCGCCGCCAGCCATCGGAAATGCGCTTTTTGCGCCGAAAAAATCCTTGCCGAGGCGAAGAAATGCAAACATTGCGGCGAGTTTGTGAGCACCCCGCTTTCCATGACCGTGGGAGTGCTATTTGCCTTAGGAGTGGTAATTGCTTGCCTTATGGCGGGGAGCCCAGAACGGGTGACCGTCGTCGGGGTATGGGCGATTTTTGTTCTGCTGTTTTCGAAAACATTTGGCCGGGGTTGAGCGGTGACCCGCGGCTCGAGCTGGCTGCGGGATTCCATTCCTGACTGCCGGCTAACGCTCTACTTCCACTTCCACCTTCACATCCGGGGTCGCAACTGCGACCGTGCCGTACAGCGGTCAACGTCCCTTGAACGCCCCAATCAGGCGCTCCCCCTCCTGCTGACTCACACCCGTCAGCCTGAATTTCAAGTGCACGGAATTGAGCAGGCTCACATCAGGCCGCACCGGTTTAGACCGGTCCTGGGTGCTGGAAATTTGCACCACAACCTTTTTCAGCGGCTGCTTCTCATTTTTCGCAATCACCTGCACCAGTTCCACTCCACAGGCCGCCACCGACGCCAGAAATACCTCCACCGGCGTGATCTCTTCGCCCGGACAACCATTCTGCTCCGGCCCGTCAATCACCAGGTGGTGATTGCGGGCGCTGCACAACACTCGCCCCAATGTATCGGTTGATACCGCGCTCACCTGGTACTGCCGCACCTCCGCCATTTCGTTCCCCCTCTCAACTGCAATTGTATGGTGTTGTCCGGTTGTTTGGGGACAGCCGCCCACAGCTGTCCGGGCGAGTGAAGCTCGCCTCCTCGCTAATCTGCCGTGTGCGCCGCCGCCTCGCGCGACGGCATCTCTGAGAACCCGGCTTCTTCTCCGCCCCCGCGAGTCGTCAGGCTCTTGATGATCACGTACAGCACAGGAATGAAGAACAGGTTGAGAATGGTGGAAACGATCATCCCGCCCACCACGGTTGTGCCCACGGAATGGCGGCTGGCTTGCCCGGCGCCGGTCGCGAAGACCAGCGGCAGCACGCCCAGAATGAAGGCAAATGAGGTCATCAGGATGGGCCGCAGACGAATCCGTGCCGCCTCCACCGCGGCATCGGCGATGGACAGTCCGCGCCGCCGCAGCTGTTCCGCAAATTCGACGATGAGAATGCCGTTCTTACTGGCCAGTCCGATCAGCATCACCAGCCCGATCTGGCAATAAACGTCGTCCAGCAGCCCGCGCATCCCTTGCGCTCCCAACGCTCCCAGCAATGCCATGGGCACGCCGAGAAGAATGATGAACGGCAAGGTGAAACTCTCGTACTGCGCTGCCAGGGTCAGATACACGAACAGCAGCCCCAATCCAAACAGGCGAATGGACTGGCCACCCGACTTGATCTCCTCCAGCGACAGGCCTGTCCACGAATATCCCATACCCAGGGGCAGGACTTTTTTCGCTACTTCTTCCATGGCATGGATGGCCTGGCCAGAGCTGTAACCGGGCGCGGGCGAGCCATCGATCTCGGCCGAGCGAAACAGGTTGTAGTGGCTGATGATCTGCGGAGCGGTGGTTTCCTTTACTGTGACCAGGTTCTCCAGCGGCATCATCATGCCTTTATCGGAACGCACGTAATACTCGCGGATGTCGCGCGGCTGGGAGCGAAATTGCTTGTCCGCCTGCACATACACCCGGTAACTGCGGTTGTTGAAGTTGAAATCGTTGACGTAGTCCGATCCCATGTAAACTTGCAGCGCGTCGCTGACTTGGCTGAGCGGCACATCCAGGCTCTTGGCCTTCTCGCGGTCGATATTGACCACGAACTGGGGATCGTTGGCGGTAAAGGAACTGAACAGTCCCTGCAGATCCTGGCGCGCGTTCCCCTCGCGGACAATCTTCTGCGTAGCCTCGTAGAGTGCGGGCAGCGTGTTCCCGCCCTCATCCTGCACTTCAAATTGGAAACCGCCAAAGTTACTCAGTCCCTCGATGGGCGGCGGGGAAAAAGGAATTACCATCGCACCGGAGATCGCCGCCAGGGGTCCGCGCAGGCTGCCAATCACTGCCTCGGCTGATTGATCCTTTCTCTTGCGCTCGCTCATGGGCCTCAGGTTCACGAAGCACATGCCTCGATTCGGACTCGCCCCCGCGAAGCTGAACCCGGCCACGCTGAACACGCCCTCGACATTCTTGTTGTGCGCCAGCACCTGCTGCACCTGGGCCATGATCTTCGAGGTGTAATCCAGCGAGGCGCCTTCCGGCGACTGCACCGTCACCATGAAGTAGCCCTGGTCTTCGTCGGGGACAAAGCCCATGGGCACTTTCTTGAACACCCAGTACGTCATTCCCAGGCCAATGAAAAACAGCACCAGCAGGGCCCAGCGGAAGCGCAGCGCTTGCCGCGCCGTATGACGGTAGGCGGCCGTGGCTCCGTGAATCGCTGCCTCCACGGCGGAGAAGAAGCGACCTTTGCTTGTCTCCCCGCGCAAGACCAGCGCCGACAGGGCGGGCGTGAAGGTGAGCGAATTGAACGCGGAAAGCACGATGGAAAACGCGATGGTCAGAGAAAACTGTTTATAGAGCAGTCCCGTGGTCCCGGGAAAAAAAGCGACCGGCACGAAGACCGAGACCAGAACCAGCGAGGTGGCGATCACCGCGCCGGTCACTTCTGCCATGGCCTCCGAGGCCGCCACATGCGAGTTGATGTGCTCCTCGCCCATGTGGCGCTTGACGTTTTCGATCACCACGATGGCATCGTCCACCACCAGGCCCGTGGCCAGCGTGATGCCGAACAGCGTCAACGTGTTAATGGAAAAGCCCAGCAGCTTGACGAAAGCAAACGTCCCCACCAGCGACACCGGGATGGTGACCGCCGGGATCAGGGTGCTGCGCCAGTCCTGCAGGAAGAAGAACATGACCAGCACTACCAGCCCAATGGCCAGCAGCAGGGTGTAGAGCACTTCGCGGATGGATTCTCCCACCACCGTGGTGGTATCGAAAGCGATGGCGTACTTCAGCCCCGGCGGGAAAAACTTGGCTAGGCGCGCCAGTTCCGCCCGGGCGGCGCGATCGACGTCGATGGCGTTGGCCGTCGGCAGCTGCATCACCCCGAAGCCGATCGACTGATAGCCGTTGTAAGCCAGATTGCTGTTGTAGGCTTCCGCGCCCAGTTCAGCGCGGCCTACGTCGCGTAAACGGATCAGGCTTCCATCGCTGCCCGTCTTGAGGATAATGTTGTTGAATTCTTCCGGCTCGCTCAGCCGCCCCACCGCGCGAACACTGATCTGGTACTGCTGGTTGGGCGGCGCCGGCGATGCCCCTACCTGGCCGGCGGCAATCTCCACGTTCTGCTCGCGCAGCGCGTTCACCACGTCGGTCGCCGTCAGGCCGCGAGCCGCCAGGCGCACCGGGTCCACCCAAAGGCGCATGGAGTACTTGCGCTCGCCGAAGATCATCACATCGCCCACACCAGGAATGCGCTTCAGCGCGTCCTTGATGTAAACATCAATGTAATTGCTGATAAACGCATCGCTATAGCGGTTGTCGTCGGAATAGAAGCCGGCGGCCAGCACGAAGGCGCTGGAATTTTTGGTGATGGTGATGCCGGTGGTATTGACCTCGGTAGGCAGACGGCCCGTAACCGTGGAAATTCGGTTCTGCACGTCCACCGCCGCCAGATCGAGGTTGCGCGACAGATCGAAGGTGACCGTGATCTGGCTGACCCCGTCGTTGGTGCTGGCCGAGGTTATGTAGCGCATCCCCTCAACGCCGTTGATGGCCTGCTCCAGCGGGGTCGTCACCGCTGACTCCACCGTCTGCGCGTTCGCGCCCGTATAAATGCTGGTGACGGTAACCTGCGGCGGCGCCAGCTGCGGATATTGGGCGATCGGCAGCAGCGGTATGCACACGGCTCCCGCGATCACGATGAACAAGGAGCTCACCGTGGCGAAAACAGGCCGCCTTATGAAGAAATCAACGAACAATCAATCGCCCCAAGCCTTTAACCGTCCGCCGTCGACTGCCTTTTACTCCACTATCGTCACCGGTGCTCCATCCGCCAGGTTCTGCGTCCCCGAGACAATTACCTGATCTCCCGGTTTGATCCCTCCCAGCACTGTGTAACTGCTGTCGGCAATGTCCCCGACCTGAACCGGAATCTGCCGCGCCACGGTTCCTTTTGGACCCCCTTCTGCGATGAAGCTGAAGTACTGACCGCTGATGCGGGCCACCGCCGTGACTGGAATCATCAGTCCGGGATGGGAATTCCACACCACCCGCGCGCGCACGAACTGCGCAGAACGAACCTCACGCCTGGGGCTGGTGATCAGCGCCTTGGCCAGCACCGATTGCATGCCGGTATCGACCTGCGGGGAGATGAACGTAATGCGCGAGTGCGCCAGTACCGCGCCGGTGTCGCTCACGAGGTCGACCGGCAGCCCCAGGCGCAGCTGCGTTGCCCGCTCCAGCGGCACTTGGATGTAAGCTTCCAGATCCGTATTGCGGTCTACCGTGGTCAGCATGGTTGAGGTGGTCACCCGGTCGCCCACGTGTACGGGAATGTCGCCCACAATGCCTTCGCTCGGCGCTACCACCTCGTAATACTGCAGCTGCACCTGCTGTTCTTTCACCTGCGCATCCAGCGACGCCAAATCCGCTTGCGCCGCGTCGTAACCGGTTTGCGCCTGGTCCAGATCCTGCCTGCTCACCACACCCGCGGCATAAAGCTTTTTCGTCCTCTCTAATTGAGTGCGCGCCCACTCCAGATTGGCTTGCTTCTGGCGCGCCGTAGCTTCCGAACTGTTCACCGTAGCACGCTGCTTCAGAGGATCGATTTCCAGTAGCGCCGCCCCCGCCCGTACCCGTTCACCGGAGCGCACAAAAATTTTTGTGATCTGCCCTTCCACCTGCGGCTGGATGGTGGCCGAATTGCGCGACTTGATGGTGGCCACGTAATCGCTCGTGTCCTGCACCGTGCGCAGTTCCACCGCCATCACCTTGACCTGGGCAGGGGGAGGCGTCTGCATGGAGGCCGCGACGTTGCTGCCGCTGCAGCCGGCCAGTCCTGCCAACCCCGGGAAAAGCACGGCGGCCCAAACCAGACTCGCACTCCACCATCTACTGACGTTCGGCGTACTCATATCCCGGGTGTTGCGCACTGAGCCCTTAGCTGGGCAAATATTGATATCCATTGATGATGTCAGTGTCTCAGAAAGTCCGCCGGAAAGGAACTCATAGCCTGTCCCATTTCCCCATCCCTGGCCCATTCCGGTCCAATTCAGAGCTCCAGCTCCACGAGCCTCTTTAGACGTGGTTTAGCGCCTCGGGACAGCAACAACTTATGTTTTTCCCCCGCACGGCAACCCTGCCAACTTCCAGGATTTGACGCCTCCTGCCCGCGCGCTTGAACATATCCAGGAGAACGTCCCGCGATGGAGAAAGAAGAATGAAATATCGCCAGCTGGGCAGAACCGGGCTTCAGGTCAGCGAGATCGGCTTCGGCGCCTGGGGTATCGGTAAAAGCGAGTGGGTCGGCGCCGAGGACCAGGCCTCGCTCACGGCGCTGAAGTCGGCCCGCGACGCCGGAATCAATTTCTTTGATACCGCCCTGGCCTACGGTATGGGCCATAGCGAGCAACTGCTCGCCCGAGCTTTTGGCAAGTCCTCGGAGGTCCTGATCGCCAGCAAGGTGCCGCCTAAGAATTTCATCTGGCCGGCGCAGCCCGGCGTTCCCCTGCGGGAGGTCTTTCCCAGGCAATATGTGCTTTCTTCGCTTGACCAGAGCCTCAACAATCTGGGTCGCGAGGCGGTGGACCTCTACCAGTTTCATGTCTGGAATGACGAGTGGGCCGGCAACGACGAGTGGCTCTCCACCGTCCGCGACATTCGCGCCTCCGGCAAGGCACGCTTTCTGGGCATCTCCATCAATGACCACCAGCCCGCCAACTCGCTTAAGGCTCTCGCGACCGGCCTGATCGATGCGGTCCAGGTTATTTACAACCTCTTCGACCAGTCACCCGAAGATGAGCTCTTCCCTTACTGCCGGCAGCACAATATCGGTGTGCTGGCGCGCGTTCCCTTCGACGAAGGCAGCCTTACCGGCAAAATTCGCCCCGACACGACCTTCCCCGAAGGCGACTTTCGCAACCAATACTTCGGCGGCCAGCGCAAGCAGGAGGTCTGGGACCGGTTGCAGCGCCTTACCAAGGATGCCGCCATTTCTGTCCAAGACTTGCCGCAGTTCGCCCTGCGCTTCTGCCTTAGCGATCCCGCGGTGTCTACCGTGATCCCCGGGATGCGCACACCCGCTCACGTCGCTTCCAACGCGGCCGCGTCCGCTGCCGGACCTCTCTCTCCCGCTGTTCTGCAGAAAATTCGTCCGCACCGCTGGGTGCGCAACTTCTACGACTGACAGCATCTTGCACCCGCGACAGGAGTGCCGGCTTCGCCAAATCGCCGCGACTGGGCAGAGTTGGTGGCGTCCAGGCAACCCCCACTTCGCGGCTTGAATATCACTAACTGCGCCTTTCATCGGCAAACTAGTTCGCGGCCAGGACCGTCCCCGGGAGGATGTCATGCGCAACAGCTGGTTGATATTTCTGCTGCTCCTGCTCTCAGCGGTCTGGGTCGCCGCCCAAACCCCCGCATCGTCCCCGCAGAACGGTAATGGGAGCGCAAGCGATTCCTCCGGCGGCCACGGCACGAGCAGCTCCCAGTCGCGCGTCGGGCACCAAGCTACGGTGCAGGGTTGTCTTTCGGGAAGCTCCGGCAACTACACCCTGGTGGGCAATAACGGCATGACTTACCAGCTGCAGGGAGATAGCTCCCAGCTCAACCAGCACGTGGGCCAGGAAGTGAAGGTCGACGCCTCCGAGTCCGCCAATGCCGCCTCCACACGTTCCGCAACAACTTCGGGCACCCAGACGCTGCAGGTAAGCAAGGTCGAGAAGGTGTCCCAGACCTGCATTACCGGCAACACCTCGAATCCCTCTTCACGCTGAATCTCGCCGGTCGTGTGCCCTTCGCCCCGGCGTGTTTTATTTCGCAGGCCGTTGGGGTGGAATCTTCTCCCTGGATTTGCAAAGCCGGCAGCCATTTACTAACGTAGTTCCAGTTGGTTCCAGTCTTTCCGCCCGGGTGGCGAAACTGGCATACGCACGGGACTTAAAATTCGTCCTTGAGATAATCCTCGCAACGCACAAACATGCACCGCTGCACGCTGTTCTGCTAGGTGATACACCTTGAGCGGTTTGCCTCATTCGAGAGCCTGGACCGCGATCGATGTGGCATAAAAAGCAGCGGTTCGTGACCTAAGTAATAATCGCACATCCCAAATTCCGTGGTTGACATCCAATTCAAAGTTGGTAAAATACCAACATGATGCTAAAGCGTCTCTCCCGCTCAGATGCAGTGGATTTGGTTCACCACTGCTTGGAGCAAGGTAGGGTGAGGTGGGGCGGACACTTTCGCAAGTCTTTGGCAGAAGAAAAAGACGTCACCCTTACAGACGTCTGGAACGTGCTGAGAAGCGGCAATATCTATGAGGAGCCGGAACAGGACATCAGAACTGGCGACTGGAAGTATCGTCTGGAGGGCCACGAGGCGGGTGGCAAGTGGCTGGCCGTTGTGCTCACGCTCCGAGATGAGAACGAGACATTTTTGATAACGATTTTCTCTATTGAAGCCAAGAGGAGGAAGACCTGAAACATTGCGGGTGGAATGGAGGGGGAATGAAGCGCAAGGAGGAACAGTGCCGGGAGTGCGGTGGAAAGGCGGAGGTGATTCGCGGGACATATCAATTCAAGGAAAGCGGGCTGAATAACGTAGTCCTGCACGGTGTGGAAATCGTTAATTGCCGGGAGTGCGGCGAAGAGCAGGTGGCCATCCCCAACATGGATGATCTAATGCGCACCATTGCACTCGCGTTAGTCACGAAACCATATGGTTTGCGGGGCGAGGAGATCCGTTTTTTGAGGAAATACCTGCGGATGACTGGAGAGCAGTTCTCGCGGCTTCTACACGTGGACAAAACCACCCTCTCCAAGTGGGAAAACAATGATGACAAAGTGGGCTCACAGAGTGACCTGCTCATCCGCTCCTATGCCTTAAACCTTGGCGAGGGGTTAAGAGAGAAGGTCGATCAGATCATGCGCGACTTCGATAAAATCGATGTCATAAACAAGCGCAAGCCCACTGTTGAGGTAGACGCACAAACAAACCAATATCAATACGCGTAGTCTCGCAAACACCACCAACAAAGGCCGCTCTCGACAAAGTAGAGGCGGCCTTTTAGTTTTGCCCGCCTCGTTTGCAGCCCTGCACTTCCCGCCTGTGCGCCTGCTAGCGACCTGGGCGGGAAAAGCATCGGCTCAGCGACTGGCGGCACCTCCTAGGACAATTCCACGCGAAGCGCGTCTATCCACATAAGTCATGTGCGCTGGGCCAGAATCGTTGTAAAAGGGCTCTGGCGCTCAATCCACCGCGGCAGAGGGGCTTGGTCTTTCTCCTGCCATGCCCGACGCGGTGCAATTCTCCCGCGGCACGGCTGCGTGACACCGGCAAGGACACTCCACGGAATGACAGCTTCCGTGGCGGCCGGCGCCGCAGGTCGCGGTCAGTACTGGCAAGGACTGCTCTTTCACGATCTGCGCCGCTCGGCCGTGCGCAAAATGGTCCGCCGCGGAGTTCCGGAGAATGTCGCTATGCGGATTTCAGGGCATAAGACGCGCTCAGAGTTTGACCGCTACAATATCGTCAGCGACTCTGACCTGTGCGAGGCGGCGCTCAAGATCGAGAGCGGCCGGTGTAAGGTAGCAAAACGAACTGGCACCAGAAGCGCCACCGCAGCCAAAGTCGGGAAACGCGCCAAAGTGCGACAGGGACTCAAGTAGAATACATTCAGTAGGTTAAAGCTCTCCGCCCGGGTGGCGAAACTGGCAGACGCACGGGACTTAAAATCCCGAGGTGGGAAACCACCGTACCGGTTCGATTCCGGTCCCGGGCACCAGTTCCAACGACGCCTTGGTTTTCACCTCGCAGCAACGAGAACAGATTCGCGCGCAACTGGTTGCCGCCGCCCAGGCAGACGCGCGCATCGCAGCCGCGGCGCACTTCGGCTCAGCCGCGCTTGGCCTGCAGGACCGCTGGTCGGACATTGATCTCGGCCTGGGTTTGGCCAGCGATGCCCACTTGGATCAGGTGCTGACGGATTGGACCGCGCGCTTGTATCGCGACCACGCAGCGGTCGCGAACTATGACGTCAGGCGGGGCAGCATCCTGTATCGTGTATTCCTGCTCGAGAACACTCTGCAGATTGATCTCTCATTCTGGCCCCCCGGCGAATTGCGTGCGGTTGGCCCAAAATTCAGCCTGATCTTTGGCGCTGCGGGAGAGCCGCTTTCGGCGCCGCTTCCCGACGCCAAGGATCTGATTGGCATGGCCTGGCTCTACGCCCTGCACGTGCGTTCCAGTCTGGCG
>Ga0070734_10003932_pt1 | contig 14796 bp, 11 predicted proteins | sample Coa_R1_8_FD_66444 | JGI IMG/M metagenome (GOLD analysis project Ga0070734, IMG submission 66444) | Surface soil microbial communities from Centralia Pennsylvania, which are recovering from an underground coalmine fire - Coalmine... | ecosystem: Environmental > Terrestrial > Soil > Unclassified ...
CTCCTTGAGCTCGGCGTAGAGGGCCGGCAGCGCCGGATCGTCGCTGGCATTGTCCACCACCACGATTTCGGGGCGGAAGTGGTTGGCGTAATCCAGGAAGCCAAGGCAGCGCGCGAGCAGCTCCGGGTGGTTCCGATTGGGAATGACGATCGCTGCAGCCGGCCGCCCTGCCGGCAGCCGGGACGGGACGAAGGGGGCAGGCGGCGCCGGCGGCGGACCCGCCAGATGCATCGCGGTTTCCGCTACATGCGCCGTTGCCGGCCCAGGCTGGCTGCGGCCCAACCGGCGCAACCATTCATGCAGCGATCCGGCACGCCCGGCGCTGCGCTGCGAATGCACCAGCCTGCGCGAGACCATGAATGCCGTGCCGACATAGTCGAAGGCCTGGATCAGGTCCGCATCCCAGCCCGGCAGGAAGCTCGGCGCGGCATAGTCGCCGGAGCCGAGCCGTCGGTCGTGATCGCACAGCACCAGGTCCGGCCGGAGCGATCCCCGCCCCGGGGTCAGCGCTGCGTTCAGAAGCGCGAAGGCATCCGGATCGAATTCGGTCCCGGCATCGGCGAAGACCAGGTAGTCGCCGCGCCAGAGCGCGTCGCAGGCCTCCTCGGCCAGAAGCATCTCCGGCGTCAGGTGGGGTTCGGCGGCCAGTCCGCGAAAGCCATAGAAATCGGCGGAGTCCATCGGCACGGAATCTTGCGGGCCAAGAACCAACAGCTCGATGTTCCGGTATCGCTGCTCGCGCAGCGAGGCGAGGCTGACGGTCAACGCCGCGGCGTCCCCCGATCGGCCGCCGATCAGCACCAAGGTGATGAGATGATTCCAGATCCCCGCCGCCGCCGGACCGGCCAGGCGCTCGGACAGCCGTTGCCGGCGCCACTGCGCATAGTCGGCAGGCGCGGCGGCTTTCGAGGGAAGCTCGGCGATAGGCTGGCGATGCATGGGCCGACTATAGCCGAGTCTTCAAGAATGGGCGGATAACCCACGGTGGAAGTGCTGACCGAAGCGAGCTGGCTGACCAGGTGGAAGCTTTCGATGGGCCCAGGTCTGTCGCCGCCGCCCTCCCGCGCCGCCGACAATGCACGCTCGTCCGGCAGCCATAGCGAGCGAGAAAGCCGAGGGCGGAGGGGGCGCAGAGGGCGCTGGGCGCTCTTGCGACCATGCTATGATTGAACGACAGGGAGCGCCGGCCGCAACTGCCGCCGTTGCGAAATTGCGCAGCGGGATCCGGTGGCAATCCGCATACCCGCGGCACGGCTATGGGGCGGCCTTGGGGACCAAAGGTGAGCGATAGGCCATTCATCCGGGTCCTGGTCTTCACCGGCGAGGCGCCGCGGGAGATGCAGGGCATGATGGACGAGCTCCTCGGCATCGAGGATGAAGATTTCGAGCTGGTTGTCGTCTGCAACGCGACCGACACGGGCAAGCTGGTCTTTGGTCCCCGCGCTTCCATCCGCTGCTTTCCGGGCGAATCCATCTTCGACCTCAGGACCCACATGGCGGCGTTGAGCGGCGAGGCACGCTGGATCGTCCTGCTGGAGGGTCACAATCGCGTTCCCGCGGGGTGGTTGTCGGCCCTGCGCCGCCAACTCGCCCTTCTTCCCGACAGCTGCAGCGCGTTGGTCGGCGACGTCGACAACCGGACATCTGTCGGGCTCTGGTCCTGGGCCAGCTTCATCCACACCTTCGCCTTCCACTGGCGGCCGGTTCCGGGCGATCGAGCGGCCTACGCCATCGCCAACACCGCCCTGCGGCGCGCTCTTCTACCCGCGCGCGAATGGCGGATCGGGGAGTTCGAGGTCCAGATCCTGCCGGACCTGATGGGCAACGCCGTGCAGGCGGTGGGCCTCGCGGTCGATCACGTCCAGCACCGTGATTGGATCGGAGCGACCGCGACCCACTGGGGCAACGGCCGGATGACCGGCGCTCTGATGGCAGCGCGCCATCCGCTAGGCCGCGCCGCCGTGCGCCGGCACGCCTGGAGCGTGGCGGGGGGCCGCATGGCGAGCATCAAGGCCAGGCTGGAATCGGATGCGGCGCGGCGGGACCTGCCGCCGGGAACGCTGAATCGCGTGCGATGGCTTGCCGTCAGTCACGCGGCCGGCGCGCTCTGGGGATCCTTGTTCGGCCCCGGCCGGTCGGCCGAACGGCTGGTCTGAGGTTCGCTTGCCGACCAGGTCAACGGCGGAGGAGCCCACTGCGGCACGCGCGCGCCCACTTCCTGACCGCGGCCAGAGCCCTGTCGGAGGAGCTCGGCGGCGTGTGGGCTTCGGCAAAAACCTGCAAGTTCAGCGCTTCATGTTCCGACGGCGGCTGCATCATGTGAAAGTCGGCAAAATATCCGGCGCGCAGCAGGTGCGATTGCCGCGCGAGATTTCTTCGAAATTCGTCCGGACGGGATCGGTCGAGACGACAAAGACCTGTCTTGCCGTCGGTCAATCGCACCAACCGGCCTTTGCCCGCGGCTCCTTCCCACGCGTTGAGATGGGAATAGAGCTTGTCCTGATCGGTAAACCAGCCCGCGCCCTTTCGAATCCCGTAGTCTTTGCCTTCCGCCCACCAGGCCCCCAAGACCTGCGCGACGTCGGTTTCGTCCCTGATGGCCGGGAAAATCTCTGCCCATGTCGAGGGCAGAGCGGCGTTGTACATCATCGGGACCTGCCCACGCAGCCGCCCCGCCCGGTACATCAGGAACTTGTCCGCGCCGAGATTTTCCGGCGGTCGGGTGAAGTAGCGTCGGCTGAGCGGCAGTATGTCCATGTCGGATAACAGGACAGCATCCCGGCATTCGTCATGAAGCAGCGCCGGGAAAAGAAGCCGCACGCATTGGGCCTGGAAGGCGGTGTGCAACCCCGGGACCGGACGAAATAGGCGGATCGCAGCCTCGAACTGGCGGAGGTGCCGGGGCAGATCCTGGGCGATCAGGACCATCCTGACATCGACGCCGACGATCTCCCTCCACGCCTTCTGCACCAGGGGGAAGAAGTCCAGGTAGTCGGGGTTGAGGTCCGAAGCCAGCAGGCAACAGCCAAGTTTCATGAACCCGCCCCACCCCGCAGCCTTGGGTAGGCCGTCAATCTACTGTCCGCAAGGTCGAGACGTACAGGCCGATCGCGCGAGACGTTCTTGGGACGCCGGGCAAGCTCGGAGGCCACAGCACCGCAATCTTTGGGCTAAGCTGGATCGGGCGAATCAAGGCGAACCGCCGCATCGTGACGAAGCCTCGGCTAACAATCTCGCAGCGCTGCATGCGGGTCGTCTGGTTCCTCCGGTCGATCGGGCTCGAGCAGCGCCGGCAGGCGGCGCTCGCCATCTGCTTGCTGTGGGCGGCGTTGGCGCTGCCCGGCGTTTCAACCCGCTCCTTCATCTGGGAAGAAGGCACGAACGCGGAAATCGCCCGCAGCGTGCTCAATCGCGGCGAATTCCTGGTCCCCTACATCTATGGTCAGCGCTGGGCGGAGAAGCCCTCGCTGCTGCCATGGCTGATCGCCGGCGTGGCGGAGATCACGGGCCAGGTGAACGAATGGTCGGCAAGGCTGCCGTCCATGCTCGCGGTCCTTCTCGTCGCTCTCCTCACCTTCCGCTTGGGCGTTCGCTCCATGAGCCTCTCGGCGGCCCTCTTCGCCGCCATAGCCCTCCTCTGCTCGCCCATCATCCTGCAGAAGCTCGCGATCGCCGAGCCGGACGTGATCATCACGTTGCTCGGCTTCTCGGCATTCGTGCTGTGGTGGAACGGCGCCGAGAGAGGCAGGATCGGCACCCTGCGCTGGATCGGTTGCGGCCTGCTGCTGGCGATCCTCGCCATGGCCAAAGGCCCGCAGCCGACGGCCTTCTTCGTGCTGGGCGTCGGCGGCTACATCCTGGCGCGGCGCCTGTGGCGGGAGATTCCGGGTTTCTGCCTGTGCCTCGCCTTTCCCGCCGTCGCGACCTTCGCCTGGGCTGTTGTCGCCTACCATCCGGGAGCCGCGCATGTCTGGCTCGCCTATATGCGTCTCGTGGGGCTGCCGGGCGGGATCGACTATATCCGCATGCAGTCCCGATTCCTCATGGTCACGCTGGCCGAGTTGCTGCCGGGGGCGATCCTGCTGCCCTTTTTCCCCTGGCGCTGGCTGCGGCCGGGCTCCGGCCAGAGCGCCCCGCCGGTTGCCTTGGCGCTCGCCCTCTATGGAATTCCCACGAGCCTGATACTGCTTCTCTGGCCGACATCCGAAGGGCGTTATGTCATGCCGGCGGTTCCCGCCCTGGCGCTCCTGGCGGGCTTCGCCTGGGACCAGGCGGGGGGCTCGCTGCCAAGGGCCGCGCGCGGGCTCGCCCTCGCCACCATGGCGGCGCTGCTGCTCTATCAGTTCGCCCTGGTCGGCATTGCCATGCCGCTCTATGCCGAGCGCTTCGGCGCCGGCCGGACTGCAGGCCAGCAGATCGCGGCCACCATCGCCGCCAACCCGGCCCCCGCATTCTGCCTCGGCCTCGCCACCAATCAGCTCTTCTACATGGGATGGCCGATCCGCTGCCTCGACCATGCCGAACTACGACGCGTCGCGGCGCCAGCCTGGCTCGTGGTGACGGAAGGGGAGCTGGCCGAATTTTCGAACCTGCATCCGGGCGCCAAGACCACGATCAAGCTGAAGACGACAGCCGGCCCGGGCCTGATGGCCGTCTATGTCGAACACTGAAGTCCGCCCAAAATGAAAGCGGGCCGCCGAAAGGCGGCCCGCTTGCCATTGCACCGGTTCGCCGCTTCTACGCCGCCGTCTCCAGCTTCCTGACCGGAGCCGGGGCCGCGGCGCGGATCGGGATCTTCTTGAAGGGCTTCTTGGCCTCCGCGGTCTTCGGCAGATCGACCGTCAACACGCCCTTGTCGAAGGTCGCCTCGATCTTGTCGGCCGCGACCTCGACGCCCAGCGGAATGCTGCGGCGGAAGGAGCCATAGGAGCGCTCGACGTACGTATAAGGCTTCTCGGCCGCTTGGGACTCCGCCCGCTTCTCGCCCTTGATGACCAGGACATTGTCGATCAGCGCAACCTCGACGTCCTTCGGGTCCATCCCGGGCAGCTCCACCGTGATGCGGAACCGCTCCTCGTCCTCCGTCATGTCCATTCGCGGCATGATTGATCCCGCAGGCGCCCCGAACTGCCCGAGCATCGGCAGGTTCATCCCGTGCCAGAAGTTCTCGACCAGTCGCTCGAAATCGCGATAGAAGACATTCACCGGATGCGTGTGAGCGTGCTGTCCATAATGCGGACCATATTGCTCGCGCAACGGTGTCATGCCGAAGTTTGCAAACATTGTCCCCTCCTTTGTTGCGGCCTATTGCGGGCCATAAGAGGAAACCTGCGGCGCACGCGCCACGTTCGCATGAATGCGTCCGGTTCCCGAAGTGACGATCGAGACATGGTCATTCGTGTTTCGATTGGAGGAGCGGCAAGAAGCCGCAGGCCGCCTGCGAACCGGGCTCACCAAGGCTTAGAAGGCAACGGCTTCACGAGAAAGACTTTTCGTGAAGGCAGTCCATCGCCGCTCGTCTCGCTTCCTTGCATCTCAGTTCAGCGAGACTTGCATGTCGGTACCGCGCTTTGCGATCGGGCGGCGTCATGTTCGGCTTGTTAGTGAAGCCTGCAGGAGCGGCCACGGTCTGGGCACGGCCGGACTACGCCCGGCTGCCGTGGTAGCCATCGGCCGTATCGCGCCCTTCCCGATAGGCCGGAATGCAGTGCTTTTGGCGTTGACCGCGGTCAAAGCAGTGCCACTGATCCAAGTCAAAGCGCGGCTGCCGGGAGTCAAAGCATGTTACGCCATGCCGTGGCTTGGCTCGTCGCCTCGTGGCCCAGCCGCCGGGCCTCGAGGGTTGGGGCGATGCAGTCCTCGGTCTGGCCCTCGTGGGGTCTTCGGGTAGCGGCGAAAGGGCGCGCTGGCTGAGGGGAGTGGAGCAATGTCGGAGACCATGCGAAGGCTCCGACAGGATCATGCCAACCTGTCGCGCCTCTTGACGGCGCTGGAGCGTCAGGTCGGCGCAATGGAACGCGGCGGCACGGTCGACTGGGACATCATGCAGCGGATCGTGGAGTATTGTCTTGCCTATCCCGACCTCCACCATCACCCGTTCGAAGAAAGGTTCTGGGTCGACTCCGCCGCAAGGACGCCGGGGCGGCCGCTCCCTTCTCCGGCCTGGAGGCGGAGCATCGAGAGCTATCGGCGTCGCTTCGCCGTGTCGCTGCCGCGACGATGCAAGTCACGCAGGATGCGACGGTGCCCCGCGAATGGTTTGTCGGCATCGTCCGCGAATTCCTGGACGCCCAGCGCGATCACATTCGTCGGGAAGATTCGGCGTTCTATCCCGCGGCCGAGCGCGGGCTGCCCGCTGTCGATTGGGCGGAACTCGACGGGGGCCCAGCCTGTCTTCCTGCCGATCCGCTGTTCGGCAGGCCGGCAAACCGCGAGTACCCATCGTTGCTCAGCGATATCAAGGCCTGGGAGGCCGGCGAACCGCACGATTCCAGGCCCGATCGGCCGCGGCCCAAGAACCGTCCCTGAGCCGGGTCCGGCATTGTCGCGCGTCATGGCAACAGGCCCCGCGACTTCCGCTCCGGGTCATCCTGATGCACGGTCGGCCGGCGACGCCATGTCCGGTGTCGGCCAGCCAGCGGACCCAAGATAGCCGTGCCCGTTGGTCGGGTGAGTGCCATGACCGCTCCTCGTGCCGAGCAATGCCCCTGGGAGGACGCGCATAGATCTAAATCTCCTCTCAGCATTCTTGCGCTAGATCAACGCGGACTAAACCGGCCGGGCGATAACGTATTATTCGTTCAGGCGTGCTGCCCAGGCCCACAAAAAGGAGTCACTACCGTGAACAGCGAGGACAAAAAGCACCGTTCCCACCTCCCCATGCCGAACACGGCGCGACCCGACCTGATCACGTATGACGCAAAGGATCCGGACACGAAGTTTCCGCCGATCGAGCAGTTGCGCCCTCCAAAGGCTGCGCCCAATGTCCTGCTCATCCTGCTCGACGATGCCGGGTTCGGTTCCTCCAGCGCCTTCGGCGGCCCCTGCCAGACCCCGAATGCGGAGAAACTGGCGGCAGGCGGCCTGAAGTACAACCGCTTCCACACCACCGCTCTTTGTTCGCCGACGCGTCAGGCGATGTTGACGGGGCGCAACCACCATTCCGCCGGCATGGGCGGCATCACCGAGATCGCCTCCGGCGCGCCTGGCTACTCCTCGGTGCTCCCCAACGACATTTCGCCGTTGGCGCAGACGCTGAAGCTCAATGGCTACTCCACGGCGCAGTTCGGAAAGTGCCACGAGGTCCCGGTGTGGGAGACAAGCCCTGTCGGACCCTTCAACGCGTGGCCGACGGGAGGCGGCGGCTTCGAGTACTTCTATGGTTTCATCGGTGGGGAGGCGAACCAGTGGTACCCGACGCTTTATGAAGGGACCACGCCGGTCGAACCGAAGAACACACCTGAAGAAGGTTATCACTTCATGGAGGACATGACCGACAAGGCCATGAAGTGGGTGTCTCAGCAGAAGGCCCTGACGCCCGACAAGCCGTTCTTCGTCTACTTCGCCCCAGGCGCCACACACGCCCCCCACCACGTGCCAAAGGAGTGGGCCGACAAGTACAAGGGCAAGTTCGACCAGGGCTGGGACAAGCTGCGCGAAGAGACCTTTGCGCGGCAAAAAGCCCTGGGCGTCATCCCGCCGGACTGCCAGCTGACGGCGCGTCACAAGGAGATACCAGCATGGGATGACATGCCGGAGGCCCTCAAGCCCGTATTGCGCCGGCAGATGGAAGTCTACGCGGGCTTCATGGAGTACACCGACCACCACGTCGGCCGGCTTCTAGATGGTCTGAAGCAACTGGGGATCCTGGACGACACGCTCGTTTATTACATCATCGGCGACAACGGCGCCTCGGCCGAGGGGACGCTGAACGGCACTTTCAACGAAATGTTGAACTTCAACGGCATGTCGGCTCTCGAGACGCCGGAATTCCTCACCGCCCGGCTCGACAAGCTCGGCGGGCCGGAATCGTACAACCACTACGCCGTGGGCTGGGCGCATGCCATGAACACGCCTTACCAGTGGACCAAGCAAGTCGCTTCGCACTGGGGCGGGACGCGCAACGGAACGATCGTCCACTGGCCAAAGGGGATCGAGGCGAAGGGCGAAATGCGGTGGCAGTTCCACCACGTCATTGACGTTGCACCGACGATCCTCGAGGCAGCGGGACTCCCCGAGCCGCTCTCGGTGAACGGGGTGCAGCAGCGGCCCATCGAGGGCGTCAGCATGCTGTACTCCTTCAACGACGCCAAAGCAGCCGAGCGGCATGAGACGCAGTACTTCGAGATGTTCGGCAACCGCGGCATCTATCACAAGGGGTGGACCGCGGTGACGCGGCACAAGACGCCATGGCTGTTGATCGGCGAGAGGACCCCCGCCTTCGACGACGACGTCTGGGAACTTTATGACACGACCAAGGACTGGAGCCAAGCCAACGACCTGTCGAAGCAGATGCCGGAGAAGCTCCATGAACTGCAGCGCCTGTGGCTCATCGAGGCGGTCCGCTACAACGTCTTGCCGATGGACGACGACCTCGGCCGGCGCATGAACCCGGACGTCGCGGGAAGGCCGGTGCTGATCAAGGGAAACACCCAGCTCCTCTTCAGCGGCATGGGTCGCCTGTCGGAGAATTGCGTCGTCAGCATCAAAAACAAGTCCCACGCCGTGACCGCTGAAATCGTGGTGCCGGAGTCCGGCGCCGAGGGCGTGATCGTCGCCCAGGGTGCGAACATCGGCGGCTGGAGCCTTTACGCCAAGGGCGGAAAGCTCAAGTACTGCTATAACCTGGGCGGCGTGCAGCAGTTCTACGCCGAGTCAGAGAGTAAACTGCCGGCAGGCGAACACCAGGTGCGCATGGAGTTCGCCTATGCCGGCGGCGGCTTGGGCAAGGGCGGCAAGGCAACGCTGTACGTTGACGGCAAGAAGGTCGGTCAAGGCGACATCCCCATGACGCTGGCGATGGTCTTCTCCGCCGATGACGGTTGCGACGTCGGCGAGGACAGCGGCGCCCCCGTGTCGCCGGACTACGGTCCGCGCGGCAACGCCTTCAACGGCCGGGTCAAGGGGGTGCAGATCGCCATAGCCGATGCTGCCGAGAATGCCGATCACCTGGTTTCGCCGGAGGAAGCCGTCCGCATCGCCATGGCCAGGCAGTAGACGCGCGCGGCCGGTAGTCCAAACGGGCTACCGGCCGATAGCGGCTCCTTGTCGTCATTGTGACGCGAGGAGCGCTCCGGAATGCGGTGAACCCGCCCGAAGTCCGCATCGAGTCATCCTGATGCACGGCCGGCGGCGCCATGTCCGGTGTCGCCACGCCAGCGGATCCAGGATAGCCGTGCCCGTTGGTCAGGTGAGTGCCACAAGCGGAACAACGGCAGGGGCGATTCCTCGTGCTGTGCTAGGCGGCACTTACCCCTGGCGGCGGCGGAGGTGGCCTTTCAGTTTGAGGCCGTCGCGCATGTTGAGGCCGAGCAGCGCCAGGTTGACCGCACCCGCCAGCAATTCGATCGCTTGCACCACGTAAAAGCTCGTGTCGAAGTCGCCGGCTTTTGCCTTGGACGCCAGGAACAGCGCCGATGGAATGAGCACCAGGAGGCCGTTGGCGGCTACGAACGGCATGCGCTTGAACTTTGTGCCTATGAGGCCGGTTCGCACGCCTCTCGCCAGCTTGATGCCCGACCCTCCCGCGGCCGCCAGCATCGGGATGAGCAACAGAAAGCCCCAGGGGATGGCCGACTTGACGGCGACAACGGTTGCCTCAGACCCAAACAGCTCACTGAGAGCCGTTGAGAGCCAGAAACACGCGATCGCGAGAGTGGCAATGATGCCGGCGACGGGGTGGATGGCTTTGATCATGGCTTTCCTGCCCTTCCCGCGAGCTCGGGTTAGCTACGCGACGCAGATGCCGGGCACCGCGACCTTTTGGAAAAGGTGTGGAGTGGCAACCGCCGAGGACGGATAGGTTGAAAGTTTCGCGATGAACTGGGGTTGCGTGAACGCAGCCCTGAAGTCGGCGGTCGACTCCCAGACAGCATAGTTGAGATAGGTCGGGCTCTTCCCGATCGCGCGATGAAGCTGGGTGGAGATGAAGCCCGGCTGACGCTTCATGAATTCCGCGTCGTCCCGCCAGGCTGCAAGGAAGGCTTCCTCGTCCTCCTCGTCGAGCGCGAAAACATTGACCAGCACGACGGGGGCTGCATCGACCGCGAGTTGCTTTTCGATGGGGAAGGCGGGGTCCAATGGGCGCAAGATTGACATGGCAGGCTCCGTTATGTTTGGTAACATGGTACCTACGTATCAACATGACATCGTCATGTCAATATAGTTATATGGTGACCAATGAAGTATATCAAGCAAAGCCTGGCTGGAGCTGCCGTGACCGATCTCGTCCTTGACCTGTTCAGCCTAACCAACCGTATGCTCGCCGCAGGTGACAGGCTGGTTGCTGGTCTTGGTCTCACAAGCGCCCGCTGGCAGGTTCTAGGCGCCATTTCCGCGGCAGACCGGTCGCAGCCGGTCGCCTGGCTTGCGCGCGACATGGGAGGCAACCGGCAGAACGTTCAGCGCATCGTCAACGACCTGGCGAAGGAGGGGCTCGTCGCCTTCGAGCCCAACCCGCATCACAAACGGGCGCAGCTGGTCGTTCTGACCGACAAAGGAAAGCGGACGTTCGATGCCGCCATGCGCGTGCAGGCGCCCTGGATCAACGAGCTCTCGGAAGGGCTTCGAGTAAAGGACATCGAAACCACCCGCAAGGTGATAACGAGCTTGCGCAGCAAACTGGACGGAAAGGGAGATGCTTGAGAGCAAGCCTGACGGCTACGCCCGTCGCGGACCTTACGATGCGAAGGGACGATAACCGCTCCGGGTCGTCTGCGTCGATTCTGCGATGTCTGCCGTAGGTCCGCTTGCCCTCCGACTGCGGACCAAGGCTGGCCGACCGCGTAGGTTCCATAAGTGCCAGACTCGGACCTGGCCGGCCGGATGGCGAACACCTGGCGTTATCCCGGGAGCCGACCTGGCCGCAGATGATGCCGGTCTCTCAGCCCATTGAAGGCCATACCGCGCCTGCCGTCCGCGCGCGAGGCATCGCGGGATCTGGCGTTGGAAAGGCGAGGCGTCCGTCAGACGGCGCGATCGGACATGTCGCCGCATACCCGGATCGGTCTGATGCGGGCGGCCGCTTCCTCCATTTTGGCATTCGTGCGCGCCATGTCGTGCCTGGCCCCTTGCTCCAGCAGGGATTGGGGATGGCCCTCTTCGACGAACCCAAGATAAGGCCCCCCGAAATCATACCCGACGAGGCGCTGCAGTTCGGGCGGCAGCTTCTTGGCCACCGGCGGCGGGAGGGACAGGTATTGATTCTCTTCCTGGCGCAGCCATCCGAGATTGTAGTGCAGCGCCATGCCGCGCCGGATTCCGTTCGACCGGTTCTCGCCGCTTCCATGAAGGAAGTTGCCGGTATAGATCAGCACCGACCCGCGCGGCATGACGGTCGAAATCACCTCGTCCGGGCGGTGCCCTCTCTCCTGCGGCCAGCGGTGACTGCCCGGAACGACATTGGTGCCGCCGTTTTCCGCCGTGAAATCGCTGAGGGCCCAGATCGTAGCCAGCGTCATGGGAATCGACGGGAATTGCACCGGGTAAATGCTGCCATCCCGATGCAGCCCCTGCGCCTTCTCGCCTGGCTGCAATTCGATGACCGCCGTTACGTGAAGATGGTAGCGGGCGCAGTACGGCAGCAGAACGCGATCGCATACCGACATCACCAGGGGATTGAGGGCGAGCTCGCCGCAGCCGGCGGATTTGGCGATCAGGTTGTTGATGCGTCTGGTCTTGAACCCGGCAAATTCGGTTTCGCCCAGTTTGACGCCGCCGAGATAGGGATCGAAATCGGCATTGATCCGATCGATCGTATCGCTGTCCGCGAGCTCTCGGACCACCGCATAGCCGACCTCGCCAAGGCTGGCCACGACATCGTCCGCCGCCGCGTTGCGATCGAAGATTGCCTCCGCCATCTGCACCCTCCCGGCCGACGGAATGTCCCCGCGTCATGAGATTCGCCCGACATCCCCCGGACGACCCGCTTCCCGATCCGAGATTGCCGGCAGGCAAAGGCATTTTCAAGAGCCGCCCCTCGCCCGGAGCGCCGGGAAACCGCAAAACGGCCTCGATCAAGACGCCCCGCTGCCACGGCTCTTGCGGGAACCGACAACGTCCATGTCCCGCATGCCGACGGCCTGCCCCTCGCCGGAGGTCCGCTGTTCCCCGGAACGCGGCCCTCGCGCGCGCCCGCCGGGACTCCCGCTTCGTGCCGATAGTGTTCTCTAATGGGTCAAGGTCGGACCCGACCGACCGATGGGGCGATGTCCGGTTCCAGGGCATGTTTCGTCTAAATTCAATCGAAACATGCTCTAGATTCCTTGGTTTGGTCGCATTTTCTGCGCCGAACCGGTGTCCACCCCCGCCTACGCCAAGGCTTCGGCGGGTCTGGTGTCGGTCCTCCGAAGCAGCACGGCTGCGCAGGAGGATCGGCGGAAAATGCCCTGGTCAGCAAGCGGCCTAGCCGGGCGGGCGGCGGCGGCGCCTAGGAGGGGCCCACAAGCCTTTCGCCTGGAGGGACGTGGGCGTCACGGCGCGAGACGTGCAACGGCGGGATGCGCTGGCGCCACGGCATCGCTTCTTCCAGAGCCGCGCCTAGCTGGATGAGGAGATGCTCCTCGCTGTGACGCGCCCCGAGTTGGACGCCAATAGGCAGCCCGCTGGAATGCATCGCCAGGGGCAGCGAGAGCGCCGGTTGGCCCGTGACATTGTAGGCGACCATGAACTGGCAGGGTCGCTCCTCATGTGCCAGGAACTCTTCCGGCGCGATGTCCAGATTCATGCCGAATGTGCCGAAAGGCTTCGCCACCTGGGCGCAGGTGGGGCTGAGCCAGACGTCATGGCCGGCGAAAAACCGACCGATCTCCCGCCGGGCGCGGTTGAAGTCCTCGAGGGCCCCGAAATACTTCTCGGCCGACCGCTCCTTGGCGAGGCGATAGAACTTTAGCGTCATGCGCTCCAGCGTGTCCGGTCCGACCTTCCGGCCCGCCTCGCGGCCGAGCTCATCGAGATACTTGTCGAAGCGGAAATACCAGACCTCGGTGCAAGCCCGGTCCAGCATCGGGAGGTCGATAGGCGGTGCCGCCTCCGTCACCACATGACCCATGTCCGCCAAGGTCTTCGCCACTGCTTCGACGGCCTGGGCGATCTCGGGATCAACCGGTGCCTGCATCAAGGGCTTGGCCGACCAGGCGATCCGAAGCGGCTTGGGACGAATCTGCATATAGGCGGCGAAAGGCTCCGGCGGACGCTGGATGACGAAAGGATCGCCGGGCTGGGGCTTGCCGAGGCAATCGAGCATCGCGGCCGTGTCGCGCATGCTCCTGGTGAGTACGAAGGACTGGCTCATGCCATTGCCGCCCTCGCTGACCTCCGGCCCGGAGGAGACGCGGCCGCGGGAAGGAAACAACCCGACCGTGCCGCACCACGCGGCCGGCCCCCTGATTGATCCGCCCATGTCGGAGCCATGGGCGATCGGCACCATCCCGGCAGCAACCGCCGCGGCGGCTCCGCCGCTGGAGCCGCTCGTGGAATAGCCCGGCTTCCAGGGGTTGGAGGTATTGCCATAGAGCAGGGTCTCGGCGCAGAGCGCCATGGAGAATTCCGGTGTGCTCGACCGGCCGATCGGATTGAGGCCGGAGGCCTTCACTAGATGGGCGAAGAAGCTGTCCTTCTCGACAGTAAGGCCTTGGCAGAGACGGCTGCCGTATTCGAGCTTGCGGCCGCCGAAATGCGGGGTCACGTCCTTGATCAGGAAAGGCACGCCCCGATATGGTCCGTCGCCCAACCGACCCTCGTCCAGACTGTCGATGCTGTCGCGATAGATCTCCACGACCGCCCTGACCTCGGGATCGATCGCCTCGATTGCCGTCAGCGCCGTTTGGGCGAGCCCGCGTGGCGTGATCTCCCGCCGGCGGACAAGATCGGCCAAGCCAAGACCGTCGAGGGAAGCGTATTCGGTAATTTTCATTGCATCGTCCTTTGTCGGGCGCGCACCGGACGCACCGCATGGATGGGCGGGGGATCGATCAAGCAGAGAGAGGAGCAATTCAGGGACCCGAATTCTAGGTGCCGGCCGCGCTTCTGTCAGGTGCCGTCCAGCCGGCGCAGCCGGCCGGGCCCGCCATGCTCCCGTTGCCCGATACCTCGACCCTGAACTAGCTTGATGAACGGACCGATCGGGCGGGGCAGGTCGCCGGGGCATGGCCGCGGCGAGCCTGGGCCCGCGTGACTCGCCGAACAGGGAAGGATCGTCATGGGCTTGTTTGCGGGACTGGCGGCGCGCGCGGCCGCGGGGCGGCCCGTGCGCATCGGCGTGATCGGGGCCGGCAAGTTCGGCTCGATGTTTCTCTCCCAGGGACCGCGCGTGCCGGGTCTGCACATCATGGGCGTCGCCGATCTCGACGTTGCCCGCGCGCGCCGGTCCGTCGCCCGGGTCGGCTGGCCGGCGGAGCGCTACGCCGCGGCATCCTTCGAGGAGGCGCGCCGCAACGGCACGACATTCATCACCGACGATTCGGCCGCCCTGATCGCCGCGGACGGCATCGAGGTGATCGTCGAGGCGACGGGCAGCCCGGCCGCCGGCATCCGCCATGGGCAGCTCTGCTTCAAGCACAAGCGCCATGTGGCGATGGT
>Ga0070734_10003933_pt1 | contig 14792 bp, 12 predicted proteins | sample Coa_R1_8_FD_66444 | JGI IMG/M metagenome (GOLD analysis project Ga0070734, IMG submission 66444) | Surface soil microbial communities from Centralia Pennsylvania, which are recovering from an underground coalmine fire - Coalmine... | ecosystem: Environmental > Terrestrial > Soil > Unclassified ...
AAACATTCGACCGAACTCACGGCGGCGACCTGTTCTGCCGCGCGCAACCGCCGATCGCATGCCAGCAAGCCGAGGCCGCCTCCCGCTCCCAAAATGCCGCCCAGCGTGACCCCGAGCAGCATGACAAATGCGGCCGGCAAAGAATCCTTCGACTTGGGCGGGATGGCCTCGCTAACGATTCGGGCCGTCGGACCAAGCACCTTGATCCGTTCCCGCAATGCCGCGCTCGTGGTCACGACCGCGTTTGCATGGTAGAGTTCCTGAACGAATGCTCCGGCAATCTCATTGGTAAGCTTCGCCGCGTCCACTGCAGTCAAGGCTCTCGCGCGGACCGAGACAATTTGGCTAGTGCCCACGCGTTTGACGGTCATCCTGGACCTCAACAACGTGATGGCTGCTTGTCTCCTGCTGGCGTCCGAAGGCGGCGGCTCTGAATAGAATACGAATGATCTCGGCAGCATGCTCTCGATCTCTTCCAATCCGAGCTTGTCGATCACACGCTCAAGCACTTTCCCCGATTTCAGCAGTTCGATCGCGCTCTCGATGAGCGAATTCTCGACAAGCACCTGGGTTACGACGGCCTCGGGACCTGACAACTGCAGAGTCGTATTCGAAATCAATAGCTCCGATGAAGCGGAGAATGCCGGGACTCTGATGGCAACATATGCGAGGCCCGCCATACACCCCAAGACGGCGCCGGTCAGCATCAGGACAATTATCATCTTCCGGCGCTGGCGAACTTTCTCGGCAAACGTTCTCAAGCCGATGCCCTCGCGCCAGCGGTTCTGTTGAGCCGACTGACCGCCATCGACACCGGGAAGCCTGCTATTTGTCGCATCAAGCATTATTAAATCTCCCGCGTCCATGCGCGCGCCTTTGTTCGCCGCAAAGGCGCGGACGCTGCCTTGAGGAACGCCCCGCGGCTTCTGAAGTTTCGCACTGGACAACATCCAGTTTGCCTCAAGCGAAACCGGCGTAGCCGATTTTCCTGCCGGAATAACAGGCCGCCCGAGCGTGGCCCTTCGCGCATTAAGGGAGGCCGCCGAACCCAAAACACGGGCGCCGCGATCCTGCTCCATTCGTCTGTGGTTCGTCCTGCGGAATTGTGACCTCTCTGTCCTGTGTCCCGATTGCCAACAACCGGCCTGGGTCGACGGCTCTTCGGTCGACGGCCTCTGTATCGCCTCGCGGATGGTTCAGTTTGACGGCTCGGCGCGTGCGACGAGCGGGAGCTTGTCCCGATCCCATGCCGTTGCTCCGGCTCGGACACCGGATCCGATTGTCGATCCAAACCGACGCGTGCCCGGGGCCGATTTTCGGCCCGCTCGCAAAGCGTCGCCGAACATACCGCAGCTGCGGTGCGGGCTGAACGAGTGGCTAGGCCACGCATGAGTAGGCTAGCTGACACCACTTCCGTTCAACCTCGCCGCCGCCGGTTTGTCCGGTTCAAGAGCACCAGTAGAGAGATATGCCTCGACCTGACTATCGCGCGCACCGGGTCCAAGCCGATGATGATGACAACTAAACCGACGCCGCAACCGCTCCAAAGTGACTAGTTCTTCTGAATAGACGACAGGGCGCGGGCGGCTTGGCGAGTTGGATCAGCGAGGGCGCTGGCGATGGAGCCGACGCCGTAGCGGGCGCTGAGCCGCAAGCGAAACGAGTTTTGCGTTTTCGGCGCCTCCTTGCCGAGGCGGCTATTGGACCGGGCCAGCGAGCCGCCGTCGGATTACTACACATGGTTTTTGTCCCGTCCATGAGAGAAGCCCCACGACCTCTTGCGATGGCTAAGCTGCAAAGTGGGCGCACCGTGCTTCTTCCCGCACGGCCTCTCGTGACGGCTGCCGCGAAGGTAAACAGGGAACCGCACGGCCGTGCCGAAGTGCCAACGCGGCAGAGAGGCGCTGATGATATGAACGAACCCCTCAGGCTGATTTCCGGACCGTTGCAGATTGCGAGTTCGCCGGTGATCTCGGTAGTCGTGCCTACGTTCAACGAGCGCGACAATGTCACCCGGCTTTACCACAAGCTGAAAGCCGCGCTTGTCGGCATTGCCTGGGAAGTTGTCTTCGTCGACGACAATTCTCCTGACGGGACCTCGGATGTGGTCCGCGGCCTCGCCCAGCACGATGGACGAGTGCGCAGCATCCGTCGCCTCGGTCGCCGCGGGCTTTCCGGGGCCTGCATCGAAGGCATCCTCGCCTGTAGCGCACCTTACGCGGCGGTGATGGATGCCGATCTGCAACATGACGAGTCGCAGCTGCCGAAAATGTTGTCACTGCTGCAGAGCGGGCAGGCGGACCTCGTGGTCGGCAGCCGATATATCGACGGCGGCAGCGCCGCCAGCTTTGACAAGCGTCGCGCCAGTGCAAGCGCGATTGCAACCGAGATCGCCAAACGGGTGCTCGGTGTTTCCATCGCCGATCCGATGAGCGGCTTTTTCATGATCCGACGCGACCGGTTCGAGCAAATCGCGCCGGACCTTTCGACCCAGGGGTTCAAAATCCTGCTCGACATCGTCGCGACGGCGCAAGGCAAGCTGAAGACCGTCGAGATCCCCTACACCTTCGGCGCGCGCCTGCACGGCGAGAGCAAGCTCGATTCCATGGTGGCTCTGGATTTCCTGGGCCTGGTGCTGGCGAAATTAACGCATGATGTAGTGTCGCTGCGCTTCCTGTTGTTTGCGATGGTCGGCGGCTCGGGACTTTTCGTACATCTCGGTACTTTGTTCGTGGCGCTCAAGTTGTTCCACCTGCCGTTTTCCGTGTCGCAAGCGGCAGGCGCAATCGTTGCGATGACATCCAACTTCATCCTGAACAATTTCCTGACATATCGTGATCAGAGACTGAAGGGTTTTGCAGTCGTGCGCGGCCTTCTTGCCTTTTATCTCGTGTGCAGCGTCGGCCTGCTTGCAAATGTCGGCGTGGCGTTCTCGATTTATGCTCAGGAGCCGATCTGGTGGTTGGCGGGCGCCGCCGGCGCTTTGATGGGCGTGGTCTGGAACTACGCCGTGTCAGGCCTGTTTGTCTGGCGCAAACGATGAAGTCGAGCAGGGTGATTGGATGCACGCGTTATCGCCTGTTGTAATCAAGAAAATGGCGCGCCGCCATTTTGATCGAAATCCACTGCTTCCTCCGCCGATCATCGTGGTGCTCCTAGCGGCGCTCTTCGTAGAGTTCTATCTCTTTGCTCGCTCGCAGGACATTTGGCTTGACGAATCCACGCAGCTATCGGGCATCACGCTCAAGTTTTGGGAGATGCTCCAGTGGCTCGGTGGTGCGGGTCCTGACCACCTGGGCGTTCCAGCAGATCGCATGCCGCCAGTCAGTTACGTGTTGGACTGGTTGTGGCTGCACCTTTACGGGCACTCGGAGATTGGCTTCAGGCTCTTTCACTCAGCCTTTGTGATTGCGGGCATATCTTGCCTTGCGATCGTGGCCTGGCGCGAACTCGGGCGAACCGCAACGGTAGTATCCCTGGGATTTCTGGTTCTGTCGCCCAAGTTAATTCAAACGGGCGTGGAGATCCGTGCTTACCCAATTTTCTTCGCCATAACCTGCGCGCAAACGGCGGTTTTCATACGCCTCGTCGCTTCGCAGACCAAACCAGATTCAAAGCTTCTAACGGCCTTTGCGGCCATTTGCCTCGTCGCGATATATACGCATTTCTACGGAATCGTGAGTAGTTGCGCGTTTTTTCTCGCGCTGGGAATTTCGTACTTTCGATTCCCTGCGGCGCTGGCAAAAATCGCGGCCGCCTTTGCAATTGTGGCCATCGGTTCACTCGCACTGATACCGTTCGTCTCTGCGGCCGCTAAAGTGCCACTGTTCGTTCCCGCGACAGCTACCGGGATCGTGATCCGTGGCAATCCCATTGCACAATATCTGACCTATCTACTGAAATTGGCCGGTGATCCCGCCAACATGGTCTCGACTGCGGCCTCAATATTGTTCTTTGGCGGAACCGCCGCACTTCTGGTTGCGACTATCTTTGCCGCCTTGATACGCGCCAGGAATGGAAGCCAAAAGCCGCTCGATTGGTTGATTGCCGTTGTACTGTTCGGCGTGTTTGCGACAATTGCAGCTAGCTTGTTCGTCGGGACATTTGATGTTCTGAAAGCCAGTTACAGCGTGTGGCTGCTCGTGCCGATCAGTGTGCTCGTCGGGATCGGCGCAACTTCTGCCACGGGATTTCGTTCATGGGATGTTGCTGGCAGAACGGTGGCCACGGTCGCGCTGCTGGTGGGAGCGGCGATTTCGACATATCTGTTTTTCGACCATGCTTCCCTGTTTGTGCATGGGCCGAACCGTTTCATCGGCGCTCTTTATGACAAGGCCGCTGCTCCCAAGGCGATAATATATGAGGCTGGAGCGGCATGGGGATGGTCGTACATTCCACTGCAATACAGTCATCATGGCCAAGTCGTTCAATATCGGGTGTCCGATGACGGCGGTGGGCTGGTGCGATCTGCGCCTCGTGGCACCGAGGCGACGGTTCGGGACATGGAAGCGACGGTCGCTCCCTACAAAGTTCTCTTGCTCACCGACATCCGGCTCAGGACTTTTCGAGATTTGCGCCAGTGTGTGAATCGACTGAGTGCATGCCCGCATTTTCCTACGGGCACGCTTGAAGCAGCCTTAATCGGAACGGGAAAGTGGCGGGAAGCCGACAAGGAGCGTGCCTTCGGGCTCTGGGATTCTCAGGTCACGATATTGGAAAGGTCGGAGCATTCGCCCTGAAATATCCCGAGGGACTACTCAGGATGGGTTTTTGCGAATCTGCCCAATTGTTTGATAATGGTTTGAGTGCCGATTGCTGAATTAAAGTGCTGCAATCACGAGATGTATTTGTTCGCTTTGAAGGGTAGTTGCCCGAAGTTGCTTTCTTAGGGACTTGAGGTGTGGTGTGTCCAGGGCTTCCCAAAGACGTCTTTTCGACATTTCGAGGGCTCCTTTGGGAAGAGTTAATGCCAAAATACTGGCGGCGCCATTTCGTCCCGCTCGTGTCTCTCCTGGCAATCAGCTTTACCGCCGATCGTTGCAGCTCTCGCTCAGCCAGCTTTCGTGCGGGCTGCGTGCATCGCGAATTCGACACCTCGATCGACGGTCACGCGATTTTAGTTAGAGGGTTGCAAGCAGGAATCGCAGAGAATGTCTAACAGTTCAAACGTTGTCATTGTCGGAGCAGGCCCATACGGGTTGTCGATTGCCGCACATCTTCGCGCAAAAAGCATCGAGCATCGAATTCTCGGTGATCCGATGCGATTTTGGACCGCGCACATGCCGAAGGGCATGCTGCTGAAATCCGACGGCTTTGCGTCGACGTTGTATGATCCCGCGGCCGAATTCACGCTCCAACGCTATTGCGAAGAGCAAAAGATCGAATACGCCGATCTAGGCAATCCGGTCCGGGTCGAGGACTTTTGCGCATACGGTGTCGCGTTCCAGCAACGTTTTGCGCCCAGCCTGGAAAACAAGAAAGTTACGTCGATCGAACGTACAAGCGACGGGCTCTTGCTTCAGTTGAGCGACGGAGAAAGCATCGCAGCCGGGAACGTTGTGATTGCCACAGGGCTGAGCCATTTCGAGCACGTTCCTTCGCAACTGGCGTCTCTTCCTAGGGATCTCCTGTCGCACAGCTCGGCGCACGCCCATTTAGAGCAATTCAGAGAGCGTGACGTGACCGTCATCGGGGGCGGGGCCTCGGCGACCGAGCTTGCGACCCTGCTTTATGAGGCGGGCGCCAACGTCCGCATGGTGGCAAGACGATCGTCCATTGAGCTGCACACACGCATGGCGCTTCCGCGCAGCCTCGGGGAAACGATTCGACAGCCGGTTTCGTCGATCGGGCCCGGGTGGAGGCATCGCTTCTTCACGGATTTGCCGCTCGTATTTCATAACCTTCCGAAGTCGGCACAACATCGGTTGGCCAAAGGCTTCCTTGGCCCCGCGGGCGGCTGGTTCCTGCGCGGACGCTTTGATCGGGTCCCGTGCCTGGCGGGCTATCAGATCAAAAGAGCCGAAGCCGCCGGCAACCGCGCCATCCTCTGGCTTCAATCGGCGGACGGCGACGAGCGCAAACTTGAAACCGAGCATGTCATTGCGGCGACCGGATACCGCGCCGATGTCCACTGCCTGCCCTTTCTTGGCGCAGGGATCAGGTCGCAGCTGAAGCTATCGGGCAGGGTCCCGAAACTATCGTCGCACTTCGAATCGTCGATCCCGGGGCTGTTCTTCGTCGGCCCGGCGGCCGTCGACAGTTTCGGTCCCCTTCTTCGTTTCGCTTGTGGCGCGAAATTCACTGCCGCCCGAGTGTCGAATTACCTGGCGAGGGTGTCGCATTTCCCGGCAGAACAAACCACGGCAGCTGCGCGAATGCGTTTACCCCGGGCTGCAATGAGCAAATGAGCAAATGCTCAAATATGGCGCAGTTGAGAATCCTCGTGTTTGCGACACAGGAAAACGTCCTCGCTGCCCGAATATCGATTGCGCTGGCCTATGTCGGATTTCAAGTCGCGGCGCTCACGCCCCCCGGGCACTGCGTCCGCAAAGCGCGCAGAGTCCGGCAACAATTTGCATACGACGCCGGCTTCCCCTTGGAATCGATCATCCGTGCCATCAATCGATGGAATCCGCATCTTCTCGCCTGCACCGACGACTTCGCGGTCATGCAACTGCAAGCGCTGCACCAGCGCGCCGCGGCATCTCGCGACAAAACGGAACGACAGATCTCCGACCTCATTGAACTGTCTCTCGGGCCCTCCACGAGTTTCCTCGCAACCCGCAACAAAAGCGACTTTTTGGCGCTCGCTGAACGCGAAGGCCTGCGCTGCCCGAAAACTATTGTGATTCCGGCTACTTGCCCCTTCGATTCCGAGCGCGCCAAATTGAACTATCCGGTCGTGGTCAAGGCCGACCAGTCGGATGGCGGACGATGCGTTCGGGTCGTCACCAGTGACGCTGATCTTCGCGCCGCAGTGTGGGAGCTGCAAACACCGTGCACATGGCGCGCCAGGCGTTTTTTCGGCGCCATGCTCGGATCGAGCGTGCTTATGTTGCCGCTCCGTCGAACAATCAGCCTGCAGGAACCGATAGTGGGCCGGCCCAGCAATCGGGCGGTTGTATGCTGGCAGGGCAAAGTTCTTGCCGGGATCAGCGTCGAGGCCGTTGAGGTCACACACGACCGCGGGCCCGCGAGCGTCGTCAGGCTCATTGACCATCCCGAGATGACGATGATCTCCGAACGTATGATCAAACGTCTGAATTTGTCCGGCTTTGTGGGGTTCGATTTCATTCTCGATTCTTCGAATCTTGCGTGGCTACTGGAGATGAACCCGCGAGTCACGCAGATCAGCCACTTCTTTCTTGCCGATGGCACGTCCCTGGCGGGGTCGCTGTACGGGCAGATGAAACGGCAGCTCCCCCCGTCGGCCCTTGGAGCCATTCATCGAGACCTGATTGCGCTGTTTCCCAACGAGATCATTCGCTCTCCATTCAGCAGCTATCTTAATTCCTGCCAGCACGATGTTCCCTGGGAGGAGCCGGATCTGGTTCGCACTGTGTTGAACCGGATGTTCCGGGCGGGAATTCGCAAACGGGCGCGCATATTGCTTGAATTTTATTTTCCGGCGCTGGTCGGCGCGCTGGTCAGGCTCGGCATTGTTGACGCGAGCAGGGAAAGTTATGCTCTTTCCCAACTCGAGGAGATAACGCCTCCCTTGTGATGCAAGACGTCACGGCGGGAGCGAGCGGTGGTAGCTCTCGCTACCGTGAACTCGTCATCGTCGTTCGGACTAGATGACGCCTCGACGATGTTCCGCTGCTTCGTTGGGATCACGGATCACAAACCCACCAACACTCAAAAGCATTTGGTGGATACCCATCGGGTTTAGCTCCGATGAATTCTCGCCATACCATCTCACGCCATGTAGCGTTTTTTGCGGACTAAATGTCCTGTTGCGGCGGCGCAGCGGCGAGTGTCGGACAACGACAAGCTAAAGCGGAGTCCCGCGTAGGACGAGCAGTATTTCATCAGCAGCTGGTGCGGCGGCCCGGGTAGGGCATCCCGGGATGGGTGGTCGTCGCCCTCTTTAATGAGGGTCGATATGCAGTGGGTAGACAATCGGGGTTCCGCTCAGCCCCCGCCGCGTGGGCCGCAGAGCGGCACCGAACGGCGCGACCTGAACAGGCGAGCGGGTCGGACCGCAAAGGAGCCGTCTGTCCTGCCAAGATTCATGCCGAGTGTCATCGGGAAGCGAACCGAACGCGTCGATGTCGCGCTGAACTCAGAAAATAGGGCCGCACGGACGATCGCCTCGGCAAGTCGTGCGATGGATTGCGGACCAAACTGCAAGGCCAAGAGGCTGCTTGACTTCGTTTTTGCCTTGATTGGCGTGGTCCTTTTCCTGCCGCTATTGTTGATTGTAGCAGCGGCAGTCATGCTGGACTCGCCCGGCCCGGTTTTCTTCAAGCAGTGGCGCGGCGGACGTAATGGCCGGCGGTTCCAAATCTTCAAATTTCGGACCATGACCTGCATGGAAGACGGCAAAGACGTGCGCCAGGCGCGGCTTGGCGATGCCCGGGTTACGCGAGTGGGGCGAGTGCTGCGAAAAAGCAGCCTTGATGAACTTCCACAGCTTTTCAATGTGCTGCGTGGCGAGATGTCGCTGGTGGGACCGCGGCCTCACGCGCTCGCCCACGATGAGGTCTATTCGGCGTTGATAAGGGGATATTCCGACCGCCAGCTGGTGAAGCCGGGTATCACTGGCTGGGCGCAAATCAACGGCTGTAGAGGCGAGACGCAAGATGTTGCGGCGATGGAGAGACGCGTCCGAAGGGATATCGACTATATCCGCCACTGGTCGCTGTGGCTTGATTTCGTCATCCTGATGAAAACGATCAACGAACTGTTGCGTTCGGACCATGCGTACTGATTGCGTGGAAGCCCGTCGGGCGTGAGCGCCTCATTCCTGCCTGGTGGAGGGGAATTTGACGTTCGTCCCCTACGCGAATGCATCGAACCACTAGCCTCTTCTCAATCAGGCAGCGCGAGCTTCGGTCACCGGCGAGAACGGCAGGTTCAGACTGTCGGCGACTGCCTTGCAGGTTAGCCGGCCGCGATGAACGTTCAGCCCGGCGCGCAAATGCGGGTTGTCGAGGACCGCGGCAAATCCTTTGTTCGCCAGTGCAAGACCAAAGGGCATGGTGGCGTTGTTCAGCGCATTGCTCGACGTTAGCGGCACCGCGCCCGGCATGTTGGCGACGCAGTAGTGCACCACGCCGTCGACCTCATAGGTCGGCTTTTCATGCGTCGTGGCGTGCGAGGTCTCAAAGCAGCCGCCCTGATCGATCGCGACGTCGACCAGTACCGAGCCGCGCTTCATCCTGGAGAGCATGGCACGGCTGACGAGTTTTGGTGCGCTGGCACCGGGGACGAGCACCGCGCCGATCACGGCATCGGCGCTCAAGACTTCGTCCTCGATTGCCTCGATGCTGGAATATCGCGTTCGGGCGCGGCCCTGGAACAGCTCGTCGAGCGTGCGCAGTCGCGGCAGCGAGCGGTCGAGGACCGAGACTTCTGCGCCGAGGCCGACCGCCATCCGCGCCGCATTGGTGCCCACCACGCCGCCGCCGATCACGGCGACTTTTGCGGGTTTGACGCCGGGGACGCCGCCGAGGAGTAGTCCGCGGCCGCCGGCATGACGCTTGAGTGCGGCGCCGGCCGCCTCGATCGACAGGCGTCCTGCGACCTCGCTCATTGGCGCGAGCAGCGGAAGCCCGCCATGATCGTCGGTCACGGTCTCATAGGCTATCGCAGTGCAGCCGGACTGGAGCAGGCCGTTCGCCTGCTCGGGATCGGGGGCGAGGTGCAGATAGGTGAAGAGGATTTGGCCTTCGCGAAGTTGGCGCCATTCGACCGGCTGCGGCTCCTTCACCTTGATGACAAGCTCGGCGGTCTTGAAGATCTCCTGCGCGGTGTCGACGACCGTGGCACCGGCCTTGCGATAGTCGTCATCGGTGGCGCCGATGCCGCCTCCAGCGCCGGTTTCGACGGTGACGCGATGTCCGGCGGCCACATATTCGCGTACCGCGCCCGGCGTCAGGCCGACCCGATATTCCTGCGCTTTGATCTCTTTGGGGACACCGACGAGCATGACTTTCTCCTTTGAACCGCGAATCTATGTATCAGCGCCGTGTCTTGCGTTCCGAGCGAATCGAGCGTAATTCCCGTGCCTTTCGCACGTTTCCAATATTAATTGGGTATTCTTCGCAGGATTTACAATCGGATTCGACCATGGAACTGGACCGCCTCGACACCACGATTCTTCGCGAGCTCTCGCTCAATGCCCGGGTCAGTCATGTCGATCTTGCAGAGCGCGTCGGCCTTTCGTCGACGGCGATCGCGCGCCGGCAAAAGACCATGGAAGAGGAGGGGCTGATCCGCGGCTATCAGGCGGTGCTCGATCTCGGCGCATTCGGCTACCGGACCACGGTGCTGGTCCGCATCGCGCTTGACAGCCAAAGCGAGGAGGCATTGCGTTCGTTCGAGGCAGGCGTTGCTGCGTGTCCATCCATTACGCGCTGTTTCCTGATGTCGGGGGCCGACGACTATCTGGCCATCGTGCTCGCCAAGGACATTGAGGATTTCGAGCGCATTCATCGCACCGAACTGTCGCGCCTGCCCCGCGTTGCACGGATCCAGTCGAGCTTTGCCATCAGGGAGATCGTCGACAGAGCCGTTCCGCCGGTGGTTTTGGGACCTGCAACCAAGACCGGCCGACGGTCGAAATAGCCGGCTCTATTTCGAGTTTGCCCTGATCGATGCCAGCGCGCGACCGCCGTTACCATACAGTCACCTTTGTGAATGGCTTTACACTCTCGCGCCGGTTGTGCCATGCTCAGGCCGGTGGTGCGAGCGAGGTGGCGGAATCATGGGTCGGAGCAGATCCGAATTGGCGCAGGCGAGAGGCGGCCGCTGGGCGAACGCGATACCGAGCCGCGCCGAGCAGTCGGATACCAAGCGCAGGGCGATCATTCGCGAGGCCGCCCAGGTATTCAACCGCCGCGGCAGCCATGGCACCACACTAGAAGACGTCGCCGAGCGGCTGGGCGTCAGCAAGGCGGCGCTCTACCGTTATGTGCAGAACAAGAACGATCTGTTGTGCGCATGTCACGAGGAGGCGATGCAGATCGCCAATGAACATCTCGACGTCGGCGAGCGCACCGGCCGAAACGGGCTGGAAAAAATTCAGATCGCGATGACCGGCTATCTGCGCGCGATGATCAACGATCTCGGCGTGCCGGTCCTTGTGCTTGAGGAGAATGCGCTGGAGCCGCAAAGCGCGGTTCGCATTGTGAAGCTGCGCGATGCCTTTGAGAAGCGCCTGCGAGGTCTGGTCAAAGCCGGCGTGTCCGACGGAAGCATCGTGTCGACTAATCCCAAGCTCGCCGTGTTCATGCTGTTAGGCGCGATTCTCTGGGTCAACAAATGGTACTCGCCGGAGGGGCAGTGGAGCGGAGAGGACGCGTCTGCTGCGCTGGTTGAGCTGGCGACGCGAGGGCTGGCCGCAAGGCCCCCGCGCAACCTGACAAGCTCCGTCCACAAATCACCGTCGTAGGAAAATAACGCAAGGAAGGAACGCCGGCATGAACTTCGATCTGACCCCCGATCAGGAAAACCTGCAGGCGCGTGTGCGGGAGTTCGCGCAAGGCGAGGTCGCGCCGATTGCCGACAAGCTCGACCGCGACGGCGAATTTCCAACCGCCTTGTACAAGAAGCTTGGCGACCTCGGCGTGATGTCGATTCCCTTCGACGAGAAATATGGCGGCATGGGCCTTGGCGTGTTCGAGGCGGTGCTGGCGATCGAGGAAGTGGCGCGCGCCGATCAATCGCTGGCGGTCTCCGCGATGGTGAGCATGGCCACGGGTCTGACCGTGTCGCGCTTCGGCAGCGAGGCGCTCGCCGAGAAATGGCTGCCCGAGATCGTCACGGGTCAGAAGATGTGCGCAATCGCCGGCACCGAGCCCGATGCCGGCAGCGACACGGCTGGCTTCAAGACTCGCTCGCGCATGATCGACAACAATACCTGGGCCATCAACGGCGAGAAGGCGTTTATCACCAATGCGGGTACCGATATCACGCTATTCACGCTGCTTCTGACCGTTTCGAGCCCGCAGGATGCGGCGAAGAAGCAATTCACGCTGTTTCTGGTGCCAAACGAGTCGAAGGGCTACACCCGCGGCCAAAAATACCGCAAGCTTGGCTGGCGCTCGTCGGACACACGTCCCCTGCATTTCGACGATTGCCGCGTCGATGCCGACAACGTCGTCGGCGGCGCGCACAAGGGACGCTACGTGCTGCACAAGGGTTATCAGGCCGCGCGGCTGTTCCTCGCCGCGTGTTCGCTCGGCCTTGCGCAGGCGTCGCTCGACCATTCGATCAAATGGGCCAAGGAACGCAAGGCCTTTGGCGGCTCGCTCGGCCGTCTCCAACTGGTCCAGGAGATGATCGCCGACATCGCGTTGCAGGTCGATGCGGCGCGGCTTTTCACCTATCGCGCTGCGTGGGGTGTCGATCAGGGCCGCGACAATCTCAAGGAATTGTCGATGGCGAAATATTACGCCTGCGAAGCCGGCACCAAATGCGCCGATCTTGCGATCCAGGTGCATGGCGGCTTCGGCTACATGGAGGAGTGTCCGGTGTCGCGCTACTATCGCGACAATCGCGTGTGTACCATCGGCGACGGCAGTTCCCAGATCCAGAAACTCTTGATCGCAAGGGAATGCGGTCTCGATGTCACCTTCGGCTAGGTCGCGGCATCGTAGCTACGATTTGGGCGACGCTAGAATGCGCCGCGCCTGTACAAGATGCGGCGCGTCTAGCATCACGCCATCGAGTTGCACCACGCCTTTGTCGGCACTGAAGGCATCGATGACGCGCTGGGCCCAGGCGCGTTCGGCCTCGGTCGGCGTAAAGGAGCGATTGATGATGTCGACCTGAGACGGATGAATCGCCACTTTCGCGGAAAATCCGTCGCGTCGCGCGGCGTTGGCCTCGCGGCTCAAACCGTCGCCGTCGCGAAAATCGGTGTAGACCGCATCGACCGGCGTCACGTCAGCGGCCCGGGCTGCCAGCAGGCAGAGATTGCGCGCCAGCACGAATGGCCCGGTGTAGCAGCCATTGTCGTCCTTGTTCGCCGTGGCGCCGATCGCAGCGGACAGATCCTCGCCGCCCCACATCAAGCCGGCAAGCCGTGCGTGCGCCCAAGACTTCGCGGCGAGCGACAGCGTGGAGGAGGCCGTCTCGGTGCACACCACGATGATTTTGGTCATGCCCTTGCGCGAAGCGGGCTCGAAGCGCGCGATCAGGTCGCCGAGGCGGCTGACATCTTCGGGTCCGATCGATTTCGGCAGCACCACGCCATCGGGGCCGGCGGGGATTACGGCTTCGACATCGTCGAGGCAGAAACTGGTGTCGAGCGGATTGACGCGGACGTAGCGCTCGGGTGCCGCGCTCCTGCGATTGTTGAGCGCGTCGACGATCACCTGCCGCGCCTCGGGTCTCGCGTCGGGATGCACGGCATCTTCGAGGTCGAGAATGATGACGTCGGCGCCGCTTGTCTCCGCCTTCGCGATCATCTTCGCCGAGTTGCCGGGAACGAAGAGAAGCGAGCGCATCACGCGGCCTTGCTCGGACGCCGGCGCATCAAGGCGGCACGCTCGCAGGTCGCGACGACGTCGCCGTTCTGGTTGGTCATCTCGTGATAGAAGTTGACGATGCCCTCGTTCGGGCGCGATTTGCTTTCGCGCTTGGAGCGTACGATGGTGCGGACCTTGACGGAGTCGCCGGGGAATAAAGGTTTCGGAAAACGAACGTCGGACATGCCGAGATTGGCAAGGGTTGTGTTCAACGTGGTGTCGTTGACGGTCATGCCGATCAAGAGGCCGAGCGTGAAGAGGCTGTTGACCAGCGGTTTGCCCCATTCCGATTTCGCGGCGTAGTGCGCGTCGACATGCAGCGGCTGCACATTCATAGTGAGCAGCGAGAACCAGATATTGTCGGTCTCGGTGATGGTGCGGGACCATTCATGGTTGAACACCATTCCCTCTTCGAACTCCTCGAACCAAAGGCCTGCCATCAGCGTTTCTCCTCAACTTCATCCGGCATGATTTCAACCAGGATCGCGCCCGCCGGAACGATATCGCCTACGGTACAGCGGATATGCTCGATGCGACCCGGCACCGGCGCCTTCAACGTGTGGATCAGCTTCATCGCTTCCATCTGCAGCACCGGCGCGCCGCGCTCCACGGCATCTCCGAGCGCAACATGCAATTGCGACACGACGCCGTAGAGCGGGGCTTCGATCACATTGCCGGCGCGATCAAGCTGACCTTCCGACCGTGGCATCTCGATCCGCAGCCGGAGGGTCGCGTTAAGGGAAAATCCTCCTCGGGCGATGCTGACTTTGGCGCCATCATGCAAAGCGACAAAGGGCGAGCTTGGTTCGCTCGACGCGAGCTTGATCAGCTGCCCGTCGGACGACGGCGGCGCGAACTCAATGGACGTGCCATCCATCTCGACCACGATGCTGTCGCGGCTGACGAGCACCTCGGTGTCGATTTCACCATATTCGTCCGCCACGTGAAGCGAGACCTTGGCGGGCCGAACCGCTGAGGTGACTCTCACCGCGCTGCGGCGATCCCACGGGTTGACCCACAGAGCATCGCTCGTCGCAGCCTCAAGCCGGGCCCAGGCGACGCAAGCGGCGGCGCGCAAGTGAAGCAGCTCGCGCG
>Ga0070734_10003936_pt1 | contig 14774 bp, 14 predicted proteins | sample Coa_R1_8_FD_66444 | JGI IMG/M metagenome (GOLD analysis project Ga0070734, IMG submission 66444) | Surface soil microbial communities from Centralia Pennsylvania, which are recovering from an underground coalmine fire - Coalmine... | ecosystem: Environmental > Terrestrial > Soil > Unclassified ...
TTCGGGGCCATGACCTCCCCGACCACGCTGGCGCTCGGCGTCGACAGAATTTCGCCAAGCCCGAACAATCCGACCGCAACCGGCACAATGCCGATGCCGTCACCCAGTTCGACGATATCGAACGAATAGCGGAAGTGCCCGGTGAGATTGTCGATCCCGACCGTGCCGAGCAGGAGCCCGATCGCAGCCATCAGGAGGGTGCGCGGCAGCGAGGTGGACGACATGTAGGCCAGGAAGATGAGGCCCAGCACCAGCAGCGCGGTGTATTCCGGCGGCCCGAAACGCAGCGCGAAGGCGGCGAGCGGCGGCGCAATGGCGGTCAGCACCACGACGCCGAAGGTGCCGGCGATCCACGAGCCAACCGCCGCGATACACAGGGCTGCGCCGGCGCGGCCCTTGCGCGCCATCGCGTAGCCGTCGATGCAGGTCATGACGGATGACGCTTCGCCCGGTATCCGCATCAGGATCGATGTGGTCGAGCCGCCATATTGGGAGCCGTAGTAGATGCCGGCCAGCATCACGATCGCCTTGGTGGCGTCGAGCCCGAAGGTGACCGGCAGGAGAATGCTGATGCCCGACAGCGGACCGATGCCCGGCAGTACGCCGACCAGCGTGCCGACCAGGCAGCCGAGGAAGCCGTACCACAGGACATCCGGTCGCAGCGCGACGGAAAATCCAAGCATCAGGCTGTCGAGCGTTTCCAAGGCTCAGAACCCAAGTAGGCCTTGCTCGAGCGGAGATTTGAGCACGAAGGTAAAAAGCGCGTAGGTAACGATGCTGATCGCGATACTGTAGGTCGCTGCTGCAACGAGATTGCGGCCCTCGCACGCGATCAGGGCGAACAGCATCAGCGACATCGTGACGATGAAGCCGAGGGTGGTGTAGAGCGCAACCGCGACTGCCGTGATGGCGAGAACACGAACCGCGTGGGGCAAATCGCTCCAGCCAATCTGGAAAAACGGCGCGCTCGCGCCGCCGCGGACCATCAGGATGGCGCCGAACAGAATCATCAGGCCGCAGACGAGCTTCGGCATCATGCCGGCGCCCGGAAACGCCAGCGTGCCGAACGGCAGATCGCCGCTCACCGCCAGCACGGCAAGTGCCGCCGCGATCGCGGCGCCACCCGCAACATGATCAGCGCGGATGACAGATGACAGGCGACGGACGACAGATGTTACTGGATCCGTCCTCTGTCGTCCGTTTTCCGTCATCTGATCTACCCCTCCACCCGGCCGATCGACCGCACCGCGTCCTCCACGCGTTTGGCGTCTGCGTCCCAGAACGCGCGGAATTCGGCCTGATCGAGATAGTCCACGTCCTGGCCGATGTTCGCCATGAGTTCCTTGAACTTGGGGGTCATCACGGCAGCCCGGGTGAAGTCGCGGATCTTGCCAACAATCGGCTCCGGCGTCCCCTTGGGGGCGAACAGGCCGACCCAAAGGTAGAACTCAATGTCGTAGCCGAGCTCCTTCATGGTCGGCACGTCGGGCAGCGCGTGTGAGCGCTGCGCGCCGAAGGAGGCAAGCGCCCGCGCCTTGCCGGCCTTGAGCTGACCCAGGCATGCCGCAATCGAGGATACCAGCGCCTGGGAGTTGTTGCCGATCAGCGCGGTGAGCGCCGGGCCGCCGCCGTTGGTCGGCAGGTGGCGCAGCTTGATGCCCGCCGCTTTCAGGTAGAGCGCCATCGGCAGATGAAGCGCGCCGTAGAGCCCCGACGACGAGAAAATGATCTCGTTCGGTCGTTTCATGGCGTCATCGGTGAATTCTTGCAGTGTGCGATACGGCGTCCGATCGTTGACGATCAGGACACACGGATCCGCGATAAAGCGCGCGATCGGAATGAAATCCGCGCGCGTAAACTTCGGCTGCCGGCCGAAAAGCTTGTCGACCTCCGCAAACCCTGAGATCGAAACGATGTGCAATAGCAGCGTGTAGCCGTCTGGCTTCGCGTTGGCGGCGACCTGTGCGCCGACGGCGCCGGCGGCGCCCGCTTTGGTGTCGATCACCGCCGGCTGCTTGATGATGGGCTCCAGCACCGACGCAAAAGGACGCCCTACCACGTCGGCGGCGCCGCCCGGCGGAAACGGATTGATGAATGTGATGGCGCGCGCGGGATAGCTCGCGGCATCCTGACCGAAGCTCGACGCCGGGAGCAATGTCGCGGCGGTAGCGCCCGTTACAAAGCTGCGTCTGTCCATAGCAATCTCCAGGTCGTTGGTGCGGGTGTGCTGCAGAAAGCATCAATTTCGGGTATCTAAGCCGCAGCACGTAGGGCTGATTCGCGCGGCGCGGTACGCTGCACTGTTGCGCCCTATGCGCTCTCATGAGGTCGGGATCGCCTACGACTGCAGCGCCGTCGCCATCAACTCCGGCTCGCGGCCCTTGGCTTCGGCAGCTTCGAAATTGAGTTCGATCTTGACGCCATTGGGGTCGAGCAGGAACAGCTGATAGAGGCCCTGGTCGTTGACGCGGCGTTCCTTGAAATCCACGCCCTTCCGCTTGAGGTGATCGATCAAATCCAGCAATCCGGTGGCGCGGAATGCCACGTGGTCTACGACGCCTGACCCGGTGGTGGCGGTCGATTGCTGGCCGAGATATTTCATGCGGTTTTCCGACACTTTCGCTCCGCCCTGGGTGAGATGCAGCACGTCGTTCTCGCCGAGATAGAGCCAATAGACCGGAAACTTGAAATCCGGGTGCGGTCCGACCCGCATGCCGAGCACGTCCACGTACCAATCCTTGGTCTTTTCCAAATCCTCGGTCTGAATCAGAAAATGCTGCAAGTGCTCAAGCGGCATGGCGGGTCTCCTCGAGGGTTTTGCCGAACAGGGGCGTTGTCCATAAACTTCGTCCATTGTGGAGGTTAAGTCCAGTTAGCGCACGGTTGGGACACATAAGGAGGTTGTATGCCGGCCTATTGGGTGGCGCGTTCGCGCATCGCTGATCCGATCGAATACAAGAAGTACACGGATCGCATCCCGGCGATCTTTGCCAAGTATGGTGGCCGCGTGCTCGCCCGCGGCGGACGTTTCCAGATCATGGAGGGGCCCGAGAAATTCCATCGCTTCGTGGTGGTGGAATTCGATACCTTCGAGCAGGGTGTCGCCTGCTTCCAATCCCCTGAATACGAAGAAGCCGCGGCGTTCCGCCGCAATGGCGCAGGCGAGGTCGAGACGGTCGTTGTGGAGGGCGGCGACGCCACGAAAACTTAAGGAGTGTGCGTCGATTAGCCTTAAGGGCGTGGCCCTGGCGCCGGGCTTTCAAATAGACCTAAAATGGCGCTACACGCAATTCGCGAATAATCCAACGGAGGAGACGACATGCCCTTTAAGCTCAAGTCCGCCGTGGCGGCCGCGGCCGTCGTGACGGCGCTGACAGCTTTTGCCGGCACCGCGGGTGCGCAGTCTGGCCAGCCGATCAAGATCGGGTTCAGCATGGCGATGACGGGCGGCCTGGCGGCTAACGGCAAGTCTGCTCTCCTGGCCCAGAAGATTTGGGAAGAGGACGTGAATGCGAAGGGCGGACTGCTCGGCAGGCCGGTGAAGCTCGTCTACTACGACGATCAGAGCAATCCGTCGACGGTGCCGGGCATCTACACCAAGTTGCTCGACGTCGATAAGGTCGACCTCATCATCGGCCCCTACGCGACCGCACAGATGGCGCCCGCGATGCCGATCGTCATTCAGCGTAACAAAGTCTTCATCACGCTGCTGGGGCTCGCGGTGAACAGCGAGTTCAAATATCCGAACTACTTCGCCATGATCCCGTCCGGCCCCAATCCCAAGGCCGCGTTCACCGAGGGATTTTTTGAAGCCGCGATGGCGCAGAACCCGAAGCCGCAGACAGTCGCGATTGTGGCGGCGGACCAGGAATTCTCCCGCAATGCCGCCGATGGCGCTCGCGAGAACGCCAAGAACGCGAAGCTGAAGATCGTCTACGACAACACCTATCCGCCCTCGACCACCGATTTCGCCCCGATCGTGCGGGCGATCGCGGCCACAAATCCGGACATCGTGGTGATCTGTTCGTACCCGCCAGATTCGGTCGGGATGGTGAGAGCTGTCAACGAAATCGGCTTCAAGCCGAAGCAAATCGGCGGCGCGATGGTGGGTCTGCAAGCCACCGCCCTGAAAGCGCAACTCGGCCCGATGCTCAACGGCTTCGTCAATTACGACATGTGGCTGCCGGTGCCGAAAATGCAGTTTCCCGGTGTGGAGGACCTGATCAAGAAATACCAGGCGCGGGCCCAGGCCGAAGGCGTTGATGCGCTCGGATATTACATGGCACCGTGGGGCTACGCGCAGCTCCAGGTGCTACAGCAGGCCGTCGAGGGGACCAAGAGCCTCGATGACAAGAAGCTCGCCGACTACATCCGCGCCAACACGTTCAAGACCGTGTTGGGCGACGTCAAATTTGGCAAAGACGGCGAATGGGCCCAAGGGCGGATGCTGCAGGTCCAGTTCCACGGCGTCAAGAGCAACGACGTCGAGCAATTCCGGGCCATGAACACGCAGACCGTCGTGTCACCGGCCCCGTACAAGTCGGGCGACGTGATCTATCCCTATGAAAAGGCGAAGTAAGCCAAGACGTCATCCTAGGCACGCATTGCAACCGATCTGGTCATTCCGGGGCGCCGCAAAGCGGCGAGCCCGGAATCGATAACCCCCATTCTGTCTGCATCATTTCCGTGGGCGGTTAGATTCCGGGCTCGCAAGCTCCGCTCGCGCCCCGGATGACGAATGCACCTGTCACAGCCCCAGATAAAACTTCCGGATCAAATCATTATTGTTGAGTTCCTCCGCAGACTTTCCCTCGAACGCAATCCTGCCGTGGACGATCACATAGCCGCGGTCGGCGATGCGCAGCGCCTGGGGGAAGTTCTGCTCCGCCATCAGGACGGTGAGCTTGTATTGCTGCTTGAGCTCCCGGATCGCGTCGATGGTGCGGCTGACCAGCACCGGCGCGAGGCCGACCGAGGGCTCGTCGATCAACAGGATGCGCGGCGCCAGCATCAGGGCGCGGCCGAGCGCAAGCATCTGCTGTTCGCCGCCGCTCATCGATCCTGCGAGCTGACGCCGACGTTCGGCGAGCCGGGGGAAGGCCGAAAAGCAGAACTCCATGTTAGCCTTGATCTGGGCGCGCGCCTGGGGCCGGAACGCGCCGAGCAGGAGATTTTCCTCAACCGTCAGGCGTGGAAACAGGCGGCGCCCCTCCGGCACCAGTGCAATGCCGAGGTCGACGATCTCCTCCGTGGCACGACCAATGAGGTCGTGACGCTTGCCGTCGATCTCCGCGAAAATCGCGCCGGCGCTCGGCCGCACCATTCCCATGATGCTTTTCATGAGCGTGCTCTTGCCGTTGCCGTTGGTGCCCAGCAGCACCACCGTCTCGCCGCCCCCGACCGTGACGGATACATCCTCCAGCACCCGCACGGCGCCGTAGCCGGCGTCGACGCCCGCGATGGTGAGGCTATTGGCCAAGATACGCCCTCTCGACTTCAGCGTCGCGCATCACGTCGTCGGGGTGGCCATCGGCGATTTTCTTGCCGGACACCAGCACGACGAGCCGTTGGGAGAAGCTCATCACGGCACGCATGATGTGCTCGATGAGGATGACCGTTGTGCCACGTTCATTGAGCCGGATCAGCAGCGCCACGATGTCATCGACTTCCGTGTTGGAGAGCCCGGCCATCGCCTCGTCGGCGATCAGCAGCTTGGGCCCCGTTGCCATCGCGCGGGCGAGTTCGAGCTTGCGCATGTCGATCTGCGTCAGATCGCGCGGGAACCGCCAAGCGCGATCCAGGAGCCCCACGAGCGCCAACAATTCTTCGCAGCGCGCCGCCACCTCAGGTTCAGTCAGCGCTGGCGTGTGCCGCGCATTGACGGCATAGAACAGCGGTATCTTGAGATTGTCGGCGACCGTCATGCTGGCAAACGGACGCGGCAGCTGGAAACTTCGCGCCATGCCAAGCCGGGTGCGCTGGTGGGCACTCTGCCCGGCGAGGTCGCGGCCTTCGAACCGCACCGTGCCGGCCTCGTTGTCAAGCGTGCCGCACAGGCAGTTCACCAGCGTGCTCTTGCCCGATCCATTGGGGCCGATCAGCCCGACGCGCTCGCCGGCCGCGACCGACAGGTTGATCTCGTCAAGTGCGACGAACCCGCCGAACCGCTTTGAGAGCCTTTCCACCTCGAGGAGCGCCGTCATGGTCTATCGCTTCACCGACACCCGCCGCCACAGGCCGATGAGGCCGTTGGGTGCGAGAATCACGAACCCTACCAGGAGCACGCCGACGATCAGGAGGTTGACCGCCGAGGAAATCGTCACCGTGGTGATCTGCTGCAGGGTGCCAAGGAGCAGCGCTCCGACCAGCGGGCCGATCCAGCTCGTGGTGCCGCCGATCATCGGCATGGCGATCGAGTTGACGGCATATTCAAGCGCAAATGCAGAGGACGGTTGCAGGTAGCCGATGTAGTAGGGGAACGGTGCACCCGCCATGCCCATGAGCGCGCCGGACAGGGTGGTCGCGATGAGCTTGAGACGGAGCGTCGGCACTCCCGATGCTTCGGCCGCCAGCTCATCGTCGCGGATGGCGGCGAAACCATAGCCGAGCCTGGAATGCTCGATGATCCGCGCGGTCGCAATCGCTACGACAGCGAGTGCCAGCATGACAAGGAACAGGTACTGCACATAGGGCAGCGAAAGCCCTTCGACTTCGGCCGGCCGGATCACATAGGCGCCCCGTGCGCCACCAACGTAGTTCCAGTTGACCACCAGCGTCTGCAGCACCACTGCGAGTGCAAGCGTCGCAATGGCAAAGAACGCGCCGCGCAGCCGCAGCGTCAGGTAGCCCATGCCAAGTCCCACGAGCCCCGAGACGGCAGCGCCCATCACGACCAGCACCGGCACCGGCAGGGGGTAGAATTTGTGGAAGAACACCGTCGCGTAGGCGCCGAGCGCAAAGAATGCGGCAGAGCCGAAATTCACGTACCCCGTATAGCCGCCGAGGATGTTCCAGGCGGTCGCCAGCACGACAAATTGGAGCACCGTATAGCCGGCGAAAAACACGTAATCGTTACCGGCCGCCCGGGCCCCGACGAATGCGCCAGCGGCCACAATCGCGCATGCGAGGATGAAGCTGGCCGAACGAACGACGGAATTCATGGTCGGCCTGCCATCTATCGCCCGAGCAGCCCCATGGGCCGAAATGCCAGTGTGAGCAGCAGGAGCCCGAACGAGACCGCCGGCGCCCACGACGGACCATAGAACGTCGCCGTGAAGCTTTCGACGATGCCGAGCAGCATGGCGCCGATCAGCGTTCCCGGCAGGCTGCCCAGCCCGCCAAGCACGCAGATCGCAAACACCCGGCCGATATAGTCTCGTCCGATTGAAGGCTCGACCGGCTGAATGATGATCAGGAATGCTCCCGCAAGCGAAGCCGTGGCAATCGAAATGGCGAATGCGATGCGTTTGATCCGGATCGGATCGGCCGCCATCAGCTGCAAAGCGACCTGGTCCTGCGCCACCGCCATGATGGCGCGGCCCGTGAACGTCCGGGTAAGGAAGATTTGCAGTGCCGCGAGCATCGCGAGCGACATCAGGCACGGCACCAGCATGCGCAGCGGCAGGTCGACGATGCCGATATGCCAGCTCTGCGCGATGTAGGCGGCCTGGACGTAGCGGTAGTCCACTCCGAATTCCAGCACCAGCCCAACCTCGGTGATGAACAGGATGCCAAAGAAGAACGCGAGGCCGCGCAACGCGTCCTGGCCGCGCTTCTCGAACGATACGTAATAGACCTGGTAGATCGCGGCGCCGAGTGCATAAAAGCCGGGCAGCGCAATGATGCTCGCGCCGATCGGGTCAAGGCCGAATTGCGCGTTGACGATGTAAGCGACGTAGGAGCCCAGGATGATGAAGGCCGGATGCGCGATATTGACGATGTCGAGAATACCGAACGAAATCGAAATGCCGACCGTCACGGCTGCATAGAAGCCGCCGAGCAGGAGCCCCGCCATTACGGCATTGAGCAGCAGGTCGTAGGACAACAATTCCCCCCACCCTTCATTTTTGCGCGCGCAGCCTCAGCATCGTCATGCCCGCGCCCGTCGCGGGCATCCCACATCTTCCATGCCGCGATGCCGCCCCAACTTACGCCGCCTTGCGCCGGATCTCGTCCGGAATCGCCAGCGGCGCGTTGGCGCTTTGGAGAAACTCGACCGTCATGAACACCATATCGCCATCGCCGATGTTCTCGAGGTCATGCACCTTGAACTCGCCGGACCGATAGGTCTCGTGCCGGGTCTCGCCGGGCGCATAGGTGTATTCGACGGTCGTACCGTCCATCAGGTGCTGGCGGCCCCGGCAGGGCGTGATGGCGGTCCAGAAGTAGTCGAGTACATGCCGGTGGAAGCCGAACCGCTGTCCGGGCTTGAGCCGGATGGTCCAGACCCGGACTTTGTCGGTCTCGGAAACCAGCTCGCTGCCGACACACCCATTGGGGCTGCGCGCTTCGCGGGCGAACTCCTCCTGCAGCGCGGTCGGCCACTCGGTGCGATCCTTCCGTGCCGCCTGCTTGTCGGACATGGTCAGGGCCATGGAATTCCTCCGTTGTTACGGTTATGCGAAGGCTGGATCTCGTTTTTGATACCGTGCCGGCAACCATAAACCAAGAGCGCCGAGGCAAAATGCGCCGTGCCATCGTGATTGGCGGGTCGCTCGCGGGCCTGTTCGCGGGGCTCCTGCTGCGCAGGCAATTCGCCGTCGATATTTATGAACGCGCCGACACGGCACTCGCAGGGCGAGGCGCCGGCATCGTCACCCATGCGCTTCTGTGGGAAGCGCTCGATGCAGCCGGGATCGCTTGGGAGGAGCACGGGCTTGGGATCGAGGTGCGGACGCGGCGCTTTTTCGAACGCAACGGCCGGCTGGGACTGGAATACGCCTACCGGCAGACCCTCACGGCATGGGACCGGCTTTACGATATGCTGCGCTGCGCCTTTCCGACGGCGCACTATCACTGCGGCAAAGAGCTGCTGGCAATCGAGGAGCGTTCGCGCGGCGTCCTGGCGCGTTTTGCCGATGGTTCCGTTGCTGAAGGAGACCTGCTGATCGGCGCCGACGGATTGCGTTCGACTGTGCGGGCGCAACTCCTTCCCTCCATAACGCCGGCCTATGTCGGCTACGCGGCATGGCGGGCGCTGGTTCCGGAACACGCGATCGCGCCCGAGCTTCACGCTCAGGTATTCGACCACATGGGGTTTTGCCTGCCGCCCGGCGAGCAGATGCTCGGCTACCCGGTTGCCGGACCGAACAACGATCTGCGCCTCGGCCACCGTCGCTACAATCTTGTCTGGTATCGGCCAGCCGATGAAATCGCGCTTGAGCGCCTGTTGACCGACGAGGCCGGCACGACCCACCCGGTCTCGATCCCGCCGCCGCTGATCTCGTGCGCCGTCATCGCCGACATGCGCGAAGCAGCAGAGGCGGTGTTGGCGCCGCAATTTCGCGATCTGATCCGGCTGGCGGGCCGGCCGATGCTGCAGGCAATCTACGATATCGAGTCACCCGGCATGGCGTTCGGCCGCGTCGCCCTTATCGGCGATGCCGCCTTCGTGGCGCGCCCCCATGTGGGCGCAGGTGTCGCCAAAGCGGCCCGGGATGCATTGGCACTGGCCCGAGCGCTCGCGGCCATCGAGGATATTCCAACTGCCCTCAAACGGATGGAGGCGACGCAGTTACCATTTGGCCGCAGCGTTGTCGCGCGGGCACGGCAGCTCGGCGCCTCCCTCCAGCCGCACCACGCCACGGCTGCTGAGCACGCTCACGCCGATCGTTTTCGCACGCCCGCCGCGACGCTTGGCGAAACCGCGACACTGGAGTTTCTATCCCTCCCCGCCTTCGGGGAGGGATGCTGAGGCCTACAGCCCCAGCAATTTCTTCGCATTGCCGCCCGCGATGGCGGCGCGCGCCGCAGCGTCGAGGCCGGGCGTCGCAGCCAGATGCTCGAGCGGGTCATATTCGGCCATGTCGTAGGGGTAGTCCGTTCCCATCAGCAGGTGGTCGGCCCCAAACGTCGTCACCAGCGCGGCAAGCTGCTCCGGCGTGAAGACGACCGTGTCGACATAGATCTTCTTGAGATAGCTCGACGGCGGCTTCGGCAAGTCGCCTCTCGCGTCGCCGCGGGCACCCCAGGCATGATCGATGCGACCCGGGTAGGCGCCGAGAAAACCGCCGCCATGGACCGCGATGATCTTGAGGTCCGGATGCCGCTCCAGCACACCGTCAAAGATGAGGTAGTGCAGTGCGATCGTGGTCTCGAGCGGATTGCCGATGATGTTGTTGAAGTAGAAGCGGGAGAACCGCCGCGCCTCCGTGAAGCCATTGGGATGGATGAGCACGACCGCGCCCAATTCTTCGGCCTTCTTCCAGAACGGCGCGAAAGTCGGATCCGAGAGTTCCCTGCCGGCCACGTTGGTGAGAATCTGCACGCCCTTGAACCCGAGCGACGTGACGCAGCGCTCCAGCTCGCGCGCCGCCTCGTTGCCGTCGGGCATCGGCACCGTACCAAGTGCCGCTAAACGATCGGGTCGTACCGCCACATAGGCGGCAACGCCGTCGTTGACGATCCGCGCGGCCTTGACGGCGATCTCCAGCGGCACCGTGTAGTAGCATTGCGGCGGCGGGCACATGACGAGCTGCCGGTCAATGCCCATGGCGTCGAGGTCGGCGAGGCGCTGGTCATGTCCCGTCATCACGCCGCGGCGGTCGCTGTCCTGGCGCGCGTTAATCGCTTTGGTCTCAGGGGTTGCGAAATGGATGAGCGGAATGCTCGCCGGATCGAGATGCGGCTTTACGAACTCCGCTGCCTGCGGGACGGCGACGTGCGAATGAATATCGACGGTGATGCTCTGCGGGCGCGCCGCTCGCCCGGGCTTTGCTCCCTGCGGGCGCGCGGCAGTGGGTCCGTAGCGATTCCAGTCCTGGGGCATGCGGGATCCTTGTTCGTCATCGGCATCACGATGCGATTACGTGAAAGTTGATTGGATGTCATCGTCCTCGCGCGCGGCGAGGTGGACCGGAGGCGCTATCGCTTCTCTTTTGCCGTCCGGGCAGCCCTGTGCTCCGCTGCCCCCGGAATAATCGGCAGCAGCACATAATTTGGCGTCTTGCGTCCGAAATGCAGGGTGGTCACGCCGCCGAAAATCTCCGGCGGGCGATCTTGCGGGTCATCGTGCAGGAACGGGCCGCAGCCGGTGAGTTCGTTCTTGAAATTCGACAGCCGGCCGCCGCTGGCTCCGCCGTATTCATAGTCCTTGCCGCGAATCGTCAGCGCGATGCGGTATCCGGGCGGCACCACGATCGAGGTCGGCCAAATCTCGATGTCGAGTTCGGCGACCTCGCCCACGTGCAGTGGCTGTTCTATGTCGTGGCTGTGGTAGGGCCGATACGGCAGGGAGCGCTCAGGGTCGAGCTTGCGATGGGAGGCGCGCAACCAGCCCTGCGCGATCGGCGTGTGAGGATCGATGGCGCCCTGGAACACCACCTCCTTGAGGTCGGGCGAGAACGCCCGCAGGATCACGAACAGGTCGGCGTCGCCGGTCGATGACGACACGAACAATTTCGTGGCAGCCGGCCCGGTGATTTCCGTCACCTCGGTGAGCGGGGCCGTCATGAACGTGACCCCGTCGCCCATGGCGTCGAAGCTCAGCGTGGCCTTGCCGGCGACCGGGCCGCTCTTGAGCAGGCCGTCTTCCGGGTCAAGATGAAGCTTCGTCCATCTGGTGCGCTTGAGCGGCCACTCGTCCTCGGCGCGGGCGACGAATTTTTCGTCCGGATGGCGGACCTGGAGCAGAACTTTCGGCTGCTTGTCCCAGCCGTTGTCCTTGCCGTGCAGGAAATGGTCGAAGAAGCGCAACTGCTGCTTGCGGCCGTAGTCGGTGTAGAAATGCGTCCAGTGCTCGCCGCCGTGGACTTCCAGCCACTTCCGCGATGATGCGGCCTGCATGAAGCCTTCGAAATTCCCCCGCGGGTGAAGTCCCTGGCCGCCCCAGTTGGCAGCGGAGAACAGCGGCACCTTCACTCTCGACCATACCGGCGAGCGAGCGCGGTAGTAAGCGTCGTCGAGCGGATGGGCGAGAATGTCGTTTCCGAGGTCAGTGCGATTGCGGGCGAGCTGATCCTCGCCAAGCGTTTCCGGTCCGCACACGAGTTCGCCGTGAATGGGCGAGCGCCGGCCGCGCTCGCCGGCGCCGTATTGCACGGACTTCACCTGCATGTCGTACCAGTTCTTCCAGAAGGTGCACAAAATGCCGCCGTGGTGAGTCATGTCGCGGTACCAGTCCGCTGCGCCCTCCCACACGCACATGGCCGCGAGGTGCGGCGGCTCCAGCGACGCGACGTGCCACTGGTTGATCGCGTAGTACGATATGCCGTTGAGCCCGACCTTGCCGTTCGACCACGGCTGCACGCCGGCCCATTCGATGCAATCGTAGAAATCCTTTGTCTCGCGCGGCGAGAAGTGGTCGATCACACCCGGCGAGCAGCCGCAGCCGCGCGAATCGACTCGCACACACGCATAGTCGTGCGGCACCCATTTCTCCGGATCGACAACTTCCCAATTCTGGTACTTGTTCGTCGAGCCGGCCGGAACGTCCGGATGCTTCTGCACCATCCGCTGCCAGGCGCTTGGGTAACCTTCCTGAAAGGCGAGCCCTTTCGCATACGGGCCGTAGCTCAGGATCACCGGAAACTTGCCAAGCTTGGCCGGCCGGTAGACATCCGCGCGCAGCACCAGGCCGTCATCCATGGTGATCGGGACATCCCAATCGATATGCATGCCGTCGCGAAAGCCGCTGCGCGGCTGGTGCGTTTTGCGGCCGGCGCGCGTTCCATACTCGCCCAACGCCATGTTTCGCTCCTGAAGACCCGCGTCTCGGAAATGCAGTTGCGACTTCCTTTCGGGCAACGTTCCGTTTCCATTCTGACGCGCGGGCGATCATCGCCCACAAACAGCAGTGATCCGGTAACTGCGTAGCTTCGCTTTGGGTCCCGAATCTCCCGGTATCGCGCAGCCGTCGGGCCCGCACACCGCACGACGGGAATGAATTGTCGAAGACCCAACGTCAGCGCCGCTTGGATCGCTGCCCGCGCTTGACCCCCGCCATCGTCTGGAGCACGCCGCACACCGACGCGGTGTCCTGCTCGCCGTATCCCATCGAAAGGGCGGCGGAGTAAACCGGAATGCTGGCCGAAAACAGCGGGGTCGGAACCCCGAGTTTGGTGGCATGGTCCTCAATCACCGCAATGTCCTTATGATAGAGCCTGACGCTCATGCTGGCGTTGTCATACCGGTCCCGCACCATCATGGGGCCGCGCACCTCGAATACGCGCGACGTGCCGACGCCGGCGCGAATCAGGTCGTATACCATCTGCGGATCGAGACCAGATTTGATGCCCAGCACCATTGCCTCGGCGGAGGCCACGTTATGGATGGTGACGAGCAGATTTGCGACGTATTTCATCCGGCTGCCGTTGCCGAAATCGCCGACATTGTAGGCCGCGCGCGAAAACGCCGAGAGTATCGGCATGGCTTTGGCGATCGCCTTGGCATCCCCGCTTGCATAGACCACGATATCCTTGACGGCTGCCTGAGCGCCGGTGCCACTCACCGGACAGTCGAGCATGACGTGGCCCGCCTTGCGCAATGCGTTCTCGGCGCGCTGCTTGTCATCGAGCTTAAAGGTGCTCGATTCGACCACGATCCGGGCTGGAAGTTCGTGCCGGTTGATTGCCGCGACGGTGGCATCGAGCGCCTGCGGGCTCGGCAGGCTCAGGATCACGATGGGCGCCGCGGCGGCAAGCGTTTCCACATCGCCCGCGATTTCGATCCCGGCGCGCGCCGCCATACGTTTGCGGGCCGCGTCAATGTCGAAGCCGAGCACGCGCCACCCGCCGGCGGCGAGGTGCCTCGCAAAGGCGCCGCCCATATTGCCGAGACCCACAACCCCGACAGTCCCCTTGCTTCGCTTTGCCATCTGCACCGTCCTCGCCGTCATCGCGCCGGACGCTATCGCAGGTGCGCGGACGCGGCGCAAGAATGCGATCGGCCGGCCGGGCCCCGACCCGTGAGGCCTGTGCAATTGACTTACTCCCAACACATCGATCGCGTATCGTCCGGCGCGTTAGCATCAGGGGAAAACGCATGAATGTGGGAGTCGCCGGCCTCGGCAACATGGGCGCCGCGATCGCGCAGCGGTTGATGGAGACCGGTCATGCCGTCACGGTGTGGAACCGCTCGGCCGAGAAGTGCAAGCCGCTCGCCGCCGCCGGCGCAAGTGTCGCGGCGAGCGCTGCCGCGCTTGCCGAACAGGTCGATACCGTCATCACCATCATCACGCACGCGGCTGCGATCGAGGCGGTATATGGCGGGCCGACCGGACTTCTCGCCGGCGACATCACTGGCAAGCTGTTCGTCGAGATGAGCACGGTGCCGCCCCATGTGGAGACAGCACTTGCCGCGAAAGTGCGGACGAAGGGTGCCGCCTTCGTGGAATGCCCGGTCGGCGGCACCACGGGGCCGGCGCGCCAGGGCAAGCTCATCGGCCTCCTGGGAGCGGAGCCGGAAGATGCTGACCGCGCGAAGCCGCTGCTCGACCAGTTGTGCCGGCGCGTGGAACACTGCGGACCGGTCGGCGCGGGCGCCACCATGAAGCTCGCCATCAACCTGCCCCTGCTGGTCTACTGGCAGGCGCTCGGCGAGGCGCTGGCGCTGTGCCG
>Ga0070734_10003937_pt1 | contig 14768 bp, 13 predicted proteins | sample Coa_R1_8_FD_66444 | JGI IMG/M metagenome (GOLD analysis project Ga0070734, IMG submission 66444) | Surface soil microbial communities from Centralia Pennsylvania, which are recovering from an underground coalmine fire - Coalmine... | ecosystem: Environmental > Terrestrial > Soil > Unclassified ...
CACGATCCGCGACCGACACGATCCGCGACCGACACGATCCGCGACCGACACGATCCGCGACCGACACGATCCGCGACCGCACCACGATCCTCGATCGACACGAGCCGCGACCGTAAGGGAGCGTCACGCATCTCACATCGGCATACCGAGTGCTCTAACCACACCGGGGGGAATTTAAGAAATGCTCCACTGGTCACTGGTATTTCTGGTAATCGCACTCATCGCGGCGGTATTAGGCTTCGGCGGAATCGCCGGCGCCGCTGCGGGAATTGCCAAACTTCTGTTCTTCATCTTCCTGGTGATTTGGTTGGTGGCCTTCATCGCCGGCCGCCGATCGATATGACCCGGGAGAGCTGACCAATCGGTAACCCGCCCGGCAGCGCTCCCTATGAGAGTGCTCCGGGCGGTCCTTCTTTTTCCGGGACGCTTTTACTCCCTCCGGAGCGGCCAGAGGGTTGCGGCCGCTCCTTTTTTCGCTCCTCCCTCTCCAAGAAACTTCACAAGAGAGGCCCGGAACCTCTGCCCTATAATGGGGATATGAAGTTCTCCGCACTCGCGGTCGCCGCGTTGCTTCCCTGTCTGGCTGCATCCCTGGGAGACCTCGAAAAAGCTAAGTCATTTGGGAACCCCTCCGCTCCTGTACGTATCGACGTTTTCAGCGATTTTCAGTGTCCCGCATGCAAGGTGTTTCACGAAACCCTTTTGCCGGTGTTGATCCGCGATTATGTCGGCCAAGGCAAGGTCTACATCGTTTCGCGCGAGTTTCCGCTGAATATGCATCCCTATTCCCGCGAAGCAGCCGGTTATGCGGTAGCGGCCACACAGGTCGGCAAGTATCAGCAGGTCGCCGACACCCTCTTCCACTCGCAGTCTGTCTGGGGCACGAATGGCAAGGTCTGGGACACCGTGGCCAGCGTGCTCAATCCCACCGAACAAAAGAAAGTGCAGTCTTTGGCCAAAGACCCTTCCGTCCTCGCACAGATCCAGCAGGACGTAGACTACGGGAATTCCCTCAAAATCAACCAGACCCCCACGATCTACATCAGCAAGGGGCAGAAACGCTATCCGTACGCCGGTCCCGACTTGGGGAACTATCCATTTCTTCGAGCTTTGATCGATGACCTCATCACCCGCTAAGATCCTGCGTGTGGCGCTTCGCCTCGTCTTAGGCGTGGTGTTCGTGTACGCCGCCTGGGTGAAACTTTTCGGCCCTCACCTGAGCTGGCCCCTCCGAATGGAACCATGGGAGCTGTTTGCGCTCGCCATCAGTTCCTATGACATTCTGCCCCTGAAAGCAGTGGAACTCGTCGCCCGCACCTTGCCATGGTTCGAGCTCGCCATCGGAGTGATGCTCCTCGCCGGTTGGGGTTTGCGAGTCTCCGCGACGGCCACCGCAGCGCTACTCTTGGTCTTTTTCGGCCTGATGGTGCGAGCCTTCACGCAGGGCAAGGAGATCAGTTGCGGTTGTTTCGGACCAGGCGAGATCATCTCCGCATGGACGCTTCTCCGCGATGGCAGTATGCTCGCGGGCGCGCTCCTGCTCACCTGGATGGCTTTCCAGAAGCGCCGGATGATGGTGTGAGCGTCCTCGATCGCGAACTCGCCTATCACGAGAAGCTCTATTCCGGTTTCGCCCAATCGCATTTTGCACGTCCCGCGGTCCGCGCTCTGCGCCGGCACATGGTGGCCAGAATCCTGGCGATGACGTGCGCCGATTCCCGGTCGCGAGTGCTGAGTCTGGGATGCGGTATCGGCGATACCGAGCTGTTGCTGGCTCACCACGTCAAAGAAGTCGTAGGCGTCGACCTCTCCCCCTCAGCCGTGAGGCAGGCCCGCGCCGACGCATCCCGATTGGGAATTGCCAATGCGCACTTCGAGCAAGGCAGCAGCGCGTCTGGCCGCTTCGAGGCCGTAATTGCGATCTTCTTCCTGCATCACCTTGCCGATGACGCGCTCGCCGGGCTGCCTGACACTCTCAGGGGCATGCTGGCCGAGGCCGGCGTCTTCTACTCGTTGGATCCGAGCTGTCGCCGTGCGTCCGGCGCCGTCGGCCGTCTGCTCATCCCGCGCCTGATGAAGCGATATCAGAGTCCTGACGAGCGGGAACTGGAGCCCGAAGCCACGGCAGCTCTGTTCCGCGGTGCCGGCTACGACGCACGCACGGAGATGTACGACTTCGGCTCGTCTCCCATGGCCGGCCTGTTTCCGGGGTGGCGCGCGGGCTACCGATTTACCCGCGCCCTCGATAACGGCCTGCTGCGCGCCCGCTTCTTTCGCCGCTTTGGCAGCAATTTCGAAGTCATCGCCCGGCTGCCTTGATCGATTCGACAATCAATTCGACTCGGCGGCCACCTCTTCTACCGGCCCGAATTTCTTCAACAGCTCGCGAATCCGCGCGCCGTCGCCCACCGCGATGATCTGCACGTTGTCGTACGGCACGTACTTCTTCGCGACGCGCGTCACGTCTTCGGCCGTCACCGCCATGATCTTGTCCGTATAAGTATCCCAGTAGTCCTCGGGCAATCCGAACTCCCGCTGCTGCAACCATCGCGACAACACGCCTGCCGGATTCTCCAGCCCCAGGGCGAAACTCGCCACCAGTGTGCGCTTGGCGCCGTCCAGTTCATCCTTCGGCACCGTGACGTCACGAATCTCGTGGAATTCCTTCAACAGGTCCGCCAGCGCCGCCTCCGTGACTTCCGTCCGCACCGACATCGACGAGCTGAAATGCTGCGTGTACCGCGATGCCGCGAAGCTCGAACTCACCCCGTACGTGTAGCCCTTCTCTTCTCGAATGATGCGGAACAGGCGCGCCGCCGGTCCCGACCCGAGCACCTGATTCATCACCAGGCAGGCAATATAGTCAGGACTGTTGCGGTCGATCGCGCGATTGGCCAGTACCAGATCGGTCTGCACAGAGCCCGGACGCGAAATCAGCCATACCTTCTTCTCCGCGATCGGAGCCGCAACGGGGAAAGTGACAGGTTCGACCGGTCCGCCCTTCCATCCGCCAAGCGCCTTCTCGAGTTTCGCCACCGCCTCGCGCGGATTGATATCGCCCACGATTCCGGCCAGATCGCCCGAAGGCACGTAGTAGCGCTTGTAATGCTCCATCAGATTCTCGCGCGTGATCTTGTCCAACGACGCCACCGTGAGGCGCGAATGGCGGGCATCGCTCGGATACAGCACGTTCATCAACTCCTCGTTCGATAACGACGCCGGCGAGGTGCGCGCTTGCGCCAGTGTGCTTCTCTGCCGCGACCGCCAGCGCTCGAACTCATCGGCAGGGAACGCTGGATGCAGCAGGATATCCGTGAGGACCGCGAGCGCCGCATCGAAGTTCTCGGTTAGTGAGCTGACCGAGATCGTAGCGGTACCGCCTGCGCCGCCGGCATTGCCGCCGCGTCCCCCGCCTCCTCCGCCTCCCGCGGTAATCGAGATCGTGGCGCCGATGTCGCCCAGTGCCTCGGAAATCTGACGCGCGTTCCGGGTGGTCGTCCCCAGCATCATCAACGCCGCCGTAGCCTCAGCCACGCCGGTCAGTCCCTCGGGGTCGCGCAGGTGCGACGACGGAATCGAGATGTTGAGCGCGATGGTAGGCGCGCGGTGGCTCTCCAGAATCACCAGCTTGATCCCATTCGATAGCTGACGCTCCACGGGACGCGGCAGCTTAACCTTCAGAACCTCGTTCGAGACCGGAGCGCGGTTCAGACGGACCATGCCGCGGAAGCCGGCGTCCGGCTCCTGCGCCCAAAGGCCAGTGGCGAACACGATGCAGAAAACGATGGGCATTCTCATGGCTCGATCCTTAGTTCTCCTGCCCGCCGCGCCGCCCTCCGGGGCGACCGGTGGCTCCGGGTTGTGTGATCAGGACGACGCGATTCGCCATCAGCAGATCGGCACGGGCGGCCTTCTGAATATCGGCCGCGGTCACGCCGAGCTGCGCGTCGAGTTCGCTGTTGACGCGGTTGGGATCGTTGAAGACGGCCGCCGCATCGGCCAGCGCCTGTGCACGGCTCAGTGCCGTCAGACGATTCTCGGCACTGCGGCGCAGCGCGATCCGCACCCGTCCCAATTCCTTGGGAGTGACAGGCTCGGAGTGCAGTTTGGCGATCTCCTCGGAGATCAGTGCCTCCACCTCTTCGGCAGTCTTGCCAGGGCGCACGGTCGCCGAGATGTGGAGCGTGCCCGGGCCCGCGCGCCGGTCGGTGGAGCAACTCACTTGCGAGGCCACTTCCTTCTCCACCACCAGTTTTTGGTACAGGCGCGAATTGTTTCCTCCGCCGCCACCGCCGCGTCCCCCGAATCCACCACCGCCTCCACCCAGAATCGAAGCCGCGATTGACAGGGCGCGCGCATCCGGCTGGCCCGACGCGGGAATGCGATACGCTATGTCCACACGAGTCAGCCGCGCCAGTGGGTCAACGTACGTGGCCCGCCGCTCGGCAGTCTTGGCCGGCTCCGCGAGGTCCACCGGCTTCGGCGGATCCTGGCGAGGGATGCTGCCGAAATACTTCTTCACCTTGGCGAGAGTCTCTTTGGTATCGAGATCGCCCACCAGCGCCAGCACGGCGTTATTGGGAGCGTAATAAGTCTTGAAGAACTGCTTGACGTCGTCCACCGAGGCGGCGTCGAGATCCTCCATGGAACCGACCACGGGATGGTGGTAGGCGAAGTTGTCGTAGACCAGTTCCTCGAGCTTCTCGGACGTCTGCCCGTACGCCTGATTGTCGTTGCGCAGACGGCGCTCCTCTTTGACGGCCTGCCGCTGATTCTCCAGGTTGTCCTGCGTGATCACCAGGCCGTGCATCCGATCGGCCTCGAGATATAGACCGAGATCGAGCTGGTTCTTCGGCAAAGTCTCGTAATAGGACGTGCGGTCGGTGTTGGTGGTGCCGTTCGAATTGCCGCCGTTGGTGTAGATGAGGAAGTCCAGTTCACCGACGCCGACGTTTTCCGAACCCTTGAACATCATGTGTTCGAAAAGATGGGCGAATCCGGTGCGTCCCTTGCGCTCGTCTTTGGACCCGACCTTATAGCTGACGCAGATCGCGTAAACCGGAGCGTAGTGGTCTTCAGAAATAATCACGCGAAGGCCGTTGTCGAGGTATGTATCGGTGAATTTGACCTTGGGGATGGTGGACGGCGCTTGTTGCGCCAGCGCCCAAACGGCGGCCATTGCGGCCGCGGCAAGGGCCAGAGCGATGCGTTTCACGGGACCTCCTGGATCGATTCATTGTAATGGATTATGCAGCTGCGACCATTCTCCTCGCAGCGATGGAATACGCACTACAACACCGAGAATCACAAAACCTGCACTTTTTCAGCAGAACCTGCATCTGCCGCAGACCGCTTCGATGTCCTTCCAGACCCCGTAAAACGGACGCGCCGGCTGCGTTTTCTCGAAATACCCTTTGCATGCACAATCGCCGCCCTTTCCCAGGCCAGACCGCTGAGGTGGTGCCCCCCGTGCACTAACTAAGCAGTCGCAATGGATGTCTTGCGACAAGAGAAGGCAACGAAGATGAGATTAATAATCGTGGCCGGACTGGCCCTCACAACGTCGTTATGGGCAATCGATAAAGAGCCTGCCAACCGCTTAGGCGAGGCGGCCTCGGTGTTTTCCGAAATCATGGCGACTCCCGACAAGGGGATTCCGCAGGATCTGCTCGAAAAGGCGCACTGCATCGTCATTGTGCCAGACCTCAAGACAGGAGCTTTCATCGTCGGCGGTAAGTATGGGAAGGGATATCTCTCCTGCCGCGGCGAGAACGGTTCTGGCTGGTCGGCGCCCGCTACCGTTCGCATCGAAGGCGGCAGCGTCGGCTTTCAGATTGGCGGATCTTCGACGGACCTGATCATGCTGGTCATGACGGAACGCGGTGCGGATAAACTGCTTTCCAGCAAGTTTACTCTGGGCGCCGAAGTTTCCGCCGCGGCGGGTCCCGTGGGACGGACCATCACGGCTCAAACCGACGCTCAAATGCACGCGGAGATTCTCTCCTGGTCGCGCTCCCAGGGCCTGTTTGCCGGTCTCGCCCTGGAAGGGGCCACCTTGCGGCAGGATCTGGATGACAACGCGACCCTCTACGGCTCGAAACTGGAGAATCGGGATATCGTGACCAGCGGGAGGCCTGCGCCCGCCGCAGCCGGTCCCCTGATGGTCCTCTTGAACAAATACTCGGCGCGAGAGCGCTGAGAGGCCCTGGAAGAAATCACTTAAAGGACACAATGAAGATTATCGGTACTTTTTTGACGGTATGTGGACTCATGGCGGCTCAGGCGCCGCCGGCTCCGAACCTGGTTCAGCAGCCAACCGAGAACGCAGCCCGGATGGCCGCGGGGGAAATGCCCCTCTATCGCGTCACCGTGACCCAGCGCACTGCAAAGGCCATCAATTACCGGCACCGCAGCGGCGCAACCAAGATCGATTTCCGCGGAACTGACCTCATGCCAATTGCTCGTGGTGAGGCCAAAGTGGAGAGCAAGCAGGGCTACATCGAGATCGAAGTGGAATTCGACGGTTTACAGCCCGCGACGAAACAGGGATCCGAATACCTGACCTATGTTCTCTGGGCCATCACCCCTGAAGGCCGAACCGCCAACCTGGGCGAGATTCTTCTCAATGGCACCAGGAGCAAGCTCGACGTAACCACTGAGTTTCAGGTGTTTGGCTTGGTCGTCACCGCGGAACCGTACTATGCGGTCACTCGTCCAAGCGATCTGATTGTTATGGAAAACGTGGTACGGCCGGATACCAAGGGAAAGATCGAGGAAATCGATGCCAAATACGAGCTCCTGCAGCGCGGTCAATATCAGCGCCTGTCGAATCCCTTGGCGCTGAAACTCGATCAGAAGCTGCCGCTGGAACTCTACGAAGCGCGCAACGCCGTTCAGATCGCGCGCGCCGTGGGTGCCGAGCGTTTTGCCACGGAGACTTTTCAGAAGGCTCAGAAAAGCCTCTCTGAAGCCGAATCCGACCAGGATCGCAAGGCAGGCAGGAAGCCCGTAGCCATGAGCGCCCGAGAAGCGGTGCAGATGGCCGAAGATTCGCGAGCCATCGCAGTCAAACGCCAGGAAGAAGAGGCTCTGAGCGCCGAGCGGCAACAGTCCGTCGGTCGCGAAATGCGTGCTGAGAGCGGTCGCGCTGCCGCGGAATCCGAAACCGATCGGGTCACCCGCGACGCCGAGCAGGCGCGAATCCGGGCACAAGCCGAGTCTGATCGCTTGAACCGCGAAAAGGATGCGCAAAACGCGTTCTCTCTCGCCGAAGCCGATCGCCTCAGACGCACCAATGACTCCCGCATGGCTGTTGCCACGGCAGAAGTGGATCGCCTGAAGGCCGAAAACGATACGCGCATGGCGGCTGCCGCGACTGAGGCGAATCAGTTGAAAGTGGAGAACGATGCTCGTGCGGCCAATGCCGCCACTGAAGCGGAGCGTTTGAAAGCGGTAAACGATACCCGCATGGCCACCGCCGCCACTGAGGCCGAACGCCTGAAAATGGAGAACGACGCTCGCGCGGCCACTGCCGCCTCTGAGGCCGAACGCCTGAAGCACGAAAATGACGCGCAGCGCGCGGCTAGTCAGGCCGATCTCGATCGCGCCTCAAAGGACAAGGTACAGGCCGAAACCGAGAAGACCGAACTGCGGGCCCTCCTGCTGAAGCAGTTCAACGCCGTTCTGGAAACCCGCGACACGGCTCGCGGCTTGATCGTGAACATGTCCGATGTCCTCTTCGACACTGGAAAATTCACCTTGCGGCCGCTCGCTCGCGAGAAGTTGGCGAAAGTGGCAGGGATCGTCTCAGGGCATCCCGGTCTGAGGCTGGACGTAGAAGGTCACACCGACAGTGTCGGCGGCGATGACTACAACCAGCAGCTCTCGGAACAGCGAGGCGCTTCCGTGCGCGACTACCTGACGCAGGAGGGAATGGCCTCGAATTCCGTCACGGCGAAAGGCTTCGGCAAAACTCAGCCGGTGGCATCGAATGACACCGCCGAGGGCCGTCAGCTCAATCGTCGAGTGGAACTGGTGATTTCCGGCGACATAATTGGCACGGATATCGGCGGACCGCCCGCAGTGAAGTAATCGCGAACCAAATCCGGGGGCCGGCACGCCGCTTGCGGCCCCCGCCCCCGCATCGCTGAGCGGCGTCGTTGGAGGCGTTCCATGATGATTAACGCTTGGATCATTGTCGCGGTTTTTGTCGTCATCTACTTGCTGTCGTCCATCAAAATCCTCAGGGAGTATGAACGTGGCGTTGTGTTTCGGCTCGGCCGCGTCCTGCCCCAAGCCAAAGGCCCCGGCATCGTCTTGGTCTTTGCGCCGATTGATCGCCTGGTGCGCATGTCACTGCGCATCGAGGCGCTGGAAGTGCCCGCTCAGGATGTGGTCACGCGCGATAACGTCACGGTGAAGGTGAACGCCGTGATCTTTTTCCGTGTGATCGATCCGCGTTTGGCGGTGCTCGAGGTTTCGAATTTTCTCTACGCCACTTCGCAACTGGCCCAGACCACGCTGCGCAGTGTTTTGGGGGAAGCGGAACTCGATGAGCTATTGAGCCAGCGGGGCAAATTGAATCTGCGCCTGCAGTCTATCCTCGACCAACACACTGCATCGTGGGGCATGAAGGTCACCCTGGTGGAGGTGAAGCAGGTAGAGTTGGCGGAGCAGATGATCCGCGCCATCGCCCGTCAGGCCGAGGCCGAACGCGAGCGCCGCGCCAAGGTCATCCACGCCGAGGGCGAGTATCTGGCTGCGGAAAAACTGGCCATGGCCGCGGCGGTCATCCAGCAGCAGCCCGCCGCAATCCAGTTGCGTTATCTGCAAACCCTGGTGGAAATCGGTGCCGAGCACAACACCACCATCGTCTTTCCCCTGCCGATCGACCTGATCACTTCCATCACCCAGGTGCTGAATGGCTCGAAGGAGATCGCAGCCCCGATCGTCCAGGATCGCACACCAGTGGCGGGAACTCTCAACGGTAAGTAACGTTGGGTGTAATGATCCCAAAGGCAGCTGCAGAGGTTTTATGGAAGAACAAAAATTGGCTCCGGCGCGCCGGGTATGGGCTTCGTATGGCCTTGTGCTTCTCATTGTGTTGTCTGCCCTTGTTGTAGTCGCGATTCAGGATGCCCGGCTAGCGAAGGCCGCCGCGCACCCGAAACCGAAATAGGAGTTTTTTCGGTGGTCAGAGCAATGCAAGTTGAGGAACGCGAGGGTCGAGTGCACAGGGCGTCTCCACGATGGTGCAAAAACACTCGCGACCACGGTATGGGGTTCGCTTATGACGGCGTCTCGCGGGCTACGGCAAGCGGACTTGCAATTGTCGCGGATCGCTGGCGAGCGCCTTCAGGCCAAACGTCTGGCACAGTCCATCAAATTCGTCTTCCCGGAAGCCGCCGAACCTGCCATCGATCGGCAGCGCTAGGGCGTAGAACGCTTCGCGGCCGGGATCGTAGATGTACAGACAGCCCGACTCCGGGTCCCCCGGAACCATCAACATCAACAGTGCGCCGGTAGAGAAGTCGAGTCGATGAGCGATTCTTGCCTCTGCCCGCTTTGCGAATCCTACGATGGCTCGATCCCGGTCGAGTTGATCCAATCCAAAATCCTGTAACCGCAGGACAGCATCGATTTTTACTACTTCCATTAGGACATCGTTCCTTTCGTGATCCGTGGCACGGACAGCGGGTCCGGTAAATCTGTGCAATCGGCGGGCCGATTCCTGGCACCAATGAACACTAGGCGACTGCCTAGTAGACCTGATGCCCCTGACGAGACGACGATTACAAGAAGGGTTGAATGTCTGCGTTCCTGGGATCGCCGGATACTTGGAGAAAGTGCATGCACACGATCGGTCCGTTCAGGATAGCGCAACGCAACCCCGGGTGTCTTTGTTGGCCGCCGAAGGAGAATATTCAAAATGTCGCGAATTTTGCGTGAGGTTCTTCCTGAGAACGCATCGCCCGAAGAGTCGGTCCATCCGATGATGGTCTATATGTGCGAATGCGGAGCGAAGTGGACCCACTCTCACCAATCGATCTGGGACTGTCGTTGCGGCAGGCAATTGGTGAAGAGAAATGGCATCATCCACGTCGCTCTTCGCCAAATGCGGGCGCAAGCGGCAAGAGCGCCCCAACTCGTCCGCGCCGTGGCCGCCGCCGACGAGAGCCTGTGATCTGAACTCTGTGGCGCAAACACTCCTGTTTGCCGTCTCGACACTCTTGTCGAGACTTTTCGGGTGTCCACAAAGTCTAGGGCATCACGAGACCTGTGATCTGAACTCTGTGGCGCAAACACTCCTGTTTGCCGTCTCGACACTCTTGTCGAGACTTTTCGGGTGTCCACAAAGTCTAGGGCATCACGAGAGCCTGTGATCTGAACTGTGTGGCGCAAACACTCCTGTTTGCCGTCTCGACACTTTTGTCGAGACTTTTCGGGTGTCCACAAAGTCTGCGGCACGAAGGGTTGCCGACGTTGAAAGGCGGTCGAAGTTGGTAAATCTCTACCGGAACTCTCGGGACTTGGAGCACTGGTTCGTGCGTATACCCGGGACCGGCTGGGCGCGCTTCCCAGCCAAGCCTGACGGCTGGGCCGAACATGCGATCGTCACTTTACCCGCCCAGCAGTACCTGAATCGAGTGCCACTATGGCTTGCCTTCAACACGGGTCTCTTGGAGTGGATCCAAGAGCTCAACTTGGAACCCGCCGCGTGATTCGCATCGAACCTATTCGCCCGAAGTGATGCCGTGCCGGATGGCGTATGCCGTCAGGGCAGCGTCGGTGTGGATCCCCAGCTTCTCGGTGATCTTCTGCTTGTGGAATTCCACCGTCTTCACCGACACGCCGAGAATTTGTGCGATCTCTTTGCGCACCCGTCCCTCCGCCAACAATTGGAGCACCTCGCGCTGCCTGGCGGTCAGATCGGCGGAGAGCGCCGTTCGCTGCAAGAAGGCCGGGACCTGGGAGCCGAGGTGTGCCTGAATCATCGAACTAAGGTAGCGCCGTCCACTGTCGACCTCGTGCAGCGCCGTGATCAGTTCCGTCGCCGCCGATTGCTTCAAGACGTATCCCGATACCCCCGCCTCGAAAGCCGCGGTCACAAAACTCAGGTCCGCGTGCATGGTGAGGATGATCACCTTCGCGTCGGGGTCGGATTCCATCAGTCGCCGCGCGGCCTCGATGCCGTTCAAGCCGGGCATAGAGATGTCGAGGACGATGAGGTTGGGACGATGTTTCTCGGCCGCTTCCAAAACCGCCCTCCCGTCGCTGGCCGTCGCCACCACGTCGAATTCCGCTCCCAACAGAGCTTTCAGCCCTTCGAGCAGGATGGTATGGTCGTCGGCAAGCAACAGCCGTGGCTTGTTCATGGGGTGCTCGATTCCGCTGCGGTCGCGGGCAGGCCGGATTCGAGAGGAATCCGGATCTCGATGCGGGTGCCGTCGCCGGGCTTTGGCAAGATCGAAAACGTCCCACCCAGGTGCCGTACCCGTTCCTCCATGCTGATCAAGCCGAGACCCTTCCCTTTCGTACGGTCCAGGTCAAATCCCCGCCCGTCATCGCGAATGGCGACATGCAAAGCAGCGTCACGGCCGGAGATCGATACCGTGGCGCGCGTAGCTCCAGCATGCTTGACGACGTTCCCGAGAGCTTCCTGGACCACGCGATACACGCACAGCGCCACCCCGCTGGGGATTGTCTCGGGCAGTGTTCGCGCCCTGAACCGCACCGTGAATTGCCGCAAATTGGAAAGCTCTTCGCAGTACGCGCGCAGGGCGTCCGCGAGTCCGAGATGCGTCAATGCGAAGGGGTGCAGGTTGTGAGCAGTGCGGCGCAGATCTTCCGAGACCGTCTCCATCTGCTTCTGTAAGCCCGCCAGTCTGCGTTGTAGCTCTTCCGGCGAGATTCCCTGGTCCCGATGCAACACCTCCATTTGCATCGCCACCGCCGCCAGGTTCTGGCTGATGTCATCATGCAGTTCCTGCGAGATGCGCCGCCGTTCCTCCTCCTGGCCCTCCACCAGCCCGGCTGTCAATGCCCGCAATTCCCCCTGGCTCTGCCGCAGGATCTTGCTTTGTTGCAGTGCCTCCTCAGCCAGCCTCGCCTCGGTGACATCCACGCCGACCCAGACCAGGTGCCTGGTCGCGTCCTGAGCTTCTGTAACCATCGTCGTGGACCACGAGATCAAATGCCGCTCGCCGCTTCGGTCCATCCAGTGATTCTCGTGTTCCTGCGCAGCGGAACTCTCGGCGAGATCCTGGTACACCTGTTTGACGGCCCCGATTTCCTCGTGTGGCACGAGCACGTCCCAAACGCGTCTTCCTACTACTTCTTCTAAGGAGTACTCGCTGAGCCGGCGGCAGGCGAGGTTGAAGCGTGCGATGCGCCCTTCCAGGTCAGTGACCATCACCAGGGCCGCCGCCGACTCCAGCACCGCCGCCGTAAAAGTCTGCTCCCGCTGCAATTCCAGATGGATTCGCTTGGCTTCATCAATATCGAAAAATGTCACGACCGCGCCGTCGATCCGATTGTCCATTGTGCGGTACGGCCGGATCCGCATGGAATACCAGCGGCCTTCCAAGTCCTGCACTTCCCGCGCGCGCACGTTCATGGTATCGACAACTTCCGCCATCAGGCTCGTCAGGTCCGGCACATCAATGTTCGGCCGCACATGACCGATGGGACGCCCCACGTCCCCAGGCAGCAAATTCAGTAGCTTTTCGGCCTGCGGTGTGAAACGCCGGATTCTCCAGTCGCCGCCTAACATCAGCATCGGAATGTTCACGCTGCTCAGCAGGTTGGTGAGATCGTCGTTGAGCTGCCCTAGTTCTGAGTTACGATTCTGCAGCTGCTCGTTGACGGTCACCAGTTCTTCATTCGTCGACTGCAATTCCTCTTTGGCGGTCTCCAGTTCTTCGTTGGTCGATTGCAGTTCCTCGTTGCTGGAAAGGGCTTCCTCGTTGGCGGACTTCAGCTCCTCGTTGACCGCTTCTTGCTCCTGGATGATCGACTGGAGGTTCTCTCTGGTGGTCTGCAATTCTACCCGCAGTTGGGCGTCCTCCGGCACGCGCCTTCCGCCAGCCCGCGTCCGGCCTGTGGTCTCCGGACCGGCCGGTTCGTGCACCGGCGTTTCCCGGAACAAAACCAGAAAGAAACGCTCGCTCAAATCGCCATGGATCGGAATCACCTCCAGGCATACATCCCAGAGACGGCCCTCGCGATGGACCCGGATCCCTTCCTTGCGAACCGTAATCTCCAGTTTCTTTGCTCGATGAATCGCCGAGCGCAGTTCCGCCGCGAATTCCGGTCGAACCATCCGGAGCAGGCCGAGGCTCGCTTCGCCCGGCGGCGGCGAAAGGTACGGGCTGGTTTGCCCGCGGAAGTGGAGAATCTGCAAATTCTCATTGATGATGAGTCCTGCCGGCGCGTATTGGCTCAGGACAATTCGGTCCGCTTCCCGTTGCACATCGAACCGCGCCTGCGTCGCCGCTTTCACGGCGCCCGCTTCCACCGTTTTCTCGTACCCCGCAGCGATCGACAATCCAGAAGCGCGGCCGGGTTCCCCAGGCCTCTTCGCGCAGATCTTGTGCTCGCGATCGATCACCGTGAACAAGTCTGTGAAGCTGCTGATCGATTCCGACTTTCCCAGCATCAGGAATCCGCCAGGCTTCAGAGCGTAATGGAAGATCGCCAGGACTTTCTTGTGCAGGACCGGCCCCATGTAGATGAGCACGTTTCGGCAACTGATGAGGTCCAGCCGCGAGAACGGAGGGTCCTGGACCAGGTCCTGCCGCGCGAAGACGCATCTCTCCCGTATCGGCTTGGCGATCTGCAAACCTCCGTCCACTTTCACGAAGAATCGCCGCAGGCGCTCCGCCGAGACTTGGCTGAGACTGCTTTCACTGTACACACCGGCACGCGCCTTATCGATGGACAACTCGCTGATATCCGTGCCGAAGACCTGGATCGGAACGCTGCTCACGCCATCACCCAGACGCTCCAGCAGGATGATGGCGATGGAGTACGTCTCTTCCCCGGTGGAACAGCCCGGGACCCAAACGCGAATCGACTCGCCCGGCCTCTTGCTGTCAAGAATCTTCGGCAAGATCTGTTCCGCCAGCGCCTGAAAGGCTTCCGGCTCCCGGAAGAAACCCGTCACGTGAATGAGGATATCCTCGCATAAGGCCGCTGGCTCGGCAGGATTGTCGTGTAGGAATTGCAGGTAGTGCTGTAAACTCTCCACTTTGTGCAACATCATCCGGCGGGCGATCCGCCGCTGGATGGTGCTGTACTTGTAATAAGTGAAATTTACTCCCGTCGCCCTCTGCAGAACCCTGAAGATCTTCTGCAGTTCGTCGTCACTCTCGTCAGCCTGCGCCAGTGGCTCGATTCCCAGATACGGATGCCCGCCGATGCGCGCCAGTTCGCTCGCGATGCCCTCCGGCGGCAGGACGAAATCCACGTATCCCGCGGCGATGGCGCTACCCGGCATGCCGTCGTATTTCGCGCTCTTGGTGTCCTGGGCGAATGTGATGCCACCCTCGGTTTTGATGGCCTTCAGTCCCATGGTTCCGTCTGAGGCCGTTCCGGAGAGAATCACCCCAATCGCCCGCTTGCCCCGGTCTTCGGCCAGCGAGCGAAGAAAGTAGTCGATCGGCAGGTGCTTCGCCCCCGGCTCCCCCCGAGCCATCAGGTGGAGTGTCCCGTCTCTGATGCCCATCATCTTGTTGGGGGGAATGACGTAGACGTGGTTTGGTTCCACC
>Ga0070734_10003938_pt1 | contig 14760 bp, 14 predicted proteins | sample Coa_R1_8_FD_66444 | JGI IMG/M metagenome (GOLD analysis project Ga0070734, IMG submission 66444) | Surface soil microbial communities from Centralia Pennsylvania, which are recovering from an underground coalmine fire - Coalmine... | ecosystem: Environmental > Terrestrial > Soil > Unclassified ...
TGCATGGCTTGTTTGGGATCGATGATTGCCTGGAAGACGCGGTCGCGCGGGGCCGCGATGAAAACTTCTCCTTCGATGACGTCGTTGCCGGGCAGAATTTCAGATTTTGGTGTCACGCTAATCGTTGCCATAATTTCTCCTAATTAGTTGCTGGTCGAAATCCCTCCGGCTGAGCCGGAGGGTTGATTGCTGAAATACGTTTAGCTTTTCTTGGTGAGATCGAAACGGGCGACGATCTCCCTGCCGTGGTCCACGAAGTGCCACTCTTCGACGTGATGGTTGGCGTCGGTGATGGTAAAGATCACACGCTGCATGTGTCCGGCGTCGGGGGCCGAGAGATTGGTGGCATCGCGAAAGTCAAAGGTAATTGTCTTGCCGTCAGGCGAGGCAGTGGCCGTCATGCGGGGCTGATTCCCGACGCTGCAATAGTGGGTCATGAGCAGGTTGGGGCCGTCCATGTGAAACATGGTGATCATGTCCTGATCGGGGCCATGGTCGCCGCCGCGAATCTCGCTAAGCATAGCGGAGTCGCCGGAGGTGGGACGAAATGAGACTTCGACGTCTTTGCCTTGCGTGGTCTTCCCCTCCCAGGTTCCTTGCAAGGCCTTGATGGAATCGAAGGATTGTTGGGCGCTGGGGGCAGCAACAGCGCTGGTTGCGGCGAGAAACAATGCGATGGTTGCGGGCAAATACTTCAGGTGCTTCATATCTAGATTCTCCTCGTTCATGGTTTATTGAAATTTGTGATTCTTGTTTTTCTTTTGCTTCTTCTTCTCTTCTTCTTGTTCTTGTTCCTTGGCGTACTCGGTTTCGACGAAGTTCTTCAAGCTGGCCAGATTCGCCTGCCAGAAGACACGGTAGTGGTCGAGCCACTGATCCACCGCTTTCAGAGGCTCGGCGTTGATTTGGTAAACACGGTTGCGGCCTTCACGGCGTTCTTCCACGAGGTGCGCACGACGAAGAAGACGCAGGTGCTTGGAAATGGCCGGCCGGGACACGGGAAAAGCTTGAGCGATTTGCCCAGCCGGGCGGCTGCCCATCCGCAGCAGATCAAGCACAGCGCGACGGGTGGGATCAGCCAGGGCCTGGAAGGCTGCATCGTGGGAATATGAACCTGCTAAATGTGTAACCGAACGGTTCCGCATAATGTGTAACTTTACGGTTACGGGTAAATATTGTCAAGAGGGAAAATTAATAAAATCAGTTCTTACTTTGTGCTACTATGTAAGACATGCTTAATCGGATTACAACAGTAAGCACAAAGGGGCAGTTAGTCATTCCTGCCGATATGCGGGACATGCTGGGAATTGAGCCGGGAGCGCGCATTTCCATTTCGTTGGAGGGCAAGCGCTTGGTGTTGGAGCCTGTCTCGGAAAAGCTGGTGGATGAGACCCGGGGACTCTTTGCCGGCGGCCCTTCCCTTTCGAAGTTGTTGCAGGAAGAGCGGCGTAGAGAAAAAGAGAATGAGAAATGGTGACTTATGCCCTTGATTCCAGCGCTGTCATCCGGTATCTCGATGACGAGAGTGGATCTGCGCGCGTCGCCGAAATCATCAAAGGGCATTTGGGTGGCAGGTGGTACTGCATCGTTTCTGCCATTCACTGGGGCGAGATTGCGGGCGTGGTGTACAAAGCGCACGGGAGGATGGGGCTCGATTTGGCAATGAACCGGCTGCTCGCTTTCGGGCTGGAGGTTGTTCCCGCAACCGCTGAGCGTGCGCTAAGAGCAGGCCTGATCAAAGTGGACAGAAAGATTCCCTATGCGGACGCGTTCGGAGTGGAGTTGGCTGCACAGTCCTCGGATTATGTATTTGTTACCGCGGATTTCGATGTGAAACCGGCTACAAAGAATGTGAAGATCGAGTTCCTTCCCAAGAAATAGCTCACATAAATATAAATATCTGGACGAAGCGCCGCTGAAATCCTATGCTGGTATGGCCTTTCGCTGATACCCGGCAGGCTTCGTAAATCCATCACCTCGGATGGTCCAGACTTATGTCCCGCTTCTCCTAACTTCCACACTTCGGGTGACCGACAAGTCCGCCCGATTTTATTGGCCCACGGCGTAATCTCAAACACCACCCCAGCATCGCAATCGCCGCCAAATTCCGTGGTTCGATGACAAGATGGTAGGGGCCGGGCGATTGCTGTCGAGCCACGCTCGACTGAGCGGGCGAGACGCCCGCCCTACGTGAGCTTAGGAGATGCGCAAGACGGTGGACGGGAGTGTCCGCCCCACACGAGCAAGCGCAGATTCCTCAGCCCTGAAGGGCGTTCGGAATGACAAGGTGGTTAGGGTAGCCGCGAACGCGCACATCTTGCGCTTAGAATCCCGGCGGATGTTCTCCCATTACGTTGAAGTTGCGTTCGAGCGCCATGCCTGCACTGGCAAGAGTTCCCTCGTCAAATAAGCGGCCGATAAGAGTGACTCCGTACGGTACCCGGCGCGGGGGATTGAATGTGGGCAAGGGATGATTCGGGTCTGGCGCCCAATCGCTTCGAGCTTTGGAGACTTCTACAAATCCGGCGCGTAAAGTTAACGATGGGTGCCCGGTGAAGTTGGTGAGCGTCAGCATTTCGTCACGGAGTGAAGGCACGAGCAATATATCCACTTGATTGAAGACGCGCTCCATTGCCTCGGCAACTTTTCGGCGGAAGCGATCGGTTTGGACGAAATCCACTGCGGACAAGAATCGCGACTGGCGGAAGATGTTGGGCCAAGCATCGGGGACTTGGGCTTTGAGCTGATCGAGGCCGCCGCTGAGCGTGAGTTCTTCGAATGAAGCAGCGGCTTCGGCGAAGAGAACCAATCCGAGGGAATCGTAGGGCCAATCGGGGATGGACACTTCGACGGGAACCATACCGACTTTCTTGACGGTTTCAAGTGCGGCGCGGTCCACATCCGTGGCCGGAGATTCTTTCATCCATGCGGGAATGTAACCGACGCGCAGACCTGCGATATTCCTTCCAGCGTTGAAATCGAGTTTGCTCGGCTGGCAATAGAGATCGGCATTATCGGGGCCAGAGATGGTCTGGAGAATCAGCATCGCATCTTCGACGCTACGAGTCATGGGGCCGAGTTTGTCGAGCGACCAGCAGAGCGTCATCGCGCCCGTGCGAGGAACGCGGCCGAAAGTTGGGCGCAATCCGGTGACCCCGCAACGCATGGAAGGGCTGACGATGCTGCCTCCGGTTTCGCTTCCGATGGAGAAGCCGACCAGTCCAGCCGCAGTCGCTGCGCCGGGGCCAGCGCTCGAGCCGGAGGAACCTTCTTCGAGCAGCCAGGGATTCATGGTTTGGCCGCCAAACCAGATGTCGTTTAATGCGAGCGCTCCCAGGCTTAATTTGGCGATGAGCACAGCTCCGGCGTCGGTGAGTCGTTTGACGACGGTTGAATCTTTATCGGGAACACGATTGCGGAAGGGCTCGGCGCCATAAGTTGTAGGAATTCCGGCGGTGTCGAGCAGGTCTTTTACTCCATAAGGAATACCGTGCAGCGGGCCGCGATATTTCCCGGCGGCAATTTCTGCATCGGCCTTTTTGGCTTGGGCAAGAGCACCCTCAGCAGTGAGCGTTATGATGCAGCGCAGTTTGGGATCAAATTGACGAATGCGCTTAAGGTAGATATTGGTCAGGCGCTCGGAGGTAAGTTGGCGGCTCTCAATCCATCGGGAAAGTTGCTTTACGGGCGCGAAAGCGATATCGGCCTCGCTATTTGGCAGAGGCTGATTATCTGTGCTGCGGACGAACTGCTCTTGCGCAGGGAGATGCTTGATGCCGGGAATCAGTGGATTCCAGAGCGTGGCGGGAGAGACTGACGGTTCGAGTGCTACTTTGCGCGGCCCGGTGCGGCGCTCATAAAGGAAGGCCATGGTCTCGCGCCAGCTTCCAGCGGCTTGGGCGCGCTGCGCCTCGGTGAGTCCGATCTGGACGAGTTTCTCTGCTTGCTCGAATGTCGCAGGAGAAACTTCGGGGCCAACCGCTGGGCTGGTTCCGAAAGCGGGAGGAGCCCCGGGAGTGTTATCGGTCGGGTTTTGAGCCAGCGCGCGGCCAGCCAGGGCCGCGGCTACAACACCGTATGAGGTCTCAGCAAGAAATTGTCTGCGTGATTTGGACATGCCGCACATTGTAGCCGGAGGCGGGCCGAAATTTGTCAAAAGTAAATCAAAGACCGCGGAAAGGAATGTCAGCACCACACGAACAACACTAACAGCGAAGGCCGCGGGCGAGGCGCCCGCGCCACACGAACATCATTTAATCAGGTCGAGGAAAGCTCGATGGATACGGGTATCATCGCTGAGTTCGGGATGGAAAGTTGCAGCCATGGTTCTTCCCTGCCGGACTGCGACTGGATCGCTGCCTTCGGTGGCGATTACTTCGACGTCCTTGCCAACGCGTTCGATTTTGGGAGCGCGAATGAAGACCATTTCGATGGGAGCATCGCCAAATTTGCCTTCACGGATGGAGCTGTCAATCTGGCGGCCGTAGGCGTTGCGTCGAATACCAATATCGAGCGCGCCGAGGCCGTTTTGTGCCGGGTTCTCGACTTCTTTGGCGAGCAGGATCGCTCCGGCGCAGGTACCGAAAGTAGGCTTCGACTGAACGAATGCTTTCAACTTCGCGAAACCATCTTCGCCTAACAGCTTCAGGAACGTCCCCGACTCGCCACCAGGGATGACAAGACCATCAATCTCGTCGAGTTGTTCAGGTTTTTTGACGAGCACAACTTCCGCGCCGAGCTCCTCGAGCCGTTTGCGATGCGCATCGAAATCCCCTTGCAGGGCCAGAACTCCAATTTTCATAGGCGAAGTCGCTTACGTTTTCGCAGCGATATGAATATTTTATCTGGAATTGAGAAATGACTTTTCGGAGGTCGAAAGAAAAAACAATGTAAGCAGAAAATTTTAAAATGCACGCGGCGGAAAGGTTGCGATGGAAAGCAGTCCAAAGCTATTGGGATCGGCGACCGGCGATGTTGAGGCTTCCGACATCGAGCAGACGCCGTTCGCCGAAGTCACTTGCACTTCCGCAATGCCCGAGGGTGAGCCAAATTCTGCGGCATAAACACCTCCGCCATTTCCTGATGTGCCGGCCAAAGCCAATCCCGCGAGATAGGACCAATTGGTGGAATAACCTTTGAGAAGATTCGACTTGCAGCCGCGCGTGAGCTTGCCGGTGGTTTTATCGAAAAATGCGGCGGAAACAGCGTCCCCTTGCGTGTTGCTGATGTAAAGCATGGATTCGTCCGGGCTGAGCATAATGTTGCTGGAATTGATGCTCGCGAGCGCGCGGTACGCGATGGTAGGGGTGAGTTTGCCTGAAGAGATGTCGGAGACTTCGATCAAAGTTGCGGTGGAAGTATCGCCGAAGATGGCGAAGTGTCCGTCCTGTGTGATGTCAATTCCGCTGGGATAGCTGCTTCCACCTTTTGATCCGGTGGAATTTTGCTTGTCGCCATTCGATACCGGCACACCAGAAGAGAGGTTGAAAGACTCGATTGAGCCGTCGCCGTAAGTCGCGATAAGAATGTTGCCATGAACGGCCATACCGTCCACAATGCCGCCCTGTAATCCCGTGGTTGTGATATCGCCCACAAAACTTAGACCGCAATTGGATTGAACCTGGAAAGTGCCGATGTTACTGGAGTCGGAATAGCTGGCATACAAATATTGTCCATTGAGCGCGAGCCCGACGCCGTTGGAAAGACCGGTATCATCGGAAGAACCTTTGGCGTGCCCCGCGAGCGTCAAGGTGTTGACATTGACTCCGGCGACTTCGCCCGTGGCGGCGTCGGACGCAAAGATGCACTGGTTCGATCCGCTATTTAAAGCGATGACACGATTGGAAGCGAAATAACCGCCAGTGGCGCCAGTCACGCCGACATCCACCTGAGTGGACAAAGTAAGTTGACCGTTTGCCCCGATCGTGTAAACCGTCATCGTGTTTTGAATAAAATTTCCGGTGAGGTCGTCATTGGTGACGAGGTAATGCGGCGCGTTCGCGCCAAATGCGGAAGTTATAAGAAAAATGAATGCGAGTGCGATCGAACGGCAAACCTTCATTGCTATCCCCAATAGTTAAAAGCGCTTACAAAAGCACATTTGAGTACAACATCTAGCAACGAAGTTTTCAACGATTGTTCGGGAATACGCCTAGAGAAAAAAGACTCTGTGAAACTTTTTTGACGGGAGAGATAAAGGTGACTGCGATAAAATTGTGCGGTCGAAACTTTACATCAAACTACTTCGCGTAGGAGGACCCGTGCCAAAATATTTGATTGAGCGTGAAATTCCAGGTGCAGGAAAGCTCAGCCCTGCCGAGCTTCAGGGCGTTTCGCAAACTTCATGTGGAGTTTTGAAGAACCTGGGCCCACAGATTCAGTGGGTGGAAAGCTATGTGACTGCGGACAAGGTTTATTGCGTTTATATCTCTCCCAATGAAGAGATGATCCGCGAACATGCAAAACAAGGCGGATTTCCCGCGAACAAGATTTCAGAGATCAAGACGATGATTGATCCGACGACCGCGGAAAAAAAATAGCGATTGAGTCAGCGAATCATTTTTAGAAAGGCCCACGTTTCAAGCTTTTGAAAGATGTGGGCCTTTTATTGCCAGTTCTATTACTGCACAGTGATGCTCACACTCAGGCTGTGCAAGCCGGTGTTTCCACCATTGGTTCCAGCGGTGCCATTCGCCTTGATGGGAATCGTGTAGGTACCGGGTGGCGTGCCGGGGTGATCCACAGTTTCCGCTAAAGCCGTTGAAGTACTGGCCTTAAAGCTTGTGTCCCCCGCATAGCTGGCCGTAATGCTGTGCGTTCCCGCGGTCAGGCTCGAAGTTTTGAACGTGGCAGTGCCGGAACTCAGTGTGCCCGTTCCCAGTTTGGTGCCTCCGTCGAGGAATGTGACTGTGCCGGTCGGCGTACCGCCGCTGGATGTGATCTTCCCCGAGAAGGTGACTGCCTCGCCGGCAATGGCCGGGTTAAGCGACGATGTGACTGTTGCCGTCGTGGCTGCCGCAGCGGCCGGAGGGGTCGTCGGAGCTTGGCATGCGCTCGGGTTATCGTCGCAATCCTTACCGCATCCGTTCAACGTCACCAACAAGGGCACAACCGTGAAAGCAAACATCGCGCCAAGCAGTAGCGGACTTCGTTTTCGCCATTTGCAGAGGATCATGCCGAATATCCCAAGCCCGCTAAACGCAGCCAACACCATTGGCGATTTATGGCCGGGCTTAATGCCCAAAGGCTCTTGCAACGAAGCTCCCACGGTAGTAGTAGTTACCGTTAGTTGAACCGCCACTGGTGTGTGACCATCCATCGGGAACGAAGCCGGGCTGAAACTGCAAGTCGTGTACAACGGCAACGTGCCGCAAGACATAGTCACAGTCCCGTTGTAGTGGTTGGCGGGAGTAATGGTCAGATTGAAAATCGCACTGCCACCGGCAGCAATTGTGTCCGAGGGCTTGTTTGTGACGACACCGTAGTTCGATTGGGTGCCGGTACCATTAAAGTTGAGTAGTACGCTGACACCGGAGTAGTCGTCATTCCCGGTAATGACGTCTGGAGTTCCGTCATGGTTCACGTCCGCGACGGTGATGCCATAAGCAAAACCGCCAGCAGGAAATTCCACTGGAGAATAGAACGTGCCGTCCCCGATTCCGTATAAGACGCCGACGGTGGCGTAGAGCGAGTTGGTATAGACCAAATCCAGCTTCCCGTCGCCGTCCACATCCACAATCTGGATGTATGCCGGAAGAGGATCCGCGAAGGTAACATCTTGCAACGTTGCTGGATAAATGACCGGCATCTGAAAGGTACCGTCGCCATTGCCCAATGCGACCGCGACACCGTTGAGGCCGTCCTGTGCTAGGGTGACAGCCAGATCCAGTTTTCCGTCGCCGTTGAAATCGGCTACGGCAGCAGACATCGGATTGGTGGAGGGAATGGAGAGATCGGTCTCAGCTTGAAAAGTGCCATCGCCATTGCCCAGCAAAATAGCAACATCCGATCCAGTGGAGATGGGAACGATCAAGTCGAGATTTCCATCTCCATTCAGATCGGCAGCCGCCAATCCGATATCGTTAAAGGTCTGCGAAAGGTTGTAGCTCACAGCGCTTGCGAAGTTGCCGGTACCGTCGTTCAACAAGACGCCAACATCCTGCGTGCCGTCATTGATGTTGGCAACGGCGATGTCGGGAAATCCGTCTTTATTGAAGTCACCGCTAATGATGGCAGTAGGCTGATCTTCGAACTCACCTGAACCGTAAGACGCACTGACCATGAAAGTTCCATCGCCTACGCCGTTAAAAATCTGAACGGCGCTGTTGTCGCTGTCGGCGGCGGCGATGTCGAGTTTGCCGTCTTTATTGAAATCGGCGACCGTGACATACTGCAACTCCTGCGATCCGCTGGCACTGGTGTAGTTGACACCGGGCATGAGGCTCCCATCCGGACGGGAGAGGTACACTGTGATGCCTCCCAATGTGGCACAACAATTTCCCAAAACAAAATCAGGATTGCCGTCGCCGTTAAAATCGCCCGTCGCTACCGTTACTCCATTTGGGTTGCTATCGGGGATAGGCGCGAAATAATCAAGCGCGCTGCGGAATGTCCCATCGCCATAACCTTTTAGAAAGGCCAGGCTGAATTGGAAATCGGGGACCACCAGGTCAACATTTCCGTCGCCGTTGAAGTCGCCGACGATGGGCGGTTGCTGCGGAAACCCTCCCACCGCATACCCAATTGTTGGCACATTCACCGTGCCATCGCCGTTTCCGAGAAGAATAGTAACGTCCGCGCTGTCGTCGTTGGCGCTGATAATGTCGGCCTTGCCATCGCCATTCACGTCGGCAATCGAGACCGCCTCAGGATACAGGTCAGCTGTAGTCCCGCTGGGCACACTCGATCCGTCGGCGTAGTACACACCAGTTTGGAAAGTACCGTCTCCGTTGTTTACATATACGGTCAGCGTATTGTCGCGGCAGTTGGCGTTGACGATTTCGGCTTTGCCATCGCCATTCAAATCGCCAGCGGTGAGGCTGCACGCGTCATTCACGGTGTCGGAAGTGTCGTAAGTAACGGAGCTCGCGTAAGCGGTTGCGGAGGTTGCGAGATACGTGGTGAGCTTGTTGGTTATGCCGTCCATGTCCACGAGATCCAGCAGGCCGTCGCCGTTAAGATCGGTAAATGTAGCGCCATTCCCGGCGATTCCCGACAGCGCCACCGAGGTCGGCGATTGAAACGTGCCATCCCCGTTGCCCATTAGCGTCCAAACGTTTCCAGGACTAGCCTGATCGACGACCCTCAAGTCCAGTTTGCCATTTCCCGTAATATCCGCCAGAGCGCCGCCAGGCAGATTGGTGTCAGTGATGGGATAGTTGTTACCCAGCGTGAATGAGCCATTGCCGTTACTGAGGAGCACATCAATGCTCGAGGTACCGCCAGAGCACGCAGACTGATGGACCAACACGAGGTCGTCTTTGCCGTCGCCATTAAGGTCGCCGACCATAATCTGCGAGCAGTTATTGTTCCCCGGAGTGGGTGTAAGCACAGGCGCTTGAAAAGTGCCGTCACCGTTGCTCAGCACCACCGATATCGAATATGTGGGTGAAGTATGCCGGTTGTTTTCCACCTGCGTGACCAGGTCTTTCTTGCCATCCCCGTTGAAATCGCCGCTGGAAGTCACGCCGGAGTTGTAGATGCCGCCGCCGACCGGGATCTGCGGCGCGGAGAGAAAGCCAAGCTTTCCAGTGGGCAGGTTCGAAGTACTGGGTCGTGCGAAGTGATTACGCGCAGATGACGGCTTATCATTTTTCGCCGAGCGCCCGCGGGCGTTTTTAACGCGAGCCTGGTGAATGGATTGAGGCGAAGCATTTGCGTGCGATGCCCCAGCCGCCCACGCTCCTGTAGAGAATTGAAAACGGCTTTGTGGGGTCAATTTCTGATGATTGGTGGAAGCGAAACCCGGCAAGAGTGCCAGAAAAATCGTGCAAAACGGCGCGAAGCGGTTCATGCGCTGGAAGTCTCCGTGAGCTGAATTAGAAGCGTTTCAGGTTGTGCCTTTCGCTTCGCTAACCGCTATGCACTCACGCCACCAGAAAGGGATCAGGTTCCACCCTTGGTGTAGTCGAAAGGGGGTTACATCACGCACAAATTTTATTGTTATCCAGAGAGGGCGAAGGAATCGCTACGATTATTTGGTAACATCCCACCCGCCACGAAGTCTTTTATATAATCACTGCTCTCACTCAGGAGGTCGCTAGGATGCTTCCCACGGACATGCACAGATTTAACCTCGCCGCCGCGCCCCTTATTTACACAGTTGCGCTTCTTTTCTTAGTTAATTTCGCAACCGCCCAGGAGCCCCCGCCGAAGCCAAGCGAAGATGTAGTTTCCACAGCGACCCAGGATGCGCTAACCAAGACGATCGCAGGCAGACTCCGCGAACAGCTTACAGCCTTCAAGAAAGGTGACGCTGCCACCTACAACACCTATCTCACAGAGGATTACCGCTCGATCACAGCAATCGGTACTCTGCATTTTTATCGGCCGACGTCGCAGGAGTTTGCCTCGTTCCCGATTGATCAGTTCATCGTCAGCCAGCTTCAGGCGGTACCGATTGGGCAGGAGGGTGCGCTTGTAACTTACATCCTTCAGTTAATTCCACTCAATACCTCCGCCCTGAAGCTTGCAGTAGGTGAAGTTTGGGTCAAGCAGAATGGTGTATGGAAGTGCCAGTATTCGCAAGCTACGGTCACGTTTTGACCAAGGCGGCGTTCAGGATGACAATTTTAATTGGAATAGCCCCGCTCAAGCCAAGACGGCTTGAATGGGCCACCAGCCGTCACTTGCAATAATCTCGCAATAATAGGGATGCCCACTCAAGTCAAAACTAGGATTGAGTCGGCATCCCTGATGTGCTTTCGGAAATGACCGCAACTAGATAGTCGAGGTTATTTGCCGGGAATTGCGCTGAATCCTACGGTCGCGCCGGTCGTCGAATCGGTGTAGCGACCCACGAGTTCGAAAGTGTCGTTGATGCCATCGGCGCGCGTGGTGTTGGTGGAGTTGGGATCGTCCAGCGTGCAGAACTGACCCTTGTAATAGGCGATACCGTGAGTTCCGCCATTTGCATCGAAATATGTTCCATCAATGCCGGTCTTGTTATTGATGCCGTGAATCACAGTACCTTCAGGTCCAGCCCCCGAATAGGCAAACGGCACGTAGGTCTTGCCCAGGTCTGGTGTTACATAAGACAGATATTGGGGCGTGCTTGATTCGGTGTAAATGCCCACGTAGCCCTGGTTGTTGATGGACCATGCATTTACCGTGAGCCCGGCGTCCGACGGCGGGTCGAGCTTAACGTATTTGCCATTGGAATATACGAAGCCGTGTTGCTGGCCGCTCGAATCGGTATAGCCACCGACCACATCGCCGTTGTCATTTATGCCGGCGGCATTCGCCGAAGTCGAACCCGGCGGAACGAGGTGGGTGAACTTTCCCTTGTTCCAGACAAGAGCGACCAAGAGACCGGTGGATGCGGAGATGCATTGTCCAGCCGCAACGTTTCCTGAGTTGACGCCATAAAACGTCAAAGTGTCCGCTGCGCAATTGGGGTTGTCAATGGTAATAACCTGCTTGCCCATCATCAACATGCCATGTTGCACGCCCGCACTGTCAATGTAGTCACCGGCAATCACGCCGGAATTGTTAATGGCATAACTGTCGGTTTCGACTGCGCCGGAAACATTGACGGTGACGTCGCTGTATTTGAAGGTTGGACATTGATTGGTTGCGTTGGCAACCATGGAGGTCAGGGAAAGTGCAACGGCCAAGAACGAACAGCTTCGCATTTTCATAGAGGGGAGTCCTTTGGGGAGAATTAGCCTTGTGCGCCCTCTCGTATGAATGCCTTGAAGGACGGGCGTTTAAGGCGCGATAAGTGTAGCACCGGCGGATTAAGTGGAACAGCCCCAATCAAGCTAAGGGTCCACGAGCAGATCGTCCGGGCCGAGGCTAAGGGACTGCGGCTCCGGCTAGAAGAGAGTTTCAAGATCACGGGCGCCGTGCACAACTCGAAGAATAAATAATTCCCCCTCCTCGAAACGATAGAAGAGCAGATATTTTGGGAAGTTTCGAATCGTGGTTCGTCTCACGCCGCGGAGTTCCGCCGAATGAAATGTGCATAGAGCTCCAGCGTGCGGATTCTTTGTGATGCGTAAGATTGCCGTGGTCACAGCTTTCTCCCATCGCGCTGCGAGGGTTTGACCGGATTGAGAGGCATACCAATCGGCCTGTTCGAGGATGTCACTCACTGCGGCATCGCTGAGTACAAGCCGAAGCTTTTCCACCTGCGCCGCGATCTTTCGCGCAACGCGGGAATCAAGCCTTTTCGGCGAATCTCAGCGATGGGGAGGTCGATTTTGGGGCCCCTGGCAGCTGCGAGCAGGTCTTGCTCGAGATTGCCCAAGCGACGTTCCTTGTCCTGGCGGATTAATTCGCGGACGTATTCGCTGGGAGTGCCCCAGTCACCCGAAGCGACTTGTCCTTCGACATAGTTTTTTAAGGCTTCGGGAAGCGAGATGTTTAAAGAAGTCATGGGCATGCCGTCATAATATGACAGTTTATGACGGGACGCAAGATATCGCGGCCTTCGCCCATGTTAGCGCCAAAAACCGGGCGCGAAGCTGGGGCATCCGGCCATCTGGCTAATCCTATGCTGCTCTTGCTACAGAGGCGCTTGTCATTCGTTTTGGCGGAGTTATCGCGATGAGCGCTACGCCGACGACAGCAAACACCGCGACTCCCAGCAGTTCGCGGCTTTGGATCACGTGCCGGTAAGCCTGAAACGACATTACCGCTGCATGGGCAATATTGGCCCATCCCGCGAAGGTGATAAGGCTGTGGTGCGCCCCGGGGTCACTGGCGGCAAGCAAGAGGAAAACTCCCAACGTGACGTAGATGCTCATGAGCATGGCTACGGCGGGTTCCTGCGCGTAAAACATTGCCAGTGGAATTATTCCTGCCACAAATAGCAATCCGGCGACTATCAGTAAAGGTTTCTGCAAGCGCTCGCGCATCAGGGACCTCCAAGGGTAAGTGGATGCGAAGCCATCATAGCGCAGAGTAGTATGTCTCGTTTGCTTCATGAACATCGCCCTACTTAAGCCAAAGAGAACGGCTTGAATAGGCCATCGGCGCCGGGATTCTAGGAGAGCAAGAAGAGTCAAAGCGGAAGGCGGTGTTATTGTTTTGGGGCAGCCTTGCTCAGGCCTCGGAGCGGGCTTCAGTGGGACCTCACTCGTCCACCGTCACTAGATTTTTTGCTCGAAAGATCGAAATGCCGGAAGTCGGTAGCGCATTATCTCCAGATCGGAGTGAGCGGCGATTGAGCCGAGTGTTGAAGGCAGGTAGTCCAATTTTACTCGCGATAAAATCCTTATTAGGCGTTCTTTTGGGTCAACTATATCTTCGAGATTTCCATTAACGGCGCCCGAAGTACGTCCGGAAACCGCTGAGATCGCGTTCTCGTCCGCAAGCAACCAAGCTTCAGCCTCATGTTTCACTGCACAAACACCCACGCCACGCGGAAACGCAAATACCATTCCGTTAATCTTCGCAAGCATTTCATCTTCGACGTCTGCAGCTGATCGACGACCGCAGTCACGGATCACAAGCGCCCTGTCGACCGGATTCCCGCCGTCAATTACCTCCAACGACCTTAAGAGCCGCGGGAATCGCGTCATGAGATTCCCGACTCCGCCACACTCGAGCGTGAAAAACCGCGCATCCGGAGAATCTACTCTGTGCGTAAAGGTCTGGAAGACCGGTGTGTCATAGATACCTTCAACTATTAAGCCGTAACTAGGCACGCGCCAACGCTCCGGAATAATAGAGATCTCCTAACCCTATCTCGCCTGAGTTAACCAGCTTCTTAAGATGTTCATTGTCGCTCGGACGCACACAGTCTGTGGCGCCCTTTGTGCGTCGAAACAGCAACAGATCATCAATGGAACATCGGTCAATTAATTGCGGAGAATGGGTCGAGATAATCAACTGCGCGCAGTTTTCTACGCCTAGTTCCATCTGCACTTGCTTTAATAAGTCGGTCAGAATCGACAATAGACGTGGATGTAGATAATTCTCAGGTTCCTCCACGCAGTAAAGAGGCGAGCCAAGTTCCGCAGGTGCCAGCACCAGCGACAGAAGGGCTAAAAACGCTAATTCTCCATCTGACATTTGCCAAGCAGTAGAGGGGGAATTGAGATATTTCTCTCTCGATGCGATGTATACCGTGGACTGTGGCGTTGGCCAGGATAGAACATCCTGCAAATCTGGGAACGATTCCCGACAAACAGTCACAATTCTGCGAAACTGCTCGTTATAGCGAGTCTGTAGTAAAAGAAGCCATGAAGCTAAATTTTCCCCACGCTCGGACAAAACCTGCACCGCTGCAGATGGATTTGCTTGGCGCATAAGCTGTGGTATGAGCTTGTAAAATCGCCATGTCGCGATTAACGTTCTTATTTTATTGCCTTCCCAATCGGGCAGTTCATATTCCAAGGCAAGTTTAGTAGTGTCTTGTACTTGAAAAATCGGTTTCTGATTCGCACCATTAATAAACCTATGTCCAGACTCAGTGCCAATTAATGTTAACGGCACTCCAGATTGAGTAAGACTCAGTTCCTCCCGCTGAACGTTTACGCTCCCAAAACGCCTTTCGCCGAGAATTTCAAGATGATATTTCCACTCGACCGTTTC
>Ga0070734_10003939_pt1 | contig 14760 bp, 6 predicted proteins | sample Coa_R1_8_FD_66444 | JGI IMG/M metagenome (GOLD analysis project Ga0070734, IMG submission 66444) | Surface soil microbial communities from Centralia Pennsylvania, which are recovering from an underground coalmine fire - Coalmine... | ecosystem: Environmental > Terrestrial > Soil > Unclassified ...
CCTGCGGCTGATGCCAGCGCCAGCAGAAAAAACTCGCGCGCGGTCTGCTGCTCGCGCCTGGTGTCGCTAGGCCAGATCCAAGGCTGTGCCCAATGAGCCCCTGCGTAGATCAGTGCGACCGCGGGGGCCAGGAAGAAGCTGGCGTGCAGGTTCGCCCAAAGTGCGGTGCCCGCTGCCGCAATCCAGAGCCTCGGTCGGACGGTTCCGCTCGCGATGCGCTCAGCGTATAACACGGCGCCCAACAAAAACAGCCATCCGAAAATATGCGGGCGCGCCAGCCAATGCATGCTCGCGGTGGTTACGATCAACGGCGTAAACAGCGCGGCGATCAAGAAATCGCCGCCCACGGCAAACTGCAGCCGGACACAGAGCCACATGCTCGCACAAATCGCAAGAGCAGTCATCTCCACAACCCCGCGCAGGCCGTCCCAGCTATGCGCCAGGCCGAGCAACACGTCCGACCCCCATTCCCAAGCTACCCAGGGTGCACCGGGCCGCGAAAACGAATAAGGGTCGGTACGTGGCAAGGTGAAATGAGAGAGAATCGCTTCCCCGTTTCGAATATGCCAACCGCTGTCCGCATCGCGCAAGAGTTGATGTCCCGCGTCGAAAACGAACAGGCAGTATCCGAGCGTCGCTACCGCGAGCATGGCCGCCAGGTTCGGCAGCAGGAATTGCGACAGCGTACTCGGGTTTGTGCGCGGCGCGATCTTCGCCGCGGCGCCGATGCTATGCGCCGCTTGCACCAATGCTGCCCAAGCCTTGCGTGATGCTCGAGTACAGGCTGACGATAGCAGCGGACAGCTGGTTCACCGTAGCGATGAGAGCCAAACCGACAGCAGCGACGATGAGAGCGTACTCCACCAGGTCCTGGCCGTCCTCTTCCCGAATGAACCGATTGACGAATTGCTGAATTCTAAGAATGGTAGTTACCTCCTATTTCCCTGATCCGAGGATGCTGCATTGTTGGCTTCCGTCCCGGGTTCCGTCCGCGCAGCGGCGGCCCCGGCACCGATTCCTTGCGCAAGAGGCGCAGTCTGTGCGGGCTTCGGATCCTCGCCCATCAACTTTCGTAAACCGGCGATCAGTTTCCTGCGCACCGATCGGGCCGGCGTGGCTGCGGGAAGCGTTGCAGGCAGCCCGTCTTTCTCCGACACCAGCCTCAGATTCGCCAGTGCTTCTGGGAAATCTCGCCGCAGTCGCAGCGCCGAGTCAAGTTCGGTACGCGCGTCACGGTATCGTCCCTGCTCGATCATCGCAGCAGCCAGATTGTTGTGCGCGGCCGCCGGGTCGCCGGCACGTCGCCATTCGGCCAAAGCTTTGGACCCGGATCCGGGAGTCTGCGACTCAAGCGCCGCGGCCAGATTATTGTGCGCGACTTTCGAACTCGGATCGAGCTCGATGGCTCGCCGGAACTCCACGGCGGCAGCATCCGGATGCCCCTGTAGCAGCAGGTTGTAGCCCAAATTGTTGTGCAACCCCGGGCGATCCTGAGCGAACGCGAGCGCGGCGCGGTGCGCCGCCTCAGCTTGCGGAAAACGGCCCTGTTCGTCTTCAAGAATCCCTTCGAGCGAGAGCAACTCCCAACTGCCCCCTGGTTTTCGCGCCAGGTAGCCATGGACGATGTTCAAGGCTTCCTCTCGTTCGCCCAGCTCGCGCAGCATCTTCCCCAGCGATAACGCGACAATTTGAGAGTCGGGGAATTGTGTCGCGGCCAGGCGGTAGTGTTCGAGCGCGAGATCGGGAAAGCCACGCATCAAATACAGCTTCGCGATGGCCAGCCGAGCATCCAGGTCCTGGACGTTCGCTGCCAGGCGCCGGCGCAAAGCATTGAGTTCCAGGTCTCCTTCACTGGAACTTCTTGCGTTTGTGACCTGCCGAGCCATGACGGCGGTGACAGCCGGACGACCAGCGGCGCGTGAGGCGGACTGAATCTCGTGTGTACAGGACGCGCACGCGAGCACTCCCGCAAGCACCATGGCACCTCGACACCCCAAACTCTTCGAAAGCATGGTCTATAGTATTCGGTCGGTTTACGGGCTTAGTTCCTTATTTTTTGAGCCCGGCCACACGGATCTCCCCCGCTCTCTCAATCGCCACGCCGAACGCTCCCCCGGGACGCTTGCCTGGCCGAAAAAAAATTTCTGGAACTCCAATGAGGTCTTATCTAATATCATAGGTGGGGATTTCATTGCAATACGCTACCAAGCGGGGCCCCTGGCTCTGCGCATTACTAGGCGTGGTTCTCATTCGCGGTTTGTCGGGGCAAACCAGCGCGACGTTCGGAGAAGTGATCTCGCTTGCCGGAACGCCGAGCGACATTGTCCTCGATGAGAGCCGCCAGCGGCTATATTTCATCAACGCTCCGGGGAACCGTGTCGACGTTTGGGACTATGCAGGCAAGTCGCTGATTGGAACGCTCGGCGTGGGGCAAAACCCGCTGGCGGGAGCCTTATCGATGGATGGCGCGTTTCTTTACGTCACCAACCACGACAACGCCTCGCTGACCGTGATCGGACTTGAGAATTCCAGCTTAGGCAACGTGGTGAGTACGGTGTCGCTTCCGGCGAAGCCGCAGGGCGTGGCGGTGGGCGTGGACGGTCGCGTGCTGATCTGCACGGACGGATCCGGTACTAGCAGTACCGCCAACACGCTGCTGTTGTTCGATCCTACGCAAGTAGCGGGGAGTCAGGTCTTGCCGATTCCTTTCCCGCCGGCCCCCCCCACTCCCCCGGCGCTGCAATTGTTACAGGCCCGGGCGACCACGCAGTTCAACGGAAAGCTCATCCGTACGCCCGACGGCAAGTACATCGTGGGGGTCAGTTCGATCACCAACAACACTGCAACGGTGGTCTACGTATATGAGACGGCGTCCGCCACGGTCTTGCAGAGCCGCACCGTCACCGGGCAGTCCAGCACGCTTTCCATGGCTCCCGACGGCGCGAGCTTCATGGCAGGATTCACGCATTATGATCGCGCCACGCTGAACGTCGTCGGCCAGCAGAGTACCGCCAACGCTCCGTTCGCCATGACCAGCACCTTCGCGACAACGTTTAATGTCGGCGGCAGCGTCTTTTCGCCGGATGGCGCGACGCTCTATAGCGCCTTTAACACCGCCGCACTCACCACCCCGCCGCCCGCTCCCCAGGCCTCTACGCTGCTGATCTCAGACGCGGCAACGCTCGGTATTCAATTGGGAATCAATCTGCCGGAAAGCATCCTGGCGAAGATGGTGATTACTTCAGACGGCGCCGACGCCTGGGCTCTCTCGGCTTCTGGCGTCACTCACTTGCCGCTTTCGACGCTCTATAGTTATCCCATCCTGCAGCCCTCCACCACGACGGTCTTCCTGGCTCAGGACGATTGTCATCCAGGCATCGCGCAGAACACGGTTAGCGTGAATAATATCGGTGGCGGAGCACTCACCTTCGCCGTGCCGCAGTCGATTTCGGGTGGTTCCGCAGCGCTTGTGGTCACTGCTTCTAGCGGCGTGGCGCCAGCGTCTGTGACCTTCACCATGGACCCGGGCCGCTCCGGCGTCGTCCGCACGCCTGGCACGAATCTCTACACCGGCGCGAGCAGCAGCAACACCGGTGCGGCGGTCAACGTTCAGCTTGTTTCCCCCAACGCGGTGAACGTGCCGCCGACGATTCGCGTCTTCATGAACTACCGCGACTCCACCATGCGCGGCGTTGTGTATCCGATTCCTACGGCTCCGAACTCGACCGCCGGTTCGTATCAGGGCCTCGCCGATATCGCGTTGGACCAGGCGCGAAATCTGGTGTACATCTCCAACCCCGGCTACAACCGCATCGAAGTGTTCAACACGCAGACCTTGCAGTTTCAGTCGCCGATTCCGGTAGGCCAGCTTCCACGCCAGATGGCAATGGGTTTGGACGGTTCGACATTGTACGTCGCCAACACCGGCAGCGAGTCCGTCGGCATCGTGGATCTGAATCTGCAGCAGGTGGTGGGCGCTATTCAATTCCCTCCCATTCCACGCGCCGGTAACGCCGCGGTAACTTCGGTCGCCGGCATGGCGATGGGCTTGAGCGGCCTGCAACTTGTGCGCAGCGACGGAAACCTTTGGACGGTGATCAGGGGCACCGCCGTCCCGCGTGTCGGAACGTCGGTAACCGGTGTCAGTTCGACCGGAGCGCAGACAGCGATCACGGCGCCGCAGACATTGCGAGCCTCAGACGACGGCAGTTACGGCCTCCTTCTCGGGGGGAACGGAACCGCGTATTTGTACGACGCGCTGAACGACGTTTATGCGGCATCGAGCCAGCTTTTTACTGCGCCGATCATCGGATTCTACGGACCGCTAGGAATCGCGCCGAGCGGGGCCTTCCTGCTGGCCAATGGCCTGGTATTGAATCATGGCATGGCGACGATCGGCGGTGCGGCGAGCCCCGGTCAAATCACCATCGTGCCTCCGGCTGGACCCGGACAGCCACCTACTACCGGCGTCACCAGCACGGGTCTTCGAAATATCGCCGCCGTGGCGCCTGTCAATCAGCGCTATTTTCTCCGGATGAGCACGCCCGTCCGCACTTCGCTGACGGCCACAACCAGCGATGACATCCACACCACTCTCGAGGTGATTGACACGTTGACTGGTGCGACGGCCATGGCCGCGCGCATCCCGGAAAATCCGGTGCTGTCTGAGTTTGGCACCGCCCGCACCGCCATGGCTCCGCATCAAATGGTGGTGGATGCCGGCGGCACCGTCTACGCACTCACCGTTTCCGGGCTTAGCGTAATACCTTTGACGCCGGCGACCACCGCCAACCAGCCTCAGATCGCAGCCTCCGGCGGAATCCTGGCGTCAGACGGCACGACGAATATCCATCCCGGTTCCTTCATCACCATCACAGGTTCCAATCTCGCAGCTCCGGCGACGGCCAACACGCTTCCACCCCCCACGGTTCTGGGCGGATCGTGCGTGCTGGTGGACGATGTCGGCATTCCGCTGCTCCAGACCTCTCCGAACCAAATCTCGGCGCAAATTCCGGTTGACCTGCGGTCCGGGATCAACGTAATTCAGGTGCGGTCGCTCGCCACGGCGCAGCAGAGCAACCGCCTTGTGGTGACGCTCCAGAATCCGTGAAATTGCTACGATTTTTCGCAAAATCTGCTTGTTGCTGGCTGGTCGCGAGCGGCCTCGGGGCGGCACTCTGCCAGGCCGCTACGTTCGGCCGCGTCGTGCCCGTGCTCGGCGGCGGTACCGACATCGTTCTGGACGAAGCGCGTGCACGTGTTTATGTGACGTCTAGTATTCAGAACGTCGTAATGGTGTACTCCGCCGCAAACCAGAACCTTCTGACGTCCATTGCTACCGATCAGACGCCGTTGTCGGCGGCGCTTTCACGCGACGGGAAATCCCTCTACGTCACGTGCTACGACAGTTCTGTCCTGGACGTGATCGATCTGACGGCGTTGGGTGTCACCAGCCGCGTCGGCCTGCCTGCAAAGCCCGAAGGTGTCGCGGTAGCTGGTGACGGGCGGGTACTCATCTCCACCACGGGCAGCGGCACTGCCGGCGCCGCCAACGTACTCCTGCTGTACGATCCCTCGCCCACCGCGGCCACGGTTCTCTTAAGCATCTCCGTCGCTCCGGCCGCACCTACGCCCCCGACGCTGCCGCCGCCGTCGGGCCGGCCCTTTCTGGCGACTCACGGCCAACTGCGCGCCACGCGCGACGGATCGACTATCGTGGGCGTGAACGTCCCCGGGACCGGCTCTCCCACGGTTTTTGTCTATCAGTCCGCATCGGCGACCGTCCTGCGTTCTCGTGTGATCGCCGGATCATCGACTGTGATCGCGGTCTCAGACGATGGAACACGTTTCCTTTGCGGGCCGAATCTTTTCGACGCGTCCACCCTTCAAGTTCTCGCGCAGCAGAATCTCGCGAACGTCCCTTATCCCATCACCCCGGGCAGCAGCTTCAACCTGCAATCGAATCAGGGCGGCGGCGTTTTTGCGCCGGGCGGGCAGACGTTGTACTCGGCCTTCGACATCGCGCCGGTGCAGAACACTCTGACCCCCACGTCGAGCGTAAGCCAACTGATGCTTTCCGATCCCGACAATCTGCTGGTTCGCATGGGCATTCAACTGCCTGAGAATCTCGCGGGGAAAATGGTAATCAGCAACGACGGTGGGAACATCTACGCGCTGTCCGACTCCGGTTTTGTGGTCATCCCAGTGGGCACGATTTCTCAAAGCCCCCTCGCGGTGCCCAGCAGCGATGTTGTCCTGCTCACCAAGGATCAGTGCGGATTTTATGGCCCGCAAGCCAGCGCAGCTCTGACGATCAATAACCCGGGAAAGGGCCGCGTCAGCGCCAGCGCGCAGCTCCTGCAGTTCGCCGGCGTCGCCAATCAGTCGAATCCGGCCAGCGCACCTTCGGTTCGCTCGTCGCCTTCGGCGGCCAGCCCGCAGTTCCAGTTGAGCTACAACTCCGCTGCCACGGCGCGAGGGCTCGGTACCATTACGCCGCCCCACGATTTTCTGATTCAATCTCCGGAAGCAATCAATATCCCGGACCGCGTTCGGATTCTTGAGAACAACCGCGATTCCGATTCGCGCGGCTCCATCGTTCCCATCCAAGGCGGCAACTTGACCGGCGAAGCCTTTCCGGATATGGCTTACGATTCGCTACACCAGCGTATTTACATTGCCAATGAGGGGTTGAACCGCGTCGAGGTGTACGATATCCAGACGCAACAGCTTCTCCCGCCGATCAAAGTCGGCCAGCTTCCGGTTTCGCTTGCTCTGACGTCCGATGGCAATACGCTGTACGTGGCCAACGCGGGCGGCGAAAGCATCAGCATCATAGATACCGGCAAGATGCGGACCATCGGCAGCGTGGCATTTCCGCCGATCCCCTTCAACTCAAATCTGGCGCTCATCGCGCCGAGCGTTATTGTCGACACTGTGAACGGCCCGATGGTTCTGATGAACAACGGATTGCTCTGGAATGTTATCGGCAACGCCGTGGTGCCGCGCGCCGCGAGCAAATTGCTGGGCTCGACGGCGGCTGGCGTTCCGGTCGCAATTCCGATGCCGAGCACCATGGCCGCGAGCCCAGACGGCCAGTTCGTCCTGCTCGCTACCAACACCGGCATAGCCGGTCTTTACGACGCTGCGGTGGACGATTGGGTGTCCAGCCGCCAGATCTTCACCGCGACACAGGCCGGATACATCGGCCCGGTGGCCGCTGGTCCCAAGGGCCAATATTTCTTGATGGACGGAGTGGTGCTGAATCAGTCGCTGGTGGCGCAGCGGCTCGCCACCGGATTGGTGTCGGCTGTCGCGCAGTTCGGTGCCGCAAGCTACGCGGTCTTCGCGCCGCCGACCGCGGCGAGCCCCACTTCCGTCCTTACCGCGCCCACTATCCAGCTGGTGAATGCCAACACCGGCGCGGTCTCTTCCCTGAACGCGTTGGAAGGGCCGGTGACTCAAGTCACCGGTACCGCTCGCGCCGCCATGAGCGGTCGCAGCATGGCGATCGATACGTCCGGCAGTACTGCGTACGTCATTACCGTCAGCGGACTCAGCGTCATCCCGCTGACGCCCGCGCCCGCATCGAGCCGGCCGCTCCCCAATACGCGGGGTGCCGTGAATCTCGCAAGCTACCAAACCGCGGTGGCGCCGAACGGCTTGCTCTCGATCTTCGGCACCAATCTCGGCGCCAACGACATCGCCGGGTCCACGCCGCTGCCGGTGATCCTCGGTGGCACGTGCGTCACACTCAACAACGTAGCCCTGCCGCTCTTCATGGTGAGCCCGCTGCAAATCAACGCGCAGATTCCGCCGAACCTGGCGGCCGGATCGTATCCCCTGGTGGTTCGGTCGGTCGCCGGCCAAGCGGCTTCGGTGTCGCAGCAGCTCGCGGTTTCAAGGTTCGCGCCCGCGGTCTTGGTCGATACTACCGGCCAAATCGCGCTGTTTCACTCCGACGGCAGTTACGTAAACAAAGACAATCCTGCGAACCGCGACGAACGGCTCACGTTGTATGCGCTCGGGTTGGGCGCTACATCGGGTGGCGCGGTAACGACAGGCGTGCCGTCGCCCACAAGCCCCCTTGCCGTGACCGGACCGGTCCAGCTCTACTTCGGGAATCCTGGCTACGCCCAGGCTGCCATCATCGTCGATTGGAGCGGGCTGACTCCGGGTTTTATCGGCTTGTATCAGCTAGACATCCGCGTTCCGGGTTTCCACATCAGCGGCGACTCGCTCCTGGTCACGTTGAAGGTGGGCGGAGTCAGCAGTCCGTCCACCGGACCTGTCGTACCCTATGTCGCGGTGAACTGATCGCTACTGAATCGCAACCGTCACCGTGTTGCTTACCGCGCCGCCTTGCTTGAGGTAAAGCGGCAGCGCAAGACCCGGCGGAAGCCCTGACGGGATCGCCACGTTGACCTGATACAGTCCGGTGTAGCCCGGCGTTAGGCCCGCGAAGGCTGCCGAAATTTCAGCGCCGCCGATCACCGCGCTCACCGGTGTGTTCGCGACCTTCAGCGATCCTTTGGGGGAAACGGCGCCCAATCCGGTGCAATAGATGACGATCGTGGTGCCGCGCAGTGCTGGGTTCGAGGCCGTATTCACGCTGTTGTTCTGATTCGTAATCGCGGCGCCCGTCGAGATCGAGAAAATCGCAGGTGCGACATCGCTGACCGCGACCGTCTGCTGCGTGGTCCCGACGCCTGAGGTCACGGTCAGAGTTGCGGAGCCGGAAGGAATGTCTGCGGGGATCTGTGCGTTCACCTGGAACGGGTAGGCTGCGATGAGGGTTGCCGGCTCGCCATTCACCTGAACCGATGTAGCTGAGCCGGGAGATAACAAACCAGTCCCGTAGATCGAGACCAGTCCTCCCGGTGCGATGGCGCCGTTGAAGCTCGCGGCGTCGACAACGCCCCCGGGAGAGATCGCGGCACTGAGCGGAGCGAGGGACCACTGCGCGCCGTTGCGGACGATCTCCTGCGAAGCTGCCGAGCTGCCCGACAAACCTGCCTGCCCGCCGCCCGCCGACAGATCCGTAAATGTTCCGGTGTATGCACCCTGTGCGGCGATATCGAGTTGATAAGGTCCGCTGCTCGCGCCGGAGCAAGACTCGAAATAAAGACTCCCCGCGCCACCGGCCGACGTTGAACCGATCGCGGCCGCGATCGCCGGAAACTGCAGCGTCGAGCCACAGGGGCCGCTCACCGATGAGATAACCGCCGGCACAGTGGCTGAGACGAGCATGCCCGGTGGATTCGGCGCCTGTGGAAGCAGACGGACCGCGCCGGCCAGCGTCCCCTGTAGACTTGAACCGCCCGACGAAAAGCCGCTCAGGTAGCTGGTCAGGCTCGTGGCGCTGAACGCCGGGTCCGCGATCAGAATGCTTCCGTCTGCGCCGATTCCCGTGGCAACGACAAAGTGAGATCCCTGGCCGTTGAGCGCGAGGCCCAGTAGCACCGGCGACCCCGCCGACACCAGGTCGCGCACCGCGTTCAAGGTAGGTTGCTCGATGCTCACCGTCACGTTGTTGCCGACAAAGGAGCCGGCGCGCCACAGATTCACTGTCTGGTCAGGGCTTTGGGGAAATGAAAGGAACCCGTCGCAGATCTGGTTCCCCTGCGAATCAGCTGTGCAAAAAGACTTGAGAAATAGATTCAACGTCGCGGGATCGGCGAGGCCGTTGGGCTGCGGGAGTTGAGTCAACTGTTGGCCGTAGCGCAGTATGGACGCGACCGACGTCAGCAGCGCGCCTTTCTGCTGAATGGTCGCCGGGCCGTTTCCCAGGGCACCCGGAACATTCTGCGTCAGGGCAGGGAAATTGGTGAGCGTCATCGCCGCGGATTTTGCGCTGAAGGTTACCGCCTTTCCCCCGGCCGACGCGGTGGCAAGCGCGATGCCCGCGATCATCGGCATACGGAGAATCGCGGACGCCTGGCCGTTCCCGTCAGTGATTGCAGAGGTCGGAGTCACTTGGCCGCCGGGCGACGCTGCAAAGGTTACAATCTCACCCGCTACCGGATTTCCGTGCTGGTCCGTGACCGCCACGACGAGAGGCGACGTGAGTGTCGCGCCTGGAGCACCGCTCTGCTGGTCGCCGCTTACCACGGTGACCGTGACCGGAGAGGTCGCGGCGCTAGTCACCGTGTACGTTGCCTGTGCGGTCAACGAGCTGCCGGTATCCGTGGCCTTGACCGTGACGACACCATTGGCCGCGCCTGCGGGAACAAGGACGTCCCAGGCGTACGCGCCGCTTGAAACCGACACGGTGAAGTCAGGCTGTCCGGTTTGCGAGATTCTCACAGTCGCGCCGTTATTGAAACCCCCCGCAACCAGGTGCACGGTAGTGCCGCTCAACACCGTGGCGGGCGTTGCGGTGACGAGCGGTTGTCTAGGAGTAAGCGACACATTCGCCGAGGTCGTTCCCGGTGCATAGGTAACGTAGCCGCCCTCGAAATCCTGCTGCTGGAGCCCGCCTGCGGAGTGCTCGTCGTCGATGGGCGCGCCAAGATTGCCGGCCGGTCCGCCGTTTGCGTTGTACTGCGCCAGAACCAGGCCGCCGATCGAATACGCCCTCCCCGCCTGCGGCCCGGCAGTTGAGGCCACGATCAAAGCGTTCTGAAAGGATTGCAGCAGCCCGCTCGTGCCTCGAAAGGTGAAAAAACTCGTGACCGCCGAAATTGGCGAGCCCGCCGAACCCGCCTCGTATCCGAGAGCTGCCCACTTCTGCAGGATGATTCCGGCGACGAGCTGAACGGGACTGCCCGCGAGCGCACCGTTTTGAAAGAGCTGCCTGCCGCCGGCGGTTGAATCCGCCAGCGGATACCCTAGCGAACCAGCAGGTCCTCCCGAGGCGAGATACGAGGACAAAAGCGCGCCCGACACGACGTAGCCCGTGACAGATCCCTCTGCCACCGCGATCAGATACTGTACAGGCGGGATACTGGTGCTCGTCAGTTGTTGCACATAGCCGTTGCCCGCGCGCGTTACGCCAGAGGCTGCCGGCAACTGAACCGCGAGTTGATCCCGCGATACCGCATTTTGAAAGGCTTGCTGGATGGTGAGGGTTGGGGCGCCTTCCCCGATCTGGCAGCAAGTGGTGGAGACCGAGATGCCGAGCACCGCGCTCGTTTTTCCGCCGCTGGTCGCCGTGATGTTCGCCACGCCGGCCCCCACCGCCTTCAGCGTCGCGGAGGCGCCGCTCGCAGCGATCTGAACCACGCGTCCGTTCGACGTATTCCAGGCGATCGCGCGGCCGGTCAGCACGCTGCTGTCGGCGGCGTAGAGCGTCGCCTGCACCGCCACGGAATCGCCGACATTCATGTGGATCGACCCGGACGGAGTGAGGCTGACCGACGCGACCGCGGCCTGCAGGACTGCTACGCCCGTCGCCGGATTGTATTGGATCGCGCCAGACTCGAAGTTCTGTTGTAATAAGCCGCCGGCGGCCTGCAGCGGATCTCCTGCCGGCAGGCCCAGGGATCCGGACGGCCCGCCGTTCTGTAGGTAGAGGGCGTTGATCGGCCCGGAAACGGCCACGACGCGTCCGTTCAAAGTTCCAGATGTGATGTTAAAGATCGTTCCCTGATCGAACGACTGATAGGTCGCGGCCGAGCCGTAAGGACTGACAATGGGCGTCTCGGGCGAGAGGGCCGGACCGAGGCCGCTGTTGCCGCCTAATCCGGACCACTTCGAAAAAAAAGGATCGCGAGTGGCAACGTTTTGAACGGCGGGCCGAACCGCCGCGGAATAAACGAACAGAGCGTAGTTGTTGCTGAACGATTCCCATTGACAGCTGTTCGCCGGGAGTGAGGCCAGGGCGGGACAGTTCAGCGTGTCGATGGTCGGATAACCGGCCGCTCCCACGCCGACCGAACCGTAATAGGCGAACATCGCCGCCAGGACTTGCATGACGTTCTGGGTGTCGGTACCATCCGGCTTGACCAGTGCCAGCGTGGCGCTCGAATTCGAGGCGGCCGGAAACTGCTGGATATAGCCGGTAGCTCCGTAACTGGTTACGTTTCCCAGGGGCTGCCCGACCAACGCCTCAAAGTTATTACGGAAATACCCCAGAATGAACGCTTGGCGGATCCCTTGCGTCGGTGCTCCGCTACCAACCTGAGGGCCGGTCTGAGCGAGGCCTCCACTGGCGCAGCACACCGCAACCACGAGCGTCCACCCCGTACGCATGACTTTTTATTGTAATGGACGCGGCAAAAAGTTCCTTTATTCCTGCGCGCGAAAATCGCGGACGTTGGAGCGCGGTTTTCGGATACACTCAAGGAACCGATTCTGATGTCGACGAACTTCCGCCCGCCGCAGGCCCAGCGGACTTCCCCTCCTGCCGTCGCTCGCGCTACGGATCGGATGTTCGAGCTGAAGAGCGAGATCCATCGCAAGCTGCTCGGAGTGCTGAATCTGGAGCGGGTTTCCTCGATCCCTAAGGATCGCGTGCGCGCCGAGATCGGCCGCGTGGTGGAACGCCTCCTCGCCGAAGAGCGCGTGCCGATGACGACCGTGGAGCAGGACCGGATCATCGAGGAAGTCCTCGACGAGGTACTTGGCCTGGGTCCACTCGAGCCGCTGCTCAAAGAACCGACCATCTCCGATATTCTCGTGAATGGTTTCGACAAGGTTTACATCGAGCGCGGCGGCAAGCTGTCCCTGACTTCTGTCCGATTCCGCGACAATTCCCACCTGCTGCACATCATTGAAAAGATCGTTTCCCAGGTGGGCCGGCGGATCGATGAGGCGCAGCCCATTGTCGATGCCCGTCTCCTGGATGGCTCGCGCGTGAACGCCATCATTCCTCCGCTCGCTCTGGACGGGCCTTCGCTGTCCATCCGCCGTTTTGGACGCCACGTCATCACGTCGGAGGAAATGCTCGCGAACCACACTTTGACGAACGGCATGCTGAAGTTTCTTGCGGCCTGCGTACGCGCCAAAACCACCATCCTGATTTCGGGCGGCACTGGCTCGGGCAAGACCACGACGCTGAACGCGCTTTCCCGTTTTATTCCCGAGGACGAACGCATTATCACGATCGAGGACACCGCAGAGTTGCAACTCCAGCAGCGTCACGTCGTAAAGTTTGAAACTCGCCCGCCTAACCTCAACAAGGAAGGCGGGATCAGCCAGCGCCACCTGGTACGCACGGCGTTGCGCATGCGGCCCGACCGCATCATCGTCGGTGAGTGCCGCGGCGCTGAAGCGCTCGACATGCTGCAAGCGATGAATACCGGCGTCGAAGGCTCGCAAAGTACCGTGCACGCCAATTCGCCGCGCGACGCCTTCTCGCGCCTGGAGGCGATGGTGCTCATGTCGGATATCGATCTTCCGTCCCGCGTAGTGCAGCAGCAGCTGGCCAACGCCATCCGCATGGTGGTGCAGGTGAGCCGCCTACAGGACGGCTCCCGCAAAATCGTCAGTATCGCGGAAGTACGCGGCCTGCGCGACGGAAGGATCGATGTTCAGGACATTTTCCTCTTCGAGCGCGTTGGCGTTACCGATGCCGGTAAAGTGCAGGGACGCTTTCGCAGCTCCGGAGAGGCGCCGCAGATTCTCGGTCGTCTTAAGACATACGGCGTCGAGCTGCCTCAGTCGGTGTTCGACGAAGTCGTGAACGTGAACCTGTAGCCGCCCGGCATGAGCCTTCCGCCGCCGGTCGTCTGCGCAACTCTTGGAATCGTGGCCGGCGTCGCTGCGGTGTGCGACCTCCGGTGGCGACGGGTCCCCAACTGGATTTCGCTGGCGGGCTTTATTGCGGGCTTAAGTCTGAATGTGGTGTTGGCCGGGCTGGCCGGGGCACGATCCGCGCTGATGGGCGCAGGCCTTGCTCTTCTGATTTACCTTCCGCTTTACTTGCTCCGCGGGGTGGGAGCGGGGGACGTCAAGCTGATGGCCGCGCTCGGCGCCATTCTGGGCCCGGGCAATTGGATCACGGTCTTCGTCCTGACAGCGATTACAGGCGGCGCCGTTGCCGTCGTGCTGATAGTCTGGCGCGGACGTCTTGGACGAACGCTGGGCAATCTCGCGATTCTCGGTCGCCAGTTGGTTTCTCTGCGTGCCCCATACTCGGCGAACCCGGCTCTCGACGTCAGCAATCCCAGGGCAATGACGCTTCCTCACGCTGCGGTCATCGCGGTGGGCGCGCTGGAATTTATCGTCAGTGCCTGGGCGCTTCGATCGCACTAGCGGGTAGCGAGCGCCAATTTATCCTGCGTGGTCCCGGCGCCGGAGCGCCAATCCTGAGAACTGTTCGAAATTGGAGCGGAACAGCCGCGTAATGTCGCGCCGGATGTCGGCTCGCGTCACCCCCCGGCCGTCCTGCGACAGCAATCGGTACGCGTTCGCAAGGATCGGCGCGAGGGTTCGGCGCGTGTTCCGCCATTTGTAGATCACCTGCTCGAGAACCCGTGCATCCGAGTGCTGCGGGATGAAACTGGTCCCCAGCATTTCCAGCCGCTCGCGCGTGACCTCCTCCACGATCGACGGGTTATTCAAGAACCACCAGCAGCCAAAGGGCATCAGGTTGCTGAACTTTCGCGCATAAACGCACAGTTCGTGTTGATTCTCGCGGCTCAGAACGCTTATGAGAAACCGGTTGTCCGGGTGCTCCCGGCACAGCCTCTCGACGGAGCGCAAGTCCGCCCTCCCCGCGCCATCGCCGGCCAGCTGGAGACTGGGGTTCACCAGTCGGCGGACTCCGATCATAAGCGATAGCGGAATGGCTTGTTCGCGGCAGACCGGCAGCACCGC
>Ga0070734_10003941_pt1 | contig 14756 bp, 14 predicted proteins | sample Coa_R1_8_FD_66444 | JGI IMG/M metagenome (GOLD analysis project Ga0070734, IMG submission 66444) | Surface soil microbial communities from Centralia Pennsylvania, which are recovering from an underground coalmine fire - Coalmine... | ecosystem: Environmental > Terrestrial > Soil > Unclassified ...
TGGTGGTCCTGGGCCCATAGCTTAGTTTGGCTGGAGCACCCGGCTGATAACCGGGAGGTCGTCGGTTCAAATCCGACTGGGCCCATCCCCCGGCGGGGGTAGTACCAATTCGCCGTTTGCTTCACTACCCCCCTCCCCATCCGGGGTCCGATGACCCCAGAACATGACCCGATCTTCTCGGTCCTTGACCTGTCGGCTATTCAGACGCGGTCGCAGTTGGCCGCGTTTGTCCAAACCCACCGGGAGTCACGGCAGGTCGAGTACAAGCCGCTCCGAGACCTTCGGTCGTGCGGTCAGTGTCCTGTGTGCCGTCCGGCAAACGCCGCTCCAGCTCACCCACCGGCCGACCCGAGCGTACCCGGGCTCCCCATAGCCCGCGCAGTCACTGCTCTGGCAAACGGCCGGGGTGGGGTCCTTATCATCGGGGCCAACCGAATCGGGGTCTCCGGCAACTCGCATCGCCTCGAACAGGTTCCGTGCTCAACCCTGACTTACGACGCGGACTGGGTCGCGCAAACCGTCGCAGCTCGCACTCTTCCACTCGTTCACACAGAGACGCGGCAGATTGGGCCGAGCAGCGGCCGCCCGGTTGCGTACTTAGTTACGGTTCCTGCAAGCCCGCGGCTCCATGAGTGGCGGGACGCGAGGGACGCGCGCCACTTCACCGTCCGTCGGGAGGCCACGTCGGTCGACATGAACGGGCCGGAAATCGAGTTTCACGTCAAGAGCAAGTACGCGGTCGAAGTAAACGCGGAGTTCCGGAACGAGGTTGCGTACTCGACCTGGCTGCTCTTCGATGCGGTGCTAAACCGGCCCGCCCAGGGGGGCGAGCGAGACCATCTCCTCGATTACGTGCTCCAAGAAGACCCCCTCCGGCTGGCGGACATGGACCCTCCTCTCCGACGGTGGGTAAACGACCCACGAATCGACCGGGCGGTCCTGGACATGCCGTCAAAGATGGCATGCTGGACTTCACCCCACGACATCCATTCCTCGGTGCAGGCCGTCGGTGACGCCCACGACGATCTCCCCCACGAGGGTCTCGACTACCGGGAGTTGCGTTACCTATCGGCCTGCCGAATCCTTCGGCAAACTGAGGGCCTGCGGAAGGAACTCTCCCCGTTCTACCAGTTGGAAAGCGCTGCCGGGCCTCGCTGGGAGGAAACCCAAGGCGAATTCATGTCGAGTGACTACGACGAGTCATACGAACAGGTGTTCGATCGGGTAGCCCCCGGCGTCGGAGGTACTTTCGACGCTCAGACGAAGCGGCTTTCAATCTATCCCCTCTCCGATGCGCTGAGCCTCCTCCTGCCGCTGGCGTTCAGGGTGCTGGAGTGCTATGCCGAACTTGTCGAAACCTATGGAACTGGCGTGATCGGAGTCTACGGACCCGAGTTCAAGGGCTCGTTCCGTCGAAGGCGTACAAGGCGCAGGCGGCAGGCGCCGTCCCCGGTTCGCGACTGAAACACCCTCCGAAGGCCCTTTTACCCGGCAGGGGCAATCGTGTCCTGGGAGACATTCCCAAGGTAAACAAAAAATGAAGCAATTTGTATCGGGGGCTCTGCCCCACAGTAGCAGCTCAGTGTTAGGGAACCATTTCCGCGATGCGGAAGGCCCACTTTAGACCGAGTAAGAGGACTGTCTGCGCCTTCTGCAAGGAGAAGGTCAGATGGGCCGGACGTCTCGTTCGGGTGGGCTCTCGCGGAAGAGTCTTCCTTTGCCAGCGCTGCGCGGCCGCCTCTTCGGAGGCGGCCCAACCCATTCCCGCTTCGCCAGGCCTGAGAAACTACGGTGGCATGCTTAGCCGCGCCTCGGCGACCTCAGCTCCGAGCTTCCGCCCAGCCTTGGCGAGTTCGGCGAGGAGCATCGGTCTGTGGCGAGATAGTTCGGCGAGCATCGCTTGAAACTCGACTGCCTTCTCTCTCTCGGCCTTCATCCTTAGGATCGGGCCGGGTTGGCCGGGAACCGTATCCCTGAGTCCTTGGGCAATGCGGTCGAGGGCAAGGACTACCCCGGCCATCAGCTCGCCAAGGCTCGGGTCCTGCATCAGGTTGGACAGAGCTTGTTTGAACTGGGGTTCGAGCGCCGCTCTGACCTCGGGCCGCTGGAGGCACTGCTGGAGCCCGGCCATCATCCCGAGAATGAACGGCTGGGCGGCGTCAATTGGTGAAGGCCAGGGCTTCTTTGCGAACCCCTCCGGGTCGACCACATGGTGTGTTTCCCGTTCGTCTCGGCCGCTGAAACGCCGGTTAACGCCAGTCCGTGCGGGCGGTTCGCGCTCGGCGTAGATTAGGGTCAGTGCCTTTCGGTTCAGGCGGTAGGCGCGCTGGCGGGAGACCTTCGCGAGGGTCGCCAATTCCGGGATCGTCAGCCCCCGGCCGGCGATGAAGCTGGACACCATCGGCCCAAGCATGTAGGCTTGAAACTCGACGGTCTCGGCGTCTGGGTCGAGAGGGAAGATCACCGAGAATTCGGTCAGCAGCTCCCCCAAAAGCTCGTCGACGACACTCTGGTCGAGGGGAAGTAGTTCAGCGAACCGCCGCCCGAACTCCTGCCCGGCGGCGTAGGTGAGCTGGCTTGGGGGTCCGTCCGGGTCGAGCCCCATGTCTTCCAGAATCCGGTCGGCCTTGGTGTCGAGCGCCGTTGTGGTTTGACCCTCCTCGGTCATGGCTTCTCGACGCTCCGGTGTCGCCGGGAGGGTAGATAAAGGACTGTTTCACTATTTCGTCGCCATTAGGGTTGCTTCCGGAGCCATGCCCGCATCTGGAATATCCGTCTCCGGCTCACCCCCAGCCGAACCGCCGCCTCCGTCGCGCTGCCGTAGAACGGGTCCGGGTCCACGTACCGCTTGGCCCGCCCCTTGGCGGCCGCCAAACCGAGGACCTTGCTATCCTCGACCCGATTGGCCTCCTTGCCGAGCCCGACGATGTTCTCCCGCCGGACCAACACGTGCCTTCGGATCGCGTTGCCCTCGGTGTCGAAGGTGTACTTCCGGTCCCGGTGCCGGACAAAGTCCTCAACCACCGACCCCCAGGATCTTTGGCGCGGTTCGCTCATCAGGGCGGCGCGACGCGTCTCATCGCTGGGGCCGATGAACGCGACCAGTTCGGATCGCATCTCGTCCGGGTCGCGAGAGGGCTCCAGGAGCCGGGCGGTCAGGAACGTAAAGGGTCGCATGTCGCCGAGCCTCCGGACCCTCGGCAGCAGGTTCGGGGTCGAGAGGGAGAACTCCGAGGTCGCCGGAATCCCGGCGTAATCGTCGGCCGCCCCTATGCCCTTCTCGATGATTCGTTCCCAGAGCTGGGCGACCCACTCGTCCCGATCTCTCCCGACTTGATAGGAGCCGAGCCCATGGTCCGACGCGGCTCCGCGGAAGACGTGGGCCCGACCGGCCCTAATGCGGACGAACAGGCAGTACCTCTTCGACGACCGCCCATAGAAGCTGGGCTGGGTGTCAAAGCAGCCCTGCGGGTACTCCTCCTTCGGGGCGAACTCAGCCGTCTCGTCCTTCAGGAACGGAACCGGAACTCCGTAGGGATTGAGGTGCTCCAGGGCGGCCGTGACCTCTCCGACAATCTTCGAAGGACTAACGAAGGCGGAGTCCGTGTCGCAATAGACGAACTGGCCCCCAAGCCGGCCGACCTGGGACTCGACGATCGCGAGGAGCATGTGGGAGGCAGAGGTCAGCGCCGCGCCGACGAGCGGACAGTAGTCTGCCCCTGGCTCCTCGACCTCCCCTTCCTCGGTCTCGAACGGCTCGTCGGTCGCGCCGTGAATGCGGACGGTCCCGGACCGGTTCGTCCGGTTGACCTCGACGAAAATCCCGTAGCTCCCAGCGTTGCAGATGGTCTTCAGGCCGTCCGCGCGGTGCTTCCAACCCTTAGTCTGGTCCCGCTTCTCGACGATGCGCGCCTCCACCAAGGTCTGAATGAGTCCGTCGCCGGGGCCAACCTCGACTCCCAGCACCCTGACGGGCCGGACCCCCTGCCGGCCCTCAGGTTCGAAAGTCGTCGACCGGACGATCCTGGGCGTCGTGCCGCCGAGCAGCTTGGCCGCCAGCACGTCGGCGACCATGTAGGGCAGGGTGAGGCCCGGTTCCGTCGTGACATGGTTCCAGCCAATGGTGGGGGCCCCCGTGGCCGCTCTGTCGAACGCCGACCGGACCGGCAGGATCGCCCCCTCCGACTCGACTTCGCATAGGGTCCACATCCGAGGGTCGACCCACATCTCTCGGCGAAGGAGGTCTTCGAAAGTCAACCCGTCGACCCAGCTCCGCACATCCTCTGTCGTGCTTCGAGTCCGAATGCTCTGGGCTGTCAGGAACCGTTCGGCTCCGAGCAGGCAGTAAAGCGAGGGGTACTGGGAGGTGAAATCGAGGACTGCGACGTCCCGGACCTCCCGCGCCCGGACCCGGTTCTCAACCTTTCCGGCGTAGAACGCGGCCATGAGCCGCCCGTTGAGCTTGGCCGTCAGCTTTGGGGGGACGATCCCGCGCTCATCCCAGAGGGACTTTGCGAGGGTGGCCGAGGAGTAAAGGCGGGAAGGGTGGACCTTGAGGCCGAAGGTCGCGTACCGCTCTCGGCACTTTTGATAGAGTTCCCATGTCAGCTCAACGTCGTTGAGCCCATAGTCGAGGAATCGAGGAGTGACCGGCCCCCCGTAGTCCGCCTCCGTCTTCTTTCGGACGCAGGTAAATGCCTCGCCGGCGGACCGGAGTGAGTGCTTCTCCCCGGTAAGCGCCCGGACGAAGGTGCGGAGGTCGACAAACGCCCCCTCATAGTTCCGCCATCGGCCCTTCGTTCCCGTGAACCGGATGAACGACATGGCGGAACTGACGCGCTCGACCCGTAGCCGGGGTACGTAGGCCCACTTGGGGTTCGACCGGGAAATGAGGGAGAGCGTCCAAGCCCGTTTCCCCGCGACCTTTCGCTTCGGTTCCCACTGCGCCGCGATCCTGGCGAGGTCAAACGGAAGGTTGAACCCGACGACGACTGCGCGGCCGGCGTGGGCCAGCGGAAGGAACTCCTTGGTCACGAAGTCGGGGAGGGTCAGGACCGGCGCGTCGTGTGCAGCCGCCCAGGTTGAGACCGTCGCCTGCTCCTTGGCGGTCAGTTCCCCGGTGAAGACCATGGTCCGGGTCAGCCGCCCGTTCGCGTAGAGCTGGGCGATCCCGAACCGGAGTTCCTGCCGGGTATCGGTGGTCGTCTCGGTGTCGAAGACCAGGGTCAGTCGGTCGTTCGGCCCGATCTTCGCATGGGGTCCGGTCTTCTTGCGGAGCTTGACAGGCTCCTCGACCACGCGTAGGAAGACGGGGAACTCCTCCGCCGGTGGCAGTTCCATCACAAAGTCCTCCGTGCGACCCGTGCGTACAGCTCCCTCAGCGACTCTGCCAGGGCGACGTAGGCTCCAGCCTGCGCGTCTGGGACGTACCGGGCCTTGAGGAGCAGGAGGTCGTGGAGCCCGAGGAGGAGCAGTGCGAGGTCCAGATCGGGGCTCCTCTCGTCGCTCTGCCACTCCGCCGGCCAGAGGTCCTGACCTTCAGTGAACCTTGGATGGCAGCGCCTGGAACACATGGGTACGGTCAGGTCCCCGTGCCGTCGCCCGGCGACGTGGTTGTCTTCCAGCGGGGGTCCTGCTCCGCACGTCACGCACTCATTGCTGTCGGTCAGCGCCCCGCTCCGGACCTCTTCCAGCCACGCCTGAGCTTCGTCCTGGGCCGCGTCGAGAGCCTCTCGGCTCCTCTCCGACGCCCGTGCCAGGATCGCGGTCAGGTCCCCCGTAGCCGAACTCAATCGCTCTCCTCGACCTCCTCCGGTTCGGCGTAGAGGTCGGCGAACGCCCCGAAATCGGACTCAGACCGTTCGACTGCGCCGCGGATAGCCGACGGGTCGGTCTCGAACGTATGGACCGTGCCGTTCGCGTCGCGGTACGTCTTCCCCTTGAACTCGGCCAGTGCGCTCGGGTCGCCGGTCTCAAGGTAGTGCCCTACGGCGTTCGCATAGCGGGAGAGGAGGGACGCCGTTCGAGAATCCCGGACCAGGACCTCGACCCGGGTCCCGTTCTCATAGGACTTGAGCCACCGTTCGACCCGGTCGGATCGGGTCGGGACCCAGCGGCCACCCCGCTTCCGGAACGCCCCAGACGCCCTCCGGACGGTCTTTGGCGACATCCCCCGAGCGCGGGCCAGCTGGGATAGCGATCCCTTGCCCCGGCGGGCCTCCGACACGACCTCCAGGGCGCGGCGGCGGGCCAGCCGCTCCTTGGGGGTCAGGTAGGCCAGCGGAACTCGGGAGGGGGGAGCCCGGGGGACGCCTGACAACGGGGTCCTCCCCGATCCGGGGTGCCGCCGTAGCTGGCCCAGCGTCGCGGTGGGGTAACGAGCGTGGGTCCGCTCGATGCGAGCGACGTAGGGGGATCGGGACGTCTGTGCCTGCGACCACTCCTGGAAGGTCCCGTAGGAGCGGGAGAATCGACGGGCCACGGGTTACCCACCTCCCTTCTCGAGCCGGAAGCCCGCATTCCGGGCGAGCAGCGCACGGAGTATCCTCCGGTCCGTCCCGGACCAGAACTGACCGACAACCCAGTCGGTCGACTTGTCAGGGTTCGCCTCCTGCTTTCGAGCCGCTTCCCTCCAAACGTCCTCGACCCGTCGGCGGCTCCGTCCTACCTCGGTTGCAACCGCGTCCTCGATGGGGTGGACGGTCCGGGTATGGCGGTGGAGATTCCCGGAGTTCTCGAACCAAGAACCACACTCCGAGCATCGGACCATCCCCAACGCGGCCGGCCCAGTCTCCGCGATCTCCTGCTCCCGGCGGGCGGCCTCCGTCTCGCGGCGGCGGACGGTCTCCGCCTGCCGAACAGCTTCCGCCTCGCGCCTCTTCGCGGCGGCCTCCCTCTCGGCGATCTCACCAGCCTTGGCTTCCAGTTCCGTGCGTGTGCTGGTCGAGTGGGCGAGCCGGCGGTGACCGGCGAGACCTTGGGCTGTCTTGAACGGCTGGTCACAGTCGTCGCAGCGGTGAACCGTGTCGGCGACTTCGTCGTCTGTATTCGCGCCTGATTGGTCCATTGGGAGCGCCCCAATGGACTCCTTTCAGGCTACGCTATTCGTCCGGTCAGGCGGAAGCGGGCCGGTCGTCGAGGGTCTCACCGACGATCAGCCCGCACTCGGCGCAGCTGTACTCACCTGTCGCAGCATCCAGTGTGGGCCTCCCTAAGAACCCGCACTCGCAGCGAAACTCGTCGTCGGAGCCCGTCCCCATCGGGCGCCCGATATCGCTGTCGGGAGGAAAGAGGACGAGTCCTCGGCACTGAGGGCAGTATGCCCCCGGGAGGAGGTCGGTGGGCTGAACGCCTAGCTTCTCCTGCCCGTCCAAAGAGAGGAACTTCTCGGCGGGGTACGGTCCCTTCCCCGTCGGGATCATTGGACCGACGTAGCTGCAAAACTCGTTAGGGCATTCAAAGTCAGGAGTCAGCTGGGCGACCCGGGCTTGCCTCACCCGTTTCTCTGTCTCCCGCCTATCCGTTGGGCCTAGGTTCCGCCGAAGAACCTCGTCCTCTGTGGGGAGGTCCTCCCGGTGTGGGTATCTCTCGGGAAAGCGTCGGAGCATCTCGTCGCGAATGAACTCCTTGAGGTCCAGGTTCTCGCCCTTGCCCCCGAGCCCGAGGAGGGTGCTCAGGTCGGGGCAACCCGTGACACAGCCCCACAGACCGTCAGGGGCTGGGTATCGAGCTTCCAGGATGAACGCGAGATCACTTCGTCCGTTGGTCTTCGTGCCGCAAGAATTTCGGGTGGTCAGGCTCGCGTCCGGGGGGATCGCCTCCCCGGGTCCGATGATTCGGAATCGGGCGCGGAGTTCCTCCGTTCGCTGAGGATCGCCTTGCAGAAGTTGCCGGACGCGGACACCGGTCTTGATTCGGACCTTGTTGCGCTGGTAGTATGCTGAGTCATATTCGCGTCGGGCGGCCCGCACCGCCGGCTTCTTTCGATAACGCGCCTGGCGATCCTTCCGCTTCGCCCGTTGGATGGACTTGGGCACCCGCGGCCGAGCCACGGTACTCGGAAGGGCGCGTGCCTACTTGCCGTCTATCCCTTGAGCACTCCCCAGCACTCGCCAGTACTGGACGAGTGCTCGTTTCAGTGCTGACCTTCGATGGCCGGGACCCTCTGGGCGACCTTCCCGTAGAGCCTCAATGGCTTGCCATCGGCGGCCCGCTTCCGAATGTAATGCCACGTCGTCTTTGAGATGCCGGCGGCCTTCCGTTCGGCCGCCGTCAGAGATAGCACCCGATCTTGGAGATCGGTGGTCAGATGGCCGGACTCCCCCACCGCGAAGGGGTAGGACAGGTCGAGCCGGCCCTTTCCATCGGTCAGGTGACGGGAGAGCTGGCGGGCCAGCCCTTGCATGAGGGACTCAAACGCGAAGGAACGGCCGCCCACCGTCACCTTTCGGTTCATGTTGGCCGACAGGCGGTCCATGAGGACCTGGGCAGCCGTTGGCCGGAGCCGGATGTGGTAGTTCTCGGTGACAATGAAATCGGCCTTGCAGTCGAGCTTGCCGTCCCTCAGAACCTCAACGACGGACAGGTCAACGAGCCATCGGAACGGCTCTTGGAAGTCGTAGGCCAGCGGGAGCTTGGATGGGGCGACCTCATGGACGAACCCTATCTCCGGGAGCAACCCGACCGAGACGATGGCCTGCCTGCATGCTGCCTCCAGCAGCGAGTAGCCATAGTTGAGGAGGGCATTGGTGGGGTCGGCGGCGGCGTTGCTCCAGGATCGCTGCGCGGACCGCCGGGATACGAACCCCGACCTGGGCCAGAGGCTGTCGATGGCCTTCGCGTACTCCCTCCAGTGGGCTTGGGCTACCCGCGCCTCGTAGACCCGGAGATCGTTGAGGGTCGATCCCATCGACCCTGCCGCCTCCTTGCGAATGGGGTCGGGCGAGACCGGTAGGGTCCGGCTCAGCCCTTCGGCCAGCTCGACCGTCTTTGAGACCTTGGCCCGAATGAACTCCCGGGCGATCCTGAGTCGTCGCACGGGGTCGGAGTACGCCCCGACTTGGGCCACCCGCAGTTCCCCATTCGACGGGCCTCGCGGGAGGATGGTAGAAAGGACCGACCCATTCCAGCGGAGCAATGTCACCGGCACGTCATGAACGGCCAGGAACCGAAGCGCCTCGAAGCTGACCGAGCCCGTGAGGGAATCCACGACCACCGAGTCGAACGGGAGTTGCTGTGGGCGATAGGACTCCTTGCGGCCTTCGGACCGCCAGTCGATTTCGAGCCTCCGGCCGTTCACCCGAACGGAGGTGCCGAAGCCGTGGAGGAGGAGGGGGCGCATGTGCTATCATGATAGCATACCCCTATAATAGCCTGCGCGGCTTCCGGGCTTCATGGCCTCCAAATCGCTCAAGCTCCCGATGTGGAAGTGCTTGAGATGCGGTCACACGTGGCTACCAAGGATTGCGCGGCCACCGAAGCGGTGTCCGCGCTGCAAGAGCCCATATTGGAGCCGAAGCCGTCAGCCCGTGAATCGAAAGGGGAGCACTCCGAAGAAGATCACCTTAGGTCCTGGGACCTGGCTGAACTGAGCCTGTCCGACTCTCTCTTTCGGGGCGCCGAAGGGTGCCCATTCGCATTCTCGGCTCTCTTGCAAGTCGAGCATGTATGACCCCTGTTCCGCGGTTGGTTTGAGATGATTGTAGAAAGGCTCAAGGCGCGATTACACCTTCCACCGTAGCCTTGAGCGCATCCTTAGTAGGTCGATTTCCTCAGGCAGCAATCGGAACGCTCCTGCTCGCACTGGCGTTCGCGATGACGCTGCTCTGGCCCTCGGGGGGCTTGGTCTCCCCTTCGGCCGTCCTCGCGACGCACGCGCCCGTCATGCCAGTCGTTGTGGCACTCAACTCATCTCACGTGAGTGTCCCGAGGGGACCGGCCGCGGCTACTTCCCCTCCGCCGTCTTGGACTTCGCTGGTCACCTCCCCTGGACCCCCTTTGCTCGATGAGAACACTGTGGCCATGGCGGACGACCCGAGCGACGGATACGTGCTCCTGTTCGGGGATCAGTCCGCTGGAAGCTACGTTTACAGCTGGGCCTTCGAGAATGGGACCTGGCGGAATCTTTCGCCGGCACATTCGCCTCCCTCGGCATCCTACAACGGGATGGTCTACGATGCGGCGGACTCGGAGGTTGTGATCTTTGGTGTCGAAGCGCCGTCATGGCCAACCTACGAACTGATGAACGAAACGTGGGCCTTCCACGCCGGAGATTGGACCCGGCTAGACACCCCAGTCGCCCCTCCAGGGCTGACCCGAGGTCTCTTGGCCTACAACGCGGGGGATCACGAGGTCCTGTTCTTTGGAGGAGCCAACCAGAGCCAAAACGGCCCGTGGCTCAACGACACGTGGGCGTTCCAAGGGGGCCTCTGGACGAACATCACGGCGTCTGCGGGCGCAACTCCGCCTCCGCGGGCCGGCTTCGGAATGAGCTCCGACCCTTCGAGCGGAGGGACCGTCCTATTCGGCGGCCAGGTGATCCGATCACCTTCCATCGGCTACCTTGCGAATGATACTTGGACCTTCGACCACGGCAGCTGGACCAATGTGACAAGGACGGCGGGGCCAGCACCGTCTCCACGCTGGTTGACCGCGATGGCCGATGACCCGTCCGCTTCGGCGGCGCTACTCTTCGGGGGCAGCTGGGGGTCAGGAACGAACGACTATCCTCCTGGAGGAAGCGACACCTGGGAGTTCCGCAACGGGACTTGGACGAACGTTACCCCCGTCCTTTCTCCACCCGCGAGGTACCAAATGGCCCTGAGCTATGATGCGAGCACCGGGACCGTGCTATTGACCGGTGGATGCACTTGGTCCTGCGAGGGTCAGGTATTCAACGACACCTGGCTCTTTGGCGCGGGCCCGCTCTGGGGAACAGTCTCATTCGCGCCTAGGGCGGCCGTGGTCGGTGCTTCCATCCAGTTCTCCGCAATCGTCACAGGAGGGCTCCCACCCTACAGCTTCAATTGGTCATTCGGAGACGGCTCCCCGAATGCGACTGGCGTGGTCGCATCTCATAGGTTCTCTTCGGCCGGAAACTACACTGTTACCTTCCAAGTCACAGATGCGAAAGGCTCGAGCTGGAACACCTCCGTCGTTTGTGCTGTCGCAGCTATCCAGCCGCTGACGGCGAGTCTGTCGATCGGCCAGGCTCAGCTCCTAGTCGGGCAGCCTACTACCCTCACCGCCAGTGCCGTCGGTGGAGTGGCACCGTACTCCTACTGGTGGAAGTTCGGCGATGGGACTTCCGAGACGACCTCATACGATCAGACGAGCCACAGCTACGCAGCTCCGGGATCGTTCACCATATCGGTTGCCGTCAACGACTCCGGACTGGACCAAGTCTTCCTTACCGGCCTCGTCAACGTCTCCCTGACGCCTCTTCCGTTCACAGTCACTATCGCGGCCGATCGCACCTCTGGCCCCCCTCCTTTGACGGTGAAACTCACGGCGCTCGTGTCGAACGGGACAGTGCCAGAGGGGTACGTCTGGTCCTTCGGCGACGGATCGCCGCAACTCGCTACGCCGACGGTTACGCACACGTTCCTAGCCGACGGAATTTACGACGTTCAGGCGTCGGTCAAAGATGTGGCAGGTGAAGCGGTCACTGCGTCTGTCACTATATCGGTCGAGACCCCCACCGCTGGAAACGCCCCACTCTGGGTGCAGCTAGTCCTGCATGCGGGCTCGAACCTGCCCGGTTCCCCGGTGTCATTCGACGCGGTGGCCACGGGAGGGGTCGCGCCGTATTCTTACCTCTGGCCCGGAGTGCCGTCAACGTGCGTCGGCGGCCCGTCGAGCTCACTCAACTGCACACTTCCGCCATTCGGCACGCTCGTCGTATCGGTTGTCGTGACAGACTGGGACGGGACAACCGCGACGGGCCTCTCTTCCGTGAGCGTCCAACCGTCCGCGCCACACGTCGCTCCTTCTAACGTGTCGGTGAACTCGACCGTCGAGGTTCCACTACTGATCTGGGTCTCCCTAGGGGCGGCCCTCGCGGTCTCCACCGCCGCTCTTGGGGTCGCGGTTGTCTCAGCCTTGACGGACCGCCGCCCTAGGTCGTAGTCGGCGTTTTCCGAATCCGCTCCGGCTGGGCCCTTGGGTGGATGGGTGGCATCCTCTCGGGTCGAATTGAGGACATGTGAGTCTCCGCTCTAGGCGTCGGACGGTCGAGCGCGGGACGTTTCCGATCCATCCTGCCGGCGGCCGAAGGGCCGGGGGTAGTGAAGCAAACGGCGAATTGGTACTACCCCCCCATCCCCCGGCGGGGGTAGTACCAATTCCGCCAAAATTGCACTACCCCCCACCTTCGCAACGGTAAATTGACCCCGACAGTTAGGGCTGTGGCATGGCTCTTCCAGCTCTTCCTCCCGAGACGGCACTCGGGGGATCGGAGCGATTGATCGGCCAGTGGGACTTCTCGCTAGAGATGAGGCAGTCGCCCGTGGCCCGCATCCTCACCCGATTCCTCCTGACCAGTGAGCGACTAATGGTGCTTCAGCTACCGACCGGAAGGGTCGCTTCAGGGCTTGCCGGACGACTATGGCTTCGGAAGCCACCGTCGAGGTTCATGCAGGACATGGGAAGGTGGCACGTCATGCTTGACTCGACGCTGAAGGAGCTCCCTGAGCCGATGCTAGGGCGGATCGACTATAGTCACCCGACCGCTCTACCAAGCAACAAGACCCTAATTTTGGGACCAAAGAACTTCCCGGTCGGCGAGGCCCCCTCTGCGGAGCTGATGTGTGCGGAGGTTCGCGCACAGTGGGCAGCCGTCCGCGTGCCGCAAGCCGGGCCCCTGCGATAGCGCGACCGCAGAGACGTTTCGGGCCGAGCTGTGCACTACCCCCTTCCCCGCCTTCGACGGATCGCCCTCGGCCCAAGGCCGATGGGCTGCCTCGCCGGTAAGTCGGCAGTGGGTTGACCGCCTCGCCGCAGAGCCGCATGGGAGGACGGTGTCCACCGTAGGTCGAACGTCCGGAACTGAGACTGAAGCTCGCCGATCTCCCGGACGACCGGGAGGAGGTGTTCAGCCACCCCTCCGGCTGGCCGGTCAGGTGCCGGACCAGGGAGGTATTGTCGTTCCGTATCCGAAGGTGCGTGACCCCGTGCTGGCGTGCGACCTTCAGGCCGGCCAACAGGGTGGCATACTTTACGTGGGTGGGAGATTCGATGGGGCCAAGGAGGATAGAGCGGGTTTCAACGACCTCCAGGTCGGGGCCGCGGAGCACGATTCCGCCCCCTGCAATCGGTCCTTTCGGTCCGCCCGGTCTCCTCCCCGGCTGTCACGCGACAAGGACCGAGGCGTCGGTTTCGAGGTGAAACAGATTCCGGGGCGGTGGAAGTGGGCGGTTCCTCGCCTAGAGTGCGCAAGCGAGCGGGGGTCACTTCACGAACACGACCGCGCCTGCCCGCTCCAGGTCCTCTTGAGCGTTGTGAATCTCCTGTTGGTTCTTCATTGTGAAGCCAATAATGACTACGATTACCCCGCCCGGGTGCTGGGAGAGATACCTGCCCACCTGGCCAATCATCCGATCGAGTTCAGCCTTTTGCTTCGGTAGCTTGACCTCAATCCGAGCAGCGTTCCGGACCACAATATCGTAAACCCTGCCAGAATCGCCTTGCTGGCGGATCGCATTGTTTGAACCGAACCTACCGCGCAGCGCGCCAAGCAGCTCTGCCTCGTAGAGGTCCTCGGAGTCCCACTGGTAGGCGAACTTGTAGGCCCCAACAAAGTCTCGGGTCTCTTGGAAAACCGGGAGTCCGGCAGGGGTACCTCCGACCGACGGGATCGGGGGGGTTCGAGATACGGCCTCACTCGTCCGTTCGGGCGGATTGGTTGGAACGGAGGCCGGGGCCGGAGCCCTAACGGGCGCGGGCTCGCGCGCCGCAGGTGCCTCCCCCGTCATCGAGGCCGGTTGTGAGTCGGAACGCGGAGGTTGAGGGTGACCCCGCGGAATCGGAGTGCGCTGTTTGATTGCGACCTCGTCGATCCGCTTGACCATCGACGAACGGTCATCGCTGAGAACTGCGTTTGCAAAGCCCATCAGTCCGCCGGACTTCGAAGGTTCGGGAACCCCGAACCTTCGGATGACTACCTTCAGGTCATCGGTAGCAAGCTTCGTCAGCACGTCACGGGGCTTCAACCCCCTGATGGCGAGAAGGCGCTCACCGAGTTCATCCCGGCTCCCTTGCTTCTGTCCACCTAGGGAGACCAAGAGTTCGACGAGTTGATCCTTAGTAAGTCGCTCACGGACCACATACTCGACAATGGTCTCCTCCTGGTCTCCGGCCCCCGCCTCTGACATGCGCTCACTCGCGGTCTGCCACATGGCGGGGCATATTCAACCTTGCGCGACGAATCGTGGTCCCGAGGACCCGGCCTCGGCCGCGCTTCCGGAGGGCCACGGACTGGCCCCCGGCGTCCCAGAAGCCCAGGGACCCGAGGAGTATGCATCAGGTAGCACAACGGAGGCGACAGTTCTCGGACGATCGCCGGCCGTCGAGATTCTCGCCGCCAGCGGCAGAGAGGGGGCAACGGTCTGCCGGGGGCGACCGCGCTATCCCATCGGCGACGCCGGGACTCGATGGGCAGCGGGAAAAATCAACTCGTAGGCCTCCTGGCCCCTGGGATACTCCTTGGTCCGGATGTTCGTCCGCTCGACGCGGATCCCGCCCTCGACAAGACGGGGGCC
>Ga0070734_10003942_pt1 | contig 14756 bp, 14 predicted proteins | sample Coa_R1_8_FD_66444 | JGI IMG/M metagenome (GOLD analysis project Ga0070734, IMG submission 66444) | Surface soil microbial communities from Centralia Pennsylvania, which are recovering from an underground coalmine fire - Coalmine... | ecosystem: Environmental > Terrestrial > Soil > Unclassified ...
GTCCAGCGAGCACACCCTTCGCCAGAATGTGTCCTTGCATCGCGTTCACCACATCCGCCCGAGTCGCTGAATCGGTAAGATCCAGCTTGGTATCGAGAGCGAACAACTCAAACGTGTAGTGATGATACGGGCCGGCCGCGCCCGCTCCGGGACCCAAGTATCCAACCCGGTTGGCCGTGTTCTTGATCTGAATGGCGCCGTCGGCCAGCTTTGCGTCCGTCGGCGAAATCCCACCGGGAAGTTCCTTGGCGTCGCCCGGAATGTTGAATACCATCCAGTGCGTCACATCATCTGTCTTCTTCTGCAGCGCGACATCCGGATCGTGGAACAGAAGCACGAAGCTCTGCGTGGCCATCGGGGCATGGTCCCATTGCAGCTTCGGCGAGACGGCAGCCGCGCCTGCCTTAGACGTGTACTTGTCGGCAATGATTCCGCCGTCTTCGATATCGGGTGAAGTCAGAGTCAGCCCAGGGCCCTGAGGTCCCTTGCCGCCGCCTTTGCCGCCCTTATCCTGAGAAAGCGCGACGCCGGCGCTGAACGCCAGAACCATCGCGGATGCGGATATTACTTTTTTGATCATGCTTTAAATCTCCCTGTGATTGTATCGTAAACAATTAACTGTCTAGTATACACGACAGCCTCGCGTCCCCCGGAAGCCGGCTTGGGGTAAGCTATTAAAGTTGACCAAGGAGCCAACCATGAACAAGTTTATCCTGCTGATATCCATATGCGCCGTATCCGCGGTTGCGCAGCCCGCCGCTCCGGACCCAGCTAACCCACTCTCCTCGTGGCTGCGTAACGCCTATATGGGAAATCGCAACAATATCGTTCGCACCGCCGATAAAATGCCCGAAGCGAATTACGGTATGCGTCCCGGCACACAACAGGACGTGCGGACGTTCGGCCAGCAAGTTACCCACGTGGCCAACTTCAACTTCCTGTGGTGCTCGCAGGCCAAGGGTGAAAAGAATCCGAACCCGGGCAACTTAGACAAACTGACCTCTAAAGCCGACATCATGAAGGTCCTGAATGACGCCTTCGCCTATTGCGACTCCGCGTACGCGGCGCTCACCGACGAGTCCGGAAAAGAGATGCTCGATATCACGCAGGAGAGCGGCCGTCCGGCGAAAAGCCTGCGAATGGGGCTGCTCACGCTCAACTACGGGCATAACAACGAGATTTACGGAAGCATGGTGGCTTATCTGCGCATGAAGGACATCGTGCCTCCTGCTTCGGAGCCTCGCCCCCAGCAGAAAAAGTAACGCGCCAGCGCGTTGGTGAAAAAAGAGTCGGGTAAAATGAAGGTGCCATGGCAGCTTCCTTCTTGGCCCTCTCCTTTTTCCTTTTCTTCCAAGCACCCGAAGCGGGCGGCGACCTGGAAAAGGCGCGCGATGCACAGAATCGGGGATCGCTCGAACGCTATGCCAGCCAATTCGCGGCTGCTACCGATAAGCAGCCGAATGACGTCCAGGCGCAGTACCGGCTGGCTCTGGCCCAATCCTATTTGGCCGAGGTCGCCATGGAAACCGGCGACAAGAACCAGGCTAGGGCCGCGGCCGAGACCGGAATGAAGGCGGCCGAGAAAGCCGCTTCTCTTAAGCCCGATGTCGCTGAGTATCACCGGATCTGGGGTACGCTCTGCGCGCAGGTAATTCCCGCGAATGTGATTCTAGGCATGAAATACGGCCACTGCGCCCAGGATGAGGTGGAGAAAGCGGTAAAGCTGGATCCCAAAGCATCAGCCAATTATTTGAGCCGAGGCGTAGGCAACTACTATCTCCCGAGCGCTCTGGGCGGCGGTGTGGACGTGGCTATTAAGGATTTTCAGAAAGCCCAGGAACTCGATCCGCGCTCTTTTGAAGCCCATCTATGGATGGGAATCGCGCTACGCAAGGCCAACCGCAACGCGGAGGCTCACAAGGAACTGCAGAAAGCCGTGGATCTGAACCCGGCTAGCGTCTGGGCCAAGCAGCAGTTGGCGAAGACTCCAGCGTCATAAGTCAACCAAACTACTTCTTGTCCCTGTTTTGGACAATGCTATTGGCGAAGTAGTTCATCACTTTGGCCTCATTGCGGGCGACCTCGTAATACGCGGCTTTCAGCAACTGATCCTTGCGATTGATGAGCGTCTCGCGAATTGTCTGCTGGACCGTTGGGTCGCTTAACTCACGCTGACCGGCAGGCTCCTTGGTGATTACCTTCAGGATGCGATAGCCTTCGTTGGTGTGGAGAACAGGCGTGATCTCGCCTGGGCGTAACGCCATGATGGTCTTGCGCAATTCCGTGTTGGCCTTGTCGAGAGCCGACTCCCGAATGAATCCCAAATCGCCGCCCGCCGAGGCCGAGTCCTGGTCTTCCGAATAATTCTGCGCCAAGGAGTTGAAGTCTTCGCCCTGGCGAAGACGCTGATAGAGGCTGTCGATTTTCTTTTTCGCTTGATCCTCGTCCTGCGCCTTGTCGTTCTTAAGGTTGTGCACGTTGGGATCGGGCGTCGGCGTCACGACGATCTGCGCCATGTGAATCTGAGGCTCAGCGAGATTGAAATTGTTCTTATTGGCGTTGTAGAAGTCCGAGATGTCCTTATCGGTGATACTGATCTGCGAGGTGGTTTCCTTGGTCAGCAACTTCTGGACGCTTAGATCGTGGCGCAGTTTGGCCTTCAGATCCTCTGCCGTCATTTTCAGGTTGTTGAGCTGTTTCTGAAACTCCTCCTGCGTGTACGGCGCTTTCATCTCCGCATATTTCGCATCGACGTCGGAATCCACCGCTAGCAGCCCCATCTGCTCAGCGCGTTGCAGCAGAATTTCATTGTCGATCAGCGTCCGCAGCACCTCCAGCCGCTGCACCAGGACTTGATCGTCGCTGGGGCGCTCCGGCGAGTTCCCGAACTGCATTTGATACTGCTTATCAAGCTCGGCGAAGGTGATGGAGCGTCCGTTTACGGTCGCCGCCACATTGGGAGGCGCGGAACGGCTGCAACCGTGAAAGACCGCTAGACAGCACAGGAACAACGGGATCGCGCGATTCATGCGGGTTAAGTTTCATTCTACCCCCGCCCGCTTAGTTCACGAGCCGAGCCCGCGTAATGTAGTCGAGCTTCGGGAAGCGCGGAACCATGTATTCGTTGGCTTCGTCCTCGATTCTGCTAATCTCGGGCCCTTTGCCCTCCGGAGCAAGCTCGCCGTAGCCTGAGTACAACTTGTCCACTGTATCCATGCCTTCGACCACGCGGGCGAACGGAACGAAGCTCTGGTCGTCGAGCACCGCATTGTCGCTCAGGTTAATGAAGATTTCGGTGGAGCGCGTATTCGGTCCCGATTTTGCGAAGGACAACGTGCCTCGCAGATTCTTCTGCTGCGGAGGGTCGTCGGGGATCATCAGCGTGCGCCATTTGCCGTGAACATCGAAGTCGCGATGTATCCCGAACTGGGCGATGAAGCCGGGCAGGACCCGGAAGAACCGGCCCTGGTCGAAATAGTGAATGAGCAGGAGCTCGTGGAAGCGGTCGGCGCCGCGCGGCGCCCAGGCTCGCGTGACCTCTACCACGAAATCGCCTTTCGACGTTCCGAATTGCGCGCGGTAGACTTCGGGCACCACCACTTTTGCCGGTTTGGAGCAGCCGCTGGTGAGGACAATGGCAGCGGCGAGCAATGCGCTACTTCGCATCCCGCCAATTATCTCCAACCCCAACATCCACCAGCAACGGCACGTCGATCTTATGCACGTTCTCCATTTCGGCTTTGACCAGCGTGCGCACTGTCTCCACCTCCTCGGGCGGCGCTTCGAAGACCAACTCGTCATGCACTTGCAGAAGCATTTTAGCGTGCATCCCGTGCAGCGCCGCGTCGATCTTGATCATCGCGAGCTTGATCAGATCCGCGGCGGTTCCCTGAAGCGGTGTATTGACCGCCGTGCGCTCGGCGAAATTCCGGGCAGTGGGATTGCGGCTGTTCATGTCAGGAATCGGCCGGCGACGGCCATGCAGGGTGAAGGCATTGCCGGTGCGGCGAACTTCTGCGACGGTCGCGTCCAGAAATTTGCGCACGCCCGAGTAACGCTCGAAATACGCGCGGATATAGAGATCGGCTTCCTTGCGGTCGATGCCCAACGATTGCGCCAGACCGAAGGCAGTTTGTCCGTAGACGATCCCGAAGTTCACCGCTTTCGCGTTGCGGCGCTGTTCGGGCGTGATCATCAGCGGCGGCACGCCGAACACCTCCGCCGCTGTGCGTGTGTGGATGTCCTCTCCATTGCGGAAGGCTTCCACCAGCACGCGGTCATGCGACATATGCGCCAGCAGGCGCAGTTCGATTTGGGAATAGTCCGCGACGATCAACTTCCAGCCTGGACGCGGCACGAACGCCGCTCGTATTTCACGTCCCAGAGCCGTACGAATGGGGATGTTTTGCAGGTTCGGATCGGAAGAAGAGAGCCGCCCGGTCGCCGCGCCGGCCTGATTGAAGGTGGTGTGCAGGCGGCCGGAAAAAGGATCGATCAGGGCGGGAAGGGCATCCACGTAGGTGCCCTTCAGCTTGGCGATTTGTCTGAAATCTAGCACCTTTTGAGCGATGGGGTACTGTTCCGCCAGCGCCTCCAAAACCGCGGCGGCTGTGGAGATTACCTTCCCCTTTCCATACTTGACTGGCGGAGGGAGCTTTAGATCCTCAAACAGGACCTTACCCAATTGTTGGGGCGAATTTACATTGAAGGTTTTGCCCGCCAGGACATAAATCTCGGCTGTCAGCCGTGCGAGTTCCTCTTCCATGCGCGCGCTCATCACGCTCAACTGAGCCGGGTCGATGCGAATCCCAGTTTCCTCGATGCGCGCCAGGACGCGCGCCAAAGGGAGATCAATCGTTTCGTAGAGTTCCGCGAGCTTGGCCGCCTCGACTTCGGGGCGCAGTTTTTGGTACAGCCGCAGGATGGCGTCCGCGTGCGCCGCCGGATCGGCATCCAGTGGTTCTTCCAGATATTTTTCGGCGAGCGACGCCAGACTGCATCCGCCGGGATCAGCCGAGAGCAGGAAGCCGTAAAGCATCACGTCATGCTTCAAAGCCGGCGTATCGCCGAAGCGGCGGACCACCGCTTTGAGATCGTGGCAGATCGACGCGCGTTCGGGAATCTTAGCGAGCGTGGCGGACCTCGCAACGCCCGGCTCCGCGCAGATGCCGATCACCGTTTCCGACATAGTCTCCCCGACGGCGACGGCCACCGGCTGGCCGGAGGGGATTGCAGACAGCCAACTCGAGCATTCCTCGGGCGACGGGAACGTCTGATAGTCGCGGTGGACGGGAGCGCGGACTTCCGGAGCCAGGTCTCGCAGCAGGGAATTGAATTCCAGTGTCCTGTAGAGTTCCCGCAGCGAGGCAGTGTCCACTTCGCGTGCGGCCAGCGCTTCGAGATCGAAAGGAACCGGCACGCTGGTATGGATGGTCGCGAGCCGTTTGCTCAACAGAATCTGATCGCGATGATTTTGCAAGCTCTCGCGGTACATCTTGCGCTCGACTTCGGCCGCGTGATCGAGAGCGTTTTCGACGGACCCGAACCGTTTGATCAGCTCCGTCGCGCCCTTATCGCCAATGCCGGGCGCGCCAGGGATGTTGTCGATCGAATCTCCTTTGAGAGCCAAAAGATCGGCCACCTGCGAAGGCTTCACGCCCATGAACGTTTCTGTGACGGCAGCATCAAACCACATATCATCTTTCATGGGATTGAACATGCTGGTATGGTCGTCGACTAACTGAAGCATGTCTTTGTCGCTCGAAACGATCACGACATCCAGGCCCTGCTCCTCCGCGCGGCGCGAGAGAGTGCCGATGACGTCGTCCGCCTCAAAGCCGGTGTACTCGAGAACGGGAATCCGCATGGCCTCAAGCGTCTTGCGGATCCAAGGAATCTGATCCAGCAGATCGGGAGGCGTTTCGGAGCGGTTGGCCTTGTACGCGGCGAAAGCCTCGTCCCGGAACGTCGGGCCGGAGCTTTCGAAAACGGCCGCGAGGTATTCCGGCTTGTGGTCCGCCCGCAGCTTCCTCACCATATTGTGAAAGATGAAAATCGCTTCTGTGGAAGTCCCCGACCCGGTCCGCATCGGCGGCGCCCCGGACCGCGCCCTGGCGTGATAGGCGCGAAAGATGAAGCCAAAGGAATCTATCAGGAACAGGCGAGGCACTCAACCATAGTAAGTGAGGATCGGCAGCCGCTACGGCCGAGCCACGACTAAGTCAGTCGCGGCGAAATCATTTCCCGTCGCCAGGACCGGTTCGCCCCGCGACTCAGCCAGCGCGTAGACGGCACAATCTCCGAAGTTGAGCTGGGCGGGATGTCCCATCCCTCCACCGAATCGTCCGAACGCCGCAATCGCGAGCTTCGCCTGGAGGACGTCGAAAGCAACCACTTCACTCCCCAATTCCTCGATCAGTTGGTAGAGTAAGGTAACTGCCGCGCCTCCGGCTCGGGCGCGGAGGACGACGCCTGCTTCGAGTAACGAAACGGAGGACATCAGCCGGGTGGTCGCCTCCTCGATTTGATCCAATAGAGCTTCGCGGGATGCCTCTCCAAGCGCGATCGCCACAAGCGCGGATGTATCAATGACTATTCCGCTTGGTGGAGCTAGCGCGGAATGCCCAGGTCATCGTATCCCAGGATTTCGTCGGCAGTTCGCGAGTCGAGAACGGGCAAACTTTGAATCTTGGCGCAGAGAGCGTCGACTTTCAACCGGCTGACGGGCCGTCCTGCCTGTTGAAGCTTGTCTTCTAGCGCAGAGGTTACCGCGTCGCTGAGCGTCGCCCCCGTGCGTTTGCTGATCTGCTCCGCCAAACAGTGAGCCATCGGGTTCTTGATATACAACCGTATATACCCTTCGGCGCTCTGCCGAAGGGTCGAAAGCTCCTCTGCCTCTCGGTTTCTCTGAGGAAAACCGGTGGAAAAGCATTGCAAATTGGCCACATGTAGAGCCAAGGATGTGTCAAAAACGCAACAGTCCACAGCTTCGAAGTCTTTTTTTTTCAAAATTCTAGCCGTACCGTACTCCTGGTTGTTACAATGTTCGTCAGTGAGATCAATGCCCCGAATCGAGGCGTTTCTTGCGGTTTGAAACTACAGTTCAGCGGCCAGTGGAGGCGTCGGGCGTAGGCCTTCATTCCGGCGTCCCCGTTCGTATCCGAATTCTGCCGGCTCCCCCTTCCACCGGTATTGTTTTCGTCCGGACCGATCTGAGCGGTTTTACCATTCCGGCAAGTTGGCGCTATGTCCAAAAGGTCAGCTACGCCACCAGCCTGATGCGGCAGGGCGTGCTGATTTCGACCACCGAACATTTGCTCAGCGTGTTTTACAGCATGAGCGTGGATAACGCTTTCGTCGAGATCGATAATTTGGAAGTGCCGATCCTGGATGGCAGCGGTTTGCCGTTTGTGGATCTCATCCGCGCGGCCGGAATCAAACAGCATCGGAAGCGGCGCCGCTATTTGCGCATCCGCAGGCCCGTGTCGGTAGAAGGCGGCGGCAAACGGATCACAATCGTTCCCTCCGACCGTTTCCTCCTTACGTGCGATGTTTTCTTCGACCATCCGATGGTTCGCCGGCAACAGCTACAGGTGGAGGTTTGCCCGGAACGCTACGCCGCGGAGATCGCTCCGGCCCGCACCTTCGGGTTTGAATACGAACTGGCGCAGATGCGCAACATGGGTCTGATTCGGGGCGCGTCGCTCGACAATGCCGTCTGCTTCGACCGCAGCAGTATCCTTAATCCCGGCGGGCTTCGGTTTCCCGACGAGTGCTGCCGCCACAAAGCCTTGGACCTGATCGGCGATCTGGCACTGATCGGGAAGCCTCTGCTCGGGCATGTGATCGCCGAAAAAGCGGGTCACGCCATGCACTTTGCGCTGGTAAACCGCATTATGAGCGATCCTACGCTCTATGAGATTCTGAGTTTCGACGAACTCGCGGATCGAGTCGCGCAAGCGCTGGTATCCTGACCGCGTGAAAGCCATTCCGAACCTGCTGAGCCTGGCGAGGCTCGCGGCGGCGCCGTTTCTATTCTGGGTTTTATGGCACCGGCAGTGGAACGCAGCGCTGGCGCTGATCGTGTTCGCTGCCGTCACGGACTTTCTGGACGGGTTTCTGGCTCGGCGGTGGCAGGTCAATTCCGCTTTCGGTGAAGCGCTGGATCCCATTGCGGATAAGGCTCTGCTGAGTGGTGCGTTCGTGGCTCTGTGGCTGGGTGGCTCAATTGAGAGTTGGCTCGCAGGGGTAGTGCTGGGACGCGACGTACTGATTCTGCTCGTCGCCTGCGTCCTGATGCTTATCAGTAAGGACCGGCGGCGTTTTCCTCCGTCGCAGTTGGGAAAAATCAGCACCGGAATGCAGATCGCGCTGGTCATAGCGATCGCAATGCAGGTCCCTGTAAACATAATCGAAATTCTCAAGTGGGCTACGGTCGCGCTCGCGGCGGGGAGCGGCTTCGATTATGCGCGTTTGGCCTATAATCGTAGGTAAATGCGCCTCTGCCTGCTGATGCTCTCGCTTCCCTTATTCGCAGCAGATCACATGACCAACTAAGCTCAAGAGGTTGCCAAGTTTCGCGCGGATCGGGAGAAGTCTCTCATCAGCGAAGACGGCTGGACTACCGTGGTCGGCCTGACCTGGCTCAAAGAGGGCGGGAACCAGGTCACCTTACCGGACTCTACTCCCGTGAACGTGGGAACCTTCACGCTCAAGGCGGGGCACGTCCAGTTTCACCCAGCGCCTGGCGTGAAACTCCCCGCGCAGGAAATGAAGGAAGACGCGTCGCCGTTGGTGTTTGGCTCCCTGAAGTTCCTGATGATTCAACGCGGCGACAAGTTCGGCATTCGGGTGAAAGACAGTGAAGCCAAAGCGCGCAAAGAGTTCACGCACCTGAATTGGTATCCGGTGGATCCGTCGTGGAGGATTGTCGCCAAGTACACACCTTGGGATTCACCCCACACCCTATCTTTCGATACTGTCATTCCTGGCCTAAAGGAAGAGGACAAATCCCCAGGCTATGTGACCTTCACAAGGGATGGTCATGAGTACCGGCTAGAGCCCTCGATTGACCAAAAAGAGTTATCCTTCGTTTTCCGCGATCAAACCAGTGGCAAGAGTACCTATGCTGCTTCGCGCTTCCTGGATACAGACGCTCCCGCGAATTTAAGAACACCGGGTACAGTAATCCTGGACTTCAACAAGGCCTATAATCCGCCCTGCGCGTTCACTCCGTACGCCACATGCCCGCTTGCTCCTCCGCAAAACCGCCTGTCTCTTCCGATACTTGCGGGTGAATTAATGTATAATGGCCATCATTAGGGGTGGCGAGTTCTAGTATTCGTGTTCTGTCCAGGTTGACAACACCCACAGGGTCCGGTATAGTTCTGAAGTACTGATGTATCAACGGTTTGTCGGAGCTTTAGGCGATGGCCAGCGGCGCTCATGACCGGGATGTGGATGTCGACTTCTCCCTCGAAGAAGACTACGAGCATCTCATCCAAGACTACAGTCACTTAGCTCCTCCTTCGGAAGGAGAGTTGCTACAAGGACATGTTGTCAAAGTCACTCCGCAGGAAGTAATCGTCGATGTCGGCTACAAACTTGAAGGCCTAGTACCAATCGAGCAAGTCCGGCAACCGGATGGCTCCGTTTCATTGAAGGCGGGCGACGCCATCGATGTGATGGTGGACCGGCATGGCCCGCAACCGGAAGGCTACGTTCTGCTTTCGCATTCCAAGGCGAGCCGGTTGCGAATCTGGGATACCTTGGAACGCGCGATGCGCGAACAGCTTCTAGTATCTGGGCACGTTGTGGAGCGCACCAAAGGCGGCCTGATGGTGGACGTCGGCGTTCCAGCCTTCATGCCGGGATCGCAAGTGGACGTGCGGCCCGCGCATGACCTGGATCAATTCGTCGGACAGGATATTCCGGTTAAGGTTCTCAAGTTGAATCGCCGGCGAGGCAATGTTGTGGTCTCGCGCAAAATGGCGCTGGAAGAGGATCTGAAAGTACGGAAAGAACGCGCACTGGAACATTTGTTTGAAGGCGCGGAAGTCATGGGCACGGTGAAAAACCTGACGGAATACGGCGCATTTGTGGATTTGGGCGGCATCGACGGCCTGCTGCACGTCAGCGATATGTCGCACGGGCGCGTAAACCACCCCTCGGAAGTCGTGCACGAAGGCGACGAAATCACCGTAAAAATTCTAAAGTTCGACCGCGCCAAGGAAAGAATTTCCCTGGGACTGCGCCAGCTCGCGCCCGATCCTTGGGAGACGCTTCCGCAGCGCTGCCCAGCGGGAAGCCGCGTGGTGGGCCGCGTGATGAGTATCACCGATTACGGCGCATTTGTGGAGATCGAACCGGGCGTCGAAGGGCTGATCCACATCTCCGAGATGACCTGGAGCCGGCGGATGAAGCATCCATCGCGGGTGGTAAAAGCCGGCGATCAGGTGGAAGCGGTGGTTTTGGAAGTAAAACCCAAGGAGCGCCGCGTCTCGCTGGGTATCAAACAACTGGAGGCCGATCCGTGGACCACGGTCGCCGACAGGTATAGCATTGGAAGCGTGGTGGAAGGGCGCGTGCGCAAGCTGACCGATTTTGGCGCGTTCCTCGAAATCGAGGAAGGCGTGGACGGGTTAGTGCATGTCTCCGATCTTTCCTGGACCAAGCACGTGAAGACTCCCTCGGAGCTGCTCCGGAAAGGGCAGGTGATGCAGGCTGTGATCCTGAACATCGACGCGCCCAACCGGCGTTTGTCCTTGGGCGTGAAGCAGCTGCAGCCGGATGCCTGGGAGAGTTTCTTCCATTCGCACGAGATCGGCGACATGGTGCGTGGGCGCGTGTGCCGGTCCGCGGCGTTCGGGGCGTTCGTGGAAGTGGCCCCGGGTGTGGAGGGCCTGTGCCACAAATCCGAGATTCCACCCATGCCGGATCGAGCGCAGGCGGGCGACGCGCTTTTGCCGGTCGGGGAAGAGTACGATTTTAAGATCATCAAGTTGAACGAGGCCGAGAAGAAGATCGGCCTGAGCTTGCGGGCGGTGGCGGAGGACGAGGAGCGCACGCGCCTGGAGGACTATCAGCGCCAGGCAGCGGCGGCCACGATGACCATCGAAGAGGCAATGAACAAAAAAGGAAAAGGGGAAGGCCGGTAAACATGACCAAGGCTGAATTGATCGAGGAAGTCTCCCGCGTAGTGGAGATGACCCGCAAGGACTCGGAGGTGATCGTCGAAGCGATTTTCGATAGCGTGGTACGCGCGTTGCGCGGCGGAGATAAGATCGAAATTCGCGGATTCGGCAGCTTTCGCACGCGGCAGCGGCAGCCCAGGTTGGGCCGGAATCCCAAGACGGGCGCGCGGGTTGAAGTTCCCGCCAAACGCATTCCCTACTTCAAACCGAGCAAGGAACTCAAGGATCTGGTGAACGGCGATCACGGCGAAGGCGCCAAGGCTCCCGAAGGCGCGTCCACCTAAGTGGACTATTTATGGAGCCCGTGGCGTTATCGCTACGTGTCTTCAGGCGTTCGCCCCGATGAGTGCCTGTTTTGCGCCAAAGCGGCTTCCTCAAATGACCGCGAAAACTACGTAGTCCTGCGCGCGGAACACAACTTCGTTCTTCTGAATCTTTACCCTTATACCAGCGGGCATTTGATGATCGCGCCGTACCAGCACGTCGCGACGCTGGTCGATGCCCATCCGCCCGCGCTGGAGGAAATGATGCGGCTAGCCGCGCGCGTCGAAAAAGCCATGCGGACGCTTTATAAACCGGACGGACTGAATATCGGCATGAACCTCGGCCAAGCCGCCGGAGCCGGCGTCGCAGGACACATCCACATGCATGCGCTGCCGCGCTGGAGCGGTGATGCGAGCTTCATCACGACCATCGGGGAAACACGAGTGTTGCCGGAGGCTTTGGAGACGACCTACGATCGCCTCCGGCAGGAGCTCACGGGCTGAAGGCCCGTGCCCACAGTTCAGGCACTCTGCCTGAACTGAGTCACTGGCTTCAGCCAGTGAACTCTACTTACCCTTATTCTTGTTGGACTGTTCCGCGGCCAGTTTCAGCTCTTTGTTGACCTCATCCAGCAGGTTCTTGGCTTTCTGCGCGTGGCCAGCCAGATCCCACTCGTTAGCTTCCTGAGCCATGACGATGCTGTTGTACGCGTTGAGGCTTTGCTGCTGTGCCCGCGCCAGGTTCGGATGCCTGCCCTTAGAAATATCCTTAACGGGCGGCTGGCCTGTTGCGACGCTGCCGATAAGAAGCGCAGAGCCGAGAATGGGTGCAAGAACTCTTAATTTAATCATCACTGGATTATAGTGACAACGCTTAGCATGCGCAATCGGTGAGTCGCCTTAGCTGTTCTTGACACTATTTTGCTCTAGGCGTAGAGTAAACAGTGATGGCATCCCCTCCGCATCGCGATCTCTTCCCCGGCGCTCTGGAAATGATGGTGCTCCAGGCCCTGCGCCGCGAAACCTTGCACGGCTATGCGCTCGCGCAACTCATTCAGCGCACCTCCGGCGACCTGCTCCAGATCGAAGAAGGCTCGCTCTACCCGGCGCTTCAGCGCATGTTAAAAGCGAAATGGGTGACGGCGGAGTGGGGCCTTTCCAGCCGCAATCGCCGCGTCCGGATCTACAAGATCACCGCGGCGGGGCGCAAGCAACTCGACCGTGAAGTATCCAGCTTTGAGCGCATGTTGCAAGGAATCGCGCGCGTCATGAGGCCAACCGAATCATGAAGAACGATCGCGGGCTAAATGAAGAAATTGCCGCCCACATCGAAGAGAAGGTGGCTGAGTTGGTCGAGTCCGGAATCCCGGAGGCGGAGGCTCGCACCCGCGCGAGGCGCGAATTCGGGAATGCCACTCTGGTTGAGGAAAACAGCCGGGAAGTCTGGCGCTGGCCTTCGCTCGATCGATTCTGGCAGGACGTCCGCTACGGCTTCCGGTTGATGTTGCGCAATCCCGGGTTTACCGCCGTTGTGATTCTCACGCTGGCACTCGGGATCGGGGTCAATACGGCGATCTTCAGCGTGGCTCACACAGTGCTCTTTCAGCCACTGCCCTATCCCCATCCGGAACGCTTAGTCTGGATCTCCGACTACGATACGCGCTTCAATCAGGAGGTTGTGCCCGGACCGGATTATTTTGACTGGCGCAGCCAGTCTCAGACCCTGGACGGAATCTTGGCCTACAACTACGGGCCCGAGAAGCTGATGGTTGACGACAATGCTTCTCAGATCGTCGTCGGTCGATTCTTGGGCGATTTTTGGAGCGTCATGGGAGTGCATCCAGCTCTGGGCCGCGCTTTTGACGCGAAAGAGGAAGATGTTGTTGTCCTCAGCGATCGGCTTTTCGAAAAGCAGTTTCATGGCGATCCTCATGTCATCGGCAAGGTGGTGACGCTGCAAGGGGACGCGGTAACCGTGATCGGCGTGATGCCCAAGGATTTTCGCTTCTTGTATCCGAGCATGGGGATCTATGGACCTTCTCTCACGGCTTCGGAGATGGAGGCATTCCTGCCTGATCCAACTTCCGCTGCCTCGCAGACGCGCCAGGGACCCATGCTGATCCTCAGCGTGGTGGGCAAGCGGAAACCGGGAGTGCCGATCGAATCGGTCGGAGCGGAGCTCCGCGCCATTCAGGCTCGCGCGATCCCACAGATGCCGCAGTTTTACGAGCACATCAAGCTGCGGGTCGCGCCGCTTCGCGACAGGCTCGTCGCGGAAACCCGCCCCGCGCTTCTGGTGCTGCTATTCTCGGTTGGATTTGTTTTGCTGATCGCTTGCGCCAACGTCGCGAATCTATTGCTGGCGCGTGGGGCCGCGCGGCAGAAGGAGATCTCGATTCGAACCGCCCTCGGGGCGGGCCGGGCGCGGGTGGTGCGGCAGTTCCTCACTGAAAGCGTGATCCTTGCCCTCGCGGGCGGAACACTGGGGCTGCTGGTCGCTCATTGGGGAATCGCGTTCATGGCCCGCTTCGGTCCGGCGGACGTGCCGCGTTTGCGCGAGGCCTCCATCAACGGGTGGGCGCTTGGCTTCACTTTGGTGGCTTCGATCGTGACTGGATTGACGTTTGGCATCGGCCCGGCTGTCTCTTCTTCGAAAGCCAATTTGAACGAAGTTTTGAAGGAAACTTCCCGAACCACCGCCGCGCCGGCGTCGCGCCGAATCCGCGGACTGCTCGTGGCCGGTGAACTCGCGTTGGCGATGGTGCTCCTAACAGGAGCTGGTCTCATGGTGAAGAGTTTCTGGAAAATGAACACGCATCCTCCAGGCTTCGATCCGGCAAGCACGCTGGTCATGAATCTGACGCTTTCCGGGCCGCAGTATCGCGAGGGTCCGGCCTCAGTTGCGTACATGCGGGAGGTTCATCGTCGGTTGGAGGGATTGCCGGGCGTGGCAGCGGCTGGAATCTCAGGCGGGAGCTTCCGGGGCCCGTTGAGTCAGGACGGCGTGCCGCCCGCGCCTCCCGGGCAAGCTTTGATGTCCGTTTTTCACTCCGTTTCGGCCGGGTACCTGCGCGCGATTGGAATGCGATTGGATGCCGGCCGCTGGATGACCGACGATGAGCCGGCGGACGTGGTGATGGTGAATGAAAGCCTGGCTCGGCGAGAGTTCGGAGCAGAGAATCCCGTCGGCAAGCGCCTGCGCGTGAGCGGAGACATCCCGACGAAATCTTCTCCAGCGACGATTGTGGGCGTGCTGGCCGACTTGAAGTACGCCAAGTTAGATGCCGATCCGGAACCCGAG
>Ga0070734_10003945_pt1 | contig 14744 bp, 11 predicted proteins | sample Coa_R1_8_FD_66444 | JGI IMG/M metagenome (GOLD analysis project Ga0070734, IMG submission 66444) | Surface soil microbial communities from Centralia Pennsylvania, which are recovering from an underground coalmine fire - Coalmine... | ecosystem: Environmental > Terrestrial > Soil > Unclassified ...
TTCCTTGGCGATGATCTCTTTCATGATCTCCGACGTTCCTGCGCCGATCGTATTTAACCGTACGTCGCGCCAGGCTCGTCCGATGGGATATTCGGTGGTGTAGCCGAATCCGCCGAACATCTGCATGCAATCGTATGTCACTTTTTGCGAAAGATCGGAGGTGTAGAGCTTGGCCATGGTCACTTCGCGCACGCATTTGTGGCCGCGATTCATCAGATCGAGCGCGCGATACGTCAGCCACTTTCCGGCTTCTATGGCGGTGAGATGTTCGGCGAATTTGTGCCGCCAGACCTGATAATGGCGGATGGGTTGGCCGAAGGCAGTCCGTTCGGCGCCATAATCCAGCGCGTAACGAACGGCTTTTTCCATGCTCGACATCGCTCCCAGCGCGGCGGCCAATCGCTCGCCCTGAAAGTTGTGCATGATGTAGTAAAAGCCTTTGTTGATTTCGCCCAGCACGTAGCGTGCGGGAATACGGCATTCATCGAAGAACAACTCGGCGGTATCGGACGCCATGTTGCCGATCTTTTCGAGCTTCTTTCCGACAGAAAAACCCTTGGTCTTCGTCGGAAACAAAACCAGCGAGACGCCCTTGTGACCCTCCCCGCCCGTTCGCACGGCGAGAATGATCAGGTCGGCGCGAGTGCCGTTGGTGATCCAAAGTTTTTGTCCGGATATCACCAGATGGTCGCCATCGATGCGTGCGCGAGTCTTTAGGGCGGCAACATCCGATCCGCCTCCAGGTTCCGAAATTCCTAGCGCCGCGATCAGATCGCCCGCGATGGCAGGCCGAAGGAATTCCTCCTTCTGTTCGCGCGTTCCGAGTTCATCCAGCACGGGCAGCGTGATCTCGGATTGCACCATCATCGCCATCGCGATGCTGCCGCTGTCGGCGTGCGCCATGGATTCCAGGTACGCGGCCGTGGCCCACCAATCGAGTCCCAGCCCGCCCCATTCCGGATCGATGCGGATTCCGAACAATCCTAAATTCGCGGCCTTCTTGAAAAGCTCTTTCGGAAAAATGCCGGCGTGATCCCACTCTTCAGCATACGGCGCGATTTCTTCGCGGCAGAAGCGTTTCACGGTCTGGCGGATCATCTCGTGCTCTTCGGTGAAGTACGGATACTCGCGCGCGGTTTCGGCGGCAACAGCAACGTGGCTCATGGTTCCTTCTCCTCCGCGCCGATCTCCACCAGCATTTGCCCAGGCGCGACAACCTGTCCGGTTTTCACCAGGACCGATTGGACTCTACCGTTGATTGTAGTTCGGATCGTCTGTTCCATTTTCATGGCTTCGAGAACTACCAGCGAATCGCCGGTTTTCACTTGCTGGCCGACTTGCACCAGGATGCGCAGAACCTGGCCCGGCATCGGTGAGTTCGCCGTCTCATGTTGGCTGGCGCTCGGCGGACGCGGATGGCGCGGCAGACGTTGGATGATCGTGTCGGTGTTGGGCGAGTGAACGAAGATTTGGCCGCCGGCCTCGGCGATTTCGAAGCGTTGAATAATGCCTTCAGTTTCGAGCGATATTTCGCAAGGTTTGAGCGCAACGACCCGCACCTTGCGAGAATCCACTTCGAATCGATCCTCACCGAGACTGCGAAACTCCACACGCCGATCTTTTCCCGCCACACGCAACTTGATGGAGGGGTTGCGATATGGATTGTTCCGGTAGTTCGCGAACGGCATCGCGCGCGTTTTTTCAAGATAAAGCACGGCGGCCGCGATGGAGCCGTCGTCTTCTTGGATGACCGGCGAAGGCAGAAAAGCCGTGTGCGCACGGCCCTGCCGAAATTCCGCGCTCTCCAAGATCTGGATCAGATATTCGCGATTCGTCGCTACGCCTAGAACCACCGTGGATTTCAGCGCGTAAACCAGCATGCGTAGGGCCGCATCGCGATCCATTCCATAGCCAACTACTTTGGCGAGCAACGAATCGTAATGGACGCCCACTTCCACCCCATCGCGCAGCGCGGTGTCCACACGTACATGTTCCGGCGCACGCCAGCGATGGACGAATCCGGTGGATGGAAGAAAACCGTTGGCCGGATCCTCGGCGTTCAGCCGCGCTTCGATCGCATGGCCAATGGATCGCGGATTTTTCGGTACCGGTTTGCCTTCCGCGATCTCGATCTGCAGTCGCACCAGATCGAGCCCCGTGACCAGCTCCGTGACGGGATGCTCCACCTGGATGCGCGTGTTTACTTCGATGAAATAGAATTCTCCCGAGGGAGCGAGCAGAAATTCCACTGTGCCGGCGCTCGTATATCCGATGGCGCGCCCGATGGCCACTGCCGCTTCGCCCATTTTGCTGCGCAGCTCGTCATTGAGCGCGGGCGATGGAGTTTCTTCGACGAGTTTTTGGTGACGACGCTGCACTGAGCAGTCGCGCTCGAACAGATGAATCAGGTTGCCGTGCGAATCGCCGAGGATCTGAAATTCAATGTGCCGGGCGTTTTCGATGTATCGCTCGATCAGCAGCGATCCATCGCCGAAGGACCGCTCTGCTTCACGCCCGGCTGATTCGAGCGCGTCCTGCAACTCGGCAGCCCCCCGCACAATCCGCATTCCGCGGCCACCACCGCCGGCCGAGGCTTTGATTATCACGGGAAACTGCATCTCCTTCGCGCTCGGCTCATACGCGGGAACCACTGGAACACCGGCAGCGGCAGCGATCTCGCGGCCACCGGTTTTCAATCCCATTTTGCGGATCGCGCTGGCCGAGGGGCCGATAAACACGACCCCGGCGCGGTGGCAGGCCTCGGCGAAATCCGCGTTCTCCGATAAAAATCCGTAGCCCGGATGAATTGCATCCGCGCCGGTTGTGCGTGCGGCGCCAATCAGCCGGTCGATGTTTAGATACGATGGCCCGATCGCCGCCGCTTCATCGCCTGCGCGAATGTGCGGAGCGCTGCGGTCGAGATCCGAAAACACTGTCACCGGCGAAATCCCCATGGTGCGGCACGTGTTCGCGATGCGAACCGCGATCTCACTTCGATTCGCGATCAGAAGTTTTCGGATCGGCAAGCAGTCATTATACGTCCGCCTATGGGCCGGACTGCGCGAGGATTGCCTTCAGCGCCAACTCCGGCCGCGCCCGAATGCGCAAATCGTCCGTGAGGTTTTCCCAGCGTATGATTCCCGAGGAATCCACGAAAAATTCAGCCGGACGCGCAATGTCGTGCCCCTCACTCCCTGCCTTTTCATGCAAGACCCCATAGCTTCGAATCGCTTCCGCCTGCGGGTCAGACAGAAACGGATACGTGTAGCCTTGCGATTGTCAGAGTTTCGCGGACTCTTGGGTAGAGTCCACGCTGATCGCAGCCACTTCAATGCCTTGCTGATGGAACTCGTTTAGGTGCTTTTCGAAACCCCGCAACTCGGTGTTGCAGAATGGTCACCAATAGCCGCGATAGAAAATCAGAACCGCTCCGCGACGTCCTTTCAACAGATCGGCGAGCGATACCTGTCTTCCATCCGCGCTCGCAAGCGTGAACGATGGCGCCGGTTGTCCGATTTTCAACGCGTTCGCCGACACCGGCAACTGCTTGCTGAAATAGAGCACGAAGACGACGAACAATCCCGCCAGAAGTAAGCTGAGCCCGGAGAGAATCGGTCCGCTGATCTTGCCGCGGTAGCGATCCGGCTGTGCGTACGCACGCTTCAGACCGACCGCGAGCAAGACTCCGGCGATTGCGAAAAGCAGATAGTTCACCCACGGAACGTCGCGCGTTTCCGGGTAATTCGCGAACACGGGAATATAGCTGGCGCCGGCCACTAAGGCGATCGCGAATCCGGCCCACAGCGAAATGTTCCAGCGTTTTTTCAAACCAGTATTATACGCGTATGGCCGCTGACGACAAACTTGGCTTGAACGAAGGCATCACGCGCCGGGATTATTTGAACTCCACGCTTATTGCTTCCGGCGGCGCGCTGCTGTCGGGCGCTTGTCCCATGGAACTGCTGGCGCAATCCGATTGGAATGGATACTCGGGCGTGGGCGAATACAGCAATTCAAACGGCAACACCTACGAGGTGATGACCGAGGCGCACAAAATTCGCGATCATGTTTTCGAGCCGCTTCCCACTAACATTCCGGATTCGGGCGAGATGTACGATTGCGTTGTGGTCGGGGGAGGCATCAGTGGATTGGCTGCTGCGCTCTTCTTCACGCGCCAAAGCAGCGGGAAGAAAACTTGTTTGGTGCTCGAGAATCATCCCATCTTTGGCGGCGAAGCCAAGGGCAACGAGTTTCTCGTCGACGGCCAGCGCGTGATGGCGCACCAGGGTTCGGCGATGTATTTCCCATGCTTTGCCGGAACATTCCTGGCCGATTTTTATCAATCGATCGGAGTCGGCCCGGATCCGTTTCCTTATCAGATTTGGACCGGTAAAGATCCAGCGCTGCCCGTCGCCAAAACGCCGTATCCTGACGGTGGCGCGAATTCCGCATTCTTCTTTGGACCGCGCTTCGGAAAACCCGCCGGCATGTTGCTCAAAGATCCGTGGGGAAAGAATCTGGAAGGCGCGCCGATTTCTGCGCAGGCCAAGCGCGAGCTGCTCAAGATGCAAGCGGGCTCGCCGGACTTCCAGCCTCCCAAAACGCATGGCGACGAAATATCGCGCAAGCTCGACAGCATGTCATTCGAACAGCACCTGATGGAAAAGTTCGGATTGAACCGCGAGACAGTACGTACTTTTCTCTCGCCGGTGAGCGGCGGTGGGTCCGGCTTAGGCGCGGATGCGCTGTCGGGCTACGCGGAATACGCCGCCGATGTGCTGCTTCCGTGGGATCACGAGAAGGGCGTGCAGATGTTTCCCGGAGGCAATGCCGGTGTGGCGCGCCACATCGTCAAATCGCTGATCCCGGACGCGATTCCTGGTCCGGTGACGCTGGAATCCGTGCAACGAACGCCGGTGGATTTCGCCGCGCTTGATCGTCCGCAGGCTGCGCGCATCCGCTTGCGCACGACAGTTGTTTTCGTGAAGCACGAAGCAGGCGCAGTCCGGATTGTCTACGCGCGCGAGGGAAAACTCACGAGTCTTCGAGCACGCAGCGTGATCGTGGCCGGCGGAAGCTGGACTGCGAAGCACATCGTGAAGGATTTGCCTGCGACGCACCGCGAAGCCTACGCGCAGTTCTATCGCGCGCCCTGCCTCATGGCCAACGTCGCTGTACACAACTGGCGATTCCTCTATAAGCTCGGACTCACTGAATGCCAATGGTTCGAAGGAATCGGCAACTACACGGCGGTGCGCAAGCTGGCTACCTTCGGGGATGTGCCGCCCACGCTATCGCCCGATTCACCGGTTGTTCTCACGCTCAAGATTCTGTTCTCAAATCCCGAGCTGCCTATCGGGGAGCAAGTGAGCCGCGGCCGCGCGGAACTGATCGGAACGCCGTTTCGCGGCTATGAGAAGAGAATCCGCGAGCAACTCAGCATGATGTTTTCGAGCGCCGGATTCGATGCACGGCGTGACATCGCCGGCATCATTCTAAATCGATGGGGCCACGCCTATTTGAGTCCGCAACCCGGATTCTTTTTCGGAAAAGAGGGCAAGCCCGGGCCAGGTGAAGTTCTGCGCAATACGCCGTTCGATCGAATCAGCTTCGCCAATTCGGATCTCGCCGGCATTATGGATCACCGGACGTCGATCCTGGAAGCTCATCGCGCCGTGGGTCAGGCGCTGCAGACGATACGGGCTTAGACTACCCTTTACCGCGCGCGGCGCTCGCCGTTGCCGGTTTCGGAGTTTCAGCGGCCGGCGCGGGAGCAGGAGCCGCATCCGTGCGGATCATTCCCAGCGTTTTACGCAGATCCGTGTCGAGCCCCTGCCGGATATCCGGATTGTCTTTCAAAAACTGCCGCGCGTTCTCGCGTCCTTGCCCGATGCGATCGCCCTTGTAGCTGTACCAGGATCCGCTCTTTTCGATCAGATTTTGCGCTACACCAAGATCGATTAAATCGCCTTCGCGCGAAATTCCCTCGCCGTAAATAATGTCGAACTCCGCCTCGCGGAAGGGCGCTGCCACTTTGTTCTTGACCAGCTTGACCTTGGTGCGATTGCCAGTGACCACTTCGCCTTCTTTGATCGCTGCAATACGGCGGATATCGGCGCGCACGGAAGAATAAAACTTCAGCGCGCGGCCACCAGTAGTGGTTTCCGGATTCCCGAACATCACGCCAATCTTTTCGCGAATCTGGTTGATGAAGATCAGGCAGGTATTCGATTTCGATACCAGGCCGGTGAGTTTGCGCATGGCTTGCGACATCAGGCGCGCCTGCAAGCCCATGTGGCTATCGCCCATTTCGCCGTCGAGCTCCGATTTGGGAACTAGCGCCGCCACTGAATCAACGACCAGGACATCAATGGATCCGGAGCCGATCAGCGCGCTGGTGATTTCGAGAGCCTGCTCGGCGTAATCCGGCTGCGAGACGAGGAGATTGTCTACATCCACGCCCAGCTTACGCGCGTAAGTGGGATCAAGCGCGTGCTCCACGTCGATGAACGCGGCCATGCCGCCAATCTTTTGCGCTTCGGCGATCACTTGCAATGCGATGGTGGTTTTCCCCGAAGATTCCGGTCCAAAGATCTCGATGATGCGCCCGCGCGGAAATCCGCCCACGCCCAAAGCGTGATCCAGCGAGATGGATCCAGAGGAAATAGCGGCCACCGGGACCACTGCCTCCTTCGATCCGAGCCGAACGATGGAACCTTTTCCAAATTGCTTTTCGATCTGACCGAGCGTGAGCCCTAGAGTACGAGCGCGTTCTTTTTCATCCATGATGAAGTCCTATTGTAGCGGGTTTCAGGCAGCGAGAAACAAGAAACGATGAAGCAGAACGGCCTTACATCTTAGGCGCGTAGTAGCCTTTGCGGCAGCGCACCAGCAGATCCTTGCGGCCTTTCACGTGAATTTCTACCGTGTGATACAAGCCATCCGCTTTGAAAGGTTCCGGCCGATAGAAAATGTTGTATTGATGCCTCAGCTCGTTCGAAATATTTTCGAATGACTGGTTCAAGTCCGATGCCTGAAACGGGAAGAACGCCTGCCCGCCAGTTTCAGAAGCGAAATAACGCATCACTTTGTCGCCATCGGTGGGGATGCGCGAGATGTTGGTCGAAATGGTGTAGACGGTGACATCCGCCTTCTGCGCCATTTCGAGCGCCTGATCGCGCGTATAGCGGCTCTGATTGTCTTCGCCGTCGCTCAGCACCACCATGGCGCGGCGGAATTTGTAGAGGGGTTGATCCTGCATCAACTTGTCGCGGCAGGCAAAGAAAATGGCGTCGTACAGCGCGGTGCCTCCGCCGGGGCGCAGGCTTTTCACGGCTTTATCGAGCGCCGGAATGTCGTCGGTGAGATCGGTCACCAGCTCCGCCGCGGTGTCGAAGCTCACCACCAGCGCTTTGTCCTGATGCGGGCGGACGGTGCTATCGATGAACGCAGTCGCGGCTTCCTGCTGGAACCGGAAGCGGTCGCGAATGCTGTTGCTGGTGTCGATCAGGATCGCCAGGCGCAAAGGAAGATCCGTTTCGGCGGTGAACTCCACAATGGGTTGCGGCTTTTTCGCTTCGATCACCTGAAAATCATCCTTGACAAGGTCCGTTACGAAGCGGCCCTTTTTGTCGGACACGGTGAAGAGCATGTTGACGCGCGAGACGTCCACGGTGATGCGCGTCTTGTCGGGTTCTTGCGACGGCGCCTGATCGCCCTTCTGGCCAGTCAAGGCAAACGAAAACACGCAGAGAGCGGCTGCGGACAAAACAGCAGGTTTCATGGACGTAACTTTATTATAGGGATTTGGGATAAGGGATTGGGGGTTGGCGGGTGAGATAGTCCGCCAGCTCCGGTGGGAGCGGGGCGGTTACGGCGATATTCTCGCCTGTTGCCGGGCTTTTGAAAGTTATTTGATTTGCGTGCAGGAAAAATCGATCTAACTCCGCTGGCGGCGCGCCGTAGAGTTTATCGCCCACCACTGGATGGCCGACGCTCGCCAGATGCACTCGGATCTGGTGCGTGCGGCCGGTTCCGATTTTCACTTCCAGGTACGTCGAGTCATCGAAACGTTTCAGAACTTTGTACTCGGTGATGGCGTGCCGCCCTGCGCCTGATTTGGCGGTCATCCGGATGCGGCGCACCGGGTCGCGCGCGATTGGTTTGGTGATTTTGCCGGAATCCCCTCTCATCCGGCCATTGACCAGCGCGAGATAAATCTTCTCTACTTCGCGATTTGAGAACTGCGCGGCCAAATGCCGGTGCGCCGCGTCCGTTTTCGCCACCAGGATCACGCCGCTGGTCAGCCGATCCAGCCGGTGCACGATTCCTGGACGTAAATCGCCGCCGACCGTCGAAAGCTTTCCGAACCGATGGACGAGCGCGTTTACCAGCGTTCCAGAATGGCGCCCTGCGCCCGCGTGCACGACCATGCCGGAGGGTTTGTTGATTGCGATCACGCTGTCGTCTTGATAGAGCACATCGAGCGGAACGTCTTCCGCCTCGGCGCGCAACGGTGTCAGATCAGCCGGACGTACGTGAATCCGTTCGGAGCCTTTGAGCGAATACGATCGCTTCGCCGCGCTTCCGTTGATCTCGACGCGCCCCTGCTCGATCCAGCTCTGCAAGCGCGACCGGCTGTATTGCGGCAGGCGATTGTGCAGGAATTGGTCCAGCCGCAGGCCGGCGTCGTTAGTAGAAGTCTCTAATTCGATCACGCGTGTGCTACACCAGTTATATTCAAAACGCCGCCACGACCGCTAGAGAACGACTGATTCTCGCGCTGCTCTTGCTCGGAATTGCGGGGGCGCGGCTGTGTCACAGCGGGATCGTTTGGGTGGAAGAAGCCTATCCGACGGCAGCCGCGCTCCAGATTCTCGGCGGAAAACTGCTCTATCGCGATATCTGGTTCGACAAGCCGCCGCTCTCGGCCTACATTTATCTGCTTTGGGATGCGCGCATCGGCGTTACGCTTCGACTGGTTGGAACGCTTTTCGTTTTTCTCTGTTGCCTGATGGCCTGGCGATTCGCGCGCGAACTATGGACTCCGCGCGAAGGCATCGCCGCCGCCTGCTTCGTCGCGTTTTTTCTGACGTTCGGAATTCCCTCCGCCGTGATGGCGCTTGCGCCGGATCTGCTGATGGTGCTGCCACACATTGCCGCCGTCTATCTCGCTTGGCGCGGGCGGGCGTTTTTAGGCGGACTCACCGCCGGCGTCGCGCTGCTGGTGAATCCGAAAGCCGCGTTCGTTTTGCCGGTGTGCGCATTTTTCACCGGACGATCGTGGCCAATGCTGCTCGCTGGATTCGCGATTCCGAATCTCGCTGCGCTCGCGATCTTCAGAGCTCCGTACATCGATGAAGTCTGGAAATGGGGCGCGCTCTACACGCGGCAGCCGTTCGCGCTTTCCGCCGGAATCACGCGCACGCTAAGCTGGGCCGGACTTCAATCGGCACTGGTTGTCGCTTCCGCGTTCGCCTTTTGGAAAGAAAAGCGGTGGCGGATGCTCGTGTGGCTGGCGCTAAGCCTGGCGGCCGTTGCTGCCGGCTGGCGATTTTTTCCGCGCTACTATTTCCAACTGCTGCCGGTCATGGCTCTGATGGCCGCGCGCGGTTACACACTGCTGGGACGCTGGCGCGCCGTTATCTGGCTGCTTTTGCTTATCCCGCTGGTACGCTTCGGCCCTCGCTATGCGACGCTCGCCTGGGATCTGGCGCAGCATCGCGAAACCCAATGGAGCGATCTCGCCATGAACCAGGACAGCCATGCCGCGGCAGACAGCATCGGGCAGCAAGGCACGTTGCTGGTATGGGGCTACCGTCCGGACATCTTCGCCTACACCCGCATGCGCGCCGGTACGCGCTTTCTCGATTCCCAGCCGTTGACCGGCGTTCTGGCGGACCGTCATTTGACGAACTCGGATGTCATCGCTCCTGAACTCGCGGCCGCCGATCGCCGTGAACTCGCCACCACATCGCCGGATTGGATCGTGGACGGTCTCGGCCCGTACAATCCGAAGCTGGCGATTTCAAGTTTTCCGGATTTGCGGGACTGGCTGGCGAAATATCACGAAGTCGCGCGAACGCGCGGAACTATTATTTATCACCGAACCCCCCACTGAACCGCGACCGCAAGGGAGCGCTACCGCGAGCGGACAATCGTGGTGGCGCTCCCTTGCGGTCGCGGTTCGGCTCGCCTTACTTCCCGGACCAACACGCCGCCCGCTTCTCCAAGAACGCCGAAATCCCCTCCTGGGCATCCACAGCCTGCGCGTTCGTGGCCATCACTTCTTTCGTATAAGCGTAGGCTTTCGATTGATCCAGATCGATCTGCGCGTAATACGCCTGCTTGCCCAGAGCGACGGTAAAGCTGCTCGCCTCGGCGATCTGGCACGCCAGCTTTCGCGTCTCTCCCTCCAGCCCCGCCGCCGGCACCACGCGATTCACCAGCCCCCAATCCACCGCCGTCTCCGCATCCACAACTTTGCCCGTGAGCAGCATCTCCATCGCGCGCTTGCGGCCCACCGCGCGGCTCAGCGCTACCATCGGCGTACTGCAGAACAGGCCGATCCTCACGCCAGGCGTGCCAAATGTCGCCTCTTTGCTCGCGATCGCGAGATCGCAGCTCGCCACCAACTGGCATCCAGCCGCGGTCGCGATCCCTTGCACCTGTGCGATCACCGGCTGCGGAATCGATTGAATCTTGGTCATCAACTTCGTACAAACGTCGAAGATGCGTTGGTAATCGCCGGCGGATCGGCCCACCATCTCGCTCAAATCGTGTCCCGCCGAAAACGCTTTTCCGGTTGACGCCAGAATCACGGCTCGAATATTTCGGTCCGCGCCAAACTCCTCCAAAGCAGCGATCATCTCGATCATGACAGCCTCGGACAGCGGATTCCGTCGATCCGGCCGGTTCAGCGTGACGATTCCGAGGTTGCCTTCTCTCGATCGCAGCAAATCTTGGTTCGGCATAGGCGTCTCCACTTTCGAGTGTATTACTCCGATACCATGAAGCGGTGGAAGCTCCCGATATCGTCGAACCCGCGCAGCCGCCCCCTTCGGCGCCACCGTGGGCCGCTCTGAAAGACGACGAATTATTGCAATGGCGCATTTGCGATCTCAAGCTCCAGATCGCAGGAAGCGAACTGGAGAGCCGCGTCGCACAGTTCTACGAAGGACTCGCGGCATGCGGCGTGACGTTTCGCCCCGCTTGCTATCTCGGCGATGAATGGTTCTCGCCGGAGGGTGTTCCTGCAATCGCCATTCCGTTTTATCTCGCGCATCCGCGTCTCAAAACGTTGGAGCACCGGCAAATGCTGGAAGTGGAGGGCGGAACTCCCGAGTGGTGCCTGCAATTGCTCCGTCACGAATGCGGACACGCCATCGATCATGCCTATCGATTCTCCTCGCGCGACGATTGGCGCAAAGTATTCGGTAGCCCCGAAGCCGAATACGCGCCCGAAACTTATCAGCCTCGCCCGTACAGCAAAGGATTCGTCCGCCACCTGCCCAACTGGTACGCGCAAGCGCATCCGGATGAGGATTTCGCCGAAACATTCGCGGTTTGGTTGTCGCTGAAACCGGAAGAGTGGCGCGAGCAGTACCGTGGATGGAAGGCGCTCGAGAAACTCAAGTTCGTGCATTCGCTGATGGAGGACGCGAAAAGCAATCCTCCGAAAGTGAAGCGCGGCCGGCATATTTCCGACGCCGCCAAGCTGCGCAAAACTCTCGCGCGCTACTACGCCGAGCGCAGAAAGCTATACGCCGAAGATTTTCCCGACTTTTACGACGCCGATTTGCGCGCTATATTCGAGAATGGTGAGCCGCGCGGCGAATCCGCGGCGAAGGTGATGCGCAAAAACCGTGCGGCGCTGGTAACCTCCATCGTGCGTTGGACGCAGCAACGAAAATACACCGTGGACATGCTCGTGGGCCGGCTGATGAAGCGCTGTCAACAACTGGAACTGACCGCGCCGCGCGATCAATCCCGGCTTTCCTACGATCTCGCCGCGTACCTTTCCGCGCTGGTGACCAACCATCTGCATACGGGCCGCTTCAAGAGGTCGGTGTGAAGGTCCTGGTGCTGTTCGATATGGGTCGTCCCGCCGCCGCCGGCGAAACATTCTCGCCGCGCGTGCTCAAGGAAGATGAAGACAAGCAGACCGAAGCCGACGTTCTCTCCTGCCTCCAGAAATTAGGACACGAAGTGGAAACGCTCGCGGTTTTCGACGACGTGGTCTCGATTATCGAAAAACTGAAAGCATTTTCCCCCGACGTAGTCTTCAATCTCACCGAATCGTTTCACCTCAATCGCGCGCATGAGCCCAACATTCCGGCGTTGCTGGAGCTGATGCGCGCGCGCTACACGGGAGCCCGGCCGGACGGCCTGATCCTCTGCAAGGACAAAGCGCTCGCAAAAAAAGTTCTGCTCTACCATCGCTTGCGCGTTCCGCATTTCGTGATTTCGCAGGCATCCCGTCCGCTGAAACGCCTGCGCCGTTTCGATTTTCCGGCTTTCGTGAAACCGGTGAGCGAGGAATCGTCCGATGGGATCGCAAAAGCGTCGCTGGCGAAGAGTGAAGAGGAGGCTCTGGAACGCGCGCGCTTTATCCACGAGAAATTCCAGTGCGACGCTCTGATTGAGGAATATATCGAAGGCCGCGAGCTTTACCTGAGCGTCCTCGGCAACAGCAAGCTCACCGTCTTTCCACCGCGCGAGATCTTCTTCGAGCAAATGCCGGACGACGGGCCGAAATTCGCCACCTTCAAAGCCAAGTGGGACGACACGTATCGAAAACGCTGGGGCATAAAAAACGGACCTGCCGGCGATCTTCCGGACGGACTCCAAACGCAACTCACGCGGCTTGCGAGAAAAGTCTATCGCGCTCTAAAAATACAAGGCCTCGGGCGTATTGATGTTCGCGTGAAAGCGAATGGCGAAATCGTGATCATCGAGGCCAATCCCAACCCATCGCTGGCCCGCGAAGAGGATTTCGCCCAATCCGCCGCTGCCGGGGGTTTGGAGTATGAGCAGCTGATCCAAAAAATTCTGGACAGCGCCGGCGCCTAACAGTGATGCCCTTACCGAACCGCGACCGCGAGGGAGCGTTACCAGAACGGCCTTACCGAACCGCGACCGCAAGGGAGCGCAACCACGAACGGACCATCGTGGTAGCGCTCCCTCGCGGTCGCGGTTCGGTAGGGGCCTCGCTAAAATAGCTACTTGCGCCCGTTCGTCCCTTTTTTCCGGAACCCGCACCTATCTACGATCGCGGGCAACTTCTGGAGCCGCGATTTGGATGAGCGGCGGTTTCCGGTAGAGGCCCGTTTCTTCGAAACCGAGCCAGGCGTCCAAGTCCTGGTTCATTCCCAAAAACCCTCCGGCGAAGTGAAAGCCGAAATCCTGATGGTCCACGGACTGGAAGGCTCCAGCGACGCAGGATACGCGCGCAGTCTCTCGCAAGCGGGATTGAAAGCCGGATTCGCCACCCATCGATTCAACATGCGAAGCTGCTGCGGCACCGAGCATCTGAGCGGCAAAGCTCTCTATCATTCCGGGCAAACTTCGGACCTGCTCCACGTGCTGCGAGCCATCAAACGGAACGCGCCTGTTTTCCTCACCGGATTTTCGCTCGGCGGAAATGTGGTTCTGAAGCTCGCGGGTGAACTCGGCGGCTCCGCCCCCGGCTTAATCGCAGGCGTCGCCGCGATCTCCACTCCCATCGATCTCGCCGCCTGCGCGCGCCGTCTGCAAGCCCCATCCAACTTCATTTACTCCAACCGTTTCCTCAAACGGTTGAAACAGCGCATTCGCCTGAAAGAGCGCCTCACCCCAGGCACCTTCGAACTCGCCGGTCTAGGCCAGGTCAAAAGCGTCTACGAATTCGACGACAAGTTCACCGCGCGCGCTTTCGGATTTGGAACCGCTGACAACTACTACGCCACGCAATCCGCCAATCAGTTCCTGGATCGCATCCGTGTCCCCGCCTTACTAGTGCAGGCCAAAGACGATCCGTTGATTCCATTCGAAGTCTATAACCACCCTGCTTTCGCCAGCAATCCGCGACTCACTCTGCTCGCGGTCGAGCGCGGCGGCCACCTGGGCTTTGTCTCCAAAACCAAACCCCGCTTCTGGCTGGACGATGTTCTCGTACAATGGATGGAGAAAGTGCGGAACAAAGTGCTTGCGGAGCTCGTCCCTTAACATAGATGGCCCAAACTGCGTCTTTTCGTGAAGCCACTTCGGTGGCGGCCGATTCCTTGCGTTCCAGCAAGTTGCGCAGCTTCCTGACGCTGTTCGGAATCATCCTCGCCACCACTACGCTGATTGCAGTCATGTCGGTGATTCACGGGATGGATGTGTACATCGCCAACAGCGTTTCCGACATGGGCGCCGACGGATTTCGCGTGGTCCGCATCGCGTTTCTCGGCAACTTCGATCCCAAGAAGTTCCTCGAGTTCCAGAAGAAGAATCCGCAGCTCAGTCCCGAAGAGTTCCGCTATCTCAAAAGCAACGGTACGTTCATCGGCGAACTCGGCATGAATGCCGAGCGCAACGCTAATATTTCTCTCGGCACGCACACCATGAAGAACGCCGATGTCACCGGCGGAACTCCCAACTGGGGAGCGCTGGCGGACACGCAGATCGCTTCCGGCCGCTACTTCTCCGACATCGATAACAACCACCACGCCACCGTCGCAGTAATCGGCAGCGATGTGAAAACCCAGCTCTTTGGAGATGGC
>Ga0070734_10003947_pt1 | contig 14741 bp, 6 predicted proteins | sample Coa_R1_8_FD_66444 | JGI IMG/M metagenome (GOLD analysis project Ga0070734, IMG submission 66444) | Surface soil microbial communities from Centralia Pennsylvania, which are recovering from an underground coalmine fire - Coalmine... | ecosystem: Environmental > Terrestrial > Soil > Unclassified ...
CCTATAAGGTGAGTTGGTTGCTCTTACTTATAGGTACGCTCGCTTCCCATACCAAAACTCAGAACGCCCGTTCATGCCCTTGTTTGGGCGAAATCTGGGTCAAGAGTGGCACCCATCCCGATTTGGCGTCATAGATACTGGTAGCATATTATCAATAGTCGTCGAAATCATCAATATAGTCTTCGAACTTTTCCAACATGATTTGCCCAGGGACCCCACCAAAATAGGTGTCATCGTATGCTCGATAAGCAGGAGTATGTTCTGGATGGTTCCAGACATCCATATAGTACTCTTTGCCTCTCCCTACGATATACCGTGTCACAACCTCAACGTTATCCTCAGATTGACCATCCATATGCTCCACGAAACGCTCCTCAGCCAGATAACCGGCGGCACGTTGGTATTCAATATGAAATCGCTTCAATTGGTCATAATCGAACATCATCAGGATGTCTTTCAGTTTCTTCCGACTATTCTGTGCCCGGGCGATGATTTCCCAGAACCAATCAGGAATATTGTTGGGACCGTAGACATTGCTCATGGTTGGTTTTCCTTTTTTCACTACCCGACACATTTGCTTCCTCCTGACCCCTGACATGCCCCCGCTATTTTGGTTCTCCCGCCCTTTTGGTGAACGGGGAACCCTGGGCTATGAAGTTCTGTAACGCAAAGTATGTCCGAACTTACTTTGCTGCCCACCGCAGAAGGACTGTGTGTCGAAAAAATCACTTCAGGCACAAACACTCTCCAGATTTCTATGTCAACCCAGGCGCCTGGAGCCTTTTGTCCCCTCTGCACCCAGCGCTCTGAGCGCGTCCATAGCCATTATCAACGCACCCTTACCGATTTGCCCTGGAACCAGCGCATTCATCTGAGGGCGCGCAAGTTTTTCTGTGACTATCTCTCCTGTAAACGCCGGATCTTTACCGAGCCGCTTCCCGAACTTGCCGCACCCTATGCCCGCAAAACCAGGCGGTTGCAATAGGTTCTCTACCTCATCGGCTATGCACTCGGTGGCGAAGCCGGGGCACGCATGGCGATCCAATTGGGACAGGATGTCCGTCCCGATACGCTCCTACAACTGGTGCGCACGGTAGCGGCAGGGAACCGCGACACTCCCCAGCCTCTGCGCATAGTCGGTATTGATGACTGGGCCTTTCGCAAAGGACGTCGTTATGGCACCCTTATAATCGATCTGCAGCGCCATCGCGTCGTGGATTTGCTGCCGGACGCTATCGCCGAGAGTCTGGCGACCTGGCTCAAAGCCCATCCGAGCATCGAGATTATCAGTCGCGACCGTGCAGGCGTCTATGCCGAAGGAGCCAGGCAAGACGCTCCCCAGGCACAACCAGTGGCCGACCGCTGGCATCTGAGCAAGAACCTGGCAGAAGCCGTCGAACGCTGCCTTGAACCCTTACGCCAGCATTTACGGGAGGCGGCTCCGCTTTTACAGGAACCTAACGCGGTGGTCTGGCCGCCGACCAAAGGCAAAGGCTACGAAGCGCATCGCAAAGCATGTCGCACTCAGCGTCTGAAACGCTATAAGGAAGTGGTAGCCCTTCACCAACAAGGGATAAGCAAACGCCAGATCGCTCTGCAATTAGGATTGGCGCGTGCCACGGTGATCCGTTATCTCAACCACGGTGCATTTCCAGAAATTGCCCAGCATAAAGCCCGTCCGACTTCCTTGGACCCGTATAAGCCCTATCTTCTGCAGCGTTGGAAGGAGGGCTGCCAGAATGGAATCCAACTCTTCCGCGAAATCAAGGAGCAAGGTTTCTCGGGAGTGAAGTCTTGGGTTCTGGGCTACATTACCGGATTGCGTCAAGCCGAGTCCAGCGCTCCCCCGCCGAAGACACCTGCCTCGCGGACGGTGGCTTGCCTCTTCTTATCTCGGCCTGCCCGGCTTGAACCTAAGCAGCAGGCGTTTCTATCCGAATTATTTGCTCGCTGTCCGCTGTTGAAAACGGTCTATGACTTGGCGCAGGAGTTCGTTGGCCTGCTTCGATCTCGGCAAGGCGAAAAGCTTTCCGCTTGGATGGAGGCGGCCAAATCCAGTGGCAGCTATGTCTTGTCGCGCTTCGTTGCCAGCCTTCAGAAGGACTGGACGGCTGTGGAAGCGGGTCTGTCTCTTCCCTGATCGAATGGTCCGACCGAAGGGCAGGTCAACCGTCTGAAATTGGTCAAGCGCTCGATGTATGGTCGAGCCAACTTCGATTTGCTCAAGGCACCTGAATTCGGACGCGATTTCCAAAAGATCCGGACCTCTGCCTCTGATTCACCAAAAGGCCGGAAGATCCAAATTTCTAGGGGCATATCACTCGTTAGAAGATGCTGAATTCACAATCACGGACGTACCTCAGAGGGTTGGAGAAATATTTTTGGTACATCCTTGTAGGTTGGTTTGAAAGGAATGCCATGTTGATAGAGAGTTTCACCTCTCCATTCGTAACCTGCTTTTGCGAACTCATCTCTCGTCATACCGGTGAGCGTAGTTCCAGGAATTCCTTGACTGTTATAACCTAATCTTGGCTTTGCGCCTGTATTGTCCCATGGTAATTTGTAACCTTTATCAGTCATTTGCGTACGGAATCGCCCTTCCGGTATTGTTTCCTGGGTAAACTTGGGGCCTTCATCAATATAAACTTCCAAAACCAAGTGTCTGTAAGGCATTCTTACTTTACGTGTATATTCGCTTCCTAAGCGAGTATATCTTTTAATACTATCGTTCCAAGTATCTGTCACAGTACTTCCAACTTTCAGATATTCATTGGCAATCTTATCCCATAGAACATATACAATAGCCCGTCTCTCTGGACTTCCAGTATCATGGACTGGTATATCCAAATCTCTGATAAATTGAGCTTGTGTAGTTTTTATTTCTGTTAAGTCGACACTTAGGTGTCTGAATTTACCGCCCTTTTTCACATCAAAAGCGATCTCAGCCAGGTCGTTCAGGTTGATCGGCAGGGGCATCAACGGCTTGATGACCTTCATTTTACCCTGAGCTGCTTTCTGTTTCAACCGATCGGTCAGTTGATTGAGCTTGGCCCGATTGTTTTCCGGAGAAAAGTCGGGCGGAGGGTTCGTTTTGAGATCGTTCTTGAGGGTTTCGGGAATTGTATCGATCTCTCTCACCACGGCTGCAGGAAGCTCCGGAGTAGTCGCAGGTACGCTTGGGTGCATCCCTCCCCCACGTGCATATGACGTGGCACCTGGTCGGATATAGGGCTGAGGCTTGACGGAACCAGCAGCAGGCACTTCAGGAAACGCTACTTTCACAAAATGCGTTATGAGCGCTTGCAATATCATCGCAAGCAAGCTGCCTAAAATGCTTCCTACAATCTCGCCCCGAACCGCAGGAGGCAAGTTCATCTCAAACACGGTTAACTCGAAGAGAGTATGATATTGCTTCCAGAAATAGTCGAGCAAATTTCGTTTCGGATGGGTCACCAACCAATAGTACAAATCCACGAATTGCAGGAGCCAACCGGTAGGGTCTAAACTTTCTAACCCTTCCGCCAAGCCGAGGATGAACCCGTTGGCATAGCCAGGCAGATCTTTTAACGAGGCAGGTGTCAGATTGTAAAGAAAGGTCGGGAAATCCTCACGGATGTCCTTCCAATTCTTGTCTAACTCCGAAACAAACTTGGGATGTTTGCGGATCATCTCTTGCAGGTAGTGTTCCACCAGCGGCCCGGCAAGTTGCGCCATTCCTGTCCACTGATCGTTCAAGTCATCCTGAAGATCGGCCAGGGGATTGTAGGAATGAGGGCTCTCATTGAGCCAGGCGTCAGAACCCGAGGATCCCGAGGGAGGAGGGAGATGGGGCGGAACATGCGATTGCGGATGATATTGTGGTTCTGGGGGACGAGACCCCGGATACAGCGGTTTCGGTCCAGCATCTCCCGGTCCCATGCCGGAGGGATCAATCCAAAGCAGGGGCGAGTTATGGACATAGAGGTAGCGCGGTTCGGTCGAGACCGGATCCACCGAGAGCCACTGCCCTGTCTGTGGGTTCATCCATCGGGCTCGCACGTAATCCATTCCGACATTCGCATCCTGCCAATAGCCCAACCCGCCTAAATAAACCGCAGGATTGTCCGCAGCTAAGCCGGAGAGGGTATTGCCCCAGGCATCCGAGCGATAGTGCGTCTCCACGCTTGCCGAACCATTCGTCGTCGCCAGCACACTCCCCTGGGCATCCTCATGGTACTGCCGGTTCACCAGCGTGCCCATCCCCGTCGTTCCCAACGCCTTCACCACACGATCCGAATCCACAAACAACTGACCCGTTCCTACCGCTGAGGAGGTCGGATTGTCCAGGAACAGACCGTTCACCACCGCGCTCGAACTCGTCAAACTCGTCACCTGGATCTGAATGCTGCCCTGCATATCCCAACTCAGATACACTCCATTGTTGAAAGAACTGACCGTCCGACTGTCCAACAGCGCTCCCGAATCGGCATTGTAGACATCGATGCGCTGCTGGCGTCCGCTGTTCTCCCAGTCCACCATGTACAAACTCAGCTTGTAGCGCTGACCATACCCCAGAAACACATTGATCCAGAAGGTGGAAGCCGCGTACCAGCAGTCGTGGAAGCGCTGACTGGAGGAGCCGGGGATAAAGAGTGCCCGACTGTCGGAGGTGTTGGAGAGGACCGAGGCTCCGGTGAGGCTGACGGTGGCATAGCTGGGATAGCTCGGTGGCTCCAAAACGATGTTGTAGCCATCTCCTCCATAGTGGCTCGGCCAGGATCCCTCGGTGGAGGTGTCCGAACCCAGGTAGCCCACGCCTCCCGTGCCCGGAGCATCGAAGAAGATGCCGTTCACCACACAATCGGGTCCCGCCACCTTGCTCACCGTGATCTTGACATGGCCTTGCAACCGCCACTTGAGGTAGACGCCTCCGGTGAAGGCACCGAGGGACTGGGTGCTGATGAGCGCATTGGTGACGGCATCACGAATGGTGATGGTCTGTCCTCGTCCGCTGTTGTCCCAGTCCACGCAGTAGAGACTGACCAGATGCAGGTTGCCATCGGTGAGGTTGACATCGCAGGTGAAACTGGAGGTGGAGTACCACCCATCATGGAAGTGCTGGCTGGAGGAGCCGGGCACCAACAGAGCGCGGGTATCGGTGAGATTGGAGCAGACGGAGTGTCCGATGGGAGTGATCTGAACGGGAGGGGTGATGTTATGATCGCGGATGACATGGTAGTCGAGGTTGCCGTAGTGTCCGTTCCATCCTCCCTGGGTGATGAGGTCTAAGGTGTTGTAGGTGGCAGCAGTGGCGACGGAGCCTTCATTCCAGAAGAGAACGTCTTGTCCCTCATACACAAACGTGGAGATCCCGTCGAAGCTGCGTGCGTTAACGCGCAGTCCGTCATAGCGATAGATCTGAGTGTAGATGCCTCCGGTGGGTTGGGTGACAACGCTGAGGCGGTTGGCGGCATCCCAGGCATAGGTGGTGCGCGAGGCGTTGGAGGCCAGGATGCCGAGCGTGCTGCCGTTGGCGTCATAGCTGTAGGTCGTTACTCCTGCTCCGGACTGGACGGTGAGGAGTTGATCGGCGGGATCGAAGGTGCTGGTGAGGCGATTGGTTGGGGTGATCTGGCCGGTGCGTCTTCTGGCGGCATCATAGGCATAGGTCGTTCGTCCGTTGAGAGGATCGATCTCGGTGACCAACTGATCCAGCAGGTCATAACCATAGGTGAAGACACCGAACGAAGTGTTCTTGGTGAGCGGTCTGCCGAGCCCGTCATAGTTGTAGAAGGCGTGCTCGATCTCGGTGGAACCACCCGAGGAGGCGTGTCGTTCCTGAAGCAGACGACCGACTGCATCGTAGACCAGGGTTGAGGCAGTCCCGTTGGCGTTGTCCTGACGGATCAGCATCCGACGAGCATCGTAGCTGAAGGTGGTGAGACCGCTGAGGATGGACTGCGAAGGATAGCCAGGATCGGCGAGAGTGTGGCGCTGATCTCTGGCATCGTAAGAATAGGTGAACAGCCCCCAGGGAGTGCTCAAGCCGCTGCGATTGCCGTTGGGGTCGTAGCTATACGTGAGTGGTTGTCCGCCCGGATGGGAGGGAGCGAGAGTGGTGAACGGACGGTCGAGCAGATCGTAGCTGAAGGTGTAGATCCCGGTGACATCCTGAGCGGAGGTGAGCAGGCGATGACTATTGTAGTTGAGGGTGACGCGAGTTCCATCCGCATAGACCCGACCGGTTTCCTGGCGTCGCGCGTCGAACACATGCGTGGTGGTCTGCCCCTTGGCATCCGTGACTGCGGTGAGGTTATTGGACAGATCGTATCCGAAAGTCTGAGTGCGACCGAGCGGATCGATCCTGGCGCTGAGGCGATGGCGATTATCATAGACCTGGGTTGTGCGGAAGCCGAGCGGATTGACCTCGGCGATAGGGTTGCCCACCGCGTCATAAACGCTCGTCCATCGGCTGCCGTCCGCCGGAATCTGCGCCTGCACTCGCCCCAGAGCATCATAAACGGTCGTCGTGCGTCTTCCCAACGCATCCTGAGTGGCAATCACACGGCTGTTGGCATCGTAAATGCTGGAAGTGAAATAGCCCAGTGGGTCCTGAGTGGCTATCGGACGACTGAGGTTGTCGAAGACAAACGTCGTCCGAAAACCCAATTCGTCCACCTCCGCGATCCGATTGCTGCGCCGATCATAAACAGTCGTGGTCACATAGCCCAGCGCATCCTGAGTGGCGATCCGGCGATCCCGGGCATCATAGAAGTAACTGACGGCATAACCGCGTGGATTGATCGTGGCGATCACTCGGCTGTTGGCATCGTAGAGCGTGGTGGTGAGATGCCCCAACGCATCCGCCGTCGCCACATGCCGTCCTAACGAATCGGTGGTGTGCGTCGTGCGCCGCCCCAGCGCATCGATCTCCGCAAATATATCCCCGCGTGGATCATAAATCGTCGTAGTGATGTTGCCGAAGGGGTCCATCATCGCAATCTGGCGGCCCAACCCATCATAAGCAAACGAGGTAATATACCCCAGAGCATCCTGCTGCGCCAGCAGGTTCCCCACCGAATCGTAGAGGTTGGCCGTTCCGTTGCCCAGGCTGTCGAGTTCCAGCGCCAGGCGATTGAGCGCGTCGTAGACACTGGTGGTGCGCAGGCCGAATGCATCTACAGTGACCTGTGGGTTGCCCCGTGCATCGTAGCCGGTGGTGGTGCGATACCCCTGAGCGTCGAGGGTCCCGACCACCCGATGCAGTGGATCGTAGGCATAGAGGGTCTGATAACCCAGTGCATCTTGATAGCCGCCCACCCGTCCGATGGCATCGAAGAGCGTGGTGGCGAGGTTGCCCTGCGCATCCAGAGTGGCGGCTCGGCGGCTGTACTGGTCATAGACGGCGGCGGTGAGGTTGCCATCCTCATCCATTTGAGCGTAGAAACGGCCCTGATTGTCGAAGAGCGTGGTGACGGTGTTGCCCAGCGAATCCACCTGCATAAACGGTCGGCTGAACCCGTCATAGACCGTCTGGCTGGTATTTCCGAGGGGGTTCTGCACCTGGACCGGACGGCTGTAGGTATCATACAGCACGGTGGTCTGTTGCCCCTGCGCATCCAGGCTCCCGATCCAGTTGCCCCGACCATCGTAGGCATGTTGGGTCGTGTAGCCCATCTCATCGATATACTCGGTGATCTGATGCAGGGCGTTGTAGGCGACGCTGACGACATAGCCCATGGCATCCACACGGGCGATGGGGCGATGCAGCAGGTCCAGCACCTGGTTGGTCTGGAAGCCGTAGGGATCGATCATACCGACGGCGCGACTGAAACTATCGAAGTTGGTGGTGTAGATGAACCCTGCGGAGTTCTGACTGGCGACCCAACGTCCGGGGCCATCATAGATCACGCTGGTAAGATAGCCCGATTCGTCCTGATATGCGCTGATCCGCCCGTGTTGGTCATAGATGCGAACGGTAGAGTAGCCCAGAGCATTCTGCACCGCCTGAGTGCGCCCTGCATTATCATACAAATACGAGGTAGGATTGCCGGCTGTATCTACGATCCCCGTCAGTGCATGCGAGGGATCGTAGGCAAACTGAGCGAGATTGCTCAGATAGTCGATCTGTCCGATCCGACGCCGGGCAGCGTCATAAAGCGTGGTGGTGCGGTTCCCGAAGGGGTCTACATCCGCAATCGCTTGTCCCAGCGCGTCGTAGAGGGTTTGGTGGAGATTGCCGACTTCGTCCTGAACTGCGATGGTGCGATCCGCAAGGTCATAGGTGGTCGTAGTGCGCAGTCCCAGGTGATCCAGGGTGGCATAGGGGCGTCCCACGCCATCATAGAATTGCTGAATGGAGGTACCATCCGGAGAAAAGTCCTGAACCCGCGCTCCGCTGGCATCATAGACAGTGGTATGCAACCTTCCGCCTGGATCGAGCGTGACCACCGGATGCCCGATGGCATCATAGAAGGTGGTAGCTATCCGCCCTGTAGCATCCATGGTCGCGATAGAGCGCCCATTGGCATCGTAAACGGTGGTGGTGATGGCTCCGGTAGGCTCCTGGATCGCCTGATGACGCCCTGCCAAATCATAGGTGTGCAGATGAAACAGGCCGACACTGTCCTGAGTGGCAGTCAACTGCCCGGCGGCATCATAAAAGTTATTGGTCTGTTGCCCGGCAGGAACCACTTGTGTTATGGGACGCCCTGCCGCATCATAGACCGTGGAGAATGTGAGTCCGGCGGGGGTAGTATAGGCAATCGGCTGGCGTGCCAAATCGAAGGTATGGGTCGTTATTCTGCCCATCCCATCTACAGAGGCGATATGCCGATCCACTATATCGTAGACATCGGTCGTTCGGTTTCCGAGAGGATCTTGCTGCCCTATCCGACGTCCCTTAGCATCGTAGAGAGTCGTCCACAAATGCCCCTGGGCATCCTGCCGGGCAACCTCTTTATTGTAGGCATTAAACTGATAGGTTGTTGAGTTGCCCAGAGGATCTACCTCCACAACCACATTCCCCACCCCATCGTACTGCTTGGCCCAGATGGCTCCAACGCCATTCATCCGCGTCAACTGCCGCCCCATCCCATCATAGGTCATGGTCAGGATGCGGCTCATTTCATCTATCTCGACGGTGTGGTTTCCGGCAGCATCATATTGATAGTACTTTGTATAGCCGAGCGCATTAGTCTCCGAATCCAGCGTTCCCAGATTGTTCCAATTGTAAGTGATGATATAGCCGAGCGGCGTCTGCACTGACAGTAATGCACCCCAGGAATTATGAGCATAGGTCGTCACTAACCCCAGTGGGCTGGTCGCTGTACTGAGCAATCGTGTCTGTCCCTGCTCAGTTCCACTCCCCTCGTATACATAGGTTGTTATCCTCCCGAGCGCATCCTGGCGCGTAACCAGATTGCCGTATGTGTCATATGTACTGGTTACCGTCTGCCACAAAGGGTTTGTTCGTTGCGTCTCGCGTCCATTGTTATCGTAGGCCAGAAGTGTGTTATGCCACAATGCATCTTGCGTACCGACAGGTAACCCTCGGTTATTATAACTGGCTACACGCGTCGCTCCCAATGGATCGAATACCATCCCAATATTTTGGTAACCATCCAAAACGGTTGTCCAGATATTGCCCATCGGATCTGTATAAACCGTTCCGCCAGTTGTATAGGTATAGATTCCCAAATTGCCGTTCACGCTGCGGGTCAGCACACGATCATACACATCGTATGAAAATGAAGTTGTATATCCATTAGGGTTGGTGATACTTGTAAGCCGATGCTTTCCATCATAGCTAAAGGTAGAAAACCATCCTGCAGGATCTTGGACAGAACTCATATTCCCCGATCCATCATAAGTCATTGTATGAATCCGGTTTGCCCAATCTTGCACCGAGGAAACATTCCCGTCGCTCCCATAGACATATGTGATTGAACGTCCTGCCGGTTCATGAATAGACTGCAGCCTTTGCTGGGCATCATAGTTCATTGTTACACATTGATCGAGAGGCGTTTTGAAATATGCGAGTGAGACACAATTGCCGGAGGGATAGTGGAAAATGTCGCCAGTTTCAAAGCGCGTTTCATCCCACGTTCCATCATCATTTAGTACTAATTGATCAAACACACGCGGTGTAGTGGGTGTATAGACGGAACCTGAATTTTGGTAATGGACGGTAGTTCCATCTTCGTGTTCAACAGTTGCTTCTGTTCCGCCTCCAGATAAGCGTAGCGGCCACGAGGCACGTCGTCCGTATCCCCAGGCATCATACATATTCGTCAACGCCGAATAATAGAACAATTGCCACCGGAGAGGGCCGGTGGTTGTAGGGAGGGCAAAACCAGGATCCTGCATCAATTCTCCAGAAGGCAAGGGATAGGGTGAAAAAGCCTGTTCATGCAGGGTCTGGTCTTGCAACTCTGCACACCCAATTCCATTCATTGGGGATTTACTTAAAATCGCCGATAGCATCGCTCACACACCTTTTCAAAATAGGTAAATAACTGCCGAAAATCATTCATAACAGTCAAGCGCTTCATAGCTCAGGTGCGTTGGGAATACGTCGCCATTCTTCCAATGGAAGGAGCTGGTTATCGCCAAACTGTGGAGCAAATGGGAAATAGGTGTTCGGGGTAGTATTGATATCCTTCATACAACCATAGCTGCTACCAGTGCCGCCAGTGCCGCCCCCACCTCCAAAGATTTCTATAGTTCCTCCTGGACCATCGCCACAGTCGTAACAGGTTATAGTAAAAGTATCTGTATCCCATCTACTGGCAGGACCATAGATATCAATAAAGTCAACGCTCAAAATACATGTAATGACCGTTTCAGGAACAGGAGCAGAACCTCCCCATGCCCAATAGCCTCGGCTTCCTGAAGCGCCTTGCGAACCAGCAGACGATCCATTCAACATCTGCGTCATGAGATTAGCATTTGCCGTAACCCGAGGTGCCATACCTCCAGTATTTGTCAAGGTGGAATCAATGCAAAACACGATATTGGGAATATTCAAGGTGACAGTCTTACTACCTTGCCCGATGGAGTCCAAAACAATTGAGAACGGTTCCTCGTTACAGTGAATTATGTAGGTTGTTGTCGGCATAATTATTTGTCCATCCAAGATACCACTTTGGCACGAATGAATTCAATACAGAATACGATTTCTATTTATGCTTGCCAGCAGAAGAGTATCACTGTCAACGCTTTTACATCTTCCGCTCTCCAAAGTATCGCACATCTTTTACCCTCACTTTCTTGATATATATAGCCATCGAGAATCGCTAAACGTTAGGCCATGTCACGAAAAAAGTTCAACAAAGTCAAAACAAATGAAAAGTGGTTATTGCTTCCCCTATGGGAGCATTTGGGCGATCCTCTGCTGCATCTCCACCCCTCCCTTTGGGACAGACGGACGGGCGAGTAAGGCGAGGAGTTCGTCAACCTCGGCAGCGGAGATCACTCCGCTGCCGACGAGTTCCTGCATCCGCCGACGAATGGCGTGCATCGCTGTCCTGAGTGCGCCATCACTCCGCCCGGTCTCCTCCTTCAAGTCCACAAAGGGGATCTGATCCACGATATGCCGGGCGATCAGCCGCAGTTGAGTGCGCGTCAGCTTGCCCTGCATTGCCCTCAACAGTTCCTCAATCATCTCCTTCTTCTCCCACTCCTCCTCCGGTGTCAACTCCTTTGCAACCAGAACCTTTGCATGATGCAGAGCGGGGTTCTCCTGAAGCTCGTCCAAGGAAGTCCCCTCCCGACGCCAGATCTGTCGGATCAGATAGCTACGCTGCAGGGCAAAGGTGCTGGTAGCTTTCTTGTATGCCCGCTTTTCGATCCAAATCAAGAAGGAAACGAGCAATATTTTGGAGTATACTGAAGTAGATTCAAATACTCTATCTTGGTATCCGGTAACCTCTCGTACTTTGGTACGATGGGTAGGTCAAATAAATGGGCAGATCACTTTCCAGAATACAACAATATGTATTGGGTTGTCAAGAGGATTGTGCCCGCTTATATTGCGTTTTTTGAATAAAGTTTCGGAATGTTAAGCAGATGTTAAGAACAGATTAAGAGAAGGGAATGGAGGACGCAGGATGAATGCAATTGCCATCATTACCGGCTGTATTTTAGCCCGCAATGAGGCCCATCGAATCGAAGATGCGTTAAAATCGTTGCAGGGTTGGACCGACCAGATCATCGTCATCGATAACGAGAGCGAAGACGAGACCGTCGCCATCGCCCGACGTTATGGCGCGCTGGTTCTCTCCGCCCCACGCGCTAAGAACTTTGATGCCATCCGCAACCTGGCGACTGAACATGCCATCGGAGATTGGATTTTCTACCTGGATGCGGACGAGCGCGTCCCTCCTGTATTGGGAGAAGCCCTGAAGCAGTTAGTACAGGAGCGTGGCCAGGAGTTCGATGCGCTCTGCATTCCATTCAAACACTTCTTCTGCGGCAAATGGATGGAGCACAGCGGCTGGTGGCCCGGCTATACCCGGCCTCAACTCCTGAAAAAGGGACGATTCCGCTACAACGAGCGGCTACATACCGGCGTCCAGGTGGAGGGGCCGACCCTCTTTTTTCCGGCGAAGAACCCGGATTATGCCATCATTCACCACTCATATGAGGATCTGAACCACTATCTGGAGAAGCTCAATAGGTATACCGATGGCGAGGCGGAGAGCCTGAAAACGGATGGGCAGGGCCATAACTGGCAGGCGATGCTGGCGCACTTTGTTCACGATTGGCAGATCTACTATGAGCAGCAGCGGGCCGATCTGGACGGCATGCACGGCTTCGTCCTCTCCTTCATGTCCGCCTTCTATCGGTTCGCCTCGCGCGCCAAGCTCTGGGACCTGCGCCGCAAGCAGGGCGAACTCACCGGGCAGGATCCGGTTCCGGCCTCGCTCCGCGAGATGCTGGAGTTCATGGCCCAGGTCTCGCAGGAGGGAGCGCAGAAGTGGCTGGAAGCGCCGCCCATCCAACCCGCTCAAGCGGATGTGGAGCGCGTGCCGCTGGTCTGGTGCGCGCCGCTCTTCGATCCCAGCGGCTATGCCGCCGAAGCCCGCAACCTGGTGCTGGGCCTGCTGGAAGCCGATGAGCCGCTCGCCGTCTGCCCCATGAATTGGGGACAGGAGGACGCCGGCCTCCCACAGGAAGAGCGCGCCCTCCTCGATAGCCATATAGTCCCCTACGAGACGCCCTCTGAGATCTTTATCACCCAGACCACCCCGCCGCTCAATCAGCCCTCGCCCTATGCCCGCTTCAGCATCGCCCGCACCATGTTCGAGACGGACCGCCTGCAGCCGGGTTGGGAGACGATCCTCAACCGGATGGACCGAATCTGGGTCCCCTCCGAGTTCAACCGCGACACCTTTGTGCGGAGCGGCGTGGACCCCGATAAGGTCGCCATCATTCCGGGCAGCCTGGAGACGGCGCCCTACCAGGAGGCGCAGGAGCCGTGGCCCGTGCCCGGATCGGAGAGCTTCCGGTTCCTCTCGGTCTTCGACTGGACCTACCACAAGGGCTGGGATGTGCTGCTGGAAGCCTTTGCGCGGGAGTTCGGCTCCGATCCGAACGTCGGCCTGATCCTCAAAGTCTGGAGCAGCAACGGCTATACGCTCCAGCATATCCGCGACATGGCGGAGGCCGTGCTGCGCACCCGAGTGGGCAAAGCGCTCTCCGACCTGCCCAACCTCCATATCTGGCAGGAGCGCATTCCCAACGCCTCCATGCCCCGGCTCTATCGGGCGGTACATGCCTACGTCACCCCCACCCGTGGCGAGGGCTGGTGTCGCCCCCTGATGGAGGCGATGGCGTCCGGGCTGCCGACCATCGCCACCGCCTGGAGCGGGTTGACCGCCTTCCACAACGAGCGCGTCGGCTACCCCCTCAAGTACCGCCTGCAGCCCGTATCCGCCGAAGGCGCGCGGGAGATCCCCATCTACTCCGGCCACTACTGGGCCGAACCCGACCGGGACGACCTGCAGCGCCTGATGCGCCAACTGGTCGCCCATCAGGAAGCCGCCCGGAAACGGGGACAGGCGGCGCAAAAGGCCATCGTCAAGAACTACTCGCGCGCGGCAGTAGCAGCCCTCCTCCGGAAGGAATTGGCCCTCTGTCGCGAACTGGCTCAGCAGAAGGAGCAGCCTTCGCCGCCCCCTGCCCCGCCGGCGCGTCCCGTGGAGCGCTTCTCCGCCCCACAACGCCCCAACGCCAACCCGGTCCCGCTGGACCCCGTTCCGGCGACCGACTTCCTATCGTCGCTGGGGCGCAAGCTGCGGGTGCGCTGGGAGGGCGATCAGCGGACGCGCTCCAGCCTGGCGTTCGTCAATCGGGAACTCTGTCTCGGGCTGTTGGCAGCGGGCGATGTCGAAATCTCCCTGGGCGAGGAGGAGACGCCCTGGCACACCTTAACCGAGCAGGACGACCCGCGCTTCCCCGCCCTCTTCGCCCTGCGGAACGCCCCGCTCTCCGGCCCGCCCGATGTGGTCATCCGCCACTTCTTCCCGCCGAACTGGCAGAAGCCGGAGGCCGGCAAGCTCATCATGATCCAGCCGTGGGAGTACGGCAGCCTGCCGAAGGAGTGGGTAGAGGCGGCCATCCATCAGGCAGATGAGGTCTGGGCCTACTCGCGCTTCGTCCGCGATAGCTATGTCCGCAGCGGCGTTCCGGCGGAGAAGGTGCGCATCATCCCGCTCGGCGTCCGCCCTGAGATATTCACGCCGGAGGGGGCCCTCTAT
>Ga0070734_10003949_pt1 | contig 14737 bp, 9 predicted proteins | sample Coa_R1_8_FD_66444 | JGI IMG/M metagenome (GOLD analysis project Ga0070734, IMG submission 66444) | Surface soil microbial communities from Centralia Pennsylvania, which are recovering from an underground coalmine fire - Coalmine... | ecosystem: Environmental > Terrestrial > Soil > Unclassified ...
TGAATCCGCCGGGTGTCGGCATGGTGGGAGCGTCTTCGGCCGGATCCATTCTTGGCAAAAGCGTATACGACCTCATTGCGCCCGAGGATCGCGAGCGCTTCCGCGAGTTCAATGCGCGCATCTGTGGAGGCGAAAAGGGTTCGCTGGAATTCGATATTGTCAGCCTGCAGGGAATCCCGCGCAATATGGAGTCGCACGCCGCGCCGCTGCAGTATGTCGATGGCAGCACCGTACAACTTGCCGTCACGCACGATGTCACTTCGCGGAAAACCGCCCTGGACGCCTTGCACGCCAGCGAGGAGCGCTTTCGTTTAGCGCAGCATGCCGCGCGGATCGGCGTCTTCGAATGGAATATTCAAACCGGCGCCCTCACCTGGTCCCGGGAGCTGGAGGAGCTGCACGGGCTCGAGCCCGGCGGATTTGAGAGAACACCATCCGCATGGGCAGATTTGGTGCATCCCGAGGACCGGGCTGGAGCAATCGCTCAAATGGATCAAGCCGCCACCACGGGAGAGCCGGTTGTCGCTGAATGGCGCGTGATTTGGCCGGACGGCAGCGTCCATTGGCTGGCCGGGAGGTTTCAAGCTTACCGGGATGCGGAGGGTCTTCCGGCGCGGATGACCGGCGTGAATTTCGACATCACGGAGCGCAAACAGATGGAGAGCCAATTGCGCCGCGCCAACGCAGACCTGGAGCAGTTCGCTTATTCAGCCGCGCATGACTTGCAAGAGCCGTTGCGCAGTCTAATGATTTACAGCGAACTCCTGACGCAACGCTATGGCAAGAGCTTCGATGAGGATGCCCGGCAATGCGTCCAGTTCGTGCACAGCGGCGCTCAAAGAATGAGGACGCTGCTGCGCGACTTGCTGAGCTATACCCAACTCATGAAATTCGATCCGCCCGCCGAGCCCTGCGATGCAAATCAAGCTCTGCGAACCGCGCTAGCCAATTTATCGGGCGCCATTGCCGAGAGCGGCGCGCAAATCGAGGCCAAGCCTTTGCCCACGGTGACCGTTCATCCCGCGCATTTACAGCAGCTCTTCCAGAATCTGATTGGCAACGCCATCAAATACCGGAGCAACGATAAAGAACCGCGAGTCGCAATCGAGGCCGAGCGGGACAAAGGTAACTGGATCTTTTCCGTGGCCGACAACGGCATCGGCATCGAACCGCAATACCAGGAACGCATCTTCCTGGTTTCCACGCGGCTGCATACCGATGAAAAATATCCGGGCTCTGGAATCGGCCTGGCCATCTGCCATCGCATCGTGGAAAAGTATCGCGGATCCATCTGGGTTGACTCCGAGCCTGGGACGGGGTCGACATTCCGCTTCACTCTTCCGGCGTGACCGTATCGTCGCCGCAAGCGACAATAACAGTAGTGATGATCGCGGAGCTGGAAGTCTGGCGAAAGCTGTTTGATACGAAGGCGCGCGAGCTATATCCGGCGACGGATCCCGCCCACGATTTTCTGCACATCCAGCGCGTGGCCGGTAGCGCCATGACCATCGCTCGCGAAGAGGGTGCTGATTTGTGGATCGTGCTGCCCGCCGCCTATTTCCACGACTTTGTGAGCATCCCCAAAAATGATCCGCGCCGGGCGCAAGCGTCCGTGTTGTCCGCCGATGCGGCGGCAGAATATTTGAGCGGTGCCGGTTATCCTGGGCAATATCTGGATGGCATTCACCATGCGATTGCGGCGCACAGCTTCTCGGCCGGAATCAGTTGCGAGACCATTGAAGCGAAAGTGGTGCAGGACGCCGATCGCCTGGACAGCCTAGGCGGCGTGGGGATCGCGCGATGCTTCACAACCACCGCGTTGATGAGCAGGCCATATTACGAGGAGCACGATCCTTTCGCGGAACATCGCGCTCCCGACGATAAGGATTACGCGGTGGATCATTTCTTCGTCAAGCTGTTCAAGCTTTCGGACACCTTGCACACCCGGGCGGCGCGTCTGGAAGCGGCGCGCCGCGTAGCGTTTATGCACGATTATCTGAAGCAGCTTCGGTCAGAGATCGTGCCTTAGCTGCCTGCGATAGAGCTTTCCGTCGCTGGAAATTCGAGGAGCCGACGGCTGTTAGTAGGCACAGCCTGGATAGAAATGCCAGACACCGAACCGGTCATAGAATCCAGCGGGGCTGCATACCGGAGCGTAGCCCGGGTACACACCGACACCGAATCCAAAGCCACGATCGTAGCCTCGGGCCCGATAATCGCGATGGAAATCTCGATCGCCAAATTCGCGGCTGGATCCGCGACGATCGAAGTCTCTTCGAACCTCGCCACGATTCGGCGTTCCGTGCGAAAATCCTTCGCCGCGATGCTCCGCGGCCATCCCCGTTACGGGAGCCAGCGCTAACAAAGCGGCTCCCAACGTCAAACTCAATAATCTGTTTTTCATAACGCCTCCAAACTGCACCATCGCAGGATGCATGCCAGTGGCCGCGGCCAAGGCTTTGAAAGCGCTCATACATTAAGAAAATTCGCATGCTCATTTCCACCAGTTCCGGATGGATGCAACCACCAGAGCAGCCGAATTCCGGGTATACTTCCGTTTTCTATGCATCGACGATCGTTTCTCAAAGCGGCCAGCGTCACAGCCCTCGCTGCACATGCGCAGACGGCGCGCGATTTGCGGATCGCGTACGGAGGCATCGGCATCGAGTGCAGTACTTATAGCCGGTTGCGTACGCGCATGGACGAGTTCACCATTCTGCGCGGCGCGGAGATGGCGTCGAACGAGCGATTCCAATTCTTAAAACGATATCCGACGCCATTCCTGCCTACCCTGGTGGCCACGGCGGTTCCTGGGGGGCCGATCGAACGAAAGACCTACGACGCCATCAAGGCTGAGTTTTTGGATCGTCTCAAAGGGCATCTGCCACTCGACGGTATCTATCTTCCGATGCACGGCGCGATGTTTGTGGAGGGGCTGCAGGATGCGGAGGCCGATTGGTATCGCGCGGCGAGAAGCGTGGTGGGGCCGAACTGTCTGCTCTCGGCCAGCTACGATCTGCACGGCAACATCAGCCAACCGATCGTCGACACGATCGATATGCTTTCGGCGTTTCGCACCGCGCCGCATATTGACCGCGAAGAAACCATGCTGCGCGCGACGGACATGCTGCTGCATTGCTTGCGCGAGAAGATCCAACCGACGCTCCTGTGGGCGCCGATTCCAGTGTTGATGCCGGGAGAGCGCAGCAGCACGGAATGGGAGCCTGGAAAGCGGCTCTGGGCGCAACTGCCCGCGCTCAATCGCGAAGCGGGCGTTCTTGATGTGAGTCTGTTAGTCGGCTACGTGTGGGCCGACGAGCCGCGATCGACCGCGGCCGCAGTCGTTACGGGCACCGCTCCGGAAACGCAGCGCAAGATTGCCACGAATCTCGCACAACAGTACTGGGATGCGCGCCGCGAATTCCAATTCGGCACAGAAACCTGCACCGTGGATGAGTGCGTCCAGCGCGCCATGGCGGCAAAGACGCAGCCAGCGATCCTGGCCGATTCGGGCGACAATCCGACCGGAGGCGGCAACGGCGATCAAGCGACCGTTTTGGAATCGCTGCTGCGGCACAAAGCGCAAAACGTCGTCTTCGCCGGGATCACGGATCGTCCGGCGACCGAGGCTTGCTACAAAGCCGGCGTGGGCGCACGCATTCCCCTAACGATTGGCGCCACGCTCGATCCGAAAGCGAGCACGCCGGTGAAGGCGGAAGGCGTGGTCAAATCACTGCTTGCGGGAACGGACGCCGCACATCGTGAAGCTGTGGTCGAGATCCAGGGTGTGAAACTGATCCTGTCCGCGTATCGCCGTCCGTATCACGACATCCAGGATTTCACGCGATTCGGATTGGATCCGAAATCGTTCCAGATCGTGGTGGTGAAATCCGGCTATCTTTCGCCCGAATTAGCGCCAATCGCGAATCCGAGTTTGATGGCGCTCTCGGACGGCGCGATTAATCAGGACATCGTCCATCTGCCCGCAAACAAGTACCGCAGGCCGAGCTTTCCGTTTGTCGACGATCTGAAGTTCACGCCGAAGGTTTACGAGTCGGCGCGGAACCGGCGTTAGCGTACCGTTTCGGTGGAAAACGTCACGTAAGGAAAAACTTCGGGGATATGCGAATCGTAGTGACCATGGCGATTCCAGGTCCATCCGGCGCACGGATCTAAAATCTCGCCGTTCTTGCCGATCTTTTCGAACCGGCTACAGTCGATGCGCCAGACGTCGCCATTTTTTGGAGGCAAGGATCGCCCGTCGCGCAACAACTCGAGGCCCTTCCAGGGAAATGCCAGTTCCGCCGTCCAACCCCGATCCGTTTTGTCGCGCCGGTTCACCACGCCATCCACATGAACCGCTGTGCGCAGGCCCGGGTAATCCCAATCGAGGAAGCCCCAGCGTTCGCCACGCTCGTGGACATGGCCGCCCACACCGTCGAGCACCATGGTTCGTTGTGTCGTGGGATCGAACTCGGGCCGTCCGTAGTATTTCGATCCCGGTCGAAAAATGTCCTTCCAGATCCAAAACACTTCGTAGACAGTGTTGAGCGCATTCATCTCGAACTCGTAGTAGGCGTCCTGCGCTCCGATGAAGACTTCCAGGTCGTTTTCCTCGTAGATCTTCGAATCGCGCTCGGTGAGCGTGCCCCAGACGTCGTTTTCTTCGGCCCAGAATCCGAAGTAGAGATTTTCGTCATCCCAAAGCAGCGCGACTCGTGTATCGAACCAGGCGGGCCGTCCGGTTACGATGTCGACGAACGCGGTGGATCTGGGCGCGGCGATCCAGGATGGTTCATCCAGCTTTCCATCAATCGAAATGGGTCCTTTGGTGCGATAGCAGGTGTAGCGTGCGGGTTCAATGGACATTTATTGACGGGCTAGAGGCGGGGCGATGCTTACCTCTTTCGCCACGTCGCTCTTCTGTTCCTGGCTTTGTTTTTGGATATTTTGATACTGCTCCATGAGTTCGCGCGCCCGCGCGGCGTTGCCGGATTGCTGGTAGGCACGAGCCAGCGTGTAGTGCAGGCTGCCGTCGTCATCCAGGCTTAAAGCCTTTTCCAGATGTGGAATCGCGTCGGCGCCGCGATCGAGCTTGCTCAAAGCAAGTCCGAGCGATGCGTGCGCGGGCAGCATATCGGCGTCGGTGCGAAGCGCGGTTTCGAGATACGGGACGGCCTGCTCGGGCTGCTCAGAACGGAGCAGGCTTTCTCCCAACATGAAGTTCAGATCCGGGGAAGCGGGCGCAGCCGGCAATAGTTTTTGAATCAAATCAACTGCGGATTTGTAATCGCGCGAGAGAAAAAGCGAAGTCGCCAGTTCGGTTTCGAGACGCCTGTTGCCCGGCGCCAGACGCAATGCGGCGCGCCACTCGTTCGCGGCTTCTTTATCCTGCTTGTGATTGTGCAGGATCTCGGCGTTCAGCGCGTGCAATTCCACCGATTCCGGCTGGCTGGCGAAACGCGAAAAAGCTTCGAGGCCGAGTTGATGGTAGGCTTTCGCGGCCCAATACAACGAGGGCGCTTTTGGATCCGAAGCTGCGGCCTTCGCGCTTTCGAGATATCGATTTTGCACGAAATAGCACTCGGCGGGGTTCGCGGTGCAACTGGGCGCGGGCAGACTCTCCTCTTCTTTCTCCTCGGTGGCCGCCCAGTCCGCGTGGCCGGTTTCCTGATAGACCTTGCTGAGGGCCGCGTGCAAGCCGCGCAGCTTCGGCAACTTCTCCTCGGCTTGGCGGAAGAAAAAGAAGGCGCTGGGATATTGTTGGCGGTCAAGCCGCGAGTAGCCAATCAGGGCGGCCAGGTACGGCGACTCGGGAGCTTCCTGCGTAATGCGATCGAAGGTTCGCGTTTCGAGCGATTCGTAGGCCTTGACCAAGCCGTACCAGGATCGCGCGTCGTCCGGCTTCTGCGCCGTCAGCTTTTTGTACTCGGCGGCGGCGTCATCGAACTGATCCAAACCCATGTAGGTTTCGGCCAGCATGACGTGCGCGTCGTAATTCTCCGGTTCCAGCTTCAGCAGGGTCTTAAGCAACGCGAGGGCGGGCTGTGGATGGTTCAACTGAAGCTGCACGGTCGCGAGCGAGATCAGCGCCCGGGTGTTCTTGGGTTCGATTTTCAAGACTTCTTCAAACGGCCCAACGGATTCGGCGGGGTGCCCGGCCATCTCTTCCGCCATTCCCAGATTCAAGATGAGCCCGGGATTGTGGGGCATGGCTTTGACGAGCTGCCTGCAGAGCGGGATGGCTTCTTCAAAACGCCCTTCGGCCATCAGTTGTTTTACTTTATGTGAAAGTTCGGCGGGATCGTGATCCTGCGCGACGGACGCGCCCACCGCAAGGAAACAAAAAAAAGCGGCCCGTTGGACGAGCCGCTTTCTTGACGAAAACAACAACTTCATCAACTACAAACTACCATGCCAGGCGAAGTCCGAAGCGGATGTTCCTTTCACCAGACGCGCTGGTAACCTGCATGAATGAACTGTCTGTGACGCCGTTATCCACGCCATTGCCGCCGGCGCCGAAGCCGTTACCGGTGGCGGTTCCGACGAAGTGCGAAGTGTTCGGCAGGTTGTAGAAGTCGGCGCGGAATTGCAGAGTGATCCGCTCCTTGATCGGGAACATACGCGTGATCGACATGTCGGTGTTCCACATGCCTGGATTGCGCAAAATGTTCAGACCGGAGTTTCCGAATCCGACCGTGGTGACCGGAGCGAAAGCGTTCGGATCGTAGTAGTGAGCGCCAGGGCCGACGCCGCCGATGAAAGCGACGTGCGGGAGGACCTGGTTGGCGGTTTGCGTGTTGGTTCCGCCGTCGTTGAGCGAAGTATCGGGAGCGTACACAGTGAACGGAGTGCCCACGTAGCAGGCTTCACGGCCGCTCAACTGCCAGCCGCCGAGAATCTTGGCGCCGAGGCCGTCCGTCAAATATTTCTTGTTCTTCCCGAACGGCAGTTCGTAAACCCAGCCGATCTGGAAATTCTGCGGCGTATCGAATCCGGCGGTAGCGCGATTGCGCTGGAAGTCCGGCGCGTAGTTGAAGTTCACGCCCGTCCATCCGTCATCATCGGTGTAGTCGATCGCGTGCGACCAGGTGTAAGCGCCCTTGAACATCAGGCCGTTTGAGAAGGACCGGCTGAAGGAAACCTGCAGCGAGTTGTATTCCGAGCTCAGGTAGCCATCCCACATGTCCGTGGGCTGCGTGCGGCCGTAGAGGATGTTGTAAGGAAGATTGGCGAGCGTCGAACCCGGGTAGCCGGTGTTGATGTCGCGATCCGCCAGTTCATGCACGGTGTGCGATGCAACATAGCCGACCGAGGCCAGGATGTTCCACGGCAGCTTGTGTTCCACCGTCAGGTTCCAGGATTGCGTGTAGCCTCGCACAATTTTTCCCCACGGGCTGCGTTCGCTGGCGTTGCCAGGAAGCGGCACGATACCGCTAGAAATATCCGGCAGTGGAACCGGCGGAATTCCTTCGGCGAGCGTACGCGCATAGGAGAAGCTGTTAGGCGACTTAGTTTCCGCGTTGATGGTCAACGGATAGAATCCGCGCAACGGGCGCGAGAACGGAATCGGATCGTAATTCAATCCGTATCCGGCGCGAATCACGGTGTTCTGTCCCAAGCGATAGGCGATGCCAACGCGTGGGGCAAAAAGTTTGTGGCTGACGCTGATGCCGGCATCCACCGGAACATCGCCGCGACCGCCGAGATAAACGTTGTTGGTGTTCGGATCGTACCGCTCGATGCCCTTGCCGTTGCTACGGGTCATCAGCGGATAGAATTCGTAACGCAGGCCGATGCTGACTGTCAGGTTCTTGCTGACCTGCCAGCGATCCTGAGCGTACCAACCGAATTGCCACTCACGGCCGGTCATCAGGATGTACTGCACGCCCTTCTGGACGTCATCCGAGAGACCCAGCAACATCTGAGCGTAGGCGTTGAACTGATTGTTGGTGGTGGCATTGCCGCCGCCGGTGTTGAGCGTGGTGGTTTGTCCGTTGAAATCCAACAAACCGCGCGGTCCACCGTTGCTCAACTCGGGCTGCCAGTGATTCAAGTGGTGGCGCACCAAGTCGAAGCCGAAGCGGAACTCATGCGCGCCCTTGGTCCAAGCCAAGCTGTCGCTATGAGTGAACGTTTCGTCGTGCCGGAACAGCGGCATCCAGTTCGGAACACCGAAGCCGGTGTAGGCGCCGATCGAGATATCGGGGAAACCGCTGTCGCGAATGTCGTCGCCGTTCAATCCAGGAATTCCGAGGATGCTGCCGTAGTTCTTGCCAAAGTCATTCGAGATGACCGTTTGATCCAAGCGGTTCAGACCCAGGCTTCCGCTGAGGACCAGGTTCGGCGTGAAGGTATAGGTGTGGCCGATGGTCGCGACATAAACCGTGGTGTCGCCCAATCCCGGGTCCGCGCCCGGTGCAGGACCGCCCGCAACTCCGAAGATTCCTTGGCCGCCCGAAGTGGCCTTCATCTCGCCGTACTTCACGAAGATGCTGTGCTTTTCGGTGCGATTCCAGTTCAGCTTTGCGTCCGTCTGGTAGCGATTGAGAATCGGACCGCCGGCAGCATAATAGTTGTTGGCTACGCCCGACTGGTTCGGCTCCGGAAAGTAGGATTGAAGCTTTTGCGCGATCGGGCTAATTAAGCTATTTGGAATAATATTGTTCGCAAAAGGTTGACGGCCGGTGCCATCCGCATTTCCGGTAAACGGATTGTAGATCACGGTCGCGTTGTCGCCCGTCAGGTACTTACTGAAATTTCCGGCCTTCTGATCGTCGGTGGGAACGGTAAAGAAACCGTTGGCTGCAATCTTCTGATTGGTGCCGTCGAAGCTGATGAAGTAGAAAAGCTTGTTCTTCAGGATCGGTCCGCCGATGGTGGCCCCGTAGTTGTTGTAGATCGAAACCGGTTTATTGTCGGCGAAGAAGTTGCGCGCGTTGTAATGCTGGTTATTGTTGAACTCGAAGGCGCTGCCGTGAATGTCGTTGGTTCCGGATTTGGTCACCAGCGTGACGGATGAAGCACCCGCCAGTCCTTGATCGGCGTCGGCCGAGCTGGTCACGATGTTGACTTCCGCCACGTCTTCGGCGGGCACCACGTATCCGACGTGATGCGGCAGCCAAACGTTGATGCTCTCCGCACCGTCGATCTGGGTGATGTTGGTTTGCGCGTTCGCGCCGTTGATGTTGGTGCGCAGCGCGCGGCCGGGCGTGTCAGTTACGGAGTTCTGGAAGGTGGATGGCGTGGCGCCGGGCACCAGGTCAATCAGCGCCTGATAGTTGCGGAATCCGCCGAGCGGCAAGTCCACAATTTCTTCCGTGTTCAGTTCCGTGTGCGTGTCCGCTTTGTCCGTCTGGAGCTGCAGAGCTTCTCCCGAAACAGTCACGGTTTGGTTGGTTTCGCCCAGTTCCAGGTGGACATCGAGGCGGTTCACAACGTTTGGCGTGATGGTGAGATTCGACTCGACGGTTTTGAATCCCTTGGCAACGGCCTTCACGGTGTAGGTGCCGGGGAGGAGATTGAGCAAGGTATAGCGTCCACCGGAGTCGGAAACTTCCTGGCGGGTTTGGCCGGTCTGCGTATCCACCACCGTGATCACCGCATCCGGCACTACGGCCGAGCTCTGATCCGTGACGGTTCCGACCAGCGAACCATAGAGAACCTGCCCGTAAGCGGGCAACTGCATCAAGCCCGCACCCAACACGAGCAGCATTCCCAACAGCGAGAGCCAAGCCGATGGCTTGGAACAAAGGCGGAAGGTATTAGGCATCACTTCACATCCCTTTCTTTTGCGGCGTCAAACTTTATGAAAATCGGACCCCTACACGGGTCCAATCTTTTTTGTTCTGCACCAAACTACAATTGGCGGAATTCTCTAACGAGCAAAACCAACCGCTCACTAACCAACAGCGAAAACTGTGCTTGCCGAGAATTATAGGACAACTAGTACTTCTGTTACAAGTTATTTCTATTGTGTGACAGCAACATCATCGGCCTTGGATGGCGATGAGTGCCTGCTGGGCCGGTTGAAACTTAGGATCGATCTGTAGTGCTTTTTCCAGCTCGGACTTTGCTTCGCTTAATCGCGCAAGTTTCGCTAAAGCCATGCCCAAACTAGTGTGCAATTCAGCGTCTTGAGGCCGGATTTTCAGGCTTTCTCGATAGCGCGTCACAGCTTGATCGAACTTGCCGGACTCGGCAAACTCGTCCCCCCAAAGGATGAGCACCTCTCCTAGGTGCTGGTGCGCTTTTTCGTTCGCGGGGTCTTCCATGAGCACCTGCTTGAAGTCGTTGACCGCGAGTTCCCATTTTCCGGCCGATGCTTCGAGACTGGCCAAGTTGAAACGCGCATCGGTAAATTTGGAATCGAGCTGAAGGGCCTGTTGGAAAAGCTGCAAAGCTTCGAGCGGCTTATTCGCGTTGAGCATCGCCACACCCAATTCATTGGCGGCGAGCGCGCTGGTGGGCTGCGCTTTCCACGCGGTCAGGAAATACGGAATAGCGCCGGATGCATCGCCGCGATCCATCAGGAGCGCGCCGATACTGAAATTCGCCGAGAAATCGCCGGGGTATTTTTCGAGCCGCTGCCGCATCAGCGCTTCGTGCAACACGGGACGCTGATCGCTTTGCCCGACGGGCAGCACCTGCAGCCAGAGATGACCCATTTCATCCGTTGCGGCATTTCCCGCCGCTACGCGCTTCGGCGGACTGCTGGGGTTGCGCACGTTGTCGCTCGAATTGTCGTAGTGATAGCGCATCGAAATCACCGTGCCGCGCGGCAGAAAAACTGGTTCGGTGGTGCGATAGACTCCCTGCCAATTTAAATCCCACTTCGGAATGCGGATAATCCATTTGCGAGTGCCATCCGGTAGCGTCGCGTAGCCTTCCATCAACGTGGCCAGATAATGCGCGTGCGGATAGACGGCCAAAACATTCATGTCCAACGGAACCTTGAAATCGTCGGTCACCAGAAAATCTTTGTCGCCGGGCGGAATGTCGATGGCGCCGTCGTGCTCAAGCTGCACCAGCATCGGAAATTTCGTCTGCGGCTTGTCGGTGAAGTAGAGGCCGATTTCCGGATTGATGGTCTCGGGCTTCCCGGTGGGGCGAAGATGGACATTCAGAACAAGATCCATGCCCGGATCCGCACGCCATGCCATGCCGTCTGGTTCCACCACGGGCTCGCTGCCCGGCTTCCAGGAAAGGAAATGGCTATCCGGATCGAACGTGTCCTCTTGCACGGTCAGATCCATGCCCGAAAATCCGGCGCCCGGTTTCTCTTCGTGGCGCTCGGATGAACGCGCGCGATCGATAATCACGTTGGCATGATGGAAAACGCGCGGATTCCCCGGGCGAACCTCCATCGCCTTCACCCAGCGCTGCTGCTGGATCGGGACGCGAATCACGAAGTTCCAGAAAACTTCGGCGCCGTCAGGAGCGAGCTGATAGGGCTTCACGACATGCAAAACCAGATCCGGCTTGCCGAGCTGCCATTCGGACGTGAATTTCGGGAGCGGGGGCGCTTGCGAGGCCAATCCAGCCACTGCTCCCTGATCCACCCATTGGCGGATCGTTTGGATTTGCGCATCGGTGAGACGGCGCTCTTCGGCGAAATCGCCGTATCCTTGCTCCGGCTGCCAGGGCGGCATGTAGCGGCGCTTGGTGACGTCGGCGATCTGCGCGGCGCGCTTTTTCACGTCCTCATAAGTGAGCAACGAAAATGGCCCCGACTCGCCCGGACGGTGGCAGGGCGCGCACTCCTTGTACACAATCGGCGCGATGTTTTTATAAAAGGTGACTGGAGGAGCGGGAGCGGCGTTTGCCAACATCGCTGAAAAAAACGCTGCACCCACGAGACTGCGGTGGTACGGTAACACTTCCACAATTCTACTCCGGCTCGTGAACCTGCACTACCCGATCGGCCTTCACGTTTTCGAGCGTCTGCTGCTTGCCGCTCGGCCAGATAATCTCGATTTTATCTACGACGCTGACTTTGCCCAGTCCGAAATGCACGGGAATGAGACTCGACGAAGCGTAGCTCACCGCGCTGGTCATGTCGTTGTGCTGATTTCCGATGCGGATGCGAGCGCCGATTCCGTCGCGATTGGAGCGCGCTCCGGTGAGCTTTAAATCGATCCAGTGATTCGGCTCGGGACTGACGTTGTGCCACAGTTCCGGGGGCCCTTCGAGCGACGAAACGATCACATCGATCTTTCCATCGCCGTCAAAATCGGCGAACGCGCTGCCGCGGTGCGCTTTGACTTCGGTCAATCCGGAATTCGGAGCGTCGCCGAAAGTTCCGTTGCCGAGATTGGCGAACACTGTGTTGGGCTCTTTGTAGATAGCGGGCTCAAACTGCTCCACCAAGTCGTTGACATGCGAATTGGTGGTGAATAAATCTTTCCAGCCATCGTTGTTGAAATCGAAGAACGCGGTCCCCCAGCCGCTGTGATGGACCGAGAGCGTTCCCAAATGGCTTGCGTATGTTGAGTCGTCGAAGCTGCCTTTGCCGTGATTGCGAAAGAGCGGAAATGTTTCGCCGGCCAGCGCGACAACCGAAATGTCTGGCCAGCCGTCATTATCGTAATCGCGAAAATCGGTACCCATGCTCGCGACTGGTTTGCCATCGCCGCGTAGCGCGACTCCTGAAACCAGAGCCACCTCTTCGAATGTGCCTTTGCCGGTGTTATGGAAAAGAAAATTCGGCATATTGTCGTTGGTCACGAATACATCCGGAAAACCGTCGTGATCATAATCCGCGAAAGCGAGGCTCATGCCGCGTCCTCGAAACGAAGCGATCCCGGCTTTTTCCGAAACGTCTTCGAATGTTCCGTCGCCGCGATTGCGATAGAGCGAGCTCGCCAATCCGTCGAAATATTTCGGATGACAATAAATGCGGACCTCGCGCGCCGCATCGCCGCAGAATCGGCGATCAGCGGAAGATCCCACGGACCAATTCGCGTAATGAACCACCCACAAGTCGAGCAATCCGTCGTTGTCGTAATCGAACCATCCGGCGGCGACGGCCCATTCGCCGCTGCGGATCCCGGCCTTCGCCGTCACATCTTCGAACCGGCCATTGCCGAGATTGTGGTAGAGAAAGTTGCGATTGACACCGGCCACGAATAGATCCGCGCGGCCATCATTATCGTAATCGGCGGCAGCGGCGCCCATCGAGTAGCCTTCTCCGGCAACACCGGCTTCTTTGGTGACATCGCGGAACTTCATGTCGCCTTCGTTGTGATAGAGACGATTCCAATATTGGGGGCTGGTCTTTTCAAGCGATGGTAATGCGGCTCCGTTGGTGAAAAAGATATCCGGACGCCCATCGCCGTCGAAGTCAAAGACAGCGATGCCGCCAGCCATGGTCTCGATCATGTGCTTCTCGGGCGTCGGACTGTTATGCAGTACAAAATCGATGCCGGATTTCGAGGCTACGTCTTCGAAACGAATTGGCGCAACGGATTCCAAGCCTGCAGCGGCGCAAGAAGCGGCAAAGATTATCGCGGCCCACTGGGACTTGCAGCGCGGCATCGCCTCAATTGTAGCTTTCGCCCATCAGCGGATGCCGATTACCATTGAGTCCGGGCCGACGAGGTGCTCCACACGCGTTTCGCGGAAACCTGCGTCCTTCATCCAACCCTGGCAGTCGGCGCCGGTGTAATCGAAACCGGCGGGCGATTCAATCAGCATGTTGAGGCTCATCATCAGGCCGAACGCGTTCTTCGAACGATCGTCATCGATGATGCTTTCATACACGATCAGCGCGCCGCCCTCGGGCACCGCTTCGAACGCTTTGCGAATGAGCATGCGCTTGTCGTCGAGCCCCCAATCGTGCAGGATGTGGCCCATCAGGATCACGTCGGCCTTGGGCAGAGGCTGCTCGAAAAAGCTGCCCGCAACGAAGCGAAGCCGCGCCGTGGCCCCATTCTTCTCGGCGTAATCTTCAAAGATGGGACCAACTTCCGCCAGGTCGAATCCGATTCCAGACAGATGCGGATTGGCCAACGCGATTTGCACCGCCAGATCGCCTTGCGCGGTGCCCACGTCCGCGAATGTCTTGTATTTCGCCCACGGAAATTTCGCGGCGATGATCAGGTTCGCGCCGTGGCTGACACCAGTCATTGCGGAGAGAAATGTTTTCAGGCGCGCTGGATCCGCATACAGGGCCTCGAACAACGGCACCCCGCCGCCCCGGATTTCGTTTTGCGGTTGCCCGGTACGCAATGCTTCGGTCAGATGGTTCCAGTGTGCATAAAGGCGCTGATTCGCCATTTCAAGCATGCCGCCGATATAGGAAGGCTTATGCTTGTCGAGGAAGGTATCGGTGGCGGGAGTGTTCGAATATTTTCCGTCCACGCGCAGCAGAAATCCGAGCGCGACCAAGGTGTCCAGGAAATCGCGCGACGATCTGGGATGCAGACCGAGCCGCCCTTGGATGCTTTCCAGCGGTTGCGGACCCTTCGCCAAATCGGTGAACAATTCAATTTCTACTGCGCTCAGCAAAACTTTCGAAGGCCAAAATCCCAGGCCCACCTGCAAGATGGATTCCGGCGATGGATGGTCGTTCATTTAGCTCGTCCTCTCTTTGGGGAAGAACGAGTGTACCGTAAGTTTTGCGATTCCGCTATGCTGAACGAATAGCATGCGGATCTGGAAAATAGCCTTCGGCGCGGCTCTGGGGATCTCGCTTTCAGCCGCTACAAAGATCGACGATCCGAAAACCTTCGTGACC
>Ga0070734_10003951_pt1 | contig 14733 bp, 15 predicted proteins | sample Coa_R1_8_FD_66444 | JGI IMG/M metagenome (GOLD analysis project Ga0070734, IMG submission 66444) | Surface soil microbial communities from Centralia Pennsylvania, which are recovering from an underground coalmine fire - Coalmine... | ecosystem: Environmental > Terrestrial > Soil > Unclassified ...
GTGGCGCCTTCGGTGTTGATCACCAGGACTCTGGACGCGCTGTCGAGCTTGAGCCCGTTGCGAATGCCCTCGTCCGCGGCTTGCGCGAAGGAGGCCGGCGAGGCCGGCGCCACCACTCTCTCCGGCAACAATCGCAGGATCACTGCCGGAGGGCCGGGCCAGTCGTCGCATGATCGCAACAGCATCCTCCTCCTCGACAGTCATGAAGGCGTCGGCGATGCGTGACAGCACACGCCAGGCGACCAGGGACGGCTCATAGCATTCGAGCATCGCCATAACTGTTGCGCCGGCATGGCCGATTTTAACTAAATGCCCGGCGCGCGCGCTCTCGAGCAGACACGCTGCGCGCGTTGGCTCGACAATAACGACGGTCGGCCGTCGATCGCCCAGGACCAAAGCAAGATGCCCGGCGACCGCCGCCGCCAGACCGCCGACACCGGCTTGCAGGAACACGTGGGTCGGGGGCGCTGCGAGCTGGCGCAAGGCTTCGCGAACCAAGGCCGTGTAGCCCTGCATCACCAGCCCGGGAATGCGTTCGTATCCGGGCCACGACGTGTCGGAGACGACAGTCCAGCCCTGAGCTGCCGCCACGCGTGACGCTTCAGCCACACAGTCATCATAGGTGCCTGCGACCCGGATCATCTGAGCGCCGAAACGAGCGATAGCAGCCACTCGCCCATCGCTTACGCCGTCGTGAACAAAGCTGGCAGACTTCGCGCCAACAAGCTGTGCACCCTTGGCAACGGAGCGCCCATGATTGCCGGCGGTCGCACACGCCACTGTCATTCTGGCCGCGACGGACCGAACGTCGGATGAATTGAGGTCGGAGACATCGACCGGTCGCCCCAACTGGCGGCTGGCTTGCTCCTGAACTAGCCGCATCACTGCGTACGATCCACCGAGGGCCTTGAAACTGCCAAGGCCCAACCGATGACCCTCGTCCTTGACGTAGACGGCGCCAAGATCGAGTTCATAAGCCATTGACGGAAGCGAATGCAGCGGTGTCTGAGCGTGATCGGTCCGATAGCTCATATGCCGCTCGACCCCGGCCGCCGCCTCGCTGTTGAAGGTCTCGGCATCTACCTGGTCCAGGGGCTTGCCGTAGTCGTCGTGCTGATTGAAAAGAAACATCGCTCATCTTCGGGGTAGACTTGGCGAACGAATATTGCATTCTCTGCGAGTTTTGCGCTCTGTTTGGCCGCATTAAGTGCAACAATTGTTCGATAGGAACGCGCCTCGATGTCGAAAGCCCCGCCCGGCGTCAGCCTCGACGCATTCGACCATGCTATTTTGAACATCCTCCAGCGGGATAACACGACGCCGCAGCGGATGATCGGTGAGGCGGTCAATCTGTCGGCGCCCGCTGTTCAACGGCGGATTCGTCGAATGGAGGAATCCGGGGTCATCAACGCAAATGTCGCGGTTATCAATCCCGCCCTGGTCGGCCAGCAAATCACCGCTTTCGTCGAGGTCGAGGTGATCAGCGAGACGGCGAATTTGATTGATGCCGCCAAGCAAGAATTCGCATCGGCACCGGAGGTGCAGCAGTGTTACTACGTCACTGGTGAAGCCGACTTCGTTCTCGTGATCGTGGTCCCGACAATGACCGATTACGAGGCACTCACGCGTCGTCTGTTCTTCGGCAACAACAATGTCAAACGCTTCCGCACCTTTGTTGCCATGGACCGGGTAAAGGTCGGCTTGTCAGTGCCGTTGCCAGGATGACGAGCCAGACACCTTACCGGACTGTCCGAAAAAACGCACGAATCTCCCCCGCGAGCGCTTCGGGCTGCTCCAGCGCCGGGAAGTGCCCGCCACGCTCCATCTTCGTCCAGCGCGTGATGTTACCGTACATGCGCTCGGCTAGCGAACGCGGCGGACGCAGGAACTCCGCCGGGAATTCAGCGTAGCCGCACGGCACCAGAATGCGCTCTCCGGTCGGCACCATCCAGGGACCATGCAGGCGCGCGTAATATGGCCAAAAGCTCGATCCGATCGCACCGGTCGCCCAGTAGAGCATGACGTTGGTGGCCAGCACGTCGCGGCCTAGCCAGGTATCGAGATCGCCGTTGCAGTCCGTCCAGGATCGGAGCTTCTCCAAGATCCACGCCGCGAGGCCGACCGGAGAATCGGTGAGAGCATAGGCGAGGGTCTGGGGCTTGGTGCCCATGATCTGGATGTATCCGGTCTCTTCCTTTAGCCAGTCGGCGAGCTGCGTAAAGAAGGCATCTTCCTCTGCCGTTGGATCGTCGACCGCAGGTCGCTCGCGCGGAATCGTCAGCAGCGAAATCTGAATGCCGGCAACATTCTCGGGATAGGCGTAGCCAAGGCGCGAACTCACGAACGCACCCCAGTCGCCACCCTGCGAGCCGAACCTCTTATAGCCGAGAACCTCGATCATCAGCTTCGCCAACGTATCGCTGATCTCAGGGATACTGAATCGCCGCTGGTTCGGTTTGAACGAGAAACCATGTCCGGGCATCGATGGCGCGACGACCGTAAAGGCGTCTCTTGGATCGCCGCCGAAGCGCGCCGGATCGGTCAGCATCGGGATGATCCGGCGGAAGTCGGCAAATGAACTCGGCCAACCGTGCGTCAGCAGCAATGGCATCGGGTTGGGGCCCTTGCCTTCGACGTGGACAAAGTGAAGGTCGATGGAGTCGAGTTCGACCGTATACTGGCTGAGTTCGTTGAGCTCAGCCTCGTGCTTGCGCCAGTCGTACACGTCGCGCCAATAGTCGACGAAGGAACGGAGATACCTGAGATCGGTACCGTAATTCCATCCAGGATTGATCTCGTCCGGCCAGCGAACCCATTGCAGCCGATAGTTCAGATCGCGGAGTATTTCATCCGGTATCTCGATTCTGAACGGTTTCGGTTTGTAACTGCCCGCGCTCAACGACATCTTCGCTTCCGCTCCCGTGGCACGTGAGAAGCCAACATTAGCCCCAGTCGTACCAAGGGCAGAAATGAATGTTTGTTATCTCGCTTATCACGACTGGCGCTGATCGCGCCTGATCGTTGCTGCGGTTCGGTACTCAGGCAGTCATCACGCAAGGGCCGTCTTGACATGATGGCCTGCACGCTGAGGTAACCTGTGAGCTTTACGTGCAGAAAAAGGCAATTCCGATCAGGGCCGAACAAATCTCGCGGCAACGAGCCCGTATTTTCCGAACTCTGCAACCACATCGGTTGCGGTCGGTACGGCCGGTGCGCCAAGGAAGCTTCCAGAGCTGACAAGGTCACCCGCCTTCAGGCCTTCACCTCGACGACTCAGCCAGTTTGCCAACCATACGCACGGCGCCAGCGGATCGCCGAGGACATTGGCCCCGACTCCCTGCGCGATCTCGACGTCATTGACATAGAGCCCCGCGGTCAGGGCTGCGCGATCGATCTTGTACCAGGCCTCGATCGGCGCGCCCAACACGAGCCCTGCGTGCGCGCCGTTGTCGGCAACAACGCCAAACCGTCCCGCTCCGCGCGGATCGACAAAGCGGGATCCGACGATTTCAATGGCCGGGCTGCCGTCAATTCCCGCTCGGAATACGGCGCCTTGCGTGCTGGCAAGGCATATGCGAAGCGGAAAACGAGTTCGGCCTCGCACTTCAGATTCGCAAACCGCGGTTCGCGAACCATCGTTCCGCTGGGGACGACGGTCGCCGACGGCACGCGCCCGGCCATGGGTTCGGAGACGCCGTTGGCTTCCTGAAGCTTGCGCGTGGTCCAGCCGACCTTCCAGCCAGCCTGCTCGCGGGCAAGGATCTTGTGCGTCTGATTCTGTATCCGATATGCGTCGTCGATGGTCACAGGGTTTGCGCCGTCAGGCCAACCGATCAACGTCTTATCGTCGCGGATTGCGTCGGCCAGCGCGATTGAGGCCAGAACAACCGCATCGAAGGATAACGCACTCACGACGTCAGATCTCCTGATATCGATGTCCTTCGGCTTTTCCGCCCGGATGCACCACCGCGCCGTTGCGGGCTCCGCCCACCGTCTGAGCGTAGCGCCACAGCGCGCCGCTGGTGTATTGGGTGGTCCTCGGTTTCCAACGTGCCTTGCGATCCCGTAAAGCCTGATCCGGCACGTCGAGCACAATCGAGCCGGTGTCGAGATCGATCGAGACGACGTCGCCGTTTTCGACAAGCGCGATGGGACCACCGACAAATGCCTCCGGGCCGACATGGCCGATGCACATGCCGCGCGTGGACCCGGAGAATCGCGCGTCGGTAATCAGGGCGACCTTCTCGCCCAGTCCCTGGCCATAGATGGCGGACGTGGTCGCCAACAGTTCCGGCATCCCGGGCGATCCCTTCGGACCTTCGTAGCGGATGATGAGCGCATCGCCGGCCTGGTACTGACGCGCGAGAACGGCGGCGAGACAAGCCTGTTCGCTGTCGAAGACCCTGGCGCGCCCCACAAACTTCGTTAACTTCAGGCCGGCAGTCTTGCAGATCGCGCCCTCCGGCGCGAGGTTACCCCTCAGCGTCGCCAGCGTGCCTGTCGGTTTTATCGGACGCGACGGCGCGTAGAGCAAATCCTGGTCCGGCTCGACAACGACATCGGCGTGATTTTCAGCAAGGGTCTTTCCGGTCACCGTCAGGCAGTCGCCATGGAGAAGCCCGGCATCGAGCAGAAGCTTGATGATCGCGGGCGCGCCGCCGACACGGAAGACGTCCTTGGCGATGTATGTTCCGCCAGGACGAAGATTGGCGATATGGGGCGTTCGCTTCGCTATCCGTCCGATGTCGTGAAGATCGAAGTCGACTCCCGCCTCGTGCGCCATGGCCGGCAAGTGCAGTGCCGAGTTGGTAGAACCTCCCGTTGCCGCAACATAGGTGGCGGCATTCTCGAACGCCTCCAAGGTCGCGATCTGCCGCGGGGTGATCCCACTGCGTAGAAGGCGCACAGCGACTTCGCCGCTGCTGCGCGCGAGGATGGAACGCTCGTGCCAGACGGCCGGCATGAAAGCGGTCTGCGGAAGGGCGAGCCCCATCACTTCCGACACCGCTGCCATCGTGCTCGCGGTCGACTGCCCCGAGCAGGCGCCTGCCGTGGGACACGCCGCGTGCTCCATCTCGATCAGCTCTTCACGCGAAGTCTCCCCGTTCGCAACCCTTCCGACCGCTTCAAACACGTCCATCAGGATCATATCGTTGCCGCGATGCAACCCTGGAAAGCGCGGGCCCCCGTAAAGAAACACGGCCGGCACATCGAGGCGCAGCATGGCCATCATCATGGCCGGCAAGTTCTTGTCGCAGCCTGCGATGCCGACCAGGGCATCCAGCGAATGTCCTCTCATCGCCACTTCCACCGAGTCGGCGATGATCTCTCGAGATACCAGCGAGCTTTTCATGCCGGCATTTCCGTTGGCGATGCCGTCAGTCACGCTCACCGTGTTGAACTCGAACGGCACGGCGCCCGCTGCCGTTACTCCTTTCTTCACATGCCCAGCCTGAGCCCGAAGCGAAATATTGCAGGGAGAGACATCGGTAAAGGTGTGAAAGACGCCGACCAATGGAGCCTTCGTGAGGTCTTCCGCAACGCCAACACCATGCATCATTGATCTGCTCGGTGATTTCTCATCACCCACGGTCACATGCCTGCTGGGCATTTTCTGCTTGTCGAAGTCGGTCACGGTCTGCCTCGCTGTCTCATCACTTTCCCGGATGCATCAAACAATGGTCGCGCCACTGTCGACGCTCAGTATCTGGCCGGTCGTCCGCGCCGATTCGTCGGAAGCAAGATAGAGCGCCATGTAGGCCACATGAGCGGGCTCGACCCAGCCGAGAGGCTGGCCCTCGCGGACGAGACGATCGATGTGTTCATTTTTCTCCGACAGCGCGACAATACGGTCTGTACGCGTCGTGGCCGGCGCCAGGGCATTCGCCCGGATACGATGGGCGGCGTACTCGGCGGCAATCGACCGCGTGATCGAAACGACGCCACCTTTCGCCGCCGTGTAGCAATCGCGGCCGCGAAGCGCCATCAGTGCCGCGTGCGATGCGGTGTTGATGATCGATCCGCCGCCCGCCGCAATGAGGTGAGGAATGCCGTATTTGCAGGTCAGGAACGTGCCGAACAGATTCACGCGGATGGTCCGCCAGAATTCGTCCTCCGGCGCGTCAGTCACGCGAGCGTCGGTCGCGCCTGAGCCCCCAGCGTTGTTGTAGATGACGTGAAGCGATCCAAACCTGTCGACGACGAAGGCAATGGCCTTCCTCACGCTTTCCGCCTCTCCGACATCCAGTTTTACTTTTTCCGCGACGCCACCCTCCGCCGCGATCAACTGCACCGTTTCCCCGGCGCCGGATTCGTTGAAGTCGGCCACGACAACCTTTGCTCCTTCCCTGGCAAACAGCAGAGCGGCGGCGCGTCCGATGCCGGCACCCGCCCCCGTTATCAGGGTTACCTTGCCATCAAGGCGGGCCATCGTTACTCCTCCTGCAATCGCCATGAATGTTGTGTTGTCGAAGCCGATTTGATCTCGGCCATTCAGGCCAGAGTTAAACCGGCCGACGGCAATGAGAAATCAATTGTGTTGATGAGGTCATCGCGGCTCGTGATGAGCTCACGCGGTCTTCTATGCGGAGCAGCGGATTTGGCATGCTCTGCCGTTCGACCGGCGAATACGAACTTTTCCGAACGGCTGCATGAGCTTCAGAAGGGGCGCGCACTCCTGTTTCGCTCGCACGACAAGCGAACGAACCAGCACCGGCTTCACCTGCGGTACGCGCCTCGGGCTAACTCGCCAAACTCAGCACCGGCTGCTCCATGCCGAGCACGATATGATCTGCAAGCAGGGACGCCGGTCTCGAGATATTCGGCGCGCGGTGGAGGCAGATGTCGGCGGCAGGCAGCGGTGGCATCTGGTCGCGTTCGGTGAGCGCACGCAACTTCTTGGGAAATGTGCTTGCCTTGAAGACGGTGACGGCCAATCCTTGCGCGGCAATCGACTCGACCGCGGCCATGCTGTGACTTACGAATGCCAGCCGCCAACGGCGGCTCTGTCTGTCCAACGCCTCGGTCGCCCATTTCCGGAAAAGGCAGCCCTGCGGATAGAGCGCGACGGGTAACGGATCGACCTGCTCGATGAGCTCGGCCGGACTCGTGGCCCAGACCGCTTGTTCGCGACGCAAGAACTCGCCGCCGCCCTCACCAACAGGATGCATCGCAATGACCAGGTCGAAGGATTCGCCGAGTCGTTGAGGCATGTGCGCCGTCAGCCCGGTCTCCATTTCGACATGGATCGCGGGATAGTTGCTGGCAAAATTTGACAGCAACGGCGGCAGTATCTGGCTTCCGTAATCGTCCATCACGCCAAGCCGCACCAAACCTTCGACCTTTTGTCCGCGAAGACGATCAACCGCCTCCTGGTTCAGCAGAAGGATGCGCCGGGCGTAGCCCAGCAACGCCTCTCCGGAGACGGTGAGATCAACATGCGCTTTGGTCCGAACGAACAGTGCCACACCGAGGCGCTCTTCCAGCCGCTTGACCTGCATGCTCACCGCCGACTGTGTCCGATGAAGCATCGTGGCCGCACGGGTGAAGGACCGATAGTCGGCCACCGCAACGAACGCCTTGAGCAGATCAGGATCGAGATCCGGGGTTGCCATAACGCACCTTGATTCGAAGACCAGCAAAAATCGTATTTATTGATGCATATCGCAAACCCCTGTGCAATCTCGGTTTTGGGGATCGAGCATGTCGGGGGCAGGCGACCTAATGGCGTCTAAAAGGTGCTTTAATACCTTTTTACCTGCAGAGCTCGGTCATCAGCAAGCGCGCGGCGCCGCGCCTCACAGTGACTCCCCTCTTCCGCGGCTGATGCCCCGCGACTGCTCTTTAGGCGAGCGCCGCACGTAAACTGGATCGCTCGCGCCTCAGAAAGCAAGGCGCTGCGATCGCGCCTTCCCCTTGAGTAGCGTTCCTGAGGTAAACCGGAGGACTATGGGCGGACACTCTGCAGGATTGAATCCGAAGCAACTCGGATAATCAAACGGCTACCTCATATCCGAGCTCGAGATCACACGCCGCCCGTCCCCCTCGCATCCCCACCTCGGAGGGCAGTACTTCGATGAGAATGATCTTGATGTCATTCGGCGGAATCCCGAATGGTTCAAGATTCTTGACTATCGCCTGGTACAAGGCGCGCTTCGTCTCGATGCTTCTCCCCTTGAACATGGTGATTTCGATGTGAGTGAAACGTTCGCCGGCCCAACGGGGCACGGAAAAATTCTCGAGTGAATGCTCGATCAATCGCAGAATCTTATCGTCCTTCGGCGTTTGAAGCGCCGCGACAATGCCGTCCTCGACCGCTTCGATGAACTTGACTTTGCGATTTCCCAGCCAGTCGCCACGCACCTCAATCAGGACATCGGGCATAAGCAAGCCTCCTTGTTAGCATTGTCGCTCAATTCCGTTGTACTCGAGCTCACCAATACAAAGATGATCCAAGAGCGGAGATCTTGACCTGAGTTCAGCGCTCATGAGACCGACATCAGCCCAAGTCCTCGCTCGCATGCTTTGCGCGGTGCTTCCGTGAATTTGTCAGCACGAGCTCCCGATGCCGGCCCGATCGAAAAAGCGCCATGCGCAACTTAGCGCCCCTGAAATTTTGGCGGCCTCTTCGCGAAGAACGCATCGGACCCTTCGCGAAAATCGGCAGTCCGACCGCAGGCCGCGATTGCGCGACGCTCGTGCTCCATTTGCGTCTCAAGGCTGCTTTGTGCGCTGAGCGTCAGCAGCTTCTTGGCGTACCCGAGGGCGGCTGTCGGTCCCTTGGCGATACCGATGGCGAATTCGCGCACCTGATCGGTGAACTGCGCGGCGGGAAAGACCTTATTGACGATCCCGAGTTCCCGGGCTTCGTTCGCCGATAAAGCCTGATTGGTATACATGAGTTCGAGAGCGCGCTTTGGGCCGATCAAGCGGGGCAAAAAGAAGGTGGAGCTTCCGTCGGGCGCGAGTCCGATCGCAGTGTATGCGACGGTAAATCGCGCGTTGTCGGCCGCCAGGACAAGGTCGCCCGCAATCGCCAGGCTGAAGCCGGCTCCTGCTGCCGCCCCGTTGACCGCCGTGATGACCGGTTTGCTCATATGAGCCATTGTTGCGATCGCCTCATGAAGGCTGACAGTCAAGGTCTTCAGGAAAACGGCCGCATGCCCATCGCTTTCTGCGGCCGTCATCATTTGCTTGATATCGCCGCCGGAACAGAAAGAAGCTCCCTTCCCGGTGATGACGACTGCCCGAACACGCTCATCTTCGTCACAACGGATCAAGGCATCCAGCATTTGCGTCGCCAATTCTCTATTGAGCGCATTGTACGCTTTTGGCCGATTTAACGTGATCCAGCCGACGCCGTCGCTGACTTCGAAAAGCACTACCGGTTCAGTTTGCGTGGTCATGGCTTCCATCCTCAGTTTGGGGAAATCGGAATCTCTGCGCGCGGCGAATTGCGCAGCATGTCGCGGGCCACGATGTGCCGCATGATTTCAGAGGTGCCTTCCAGAATCCGGATCGCGCGAACCTCGCGCCAGATACGTTCTATGGGTTCATCCTTGCGATAGCCGGCGCCACCAAATAGCTGCAGCGTAGTGTCAGCGGTGCGACCCACCATCTCCGAAGCTATGAGCTTAGCCATCGCAGCAACGCCTGCACGATGTTGCGGCTCGCGGTCGTATCGCCATGCCGCCTGGTAACAGACGAGCCGCGCCGCGTGCAGGTCGGCGGCCATGTCAGCGAGCATCCATTGGATACCCTGGTTATCGGCGAGCGGCCTGCCGAATTGATGTCGCTCTCTTACATGGGAAGTGGCCAAATCGAGCAGGTGCTGGGCAGCCCCCACGCAATAGGCCGCCCAGTTGATGCGGCCCGCATCAAGACATTGCATGGCAATCGCAAAGCCATCACCTTCCTTGCCGAGGCGATTTTCCGGGGAGACGGACAGCTCCTCGAAAAAGACCTCTGAATGGAAAGCGCCGCGACCACCAGCCATCGGAATGATCTTTCCAATGCGCAGACCCGGAGTGCCCTTCTCGACGACAAAGGCCGATATCTTCGGTTTCGCACCGTCGGCGGGATGTGCCGCAAAGACAGTGAACAGGTCCGCCACAGGCGCGTTGGTAATGTAGCGCTTCGCGCCGTTGAGGACGTAAGAATCGCCGCGCCGGATAGCGGTCGTTTGCAGCGCGGCCGCGTCCGAGCCTGCACCTTCTTCCGTCAGGGCATAGCACCCTGTTATCCGCCCACTTGCGAGGCCAGGCAGCCAACGCTGACATTGTGCCTCGGAGCCGTGCAGTTCAATTCCCTTCGAGGCGATATGGACGTTCATGCTATAGGTGTAAAAATACGCGATGTGCGCACGCGCCATTTCCTCGATAGCAAAGCAATTTCCCAGCATATCGAGGCCGAGTCCGCCGTAGCGCTTCGGCGTGTTGCTGCCGTACAAGCCAAAGGTGCGAATTGCGTCGAGCGCCTGAGGAGGTATTTGTCCATTCTCCTCGATCGCCGCATCATGCGGTTTGAGCTCAGTCTCGACGAGCTGGCGGAGGTTCCGTCTAAGCGAACGGAGGTCTTCCGGAACCGAAAAATCCATTGCTGCAGCCTCTGTGTGCGGTCGAATGAGCACTCAACTCAAGAGTATTTCATTAAGCCGCCTGGGCCTGCTTGATTACCTGCGCCATTTCTTTGATATTCGACGTCACGGTCTGTCCTGACACATCGCTAGAAACCAATGCGAGCGCTCCCCAAGATCCGACGGCGGACGGGATGGCGTGTGGTTGGGCTTCGACTTGGCAGTGGCCAACGTTGCGAGCGGGCCCGGCGTCTCACCGGCGGTCGTCGACCAGCCCGGGATGCACGCGACTTTCCGTCAAACCGAGGATGGCACGCCTAAGCCAGACCAGGACTTCAAACACCGTTTCGGTCTGCGGACGCGTGCGACGCGATCGGGAATTTTTGGACATCAGGCGCGTCGCGAAACGCAACGGCATCCGAGGCAAATTCTCTCGACCTTGCCGCCCCACGGCGTCCGAAGATCTATGCCTCGCAGCTTGGCTCCCGACTCGTTTTCCATTTACGGATCAATGCGATTGAAATCGGACGGCGCGAACCTCTATGCGATTAAACGCGGTACCGACCGCCATATATGCGCTGCTCGCAAGAGCATGAGAGTCGTCGCGGGCGTTACCTGCGATTTTGGCATAGCCTCAGTCAAGCTGTATAAACAACAAGAACAATGATTGATCCGATCCAAAATGCGATGCCAAATCCCATCCATTTCCACGCCTCTGAACTCTTTTGCCAATACCCTCTCGTTGCAAGAGACAAAGCGATAAATGCCATTATCGGCCAGCCAACCACGGGAAGAATAAAAAAGGCCATCCGTGCCGGCCACGATAACGGCTGGCTTGCGAGCTCCGCCTTTCGAAGCCGCGTTGCCTCGATCGAGCCCGCTACTGTAGCTAATTCCGTCGAGCTCAGATTCCTGGAGGCCGGCTCGTTGCGCGCTGGTGCCCCGATAGCAAGGCAATTTCCCAGCATGTCGAGGCCGAGCCCGCCGTAGCGCTTCGGCGTGTCGCTACCGTGGAGACCAAAGGCCCGGATCGCGTGAAGCCCCTGAGGAGGTATTTGTCCGTTCTTCTCGATCGCCGCATCATGACGTTTGAGCTCAGTCTCGATCAGTCGGCGCAGGCTCCTTCTCAGTGAACGCAGGTTGTCTGGGAGCGAAAAATCCATTTGCGGCCTCCGCGCGCCGTCGAACAGGCGTTCGAGAGCATTTCATTGGTCGCCCGCATTCGCTTGATTTATTGCGCCATTTCTTTGATATTCGACGTCACGGACCTTGACACGTTGCCAGAAGCCGATGCGCGCTTTCCCGCAAAATCCGATGACGGACGGAATGGCATGGTCGGGCTTCGACTCGGCCGCTGCCAACGTCGCCGGCGGAGCCGATGCCGTCTTTGGTGCGATCGGAGTCTCCCGTGCCATCGTCGACCGTCCCGGAATGCAAGCGAGCTTTCGTCAATACGTCGCTTATTTCGAGACGATGGCACAGCTGAGCGGAGACCGGGACTTCGGACATCGTTTCGGTCTGCGGACGCGTGCAGCACGATCAGGAATACCTGGACATCTGATTTTGAACGCTCGGCGGTTTCGCGATGGCCTGCAGGACATTGCCCGCACGCTTCCCACGCTCGCGGAAGGGCTGGGGATTGAGCTCGCCGAGGATCGCGACCCGCCCGCATTAATTTGGTCGATCGCCCCCAACGTGGGAGATGCAACTCAGTTCATGCGATTTGTTCCAGCTTACGTTACGCGTATGCTTCAGGCGCATCGCGGAACGCAATGGCACCCCAAGCAGATTCTTTCGACCTTGCCGCCCCCACGGCGTCCGAAGAGCTATGCCTCGCAGCTTGGTTGCCCACTTGTCTTCAATTCACAGATCAATGCGATTGAGATCGAGCGGCGCGACCTCTATGCGATCAAACGCGGTACCGACCGGCATGTTTATGCACTGCTCGCAACTTACGCCGAATATCTGCTAGCCAAGGCACCTCAGCCTGGAAGCATACGAGACGCTGTCGCATCTGCAATTCGGGATGGGCTAACGCAAGGCCGCCACGATTTCGAATTTGTCGTACAACGGCTGGGCATGTCCTCGCGTTCGCTGCAGCGCAGGATCGCGGCATCAGATACGACCTTCAGCCTCATTCGTGACGAAATTCGCTTCGAGTTGGCGGCCTCCATGCTTGCTCACAGCGACCTTTCGATAGGTGAGATCGCCTACCGGCTGGGTTATTCGGAAATCGCCTCCTTTACGCATGCCTTCAGTAAGCGGTTCGGAAAAAGCCCTCGGATGGTTCGATCTCCTAACTAACACATACGTGCCAGATAAAAACGCACATGAAGCATCAAGACCGACGAATGCGAACGACTTGTTGTTCTGTCTTGGAGGCGGATGCTATCAGTGCACCGACGCGACGTTGGGGCAGCCAGCGACAGCGAAGAGAATGGGCACCAAAGAATACATCTAACGCGTTGCACTTTGACGAGAGACCGGGGGAAGATCGGTGACCTGATGAAGAAGATGCTGGCGAAACGCGCGGAGATCGTCCGATCCACTCAATCACTGCGCCTGTCGAAGCCGGCTTCGAGTAAGCTCGATCGAAAGTCGTAAGTCGATAGGGACAACAATAGTGCGCTCAGGATGGCGGCTATGGTCGGCTTGGTTTCTTGGCTGCGGCTTGCTTCCCGGCACCACTGACGCCGCAACCCAGGAATACCAACCCTCATACATAGCGGGGTCACGCGATTCAGCAGGAGAGTATCTGGGTGGAACGGAAATGCGATTACTCGCCGTTCACGACAGCAAGCTGTTCGCCGGCAACGGGTATTGGGAAGATCGACCGGGCCCTGAGGGCGCGCAGGCGCCCCAGATTCTCGCGCTCGATAATCCCGGTGCACGTTGGAGAGTGGATCATACCTTCGCCGAACGCCTTCCGAATGGACACTGGCGCGATTTGGCCGTGGGCGCATTAGCGGAGGTGGAATTCAACACCGACGGCTCAGGCCGGCCCCTCAACAGGCCCGTCAAGCTTCTACTTGCGTCCACCTGGGATCTGACAGGGACGGCTCGCGTTTTCACGCGGAATGACGCGACGGGAAAATGGACTTCCATAACGCTTTCGCAAGATCGGCCTGAGCCAGATTTCTTGCCCCAAATAAGGAGCTTCGGGACCCATCGCGACCGCGTCACGGGCATCGATCTTGTGTTCGCAGGCGAAATGCCTCGTGGCATTTTCAAAGGCGTATACGACGATACCTCTCCAGGCCGCATCCGGTGGTCGACCGCACCCGAACTTGACGCCTCGGGCGTTTTCAGCGGATTTTCCGGGCTTGACGGTCGGTTGCGGGTCAGCAGTTTCGCCGAGGCAAACGGACATCTCTATGCGGCAGTCGGACAGCAGGTCTTCGAGCGTGTCGATGGACCGGCACCGTCATGGCGGGCTGATATACACAAATCCAGATCCTGGGCGCTCCGAAACAGGTCTGCGGGGTCTGACTGCGATACATGACGACGACGACTCGGACGCCTTGCTTGCAGCAGTCGAAGGCAACGCGGCGCGACTGGTGCGCATTGACCCGGCCACAGGTCCCGAACGTACGGAGTTGAACCTTCGGCAATTCCTGTCGAGCGCCTGGGGCATGCCGGTGGGCTACGTCATTGCCGCCTACAACGACATGACGCCCTCGCGCCTCCCCGGCGTGGGTGACGTGCTTCTCATTGGCCTTATGGCGTTTATTCCGAACGGAACTCGCGTTGCAACTGGCCACGGCCTTGTCGATGTCAGCTATGGCCGGGTTGAGAGGGACGCGTGGTATCTCGTTCGTCGGCAAGGAGGGTGCTACGATCTTCGCCGGGTGAATTTGTCGGGCACCACACCACTGATCGCGATCCGTTCGATCCGCCTTTCTCCTTTCCCGGCTGATCGTGGCGCCGCTTATTTCGCTGGTTTCGATGCCAACAAGGCACCGGCGCACAACACGGCCTGGATCGCTCGAGCGAATCTCGATGGCTGGTGAAGGAGTGGACGCTGGACTCAACGCGCGAAGAGCCTGCCATGTGAGCGGCCCGAGACATAGGTGACACTTCGTACCGGACACATGGGTTACACTTTCCGCTTTTGTTCTGCGGGAGGTGTGGATGCCGTGGAAAGTGAGTTCGGTCATGGA
>Ga0070734_10003953_pt1 | contig 14723 bp, 13 predicted proteins | sample Coa_R1_8_FD_66444 | JGI IMG/M metagenome (GOLD analysis project Ga0070734, IMG submission 66444) | Surface soil microbial communities from Centralia Pennsylvania, which are recovering from an underground coalmine fire - Coalmine... | ecosystem: Environmental > Terrestrial > Soil > Unclassified ...
CGGACCGGCCGGGTGATCATCCCGGCCTGGCAGAACCGGCAGCCGCGGGTGCAGCCACGGAAGATCTCGACGCTGAACCGTTCGTGCACCGACTCGTGCACCGGTACCACCGGGCGGCGCGGGTACGCCCAGTTGTCCAGGTCCATGACCGTGTGCTTCGCCACGGTGTACGGCACACCGGGCCGGTTCGGCGCGACCCGCCGGATCCGGCCGTCGGGCAGGTAGTCAACGTCGTAGAAGCGCGGAACGTACACCCCCGCCCCGGTCGCCAGCCGCTCCAGCAGCCCGTCCCTGCCCCCGGGGCGGCCCTCCTGCTTCCAGGCCCTGATCAGGTCGGTGATCCCGAGCACCGCCTGCTCACCGTCGCCCAGCACCGCACCGTCGAGGAACTCGGCGATCGGCTCGGGGTTGAACGCGGCGTGCCCGCCGGCCAGCACGATCGGGTCGTTCTCGCCCCGGTCCGCAGCCGTCAGCGGGATGCCCGCCAGGTCAAGCGCGGTCAGCAGGTTCGTGTAGCCGAGCTCGGTGGCGAAGCTGATGCCGAACACGTCGAAGTCCCGCACCGCCCGGTGCCCCTCCAGCGTGAACTGCGGCACGCCGTGCTCGCGCATGAGGCGCTCCAGGTCAGGCCAGACGCTGTAGGTGCGCTCGGCGAGCACCCCGGCCTGTTCGTTCAGCACCTCGTACAGGATCTGTACGCCCTGGTTCGGTATGCCGACCTCGTAAGCGTCCGGGTACATCAGCGCCCACCGGACCTCGGCGGCGTCCCAGTCCTTGACCACTGAGTTCAGCTCGCCGCCCACATACTGGATGGGCTTACGGACCAGCGGGAGCAGCGGTTCCAGCCGCGCGAACACCGATTCTGCGCCCATGCCCTCAGCTTACCGAGGCCGCGCACAGCCCACGCAGGTCCGCGCCGCAGGGCGGGCCGCAAGCCGCTCGGCGCTGATCCGCGCGCCACAGACCTGGCAGATCCCATAGCTGCCGTCCGCCAGCCGGGCCTGGGCCGCCTCGATCTCGGCCAGGTCTTCCCTGGCCGCGTCCGCCAGCGCAGCCACGTGCTGCCGCTCGAACGCGAGCGTGGCGCCCTCGGGGTCGTGCTCGTCGTCGGTACCGGCATCGCGGGCCGCCTCCACAATGCCGCCGAACTCGCGCTCAAGCGAAGCCAGCCGGACCAGGGCGCTCTGCCGCGCAGCGGCCAGCGCCGCGCTCGCGTCTGCCTGCTCGGACATGGGCTCCCTCCACCGGACATCTTTGCAGCCCGGGGCCGGCGAGCCCAGTTTCGCGCGGGCCGCCGGGATCAGGCAGGCTGGTCCCATGGCAGATGAACTGACGCTGATGGCCGTGCATGCGCACCCGGACGACGAGGCATCGAGCACCGGCGGCGTGCTGGCCACCTACTCCGGCCAAGGGATCCGCACGGTCGTCGTGACCTGCACAAACGGTGAGTTCGGCGATGCTCCCGGTGGCGTGAAACCGGGTCAGGACGGCCACGACGCGCAGACGGTGGCCGGGTTGCGGCTGGCCGAGTTGCGCGAGGCGGCCAAGATACTCGGGGTCAGCGACCTGGAAATGCTGGGGTACCACGACTCGGGCATGCCCGACTGGGACTACAAGGACCGGCCGGAGGCGTTCTGCAACGTTCCATTGGAGGAGGTGGCCGGCCGGGTCGGCGCGCTGATCGAGGAGTACCGCCCGCAGGTCGTGGTCAGCTATGACCCCGATGGCCCCTACCAGCATCCCGACCACGTGCATGCCGCCCGCGCGGCCGCGGCGGCGACGCAGGCCACCGGCATCCCGGCTAAGTTCTATCTGACCTCGATGCGCCCCAGTTCCTGGCAAAAGATTTGGGCGGCACTACGCGAACTCGGGGAAGACGTGCCCGGGCCGCGCAATGTCACCCCGGAGATGCGTGCTCAGATGGCCGAGGCCGAGGCTCGCATCACCACGACAATTGACATAAGGCCGGTGCTGTCCCGCAAGCGGGATGCGCTGTTCGCACATTCCAGCCAGATCCAAGAATCGTGGTTCAGCAAAATCCCGGCGGACATCGCCGAGGACGCGTTCGGCTACGAAAGCTTCATCAGGGCCAGCGACTCCACCGGGACGCCACTGCCCGAGGATGACCTGTTCGCCGGTCTGCGGGATTAGCCGCACGGCACCGTTCACCGGGAAACCGCAGGTGAGAGGCTGCGCGCCCGGATAGGGGTCGGCCCGATACGTGCGAGCGGCCTGGGCCCGTGAAGCTGCGCCGACGCGATTCCCGGCGGCACGCCCCGGATGTAACGATTGCAGGCGTCACGCGCCAGAGGTAAATAAGCGGGCGAGTGCCCGGGGTACCGGACGGTGGTTTCGCGGTGGCCGTCAGCCCGTGGGCACTCCCGCGCCTGGGTGACCGGCCTGCGGGCGGCGGGTGGGGCCCACGGCCGCGACGGCGGCAAGCACGCCGGGGACCAGCAGCATGCCGATCGACAGCACTCCGGCCAGCGCGGCCCCCGTGAGCAGGATCGCGCCCGTGATCAGCAGGGGCACCGGCCACAACCGGCCGGCGGCAAGAATGAACAACAGGGTGGAGACTCCCAGCACCGCCAGATACCACCACGCCGGCGTATTGCCCTGCGCACTGATCACCAAGCAGTAAATCCCGGCGTTAGCGGCCGTCCAAACCGCCGCTCCTATTGCCAGAAATCTCGCACGCATGCGGTCATTATCCACACGTGCGGGCATTAGCGGTAGACCCCGAAATGGGGGGTATGTCGTCGAACGATGTCTGTTACAGCACACTTCCGCGGCCGGAACGGACCCCGAGCATCAAAACGAGAGCCTGTTCAGGCCAAACGCTGAGAGTCATGATGCCGGCGATAACCGAGAGGCGGATGGGGCGCGAGGCTGGGGTACGGGCCGGATCGGATGGGCGGGCGGCGCGAGGGCGGGTCAGGGCGGGATGGACGCCGCGGCCACGGCCGGGACGGGCGCTAGTGCATGCGCGTGAGGTAACCGGCCGGACTTCGGCATCCTGCGCCCCGGAGGCGCGGGGCGACGCTGCTGCTACGGGTGGGTAGTTTGGCTGTATGAGGTTCGGTGGCGCCAGGACGGGAGCAGTGCGATGACAGCCGAGGCCTACGCGGCCGCCGAGGGCCTGGTCGAGCGCTCGGCAGCGGCATACGTTGCCGGGGTGCCCGAGTACCCGGCGGACGACGGGTACTTCGGCCCGGCCAGCGTCACCTGGCGGGTGGCCAGCGATCTGGGCAGGTCGGTGGCCGGGCTGCGGGCGCTGATGCTGCAGGCGCTGCACCCGCTGGCGATGGCCGGCGTGGACCAGCACAGCAACTGGCGCTCGGACCCGGTGGGCAGGCTTGCCGCCACATCTGGATACCTCGCCACGATCAGCTTCGGCGACCGCGCCGCGGCGGAGCGGGCCGCGGCCAGGGTGCGCCGGGTCCACGAACACATCACCGGGACCGACACGATCACCGGCCGCCCGTACGCGGCGAGTGACCCCGCCCTGCTCCTCTGGGTGCACGCGACCCTGGTCGATTCGGGCATCGTGGCGGCCGGGTCGTTCGGCACCCCGCTATCGGCGCAGGACAGCGACCGATACGTCGCGGAGATGACCGCCGCTGCCGAACTCGTCGGCGTACCGGCCGGCCTGGCCCCGGCCAGCGTCACCAGCCTGCGGGACTACCTGGCCTCGGCCCGCCCCGAACTGCGCTGCACCCCCGCGGCGGCGGAGTCGATGGCATACCTGCTCGACCCGCCCGGCCTCGACGAGGACGTCGCGGAGATCTGGGCCGACATCAAGGCTGGGGTGCTCGCCGTGCTCCCGGCCTGGGCGCTGGAGATGTACGGGTACCCCCCGCAGGCCCTGACCGAAGCACGCCAGACCGAGATCCGGCAGGCGCTCGGCGTCCTGGACGCGGTGTTCCTCGGCGAGCCCGGGGTACTCGAAGCCCGGCAGCGGATCACCCTGCGGATGCGCGCCGCGCGGCAGGCGTAGGGCGCGGCAAGCGTGAGGCGCAGCGGGCGCGCGGGGTCGTGGCCGGGCCAGGCGCGGGCCGGGCAGCACGGATGAGGCGCGGATGAGGAAGGCCATCGCCGCGGCCGTGGCCGCCGCCGGTGCCACGGCCGCCCTGCTGCTGATCCGCCGGCGCAGGGGCCACGGCCGGCTCCGGCTGCGGCGCGGGGTCGCCGCGCTGCGCCTGGCCGCACGCGGTGGGGCACGCTACGCCAGCAACGCCCCGCGGCTGTTCGCGGCGGCCGGCGAGAACCGGCAGCAGCTGCGCAACGACCTTGCCCTGCAGACCGCCGAGGACGTCGCGGACACGCTGGGCGCCATGAAGGGCGTGCTGATGAAGCTGGGCCAGATGGCCAGCTACGTGGACGACGGCCTGTCCCCCGCCGTCCGGCGCACCCTGTCCCGGCTGCAGGACAGCGTCCCGCCGATGAGCCCGGAACTGGCCGCCCGGGTCGTCACCGAGGAACTCGGGTCGTCCCCGGACCGCGCGTTCGCCCGTTGGGACCCCGAGCCGATCGCCGCCGCATCGATCGGGCAGGTGCACCGGGCGATGACCCATGACGGGCGCGCCGTCGCGGTGAAGGTGCAGTACCCGGGCATCGCCGAGAGCATGGCGGCGGACCTCGACAACGTCTCCCTGCTGCGCCGGATGCTCAAGGTGACCGCGCCGAGTCAGGACGTCGACGCGCTGGTCACCGAACTGCGGGACCGGGTCCTTGAGGAACTCGACTACCGCCGGGAGGCGGAGAACCAGAAGCTGTTCGCCGAGTACTACGCCGGGCATCCCACGATCGGGGTGCCGGCGATCGTCGGCGAGTTCTCCGCGCGGCGGGTGGTGACCAGCGAGCTGTCCACCGGGGCCCGGTTCGCCGAGCTGGCCACCTGGTCGCAGGAGGAACGCGACCTGGCCGCCGAGACGATCTACCGGTTCGTGTTCCGCAGCCTGTACGAGGCGCACGCGTTCAATGGTGACCCGCACCCCGGCAACTATCTGTTCCACGGCGGCGGCCGGGTGACCTTCCTCGATTACGGGCTGGTCAAGTACTTCACCGACGTCGAGCTCGCGCCGCTGATCCACATGGTCCGCAACCTGTGCGTGGCCAACGACCCCGAGGCGTTCCGGCGGGCCATGGAGGAGGCGGGCTTCCTGGTACGGGGCGCCCCGCTGAGCACCGAAATGATCGTGGACCACATGGCCGTGTTCTACCAGCTGGTCCGCGAATCGACGCCGCTGACCATCACCCCGGACTACGCGTCGGCCGTGGTGCGCCGCTTCTTCGACCTGCGCAGCCCGGTCGCCGCCTACGTGGCCGTCCCCCGCTCGTACGTGATCTTGCAGCGGATCAACCTGGGCCTGTTCGCGCTGCTCGGCGAGCTGAACGCCACGGCGAACTGGCGGGCGGTCGCCGAGGAGATCTGGCCGTTCGTGCGGGCCCCGGCGTCCACCCCCATCGGCGAGGCCGAAGCCGCCTGGCGGGCCGGGCGCACGGGCACCCGCTCGCTCGCCGGGCCGAGCGCGCCCGTCTGACCTGCGCCGTGGGGTCCGGATGCGTGGTTGCCGTTCGCAGGTCATCGGGTTGTGCTGGCTGGTGCCGGCGGCGGGCATGGCGGCGGCCGGGATCACCGATCCCGGCCGCCGCGCCGCGCGCGTCATTTCAGCTTGAACGTCAGGATCTTGTGGTTCTTGGTGAATGCGACATCGACGACTCCTGTCGCCCCGTCGAAGCTGCCCGTTCCGCCGGTGACGGCCAGTACGGCCGATTGAGGCTCCTGGCCCTCGAAACGGACCACTCCCTGTATGGTCAGGCTTCCGTCCTTCCACACGGCCGTGACCACGCAGTTGCCCAGAGTCTGCTCGGCGTACTTCTCCGGCACCCTGGTGAGGGTGCACACGCCCGAATCGAAGCCCACGATCGGGTAGCCGCTTCCCCGCTTGCGGGTGACGGTGAGCTGATCGTTGATGATCAGCTCGTCGCCCTGGGCGAAGGAGCCGGGGTTCGTGCCCGCTACCGGGATGAAACCTGGGTCGCTGGTGCCGTTGTTGATGTCAAACGCGTAGTACCTGAGGGTCCTGGCGGCGCGGGCCGGGTTCGCTTGGGACGCGACGGCCACGCCGATCGTGCCGCTCGCCGCTAGCGCCGCGCCGGCGGCGATGATCGTTATCCGTCGCACTGACTTGTGCATGCTGACCTCCTGGTTGATGGTCTGGACTCGTGGCGTTGTTATCTCAGTCCGCGCTGGTGGTGGCGTGCTGGCCGGCCGCCTGCACCTGGTAGCCGGTGACGTTGTGGATCTCGATCCGGTCCGGTCCTGGCAGCAGCGCCCGGTCCTCACCGGGCAGCAGGTCGGTGGCCATGACCGTCCGCTGGGCAACGTCCAGCGTGTCGACCGAGGTGGCGAACGTCACGACGATCCATCCGAGGTCGTGGCCGCGCAGCAGGTACACGCTGACCATTCCGCTGAGCTCGCGAATGGCCGGCCAGACCCGGTGCCGCCCGCCGAAATCCGATGCCGCGACCTGCTCGGGTGTGCGCGGGCCGTCGAAGTACAGCAGCCGGGCATGAGTTGCCGCGTGCGCTGCGGCAGGTCCTTGCTCGTATTCGCCGACCTCGTAGATCGCGCCAGCGGGCGTGCCGAACCGGGCGCGCGTTGCCATGAATTCGGTGGCGTGGTTCTCGGTGTCCCACAGGGTGAGGCGAACCGCGGCCGGCCCGGCCAGCTGCTGCAGGTTGACGCAGCCGAGCAAGCCACGCTGGCCCGCTACCCTGGCGGTGAGGTCCGCGGTGTCGCGGCCTCCGGTGCCGGGACCGGGCTGGCTGTTGATTTGTTCCACATGGGCGTACATCTCGGGCTCCTCTCCTGCGGGAATCTGACCCGACCACTGTCGGACGAGTGCCCAGGCCTGCGCATGCGTGCTAGTACGCGGCCCAGTACGCGACCGTGCGCGGTGATCATGGACGGCAGCTCGCGTGCCGGGAGAGTATGACGGCGTGGCAGATGACGCGCTCGGGCCAGGCAGGCTGGCGGGGCGCACACAGGAGATGACACAGCTTGGCCGCTGGCTGAGGGACGCGCTGGGGGGCCATGGCCGACTCGTGGTGCTGACCGGCCCGCCAGGGATCGGGAAGACCCGGCTGGCGGAGGAGCTGGCAGACGCTGCCCGCGGCAACGGGACGCGCGTCTTGTGGGGGCGTGCGCTCCAGGAGCGGGGCGCTCCGCCGTTGTGGCCGTGGCGGCGGATTCTGAACGCGGTCGGCCAGGTGCGTGCAGGGGCGCAGCTGACTGGCGAGGCGGGCACCGGCAGCGCCAGCTCCGACGATCTGGCTGCCGCGAGATACCGTGCCGCCGCGACGGCAGCCGACTCGGTCACGGCGGCGGCAGCGGCGGCCGACTTGCTCGTCATCCTGGAGGACCTACAGTGGGCTGACCACGCGTCGCTGTTCCTGCTCCGAGAGCTCGCGGCTGAGCTGCCCGGGTCCCGGCTGCTGGTCCTGGCCACCTGCCGGGACACCGCCGGCGATCCCTGGCGGGACGCGCTGGGGGACCTGGGCAGGCTGCCGGGCCTGCAAGTGCTGCGGCTCGCGCCGCTGAGCGAGGCCGCCGTGGCAGAGATCCTCCGGGCAGCCGGGCTGCCTGCGGATCCGGACCTGGCCCGGTTCGTGCATGCCCGTTCCGAAGGTAATCCGCTCTACGTGGCCACGCTGGCCCGCTTGCTCGCCGCCCGGCCGGGCGCCGGAGGTGACGCCGACGCCCTCGCGCGCGTCGCGGGTGGCAGCGCTGAGATCAGCCATCTGGTGTCCTCGCTGCTGCGCGACCTGGATCCCGGTGCCCGCGATGTGCTGGCCGCGGCGAGCGTGCTGGGTCCGGAGTTCGACGCCGACCTGGCCGCAGCGGTCGGCGGCACGAGTACCGACGTATCCGGCGCGCTGTCCGCCGCCGAAGCCAGCGGTCTCGTCGCGCAGCTGCCCTATCGACCGGGATCGTGGCGGTTCACGCACGCCCTGATCCGCGACGGCATCTATGGCGCCATCGGCGAGGCGGAGCTGGCCGGCCTGCACGGGCGCGCCGCCTCGGTGCTGGAGCCGCTGGCTGCTGTGGATCGGGAACGGGGCGGCGAGGTGGCTGCCCACCTCCTGCGGGCCGCGCCCGACCGGGCTGCGATGCGGCGGGCCGCGGGCTGGGCCTCAGCCGCCGCCGCGGCGGCGACATCGGGCCTCGCTTTCGAGGACGCCGCCCGGTACCTGGCCACCGCGCTAGCCGCGGCCGGGCGCGGCGGCGCGAGTGACGCGGAGCGCGTCGTGCTGCTGATCGAGCTGGCCACCGCGCAGTACCGGGCCGGACAGCTGGCTGCGAGCCTGCAGCATGCGGTGAGCGCTGCGGATGTGGCCGAACGCAACGGGCGACTGGATCTGCTGGCGGACGCCGCACTGGTGGTCCGCGGCGTCGGGCATCGTCCGGTCGCCGCGACACTGCTCGGGCTTTGCGATCGCGCGCTCGCCGACGGCGACTGCCCGCCGGCCCGGCGTGCCCGGCTGCTCGCGCAGCGAGCGGCCGCGCTGGCGGAGCTAGGCGACCTGACGCAGGCTGGCGCCGAGTCGGCCGCAGCCGTCGCCGCAGCGGCTGCTGCCGGTGATCCAGTCGCTGAGCTTGAGGCTATCCGGGCCCGGGTTGCCGCCCTGTCAGCCCCGCAGCACAAAGCCGAGTGGCTGGGCCTCGGCAGCCGTGCGACCGAGCTTGCCGCGAGCGTCGGCCAGCCCCTCGCAGCGGTGCTCGGCCGCATCTGGCGGATCGACGCCGCGTATCAGCTGCTGAACCTCGAGGCGGTGGATGCGGAAATCCTTCAGATCGCGCAGCTCGCCGAATCGACCCGGCTGCCACTGGCACGCTGGCACCTGCTGCGGCAGCAGGCATCCCGTGCCGCGCTGGCCGGTCAGTTCGCGGTGGCCAGGGACCGGTCCTGGGAGGCGCACCGGCTCGCGGTCCGGTTGCAGGATCCCTCGGGTGCGGGGTTGTCCTACGCCTTCGCCGTGTGCCTGGCGATGACCCGGGGCGATGCCGCCGAGATCCCGGCCGATTTCTTCGACTTCGCCGCGGCCGCCCCGCAGATCCCCATCATTACGGCCGGGCTGGCCAGGGCGCTGCTGTCCGTAGGCAGGACCGACGAGGCTCGCACCGTGTACGACACGCTGCGCGGGCTGCCCGCGGCCGGAGACAAGGACAGCAGGACGCTCGGCGCCCTGATCCAGATCATGGACGTGATTGTGACCTTCCAGGACGCCGAGGTCGCGCAGGCCACCTACGACCTGCTCTGTTCGCACATCGCCGATTCGGGCGCAACCGGCACCGGCGTCGTATTCCTGTCCGGCTCATTGCACTGGCCGCTAGGCCGGCTCGCCGCACTGCTTGGCCGCACCGGGGATGCGGTCGGCCACTACCAGAGCGCCGTCACCATCAACGCCCGCATCGGGGCCCGGCCGTTCGTGGCGCTCGCCAGGCTGGACTGGACCGACGCGCTGCGGGCGCGCGCGGCCCGCGGCGACCTGCTGCAAGCCCTGGACCTTGCCCGGCAGGCCGCCCTCGAGGCGGATCGTCTCGATATGCCAGGTCCGGCCGACCGGGCCAAGCAGCTCATCCAAGAGCTGGAGCACGCCATCCAGGCGGGTGATCCACTGACGGGGCGGGAACGGGAGATTGCCGAAATGGTCTGCGCCGGGCTTACCAACCGGGCTATCGCCGACCAGCTCGTGCTCTCCGAGCGGACCGTCGAAGGACACATGCGCAGCATGCTGGCGAAACTCCAGCTCACCAACCGAACTGAGCTGGCGGCCTGGACTCGCCGAGCCCCGGGCTCCTGACAAGAGCCTGGACCATTCCACGCGCCGCTGGCCGCCCGGCCGACCGCGAGCGGCCGGCGCGCAGCGTAAACGGCCGCTGGGTACCGGGCACCAGTACCCAGCGGCCGCCGCGGTCACGCGGGGATCAGTGCGTGACCACGATCTTTCCGAGCAGGCCGTGCGACTCACCGTCCGGCCCGGCGGAGAAGAGCAGTTGGCCGTTCCCGGCGGCGTTGCCGTTGCCGAACATCAGGCCCCAGAGCCCGTCGATGACGATCGGCTGGCCGTTGGCGCCCCGAAGCTGGCCCAGGCGCTGCCCGGTCGTGGGGTTGTAGACGTTGATGTGGCCGTCGCCGAAGTTGCCGACCAGCAGGTCCCCGCCGAACTGGCCGAAGCTGGCCGGCGCCAGGGCCATGCCCCACGGCGAGTTGAGCGCGCCGCGGGTGATCAGCCGACGGAGGAACTTGCCGTTCCTGCCGAACACGTCGACGAAACCGTTGCCCGGCCCGGCGACGTCATCGTGCAGCGTGGCGTCCTGCTTGGCGAACGACACGTACAGCTTGCCCATGATCACGGCGATGCCGAACGGCCCGTAGCCGGCCGGCAGCTTCGGGTCCACGAACAGCCCGCCGGGCAGTTCGACCGGGGTGAACGTGCTGTCGTACGCCTCGACCCGCCCGGACCGGAAGTTGGTGGCGTACAGCGTCGTGCCGACCGACGACTTGGCGATGGCCAGGCCCTTGTACACCGCGTTGGCGCCGTTGTTCCTGGCCACCTCGGTCACCGTCGAGGGAGCGGGACCGCCGACGTTCGGCGCCCAGCCGTCGATCGTGCCGTTCTCGGTGTCGAACAGGAACAGCGACGAGCCCGAGTTCCCCTGGCTGTCGCTGACCACGAACGCGCCGCCGTCGGAGTTGAACACCTGCCCGGTCGGTGCGGCCCCGGTGACGTTGACCACCAGCGGGACCTTGCTCACCGACGTGGCGCTGGCACCCGCGTACAGCGTGGCCTTGTCGGAGCCGTTGTCGGCCACCCACAGCGGGGAGCCCGGCGAGGCGTTCGTGCCCGGGGAGGCGGCCAGCCCCCAGGCGTTTACCAGGTCAGGATCTTTCAGATTTGCCTTGCCTGGCTGGTCGGACACCAGGTTGATCTGGCGGTAAGCGGAGTGTGTGGTGGCACCGGCCGGTGCGGCGCTGAGTGCGCCCGCGGCCAGCGCGCCGGCGGCCACGATCGTCGCCACGGACAGCCCGCGCCGAATGCCGCGCGCATGGCTAAGCGGATGGTGCGTTACTGGGATCATGCTCGCTCCCCGATAGTCGGTGACAGGTCCCAGGTGCGCTGTCGGCCGCCGAGCACGGCGCACCCTGACGTGTTCACGTACCGCGGCCACACTCGGTTCAAGAATCGGCAAAGAAATCTTTATGAATTTGCATTGCGCTACGACGGCCCGCCATGGCCGCCGCCCCGGGTGACCGGCCACCTGGGTGTGCGCGGTTCTGTCGGCGGCGGGGCTTACCCTGGCGCCGTGGGCGACGACATCGCGGATCTGAGCAGGCCGGAGGACCGGTACCAGGATCTCGTGGACGAGCTGATCGGCGCCGACGGGGTCACGCCGCCGCGTGGTGGCAGCGGCTTCGGCCGCTCGGCGCTGCGATACCAGAACAAGATCTTCGCCATGTTCGTGCGCGGCAGGCTGGTGGTGAAGCTGCCGACCGGGCGGGTGGACGAACTGATCGCGGCGGGCGAAGGCGTCCACTTCGATGCGAACAAGGGCACCCCGATGCGGGAATGGCTGAGCCTGGATCCCGACTCCGCCCGTCCGTGGCTGGCGCTGGCCACCGAGGCCCTGGATTTCGCGCGCAAGTCCCAGCGCCGTTAGCGCCCACTCCCCCGCGCTGCCCGCGCATCCGCCACCGCACGGAGTGTGGGCCAGGGTGCGGAACGCGTACCGGGGCACGAGCCGCGGCAGCCCGGCGGGCCGTTAGCCGGGCGCTAGCACCGCGCAGAGCCGGGCCACCGCGGTGCTGTAGGCGTGGCCGGGCGGCGTGGCATACCCCACCACCAGCGCCGGGCCGCCGCCGTCGTGACCGGGCATGGCGTAGGAGCTGAGACCCTCGACGGCCAGGCCGTGCCGTGCGGCCCGGGCGACCAGGGCGTCCTCGCGCGGGCCCGGCGGCAGCCGGAGCACCGCGTGCAGCCCGGCCGCGATGCCGGTAACCCGCACCTGGGGTGCCGCCGCGTGCAGCGCGGCCACCAGCCGGTCCCGGCGCCGCCGGTAGGCCAGCCTGACCCGGCGCACCTGCCGGTCGTAGGCCCCGGAGGTGATGAACTCGGCCAGGGTGAGCTGGTCCAGGCTGCTGCTCAGCCGGCCGGCCGCGGCCTTGACCGCCACGACCTCGTCCAGCAGGCCGGCCGGAAGCACCAGCCAGCCCAGGCGCAGGCCCGGCGCGAGGCTCTTGCTTGCCGTGCCCGCGTACACGACATGCTCGGGTGCGAGCGCCTGCAGCGCGCCCACGGCGGGCCGGTCGTAACGCAGTTCGCCGTCATAGTCGTCCTCGATGATCACCGCGCCCGTGGCCGAAGCCCAGTCGGCGGCCCGGCGGCGCCTGGCGGGTGCCAGCGGCACGCCGAGCGGGAACTGATGCGTCGGTGTGAGCAGCAGCGCGTCCACGCCGTCGAGGTCGCCGATCGCGGCGCCGCCCTGGTCCACGGGTATCGCGGTCACCGCGAGCCCGCTCCGTTCCGCGATGCGCCTGTGCAACTGGTGGCCGAGCGCCTCGGCCGCCAGCGTCGTAGCCCCCCGGGCGCGCAGTGCTTCGCAGACCAGTTCCAGTCCCTGGGCGAAGCCCGCGCAGACCACCACACGGTCGGGGGTGACGGCGACGCCACGGGCGCGGGCCAGGTACCCCGCCAGCGCCGTGCGCAGTTCCGGCAGCCCACGCGGGTCGGCGTAGCCCAGGGCCAGTGCGGGCGCCGCGGCCAGCGCCTTGCGGCCCGCGGCCAGCCACGCCGGCCGCGGAAAGGCGGTCACGTCGGGAACTCCGGTGCGCAGGTCGTAGCGGGCCTGCCGCGCCACGGCCTGGGGCGGTGGCCCGGCCGAGGCGAGCGGCGCCGGCACCCGCTCGGCGACCCAGGTGCCAGAGCCCTGCCGGGCGGCCAGCCAGCCCTCCGCGACAAGCTGGGCGTAGCAGTCGGCGACCGTGTTCCTGGCGATGCTCAGGTCCGTGGCGAGCGCGCGGGAGGACGGCAGCCGGCTTCCTGGCAGCAGCCGGCCGCCCCGCACGGCCTCGCGCAGCGCGGCCTCCAGCCCCGTCCGCACCTGGGACCCGGCCAGGTCCAGGTGCAGGTCGACGCTGGAAATGGCCCATGAATCTGACACCAAAGTGGACCTCACCTGTGGGCTGATTTCTCCATAGTGTGGAGCTCAGAACACAGGACAGCAAGAGCGAGGGAGCTCATCATGACCGCCACCACCGTGCAGATCCCGGTCCGGCTGGACTTCGACGCCCATGCCCCGGCGTTCGCCAAGGCGCTGGCGCACCTCGACAACGCCGCGACCAAGCAACTCGACCAGGTGGACTTCGACCACCGGCTGCGCGAGCTGGTCCGGATCCGGGCCTCGCAGCTGAACGGGTGCGCGTACTGCATCGACATGCACACCAAGGACGCCCGCGCGGCCGGTGAGACCGAGCAGCGGATCTACGCGCTGCCCGCCTGGCGCGAGACGCCCTTCTTCACCGCCAGGGAGCGTGCCGCGCTCGGCTTCACCGAGGCGATCACCCTGCTGGCCGCCGATCACGTGCCGGACGAGGCGTACGCCGCGGTGGCCGGCGAGTACTCGCCGGACGAGGTCGCCGCGCTGGTCAGCCTCCTGGTCGCGATCAATGCCTGGAACACGGTGGGGGTCAGCACCCGCACCTGGGTGCCAGGGACGTACGAGCTGTGAGCCCGCTTACCGCGGTAGCCCGGCGGTTCCGCGCGGCCCATCATGGCTCGCGGCCGCTGGTGCTGCCGAACGTCTGGGACGCCGTGAGCGCCCGCGTGTTCGCCGATGCGGGGTTCGGCGCGCTGGCTACCTCGAGCGGCGCCGTCGCCGAGTCCCTGGGTTATGCCGATGGCCAGCGGACACCGGCGGCCGAGATGTTCGCGGCGATCACCCGGATAACGCGCAGCGTGGACGTCCCGGTGACCGCGGACATCGAGGCCGGGTACGGGCTGGCCCCTGGTGAGCTGGCCGGGCGGCTGGCCGACGCCGGGGTCGTCGGCTGCAACCTGGAGGACTCCGACCCGGTCACCAGGGAACTGGCCGACCCAGGCCGCCAGGCCGACTATCTGACGGCCGTGCACACCGCCGCCGGGGAGGCACTGGTGATCAACGCCAGGGTTGACGTGTTCGTCCGCCCCCGGCCGGAGGGGGGCGGCGACGCGGTCGAGGACGCCGTCGAGCGGGCCAGGCGCTACCTGGAGGCCGGGGCCGACTGCTGCTACCCGATCCTGGCTCCGGTTGAGGCGCTGCCCGCGCTGGTCGCCGACATCGGTGGCCCGGTCAACGCGATGTGCCGGCCCGGCGGCCCGTCGCTGGCCGAGCTGACCGCGACCGGGGTGGCCAGGATCACCTTCGGCAGTTCGCTGCACCAGCGCGCCACCGAAGAACTCACCGCCGTCGCCCGCGCCCTCCACGCCGAGGCCTAGCGCCCGGTTCCCATGATCACGGGTACTTTTTGGCGAATAGAGCCCAAAAGTACCCGTGATCATGGTTGCGGTGCGGGACAGGTGGAGGATAGGGGGATGGCTGCGGAGGAGGCCGGTTACCGGCTCTACCAGGACCTGGCGGAATGGTGGCCGCTCATTTCGCCGCCGGAGGAGTACGCCGA
>Ga0070734_10003954_pt1 | contig 14722 bp, 13 predicted proteins | sample Coa_R1_8_FD_66444 | JGI IMG/M metagenome (GOLD analysis project Ga0070734, IMG submission 66444) | Surface soil microbial communities from Centralia Pennsylvania, which are recovering from an underground coalmine fire - Coalmine... | ecosystem: Environmental > Terrestrial > Soil > Unclassified ...
AGAAAGCCGATCCGCTCAATCAATGCTACATACCCGGCACGCCGCGGATTATGTACCTGGATTATCCCTTCCAGATTTTTCAGACCCCGGAGGCCATTGCCATGGCCTTCGAGTGGTCGCTCGATTATCGCCTCATTTACACCGACGGCAGCCGGCACCCGGCCGACCTCGATTCCTGGATGGGCGATTCGCGCGGACATTGGGAGGGAGATACGCTTGTGGTCGACGTCAGCAACATGAACGATAAAACCTGGCTCGACATGGCGGGCGATTTTCACAGCGGCGCGCTGCACGTAATCGAGCGTTACCGCATGACGGATGCCGGCACAATTCAATACCAGGCAACGATCGACGACTCGAAAGTCTTCGCCAGGCCCTGGACTTTTAGCCTCGTCCTGCGCCGCCGCACCGATCGGGACCGGCTGTTCGAGTATGTCTGCGAAGCGGAGACCGAAGAGGCCAACGGAGCATTCACGCGCGAGCCGCGCACCTGGTATCCGGGCGACGGCTCGACCGTCCCGCCCCTGGCCGCGCCTCCCGCGGACCGCCGCGCGCCCGCGAATCTGTCCAAAGCCGCTAATATCCGCCGGAAGCCTGATGGCAAGCCGGATTTCCAGGGCTTTTACGAGCCTGATGCCGGAGGCGCCAACTACGGCTTGGAAAAACGTGCGCCTACTCCCGATAACCTCACGCCGCCCGGACGCGGCGTGATCGTCGATCCCGCCGATGGAAAATTGCCGATGCGGCCGTGGGCCGTGCAGGAGCTCGCCAGCCGCCAGCGTACCGAGCGCGGGTACGACGATCCTACCGCGCATTGCTTCCCGGCCGGCGTGCCGCGATCGATGTACGTCCCTACGGCGTTCCACCTCGTTCAGACCGCTGACTACCTGGTGTTTTTGCACGAGCGGATGTCTTGGCGTATCGTGCGGTTGAACGGTGGCGCGCACCTGCCCGACACGATCCGGTTGTGGCAGGGCGATTCGATCGGCCGATGGGAAGGCGACACGCTGGTGGTCGATACGACTAACCTGAACGGCAAGACCTGGCTGAACGAGGCCGGCGAGATCGTAAGCTATGCCGAGCATGTCGTGGAACGGTTCACTCCCGTCGGGCCGGACACAGTTCACTACGAGGCGACCGTCACCGATCCCGTAGTGTACACGCGGCCCTGGACGGTCTCGCTTTCATTCAACCGGGAGAAATTCGAGCTGACTGAGGCAGCTTGCCACGAGGAAGATCGCGACCTGCCGCGCCTGAAGGCTCTCAAAGACGCGGCCGCGGCGAAGAAGTAACGGATTGCTCAAGCAATCAAATCGTTCTGCCGAAAGCTGATTCCGGCGCTCGGCCTCCGAGTCTTGACGTCCCATGCCGGAACCAAATATACTTCGACTCACCGCTAGAGAGGATAATTGTCCTAAGATTTCCCGCACCCGTGAGGGTAGGTTGCATTAATGGTTTCGTTCACCTGTAACGCCTGCGGCGCCCTCAACCAAATTGACAGGTTCTCCACCGAAGAAGCGAGTTGCGCTTGCGGATCGAACGTCCGAGTGCGTGCGTTGATCCACCTGCTCTCCCTGGAACTGTTCGGCCAGAGCCTGCCGCTGCCCGGGTTCCCTACGCTGCGGGCCGTGCGCGCCCTGGGCATGACCGACAAGGAAACCTACGCGGGCCGGTTGGCGGAAAAATTCAATTACACCAATACTTACTTTGACCGCGAACCACGAGTCGATTTCAACGAGACCCATCCCGAACTCGCGGGGCTGTACGACTTCATCATCTCCGCGGATGTCCTCGAACATGTGGCTGCTCCGCCGGAGCGGGCCCTCACCGAGGTGTGCCGTCTCCTCAAGCCGAACGGGTTCCTGGTGGGCACGGTGCCCTGCCATCAGGGAGCTCAGACCCGGGAGCACTTTCCCGACCTGCACGAATATCGCGTGATTCTGCTGGGAGATTCTCCCGTTTTGGTGAACCGCCGGCGCGACGGCAGTATCGAAGTGAGCGAGCACCTGGCGTTTCACGGCGGCACCGGCTCCACGCTCGAGATGCGCCAGTTCAGCGTCGCGGACCTTCAGGGCAGTCTGCGCGCCTCCGGTTTCTGCGAAGTCGCGTTTTTGAGCCGGGATGTGCCCGAATTCGGCATCTTGTTTGATGCCGATGTATCCGTCCCGTTCACCGCTCGCAAAGGCGAGTACCAGTGGGACCGGGCGACGCGCAGTCAAATCGTGGATCAGTGGCGGGCGGCTCAGAACCGCCTCCAATGGGAGCGCGATTGCAGCGCCGTTTGCGAGGCCCAGATTTTAATGGCCTCGCGGTCGCGATGGCTGCGGCTCGGCCGGAAGCTGGGGATCGGCCCGAAATTCGGGCCCTTTCCAAGAAAGCTGGGGACCGGTGAGGGGCCTCCTTAGCCGCCCGCCGATTGGGCGGGTTGCCGCTTCGTTTTCCCGGTTTCATGCCGCGCGAAACAGCTGATGGCGCCCACGGTCCTGCGGATCGCGTGCTGTACCGGTCTCGAAAGACCGGCTCCAATTTCGTACGAAGCCGCGCCGATCGCCACCAGCAGCGCTTCGGGGGCGCGCCCGTAGACTTCGCGCGCGAGCCGCAGCAAGACTGCTGGGCTGGGGTGATGCTCGAAAACCGGTTGATCCGCTTCCGGGACGGCTCCCACCCAAATTCGCCCCGGTTCCCTGATCGCGTTGGCATCGACAAACAATGCGAGACTCGCGATGCTGAGCGTCTCCGCCAACTCCGGGGTGAGCTGGTGGGTCTCGATCGCGGCGAATCCCCGGCGCCGCAATTCGCGCGCGACCGCCGGTCCCGCATCGTCGTCTCCGCGCAGTGAATTTCCGTAACCGATGATCAGAAGATCGTCAGCTTTGAAGTTCATCCAATACCTTGCCCGCGGGGTCCACCAGTTCGATCCGCAACGGCACAAGCCCTCCGGCGTGTGTCGAACAGCTGAGGCAGGGGTCGTAGGCGCGCACCACCGCGGAGACTCGGTTGAGCATCCCTTCTTCGAGCTTGTCGCCCCGTACGTAGCGTTTACTGACCTGCTCGATGCTCCGATTAATCGCCAGGTTATTGTGGCCCGTCGCGATAATCAGGTTGGCCCACTTCATCGCGCCTTGCTCATCAACCTTGTAATGATGGATCAGAATGCCGCGCGGCGCTTCGGCAATCCCGATTCCCTCGAGCGCATTGACGCCTGCGTGAGCGCGCACGTGCGGGTTTAGAATTTGCGGTGAATCGAGCAGTGCCCCGATCCGCTCCAAGGCAAACAGGATTTCAATCAGGCGGGCGTAGTGGTAATGGAAGGAACTGGCCACTACCATGCCAAACCGCTGCCGGTACTCGTTCAACTCGGCGTTGGCGGCCGGCGTGCCCAGGTGGTCGGCGGCATTGAGCCGCGCCAGGGGCCCCACGCGGTAGATCCCGCCGGGATAGCCCTTCGGTTTGAAGTACGGGGCTTTGAGATAGGAATCGGGCAGCGTGGCTTCGCCAATGTAATCGGAATACCGGACTGCTTCCAGGTGATCGGCGGTAATGCTGCCGCTGGCATCGCGAAACCGGATCCAGCCGTCGTACAGCTGCATCCCGCCGCCCTCGTCCACCAGGCCCGCGTGCAGCGTGTCCATCGAGCCGAAGTTCGCGATCTCATCGCTAAACTCATCGACGATACTCTTGAATAGGTCCAGCGTCTTGTGAGCGATCTTTCGCGCCGGAGCCAGCCCGGCCAGAATCTCCTCCCGGATGTCCGGGTCAAGCGGACGGTTCATGCCCCCGGGAACAATCCCCGACGGATGTACGCGCTCGCCCGCAGCCGCCTCGATAATACGCTGCCCGAATTTGCGCAGCTCGATCCCGTTGCGCGCCAGTTCCGGCTGCTGCTCCGCCAGGCCGAGCAAGTTGCGGCGAGCCGGATCGGAATCGAAACCCAGCAGGAGGTCGGGCGCGGACAAGTGAAAAAAACTGAGCGCGTGCGATTGCACAAACTGAGCGCAGTGGATCAATTCCCGAATCATCGCGGCCGCCGGTGGAATCCGCACGGCCATAATGGCATCACAGGCTTTGGCCGCCGCTATCAAGTGGCTGATCGGGCAGATTCCGCAGATCCGCGCCGTAATGCCCGGCATTTCGTAGTACGGCCGGCCTTCGACGAATTTCTCGAATCCTCGGACCTGCGTGACGTGAAACTGCGTGCCCGTCACCCCGCCGGATTCATCGAGATGAATCGTGATTTTGCCGTGCCCTTCAATCCGCGTGATCGGGTCGATGGTGATGCGTTTCATAAAGGACGCCTAGCCGAATTTGGTCGCGACCGCCGGTTTCTTCCCAGCCATCACGTCCGACAGGAGCGTCAGAATCACTTGCGGCGCTGGCGGGCAGCCCGGTAGATGCGCGTCGACCGTAACGAAATCGTGCAGCGGGCGAGCCTGCGGCAGTAATGCCGGCACATCGCTGCCGGGCAAACTGTCGCCCTCGTCGGCGCCCTCGCTGTACACGCGGCGCAGCAGGCGGCTGACCGGAATGGAATTGCGCATTGATGGCACGTTGCTGGTGACGGCACAATCGCCGAGCGCCACCAGCAACCGTGTTCGCCCGCGAATGAATTGAATCTTTTTCAGGTCATCCTGGCTTGACACCGCTCCCTCGACCAGCGTCACGTCCACGTTCTCGGGAAATTCGACCGCGTCGACTAGCGGTCCATACACCAGGTCCGCTTTCTCCGCCACCCCGAGAATCCCTTCGTCCAGATCGAGCAGCGACATGTGGCAGCCCGAGCAGCCATCCAGCCAGACCGTCGCCAGCCTGAGTTTACTCATGCATGCGCTCTCCTTCTCAGCGCCACCTGCATGACCTGCGCGCAGTTCTTGGCCATCTCCTCCACTGACCGGCCTTTTTCCACGAGCGCGCCGGTCGGACAGGCGTGCACGCATTTGCCGCAATTCGTGCACGCGGCGGCATCCGACCACGGCTGATTCAGGTCGCTGATGACCCGCAGCTGGATGCCTCGTGACATAAAGTCCCATACGTGGGCGCCCTCCAGCTCCGCGCAGACCCGCACGCACCGCGAGCATAAGACACACCGGTTGTGATCGAGCAGGTACCGTTCGTGTGAATGATCGACCGGCAGCGCGGGATACCGATAGCGGAACCGCACGCTGCTAACTCCCAAAACGCTCGCGAGCTTCTGCAATTCACAGTGCCCGTTGGCTACGCAGACCGAGCAGATGTGATTGCGCTCCGCCAGCAGCAGCTCGATCACCATGCGCCGGTACGCCGTCAAGCGCGGTGACGTGGTCGTGACGGCCATCCCTTCCTCGACCGGCGTGGTGCATGCCGGCAGCAGCTTGCCCGTTCCCGAGACCTCGACAATGCAGAGCCGGCACGCACCGGAATCGCGCAGCCCGTCGAAGTGGCATAGCGTGGGGATAAACTTGCCCGCGGCGCGGGACGCTTCGAGAACCGATTGGCCGCGCGTGGCCTGCACCAATTCTCCGTCGATGCGGATCGATCTCTTCTGTGGCAAGCAGGCTCCTTTCTTTATGTCCGCACGTCGCAGCGGAGGCAGCGGTTGCATTCTCCCTCCGCCTCGGTCTCGCCAAAGCCGAGTACGACTTCCGCCGGGCTTCGCAAGCGCGTGCTCACCGGCAACTCCGGGGACTTCCGCCGTGGACCACCGGCTGGCGCACCCGGGACGATCTGGTCGTATTCCATTTTCGGCATCAGCATCCCGAATCGATCACTGCCCATCAGGGTCCGGTCGATGCTTCGGGCCGCGCGCTTTCCAAAAGCCATCGCCTTGGAAACATTCGACGCCCCGGAGACCAGGTCGCCTCCGGCATAGAATTTTTCCCGGCTGGTCGCCAGCGTGAACCGGTCCGCCACAATCGTGCCCGAAGGAGCCAGAGTCAGACCTGAAGCCCGGCAGAATTCCGGATCTACGCTCTCACCCACTGCCAGAATAATGCTGTTGCAATCCAGCCGGATGATCTCGCCGGTGCTCACCGGTTTTTGCCGGCCCGAAGAATCGAACTCTCCCAGCCGCGTCTTGACCGCTTCCAGCGCTTTTACCGCCCCGTTCGCGTCGCCCAGAATGCGGTGCGGAGCCGAGAGGAACAGGAATTTCGCTCCTTCGCGTTCGGCTTCATCGGTCTCTTCGGCAATGGCCGGCATGTCCTTCCGTTCCCGGCGATAGACCACGATGCTCTCGGCGCCCTGCCGCAGCGCCGTGCGGGCTGAATCAATCGCGGCGTTGCCTCCGCCGATCACGATCACCCGCGGCCCGAGCTCAACCGGCTCCCCGCGGGCCATCTTCTCGAGGAACGGCACGGCCGCCATGACTCCTTTGAGCTCGCTGCCGGGCAGTTTCACGGACGATTCATGCCAGGCGCCGATCGAAAGGAACACGGCGTCGAACTGGGTTTCGAGTTGCTCAAAGGAAACGTCTGTGCCCACCGCCGTGCTCAGCGAGAACTCGACGCCGGCGTCCCGGATGAGGTCGATCTCGCGCGCCAGCATGTTCTTCGGAAGCCGGTACTCGGGCAGCGCATACCGCAGCATGCCTCCCGGCTCGGGACGGCTCTCGAAAACCGTCACCGCGTGGCCCAGCAAAGCCAGGTAAAACCCGGCGGTCAGCCCGGCAGGCCCGGCGCCCACAATCGCCGCGCGCTTTCCGGTCGGCGCGAGACGCCGATCCAGAATCCGCGCCCGCACACGCTCGAACCGCTCGGAGGTGAGTACTGAATCCGCGATGAATCGATGTACTTCGCGCATGTTCACAGCCGCGTCGAGCGTCTGGCGCCGGCATCGGTCTTCGCACGGGTGCTGACAGACCCGGCCGGTGGAAGCCGGTAAAGGGTTGTCGAGCAGCACGGAAACAAACGCGTCCTCCAGGCGGCCTTCCTTGAGCAGTTGCAGGTATCGGGGAATATTCATGTGCAGCGGGCAGCTGTTTTCACAAGGCGATAACGCCAGCCGCGCGCACACCCCGGCGTTGCAGCGCCGCGGCACGATGTGATCCTCGAATTCATCGCGAAAATGCCGCATCGTCGTCAGGACCGGATTTGGCGCCGTCTGGCCGAGTCCGCACAGCGACGTATCCCGAACCATCCGGCTCAACTCGTCCAGCAGGTCCAGTTGGGCCCGTGTGCCGGTGCCTTCGGTGAAGCCGTTCAATATCTGCAGAGCCTGGTCGAGCCCCACCCGGCACGGCACGCATTTGCCGCACGATTCGGAATGCGTAAATTCCACGAAATAGCGCGCCACGTCGACCATGCAGTTGTCTTCATCCATCACCACCATGCCGCCCGAGCCCATGATCGATCCGAGCTGCGCCAGCGTCTCGTAATCAACCGGGGTATCGAACATCTCTTGCGGAATGCAGCCGCCGGAAGGTCCGCCGGTCTGCACTGCTTTTACCGGCTTCCCGCTTGCCCCGCCGCCGCCGATGTCGTACACGAAATTCTTAATCGGCGTGCCCAGAGGCATTTCGACAAGCCCGGTGTTTTGTACCTTTCCGACCAGCGAAAACACTTTCGTGCCCGCGCTCTTGGCGCTTCCGGTCTGCGTAAACCACGAGGGGCCTTTGATCACGATCGGCGCGATATTGCACCAGGTCTCGACGTTATTGATGTTCGTCGGTTTGCCCCATAACCCCTTCTGCGCAGGGAACGGGGGTCGCGGCCGCGGTCGTCCCGCCAGTCCTTCCAGCGAAGCGATAAGGGCTGTCTCCTCGCCGCAGACGAACGCGCCCGCCCCTTCCACCAGTTCGATGTCGAAGTTGAACCCTCGGCCAAGAATGTTGTCGCCCAGTAGCCCGTATTCTCGGGCCTGCTCGATCGCGCGCATCAGCCGGTGCACCGCTACTGGATATTCGGCGCGGACGTAAATGATTCCGAGATTGGCCCCGGTCACGTAACCGCCGATGATCATGCCCTCCAGCAGCGAGTGCGGGTCGCTTTCGATTTCGTTGCGATTCATGTACGCGCCCGGGTCGCCTTCGTCCGCGTTACAGATGATGTACTTGGTGTCGGCGGCTGCCTTGGCCAGAAACTCCCATTTGAGCCCCGTGCTGTAACCCGCGCCGCCGCGGCCGCGCAGTCGCGCCGCCTTGATCTGCTCGATAATTGCTTCCGGCCGGCTATCGATCAGCGCTTTGTACAACGCTTCGTAGCCACCGACCGCGACATATTCCTCGATATCTTCCGGGTCAATCAGCCCGCAATTGCGCAGCACGATCTTCTTCTGTCCCCTGAAGAACGGCGCCTCGTGCCAGGACGGCAGCTCGGGGTAGCCGTGGCCGTACTTGATCTGGGCGGTAATATGATCCCATTCTTCAACCTTGCACCAGGCCAGGTCGGGTGCAATGCGGCCGTCGACGAGTTCGGAGACCACGCGCTCGGCATCGCTTTCTTGCACCCGGCGCAGGATCACCAGCGGACTGCCGGGTCTCCATACGCTCACGAGGGGCTCTTCCGAGCACGGCCCAAAGCACCCGACACTGGCCAATCGTGCTCCGGCGGGTTCGGCGGCCTCGGCCAACGCCCGGTATACCGCTTCCGATCCATTGCCGCGTCCGCAGGTTCCCATGCCCACCGCAATCCGCGGTTTATCGGGCAGTAGTTTGGCAAGCCCCGCCTCCCGCACCGCGTTGAACGAGCTGATGTCCTCCATGCGGCTCATTGAGACTTCTCCGGCGTTAGCGCCTGGACTTCACGCTTTAGCACGCCTTCATTCATGTGGCCGCAGATGCGATGGTCCAATTCCACGACGGGCGCGAGCGCGCATTGCCCGAAGCAGGCCACCGTGCGAATCGTGAACTGCCCATCCGGCGTTGTCAGCGTCAGTTTGTCCGCGTGCGCGCCATCCTCATCCAGGCCCAGCTCAAGGCGCAGCGTTTCCAGCAGGCTGCGCGATCCGCGCGTATGGCAAGCGGTTCCACGGCAGATCGCGATCGTATGCTCGCCCTGAGGCTCGCGGTTGAACAGAGCATAGAAGGTAACGACGCTGAAGATCTGAGCCGGTGACGTGCCGGTCTTCTCAGCGACGTAACGAATGGTCTCGAGGCAGAGGTACTTACGGGGATGGTGTTCCTGAACTTCTTCCAGGATTCCCAGCAGCGCGCCAGGACGACCGCTGCGGCCGGCGATCACCTTGTCGATGAAGGCCCGCTCCCCCGCGTCCGGCCGATACTCGGCCGCCGTGGTGGGCATTGGATCTCCCTAACAGAACCTCACCGTAACATCTTTCAGAGGGAAACTGTAGGTTCAATTTTATGGGCTGCCCCGCTTTATTTGCAGCTGAAGTTCGCCGCCTCGTCCGTGCTTCCTGTGCCTTGATAGTGCGCAGTCTGCGGATAGGGGCACAAGGGACGTGTGCGGTCGGACGCGCCGTTGCGAACGCGCGACGCCGGGATGTGGTCGGGTGGTCTACCGCTGCCGACCCATTCGTCGAGCGCCTGAACCGGGTCGAACGTGTCCGTCCCATCGCCGCCGCGGCAGTGGCCCATGCCCGGCACCATGAACAAGCGGATCGAATCGGCGCCTCCGTCGGCGCCCACGTTTTTTACAACGCTCGTATAATATGCCACGCTGTTGAGCGGCGGAATGCCCGGATCCGCCCAGCCGTGATACATCAGCAGCTTTCCGCCGTGCGCAAAGAAAGGCCGCAGATTGGGATCGGTCGAGTCCCAGGTCTTGGCAATCTTTTGATCCGCCAGCGCCACGTCCTTGGCGGGATCGAAGCTCCGGTAATCCCACGCCGGATCCTGGTGCACCAGATATTGGTAGACTTCCACCGCGAGCGACATGGGTTGAGGGCCGGCCACCATTGCCCATCCCGTCTCGCTCCCGGGCTCGAGACCGGGAAAGAGTTGCGCTCCTGTGCGCGGGTCCGTCGGCCCCGCGTACAATTTGGCGGCGGTTTCGAGTTGCGGCTGCGTCAGGCAGTTAGGGCCGTCGCCATTTTTACAAGCCAGCACTTTTGGATCGAACCGGCATTCCCTCGGATCTTCTATGACGCCATCGGTTACGCCATCGTGCGCGTCGCAGGCCGCGAGCGCGGCGCGATGCAGTGCGGCCAGCTTGGCCGCCGGAATCAGGCTCGCTTCGCTGCGGTGGGCCTGCTGCGCCGCCCATACCTGCATTCCCTGAAGGTGCGTGACGTAGTTGGCGGGCGCGCCCGCAATGATGCCGTCATAGTCGCCCGGATAACGCTGCGCCTCGACCAGCGCCTGGCGCCCACCCGTGGAGCAACCGTTCCAATAGGAATACTTCGGGCCGCTCGCATAAAACGCGGCGATGAGTGCCTTGGCGGCGACGGTCATCTCATGCACGGCGCGGTACGCGAAATCGGTGGCTTCTTCGGGATGTTCGAGCACAAACCGGCCGCTGTTACCGGTGTGACCCGTATCGGTGCTCGCTGTTGCGTACCCGGCCGCCAGCGCCGTCGCCATTGCCGGATAGCTGATCGATCCCGCCCACGCTCCGTTGCCGACCGATTGCAGCTTGCCGTTCCAGCCCGTCTCGGGCATCCACACTTCAATTCCGACATGCGAATCGGCCGCCGGACGCAACGTGCCCGAAATCCGGCAGAATGGCGGAAGCTTCCGGTAAGCGGTCACCGGCCCCCGGCCCTGCGCAGGCGCAAACGCTCCCGCGGCCACCACGTCCGCCGATGTGATCGTCCCATTCTTAATTGGCAGCACGCTGAGGTTGGCGCAGGGAACGCCGAATGCCGGGGCGCCGGCGGTCGCGCACACGACTCCGGCCAGAAGCCAAACGGCCTTCTTCATGGAATCCCTCCGCGTAGCGCAGTCCTACGATTTGATCATGCGGCCGTCGCCCAGCTTGATGAGCGAGCTCAGCATCGCCGGCAGGCCGCTCTTGGCCGCGCCCCCGGTGCAGCTGATCGTGTCCCCCGGTTGCACCGTGTTGTGCGACCACCCGTACGATTTCAGGTGATTGAGGCTCATCATCTCGATGTCCCACTCCACCTTCTTCCCGGATTCGTCGGTCACTTCGAGGAAAATGTGCGCGTGCGGATTGGTCCATTCGAAGCGCTTCACGACGCCTGTCACCGTGACCGGGTTCGCCATGTTGTACATGGCCGTCGAGTGGTGAGCGAGAACCGGCATGGCGGAACCGAACAAACCAACCATCAGGACGGGAAGGATCAGCCGCGACCTCATCCGATAACCTCCAAAGAATCTGCTGCTTGCCTACTATACTGCAGGGTTTCGGAGCAAGTCAAACACGCCGCTACTTGGGCCGGCCGCCGACCCGCAGATAAACTTCGCCGACCGCTGCATTCAACTTCGCATCTTCCTCGACCGCCGGCGTCGTTGCCAGAATCATGTGGTGGCCGGGTTGAGCCAGATTCGACGGGCCCGAGAAGATCACGACCGGCCCGATCGCGACGGTCTGGAGCGGCACGCCTGGCGCCGGAGCCTCCTCCCGCGTTTGCAGCGCGTGCGGTACATTCACCACCTGATAGGCGGAACGGATCTGCCCGCGTACCGTGTCCCCTGCCGGCGTGTTGCACGGTTCCAGGGACGCTTCCGGCGAGATCGCGATGAGACAGCGGCCGTCATACGATGAGATCGTCAGGCGGCTGTTGCCATAAATCAGAACCGCCGGCTGCAGGCTGCCCAGGGCCGCGCTGATCGCTGTATGGGCATCAACGGGCCGCGGCTCTCCGGAGGCCACCGAGTGAATCAACAGATTCGCGCGGTCGAGGCTGAACTCTTTCATGGCCTGCGCGGCGATCGCATCGGCCACCGGCAGCGGAATATTATAGGCCCCGCTTACGATCAGCGCGCGATGGCCGCGCCGGTCTTCAAGCGCCAGCGCCTTGGCCTGCCCGTATGTGGCGTACCCGGCTTTGAACTGGTAGTCCGCCGCAACGGCGGCCGCCCCGCAGAGCAGCTCAATAACGATACAACCAGCGAGCCTTCTCGATAACTTTTTCCGCATTGGGGAGAAACGCCTCTTCCAAGGGAGCGCTGAACGGCACCGGCGTATCCGGCGCGGTCACGCGCACGATCGGACCGTCCAAATATTCCCACACACTCTCTGTCAGCGTGGCCGCCAGTTCGCCCGCCATGCCGCCGGTGCGCGTGTCCTCGTGCAGCAGCAGCACCTTCGACGTCTTTTTGGCGCTCGCGCAGACCGTTTCGCGGTCCAGCGGCAGCAGTGTGCGCAGATCGACTACTTCGATGTCGACGCCTTCTTCCGCTAATGTTCCCGCGGCTTCCAATGCCACCCACACCATGGCGCCATAAGTGATGATGCTGAGATGCCGGCCGCGTCGCACGATCTTGGCCTTGCCGATCGGGACCGTATAGTCGCCGCTCGGCAGATCGTCCTTGATCCGCCGGTACAGTCCTTTGTGCTCGAAGAACAACACCGGGTCATTGTCGCGAACCGCGGATTTGATGAGGCCCTTGGCATCGTATGCCGTAGCCGGCGCTACCACTTTTAGGCCGGGAGTGCGCACGAACCACATCTCGGGATTTTGCGAGTGGAACGGCCCCCCATGAATTCCGCCGCCGGAAGGAGCGCGGATCACCATGGGCACCGGCGCATTCCACCGGTACCGGCACTTTGCGGCAAAGTTAACGATCTGGTCGAACCCGCACGTGATGAAATCGGAAAACTGCATCTCGGCCACCGCCCGCAGGCCCATCAAACTGGCCCCGATCGAGGCGCCCACAATCGCCGATTCCGAAATCGGTGTATCCACCACGCGTTTTTCGCCGAATTTTTCAAGAAATCCGGCCGTCACTTTGAACGCTCCGCCGTAGTGGCCTATGTCTTCCCCGATGAGGAAGACATTCGGGTCGCGCTCCATTTCTTCCCACAATCCTTCGCGGATCGCTTCCAGGTAAGTAGTCGACATGGCCGGTCGGTTCAGCTTTCGTAGACGTCGTCGAGCAGCGTTGCCGGATCCGGGAATGGGCTCTGCTCCGCCCACGCCACCGCTTCGTCCACTTCGGCGTGAACGCGTGCGTGCAGTTGATCGAGGTCCGCCTGCGTAGTCCAGCCTTTATCCAGCATGCGGGCTTCGAGCCGCACGATTGGATCGAGCTTGCCCCACTCGTCCCATAGATTCTTCGGAACGTAGTCGGCCGCATCGTGCGCGGAATGCCCGGTCATGCGAAAGGTCTTGCATTCCAGAAGGTACGGCCCTTTGCCCGAGCGTGCGTGCGCGACCGCCCGTTTCCCGGCTTCGTGCACCGCCAACACGTCGTTGCCGTCTACGATTTCAGCCGGCATGTTGTACGCCGGCCCCCGGTCGGCCACATTGGCGCACGCCATCTGGCTCGTTAGCGGCGTCGAGTAAGCGTACTGGTTGTTGTTGCAGATATAAATGACCGGCAGCTTCTGTACGGAGGCGAAATTGAGACCTTCATGCCAGTCGCCTCGGCTGGTGGCGCCGTCGCCGAAATAGGCGAACGCCACATTGGGTTTGCCCTGATAGCGCAAAGCCAAAGCCGCGCCGGCGGCCACCGGAACACACGCCGCCATCGCGCTGATAATCGAAATGATGTTCAGCTTCAGATCGCCCATGTGCATGTTGCCGTCTTTGCCGCGTGTCATCCCCCCGACGCGCCCCATATATTGGGCGAAAATCCGCCCGGCCGGCACGCCGCGAATCAGAAACGCCGCCATGTCGCGGTGCGAGGGCAACAGCACGTCCTCAGGTTCGGCCAGCAGCGACGTGCCCACCGAAATCGCCTCCTGCCCGCGCCCCACATAAACGCCACCCACGATCTTGCCCTGCCGGTACAGCTTGCGTTCGATGCGGTCTTCCACCTCGCGCATCATGTGCATGTAATACAGGCATTTTTGAGCGATTTCGACCGGTCCGGCGGCTTGCAGGTGGTTGGGAGGAACTAGCAGTTCAGCTGTAGTCATAGTGGACCTCACCGGGGTAGCCACAATCGGCTAGTATAACGCCTTTGCCTGCAGGCCAAATGCCGCCCGGCCTCGTGCGTCCGCTTGCTGCTTTTGTTGCGAAACGGACTGGCCACCGGTCGCTGGAAAGCCGGATTCATCCCGAACGGCCGGCTTGCATAGCCAATTCCACCCGCTCGCGGTACAATAGAACTTGAGTGTCGAACCTCTGAAGTGGGCGAAAGCCCACTTTTTTATTGGGTTTGGCGTTTGTAGGCAACGATGCGGGAAGCAGTAGCGTCCAAAATCGAGGAAATCGCGCAGCGCGTGGCGGAGTCGGAAGGCATGGAGTTGGTCGAGGTCGAAATTAAGGGCGGCGGGCCGCAGCGCCTCGTCCGCATCTCGATCGATAAGCCGGCCGGCGTCACGCACGCCGATTGCGAACTCGTCTCGCAACAGGTCGGCACCATCCTCGACGTGGAAGAGGTCGTGCCGGGCGGCCGGTATACGCTCGAAGTCAGCTCGCCTGGCGTGGAACGCAAGCTGCTGAAGCGACGCGACTACGAGCGCTTCGTGGGAAAGAAGGCCAAGATCACGCTCCGGGAGCCCATCGACGATCGCCGCACCTGGGAGGGGACTTTGGCCGGGCTCGCTGGGGACGTGATCGCGCTCGAAATCGGCCCGGAGAAAACCATCCGATTCCCGTTCGAGCAGGTCGTGAAGGCCAATCTGAAGTTTGAGTGGTAACCCGCCGGGGAACGCAATCAGAAAAAAGAGGGCACTTTGGAAACGATTTTTCTGATTGCGTTCCCCGGCGGGTTACCACT
>Ga0070734_10003956_pt1 | contig 14718 bp, 12 predicted proteins | sample Coa_R1_8_FD_66444 | JGI IMG/M metagenome (GOLD analysis project Ga0070734, IMG submission 66444) | Surface soil microbial communities from Centralia Pennsylvania, which are recovering from an underground coalmine fire - Coalmine... | ecosystem: Environmental > Terrestrial > Soil > Unclassified ...
CTGAGCGCGCACCAAACACGGCGCGGTTAGGACAAAGATTATGGCGAACTTCCGGAACACCAGCTGCTTCTCCTCGTTGAAGAGATATCGCAGAGGAACGGGATGAAGAGATTAAGAAAAGGCCAAGAACAATGTGACAGGGAAAACGAGGGAGAGAACGATTCAATCTACTGGTCGCTGATGGCTGCAACGGTCCCGGCGGTTGAGGCGGAGTTGAGAACTTCGCGGATCTTGGCGGCGAGAAGTTCGAGCGAAAGAGGCTTCGGGATCAGCGCGATATCAGGCTCCAGCGTCGCCAGGTTGCCGATCACGTCGCCCGCGTAACCTGACATCAGGAGCACCTTGGTCGCGGGCCGGAGCGGCTTCAAACGTTGGGCCAGTTCCCTCCCATTCATGCCGGGCATGATCACATCAGTAAGCAGCAGATGGATGGGGCCACTGTGCCGTTGTGCCAGCTGGATCGCCTCGGCCCCACTGCCCGCCAAGAGGACGGAATAGCCGAAACCGGTTAGGGCGTGCGCGAGAAAATGCCGGACGTCTTCCTGGTCTTCGGCCACCAGAACCGTTTCAGACCCGCCCGGATCGGGCAAAGAACCCGCTGCGGGTTCGAGCGCGGCGTTCGCATCGGTTCGCGGGAGAAACAGCTTGAAAGTGCTGCCACGCCCGGGCTCGCTATCCACGCGAATGAATCCATGGCATCGCTGAACGATGCCGTAAACGGTCGAAAGTCCCAATCCCGTGCCCTTGCCTACATCCTTAGTGGTGAAAAACGGCTCGAAAATCCGCCGGCGCGTTTCGCCATCCATTCCAGTACCGGTGTCCGTGACTGATAGAAGAACGAAAGAACCGCCGGGCGCAGCGGTTTCGTCTTCGCCGCGGCCTACGGGCGCTTCGACGTTGGCGGTCTCGATCAGGAGCTTCCCGCCTTTCGGCATCGAATCCCGTGCGTTCACTACGAGATTCATGACGCATTGATGAATCTGGCCGCGGTCCACCAAGACTTTATCCGGTGCGGCATTAAGAGCGGTGCGCAGCTCAATGTGCTCGCCAACCAGACGGCTCAGCATTTTTCTGGACTCTTCCACGATCGCATTGAGACTGGTTGGTTTCGGCTCCGTGAAATGCAGGCGGCTGAAGGTCAATAGCTGCTGGGTGAGGCTGGCGGCGGACTCACCGGCCTTCCGTATCTGTTCCACCATGGCCCGAGTTGGGTCCCCTTTTTTCAAGCGGCTGACTAGAAGGTCGCCGTAGCCGTTAATAACGGTCAGGAGGTTATTGAAGTCGTGGGCCACTCCGCCGGCCAGCCGGCCAACGCTTTCCAGTTTCTGTGCCTGCAGGAACTGTTCCTCCAGTTTTTTCCGGGAGGAGATGTCGGTATTAGTACCAACCACCCGGAGCGGCTGGCCATCGGAATGCCTGCTGACCACTTTGCCCCGGCACAAACACCAGATGTAGCTGCCTGAGTTGGTTCGAACCCGAGCTTCAAATGCAAAACCGTCCTCTGCCGAGAGTGTTTCTCTGGCCGCACGGATGATTCCAAGGTCGTCGGGGTGAACCAGCGATTCGAAGGCTTGGAACGTGGCGGGAAGTGCTTCTGAATCGTAGCCCAACATACTGTAGTAGCGTGGACTCAGATGGGTCTCGCCGGTGGTCAGGTTCCAGTCCCAATAACCTTCCTCGGCCGCGTCCAGCACCAATTCCAACCGCTCGCGGCTGGCACGCAATTTGGACTCTGCCTGACGCCGCCGGCCCTCTTGCTCCTGAACGTCCAAGGCAAACGATACGCTTTCCCCGATTTCGACTGCGAGCGCCACTTCCTCCGAGTTAAAGAACTGAGGCTCGGAAGAATACAGGGACAATTGCGCGACGATTTTTCCACCCCGGCGCAGCGGCAAAGAGATGGTAGAGCGCAAGCCGAACCTGGCTGCTGCATCCTGCCAGGGAGACATGTTTGGGTCCGCGCCGATGTCGTTACATACCGCGGTGGAACCCTGCCGGATTGACCGGCCGGCCGGGCCCATTCCCAGAGGGCCCTCCCAGCTGTTGACCGTCAGGTGTTCCAGGTATCCAACACTTTCGCCGGCGCGGGACACCTGTTGAATTCGGCCGTCGTCATCCACCGTACCGACACATGCGAGTTTGAAGCCACCCTGCTCGACTGCAATGCGGCATACACGATCAAAAAGATCGTTCTCCGACTGGGCGCGAATAATCGCTTGGCCGCAGTAGCTGAACACGTGGTAAAGCCGGTTCAGCCGGTGGATTTGTTGATCGGCGAGCTTTCGCTCCGTTATGTCGCGGACAATCGCCTGCGCGAACGCCTGCTTACTCACCTCGATCAGCCGGGTGCTGCACTCGACCGGCAGGCGACTGCCGTCCTTGCGCAGGAGTTCCGCTTCGTAAAGCTGACTGTTCTCTTTCCGAAGATCCTCCCAAAGTAGGTGACGGCGCGCCTGCCGCTCCGGCACGCGCAGCTGACTCATTCGCATGCCGAGCAGTTCGTCGCGCGTGTAACCCGAATAATCGGTGCAACGCTCATTTGCTTCCACGATCCTGTCGTCCTCATCGATCAACAGGATGGCGTCGTTGGCGTAGCGGGTCAGATAATCATAATGACCGAGCAGCGCCTTCCGTTCAATTTCTGCGATATATTGCTGTCGATAGAACTTCGAAAGCTGCCGACGACGAATGACTTCGATCCCGGCCGCCGACAGCAATACCAGCAGTGTGCCAACGAGCCAAAGCCCCGTCCGGATTTGTCCTAGCCGCTGATACGCTTCATCAGCATGCAAGGTTGCCAGCACAAACCAATCAGAACCCGGCACCTGCCGGGCAGCGCCTTCCACTTCCACGCCGCTGCCGATCCGCCCGTCGACTTCTGCGTGGCCCTGAACCGCTCGGGCGGATACGGAAGCCCGATCGGTGAACTCGCGCCGTACCTTCATGGCGGCGCCGGGGATGCCGTCAGCGTTGCTCAGAAAGAGAGCGCTGCTCCGGTCACGGCGCAAAAGGAGCACCTGGCCCGTCCTCGATGGAGACGGCCAGCGCAGTACCACGGGATAAAGGTACACGGCGGGATCGATACCAAACAGCAGCGCCCCGATATGCTGGCCGTTTGCCGTTGCGAGCCCAGCCGCCAGGACGAAGTGAGCTTTGTCCTGCGACGTGCTGGGAGGAAATTCTCGCAGCGTGATCGAATCACCCCGGGACACCTCGCTAGCCAAATTCTGATAAGCCTCGGCGGAACCTAAGAGTTGCCCGCTAATCAGACGGAGTTTACCGGTCGAATCCGCCAGAGAGACGTTCGCGTAACGGTAGTTTTGACGAATGGAATCCAACCAGCCGGAGAGCTCGCGCTCGGTTTCCGGATCGCTCTGGCCTTGAAGTTCGCGCTTTAGGCCCGGAAGCAGACGAACGAGAGTGCGGGCAACCTGGGCGTCTCCAAATCTTTCATCACGCCAGGACGCGACCTCGGAAGCCTTTAGCTCGGTGACCTCGCGGAGGTGCTCGTGCACGTCTTGCTCGATGGCACGCCGCTGTTCGGCGTAGAGCCAGTAACCGAAAACAAACACCGAAGCCGCAAGCGACAGGAGAACGAGAATCTCAACTCCGACTCGCAGCCCGGGGGTAGAACGCGTATTCCGGCTCATGCCAACTGCTTGGTAACCGCCTGTTAACCTTTAGCTAACAAATAAAAGTATGTTATCACAGCATAATATCCCTCTATTTGTGTAGGCTTTGGTTTATACCTCAGCCTTTTGACCCCGCCTGCTCGCGTCAGTCCCGTACTGTCAGGACTAGGTTGGGGCTTGGAATATTAGGCGTTTTGATCGACCAGCGCCTGGAGCTGCCCGACCAGGGCACGAAGCCCTTCCGCCTGGGCCGTAAGCTGCTCACCGGCGGCCGCGTTCTCCTCTGAGCTGGCTGCAGTGTTCTGTGTGACGTGCTCCATTTGCGACACGGCAGTCGCGATCTGCTGGATGCCCCGGCTCTGTTCCGATCCGCCCCTGCTGACTTCTTCAAACAGATTCCTGGCTTTAGCGGTATTCAGGGTGATGGCGGCAATCGCTTCCGAGACCCGATCCACTTTGCCGCTTCCTTCTTGAGATCGTTGAATGGATTCCTCGATAAGCCCCGCGGTATCTTTGGCCGCCTGCGCGCTGCGCTGCGCCAGATTACGAACTTCGTCGGCCACGACGGCAAATCCCATTCCGGCCTCTCCGGCTCGTGCTGCCTCGACCGCCGCATTGAGGGCCAAAATGTTTGTTTGGAATGCGATTTCGTCGATCGCCTTGATGATCTTCGAGATTCGGTCGCTTGAGGCTTTGATCTCGTTCATCGAGCGGACCATCCCGGCGAGAGTGTGGTTCGCGTTCTCCACGCCCTGATCGACAGCAACCATCAGCTCCGAGGCGGCTTTGGCGTTGTCGGCGCTCTTGCGGGTAATGGACGTGATTTGCTCGGTCGACGCGGAGGTTTGCTGCAGTGAGGACGCCAGTTCCGAGGCCCCCTGGGCGAGTTGCTGACTCACGGTGGATACCTGTGCGGCTGCGCTGGCCACCTGTTCGGTCCCTTCCCCGATCTCCAGAACCGTTTCACGGAGCAGCCTGTTTAGCTTCCTCACCAAATGAACTGAAAGGCCCATCACCAGCGCGAAACCCAGGGCCACGCCGACTCCGAACATCCACAAGCTGTTGCTGATGGCCAGCCGCTGCGCAGCAGTGCGTTTGCCGAGCTGGTCCACAACTCTATCAATTAGGTCCGTGGGCGGGCGGTCCTTGCCCTTCACCATCAGGTCTACTTCATGCTGGTTACGCCCCTTGGCCTTCACAAACTTTTGCCACCCGGCTGCGTAAGATGCACTGAGTGCTTCATGCGCGGCTAGAAACTGAGACAGCGCGGCGCGCGCGTCTGGATCGGGAACCTCGTTCTTGAGTTGGCCGGCCAGTTGACGGACCGTGGCCTCGTCTTTGTGAAAGCCATCCGTGTAGTTCTTCATCGAGGCGGGATCCTGGCCTCGGATGAGAATGTCCTTCCACTCCTGGACCTGCTTCTTGAATACAACCTGCATCTGGCGGCTCAAGTCCTGCTGTTGGGTCTCGCGCCCGAACAATTGCTCATAGGCTGAAACTATGTGTTCCAGGCGATAGAACAGGAATGCTGCCGCGCCTCCCCCAACCAGCCAGCTCAAGCCTACGACGATCCAAATCTGAACTCCCAGCTTTAGGTTTCTCATTTTCCTCTCGGCTCACAAAGGTGACTTTTCTTTCTTGGTTAGCCATCGGCACAAAGTTCCGGATTGCGTTTAAAGAACGGATAAAGATTGCAGATCGCGCGCGGCGAGTTGTGTGCGGGAAGGAGCTTAACAGAAACTTAACTTTGGTGATTTCACTTAGCCCTAACGAATGCAATCTGACTACGACGATAAGAAGGGAGGTCCTACACGGGATCCCCGCATTCGCGGGGATGAAGTCGAAAGAAATGTTGGAACAGCAAACCTACTTGTCTCAATTCGCGCCCGAGAAGCGCACTACGAATGCTCGCGAGGTGCCATCCGGTCCGAGCGCCTTCACGGCGTGCCGGCTGGTGCCATACAAACCTGCGGCGGCGTCGGAATCGGCGGCGGAACGCCTGTCGACGAAAGACGGTAGGCGATTGTTGTGCAACGCGGCCCTTGCCCTGGCACCCTTGATCCTGCTGCTCCAGTTGCTGTGGATTCCGCCGCGGTTTCATTGGCTCGCTTATGTTCTGGTGGGAATGTCGATCGTTTGCTTTGCGGCTCGTCACGGACTGATGGAGTACCGCCATTTCCACAGCCATGAGTCCCTCGAGCGCTACAGGTTAGGCATCGAATCCGCGAAGCAAGACCTCTACGTGCAGAAGGCTTTCCTGGAACAGCTTTTCGAGAGTGCTCCGGAGGCCATCGCGATCGTGGACGACGGGATGATCGTACAGCGCATCAATCGGGAGTTCACCCGACTGTTCGGGTTCACGCCCGAGGAGGCCTGCGGCAAGTCCCTTGATGCATTGATCGTGCCAAGCGGCAAGGAGGCCGAAGGTCTCTCCCTGAATCAAGAAGCCGATCAGGGCAAGGTCGCCTCCCTGGAGACAACGCGAAGGAGCAAGGCAGGGGCCACAATTGATATCTCCGTTCTGGTCTCGCCGGTATCCCTGGGTGGGGATCGCCGTGCCATGTTCTGCATCTACCGCGACATCCGCGAAAGGAAACGTGTCGAGAATCAGCTGCGACAGTCGCAGAAGATGGAGGCCGTAGGTCGTCTCGCCGGTGGCGTCGCACACGATTTCAACAACCTGCTCACGGTGATCAACGGTTATGGCGACTTGCTGCTGCGCCGCCTTCTTCCCGCGGACCCGAGTCGGCCTCAGGTGGAACAGATTCGGAGAGCGGGCCAAAGAGCTGCTCAATTGACTCAGCAGCTGCTGGCGTTCAGTCGCCGGCAGATCATTCAGCCCAGGTCCGTGAACCTGAACAATCTGGTGAGCGAGACTTGGGACATGCTCAGCAGGTTGATTGGAGAAGACATCAAACTGAGTACGGCGCTTTCTGCGTCGCCGGCAGGGATCATGGCCGACCCCGGTCAAATCCAGCAGGTGCTTATGAACTTGTTGGTGAATGCACGCGATGCGATGCCGGACGGAGGCATCGTGACCATCGAAACCGCCAACGTCGAGATTCACGCCAGTGGAAGACCGGAACTGCCTCCGGGCTCGTATGTCCTTCTGGCAGTGAGCGACTCCGGAGTCGGGATGGATGAGGAGACACGCCAGCACATCTTCGAGCCGTTCTACACGACCAAGCCTCTCGGCGAGGGAACAGGCCTTGGACTCTCGACGGTGTACGGCATTGTGAAACAAGGCGGCGGCTGGATCTATGTTTATAGCGAACCCGGCCAAGGAACCACCTTCCGAATCTATTGGCCGCCGACCGAGGCCGCTGCCAATTCGGGGAACGTCCCACAGCAAGGCCCCGCAGAATTGAATGGCACTGAGACCCTGCTGCTGCTGGAAGACGAAAAGGATGTGCGCGAGCTAGCCACGTCATTGCTCAGCTCACGCGGGTATAACGTGTTGGAGGCCGCCACTGGTGACAGCGCGCTGCAGATCTCGAGAGATTACCCGGACAGAATCCACGCTCTTGTCACCGACGTCGTGCTGCCCGGCATGAACGGACGTCAAGTGGCTGAACGACTGCAGTCAGAGCGGCCAGAACTCCGCGTGCTTTATACGTCGGGCTACACGCAGGCCGCCATCGCACATCGGGGAGTCCTGGAGGAAGGAGTGGCCTTTATCCCCAAACCCTACACTCCGGACGACCTGGCCGCGAAAGTCCGCGAGGTTCTCGCCACACCAGCGCTCCGGTAGCGCGCTCCCTTCGCGCAAGCTGCCCGCAGGATCCTCGGCGCACCCCGGCACTCCGGGGCGATCTCAATTCTTAACTGTTTCTTTAGATGCAAGTTCCCCGGCACGGCCGATGAAAGTGTGCAGGCCAAAACATCATGACCAAAAGATTGATCACCGTAGCGCTCATTTGCAACTTCAGCTTCTCCCTCGTGAAGGCCGAGGACAACGGAGAACCTAGCGATATCGGCGCCGTCAGACGCACGACATCTCAGCCAAGCTCCGGACAGACAACGGACCGGATCGAAGAGCTCACCAGAATGCTGCTCGACCAGCAACGACAGATCGATCAACTCCGCCGCGCGTTGGACGCAAAAAAGGCGGCGGAGGAACACCCTGCAATGCAAGAAAACCGAACTCTTGGAGAAGTAGCCAGCACCGCAGCTGTTGGCCCTGTCTCGACGGCGGCGTCGGCGGTTCCTGCCATGACTGCGGGGAGCCAGGATTCACTCAAGCCGTCTCCGCTTTCGCTATCTATTGGTTCGGCCTACATAACGCCTCTCGGATTCATGGATTTCACCGGCGTGTATCGAGACACCTCCCCGGGTAGCGGCATCGGAACCAACTTCGGCAGTTTTCCCTACCGCAACGGTTCTAACGTGCCGGGACAGCTCGGAGAATTCCGTCTCAGCACGCAGAATTCCCGCATCGGAGCACGCATCGACACCATCGTGAACGGCGCCAAGGTATTGGCTTATTGGGAGTCAGATTTTCTGGGCTCGCTTCCGGCGAACGCAGCGGTGAGCAGCAACAGTGATACCTTCCGTTTGCGCCTGTACTGGGTGGATGTGCGGAAAAGCAAATTCGAGCTCTTGGGGGGACAGTCCTGGAGCATGATCACGCCTGGCCGCAAAGGGATCTCTCCAATTCCTGGCGATCTTTTTTACACACAAGACATCGACGTAAACTACCAGGCCGGTTTACCCTGGGGTCGTGTCCCGCAGTTTCGCATGATCTTTCACGCGAAGGATTGGATGGCGGCGGGCGTCTCGTTTGAGGCTGCCGAACAGTATATCGGGGGCTCAGGCGGCGGCGGGACCGTAGTGTTGCCGAGCGCGATCGCGACCGCTTATGCGAATCAGGTGGACAACGGGAACACTACACTAAGCGTTCCGAACGTCCATCCCGACATCATTACCAAGTTTGCGATCGACCCCAAGCTCAGAAACGGTCACGGCCTGCACTTTGAAGTGGCCGGAATCGAACGCACCTTCAAGACCTACAATCCGGTGAGCGGCCGACACTTTTCCGCGGCCGGCGGGAGCCTGCAAGCGAACTTGCATTACGAACTGGCGAAGGGGCTGCGCTTACTCACCAACAACTACTGGAGCGATGGAGGAGGCAGGTATCTCTTCGGTTTGGCGCCCGATCTGGTGGTGCGTGGAGACGGCAGCGTCTCGTTGATCCACGCCTCCTCGACTTTGTCCGGGATTGAATTTACCCGATTGAATACCCTGCTCTATGCATATTATGGCGGGGTCGTGATCGGGCGGAATTCCGTGATCGATCCGTCCACGCATCAGCAGGTGGGTTACGGATACCCGGGAAGCGTGAATGGCCAGAATCGGACGGTGCAAGAAGGTACGCTGGGATTCAGCCGGACTCTGTGGAAGGATCCGCGCTACGGCGCACTGGCTTTTATGGGCCAACTTTCTTATTTTCAGAGGAATCCCTGGTTCGTCTCTACAGGCGCACCCAAGGAGACGCACATGAACGAAGCGTTCGTCAATCTGCGGTACACGCTACCGGGTTCCGCTCCCATGATGAAGTAGCTCAACCGGGATCCACGCCGCCGCGAACGATTGCCGCTCGATATGAGGATTCGAGCGGCACAGGACGGAAATTCGAACAGCGCGCCATGCCCCTTGCCTGTTCATGCGCGACGCCGAGCCAGTCATAGGCATCCGGGAAATTCGGATCGATTTTTAACGGTAGCCTCCAGTCGGAGAATTCGGCTAATCTCAGGTTCTGGCAATATTTCACTGCATTGCCCCACGAAATGTCGTTGCCGTTGTCCTTTGCGGTCCACATGAGTCCGGTAAGCCGCGTCGATCCAGTACCCGTGTGCCTGAGTCTCCTGTGCGCCTGTGCGGTCATTCGCCGGGGTTTGCGCGCCGAAAACCACCGTGATGACAGAAAGAAGAGCCAGGTTAACCCTTGTATGCTTCATGTTGCACCTAACGGCCGACGCGGAACCGAGGGCGGTGGTCGAGATTCCAGTTTGGCGGCCGGCATTGTAGGAGGGCACAGGTACCGCGCAGTGGCTCCCCAAAAACAAGGGTTTCCAACTTTTTCTCTCAAGATTCGTTAATGTCTCTGGGGGCCGAGATGGATTCGAACTCACTAGACACTCATCCAGCATGAAGTTCGCATCGCCCTGTGCCGGCTTGATTGGGGGATTCCGGCGAAGCCGAACGCCGAATACGGGGGCCTACTCGCATGCGGTCCGACCGCCTCATTGGGATTCTTGACTCCCTATCGCGTAAAACGTCCCCGGCGAGTTCTCATTATTGGTAATTTGTCCCAACCCAGCCAGCTCAACGAGATGACCTGTCCCGGAAGCGAAACAGTCCTTATTTGGGGGATTCTGACTCGACTAATTCACGAGTGTTGTATTCGACGTCGATCGCGAACCACCCGCAATAGCGATGCGCCTGAAAACAATATCAAACTCACAGCCCAGATCAATGTGAGAACTACGCCTACAACCGTGGAGATTGGACCCCTAATTCATTCAACCCGCTATAGAACAAAATCCCTCCTGCGGCCAAGAGGAGAAATTGCAATAGTAAAGTGGTTGCGACGCGGTGCTCTCGCGCCCGACTTGGAGCCCGTCGCTGATCCAACAGCCGGCCAACGAAATACCAAACAATCGCCACGGAGATCAAGAAGAGGGCTCGGCCCAGTATTGGTATCGGTGGCACGAAGTACCACGTCCCTCCAAATGGAACCAGTCGCAACATCGCAGGCGCATTTAGTCCCTTGCAAATCAACAAGCCCGGGGGGGAATAGTGATAATCCACGCCACCAGGACCATGCGTTCGATCCGGGTAATCCGGCCGGACCTGAGAGGCAATGACGGGCTGGCAACTCTAGCCGCCTGGCGAGTAGCCTAATCAGGTCGTCGGCAAGCAACAGTCCCAACGCTGGTAAAGACGGACTCGATGGGAAAGTCGGGATCTTCGGAAGTCACTTCTACCGTTGCGATCTGCTCGAGATCCATCCAGTGTGGGCTCGGTGCCAGTTTGGCAACCGTCCGGTCTGGACTGAAAATTCGCTTGCGCACGTTCGTGGCCTTTCCCAAGCTATCAAAAAGAGCGCCACGTCATTCAGGGCTGCGGAGCCGGTAGGCAACGCGCGGAGCCTTCAGGTGGCCTCCTCCTGGGTCGAGCCGGCACCACCCACGGAACTCGGGAGAGAGACGTCGCCTGATCGGTGTCGGGCTGGAGCACCCCGTTCCAGGTAGGAGCGTGCTTCCCTTAGGGCGCGCCACAAACGGATCCGAATTGCGGTTGCGCTTACTCCGTGTTCGCTTGCGATCTCTGCCGCTGTCGCGCCCCTCATGCGCTGTTCGAGCAGGCGACGGTGGGCGGGACGACAGTGCGCCAAGACCTTCGCAAGGTCAATCGCCGCTAAATCGATTCTAGTGGTCCGGTACTGGGGTTCCAACCGCAGCTGACTCACTGGCCCCCGGCGAATCAGCGTCCGATAAAAATTCAGCGCGATCGTATTCACCCAGCTGTGCAGCAGGCTCTCGTCCCGCAGCTGGCCGATCTGCTCCCAGCCCCTCACCCACGCCGCTTGCGCAACTTCGCATGCACTGTCACGTTGCACGCCGCGCGAGCGAAGAAATCGAATCGTGAGATCAAGACCTTTCTCATATGCCTGTCCATATCCGTTTCTGGTCATTGTGTGATCGCCATTTAGGCGGGTAGGGCGATGATCCTCGGCTAAGCTTTAGCGTCTCAGCAGGGCTGCCAAGGGTTAGGAACCAAGAAAGAAGATTAACCGAAGCGGCGTTTGCAGTCTGTTCAAAACTGCTCACATTTGAGGGAAGAAGCCGGACGTTACCGCCGCTTCAGGCCGCCATTACCAGCGATGTATCGATCTTGCTCCGGGACGTTTTCTCCGGAGCTTCCTGGCAGACGATCATACCGGCCGAAACCCAGGGAACCATGGCCGGGCGCTGCGGACGGATGTCCCCGTCGCGGGCTATGCGGATTCCAAAGATGCTCTCCGCCACGCGGTGAAGCGCTGTTCGGACCTCGCGCCCGCGACTGTAGTTACGCTCAAGATTGCTCACTGGCAGGCTTCCTCGTGCCGAGTCCCCGTCGCACTCTTCAGTTCGACGAGCTGGCTTTTTGGTTCTTCACCTGAAGTTCGTTCACCACCTGTTGCACGTTGGGAACGTAAGATGCCACCATTTCGGCCCGCGCGCGCTTGGCTTGGGAGTCCACTTCACCGGTCAGGGTGACGACTTGATTTTTGACAGCATACTTTACGCTCTCGCGAAGTTTGTCTTGGATGAGCGCCGCGTCCAAGTTACCCTCGATACCCTTGTCCAGGTCCGAGTTCATCTTCTTAGAATCACTTTCGGCTCCCGGCAGAATCACTGCAATCTGGTTGGACACAACTTGGGATCCCGCGACGGACTTCGCGATGGATTCGGCTTGTAGCTTGACCGCGTCAGCTGCCACATGTCCGCTCAGCGTAACAACACCTTTTTCGCGATCCTGAGTGACCGAGACATCCTTGAGGCCGGCCTGGTCCAGGGCTATGCGTATGCTGTCCGAGACACTGGCTGCCTTTGTGGACGCCGTCGAACACCCCACCAAAGTCCCAACCAGCATCACGGCCAGCGCAGACAAGCACGATTTGAGAATTTTCATATTTTTTCCTTTTTTTCGAGATCGGTCAATACCATCCCCTGCTGATACGAGGGCCAAACCTATCGTTCGCGTCGGGCCGAGTCCTGACTCAGCGCGCGTTCAAACCTTCTCGCGACTGCCGGAGTCTTGAAGTCGCCGGTAAGAATTTCACGATTCGTTGCATCGTGGCCGTAGAGTTCCCGGTTGGTTTCCTCATCCGACCGAAGGGTCGCGCCTGCGAGCGAGATGCCTGCAAAGAGCCCGTGTGAACGCGAGTACGACAACATTTCCGTCTGCATCTCCGCATCCGTCCGAGCGCTCGCGTCGCGGCCAATCGGGCCTGCCGCCACAGATGCATCTCCACCGAGCGAAAACTTATCAGACAAAAGGTGCTTCATTCCACCTTCATTCATTACAAGCAACACAACGTCCGTGTCCGATGCACCAATCTGAAACCCGAAACTGCCGCCTTCCGATCGCATCGCTGCCGGTGCGCTCCAGCCGACGCCATCGTGCCGTCGACACACCGCGAATCCGCGGCCGTATTCCGCGCCGAAGATAAATCCGGCTTTTTTCATGCCGGGCAGGACAACCACGCAATGTGCCTTGTCGATCAAATCTTGAGGGATACCGTTATCGGCTGCTCTCATCATGTCGGTCAGCGCGTCGGCTGAAGAGTCCAGCCTGTCGTCGACCTTGATTTCCCTATCTGCCGCGAATGCGGCTGTGGTTAAGGAACCGGCAAGTGCCAGGACCGAAGCGCACGTCTTTAAATTCATTCCCATAGAAATTCATCCTTTTCGGCTTTTGTATTGAAGCCAGGACTCCGTTTTTTGTCCTGGCCGTTATCAGTTCGAACTTTTCCCAATGAAAACTGATCCGCGGCCGCTTCCGGTGCGTCCAAAATCCGCACTCAGGCCGATGACCGCCCGGAACTAGCCGCCTAGCGGTTGTTTGAGCGACGGGCGTCGCCTAGTGCACAACTCCGACCATGTAGGCAATGAGGAGAACAATCAATATGGTGCCGATCCCTATGCCGGCGCCTCCGCCGTAGCCCCAGCGACTATGGCCATAGTATCCACCCCCGCCCCCTAGAACCAGCAACAAGATGATAAGTAGTAGCAACATTGTCATACTCCTTTCCGCTGAACATCGAGCTCGCCGGCGCGCCTGCGCGGTGCTGCCGGAAGCACGGCGCGCACCACCGGCTACTTCTCTAAGACCTTTTCAACCTGGCCAATCTTCTTTTGGACTTTGCCGGCGAATTTTTCGTCGTTACCTTCCGCGGCTAGCTTGGGGTTGTTCGTGAGTTTTCCCGCTTTCTCTTTGGCTGCGCCTTTGAGTTCATGAAGCTTGCCTTTGATCTGATCTTTCGTGCTCGGTTTCATTTGTTTTCTCCTGTATTCCTTTGCAAGAGGCATTTTCCCAATCGCCTCTTGCAAGCTAAAGTTAGGCAATCCGGGGCCCTATCCAAAACGGCCTTTCGCCTAGGCCCAAAGACTTGTCGAGCCCCAGCTGAGACGCCATTTGGCCGTTTGACCTTGGAAGGTCAAGGTGACAGCCACGATCTCACGTCTCTACACTCCGACTTCTGTAGCTCGTGGCACCGGCTTGTCGGTCACCAGGAAGTCGGCATGAGCTTCGCCCGCCGACGCGATGTCTTCCGCGCCGGTCCTTTCCATCAGCTCCTTGGCACGAGCTACCCATTCCGAACTATCGCAATGGACAGAGAAAAGAATGCCGCCGGCTCTGATCCGGCCCTCATATCGCTTGGCTTCGTATTCCGGCATGCCCATCCCGATTAGAGCGCCAACCATGGTGCCGACGGTGCCGCCCACGCCGACTCCGGCCAGCAATGCCATGATCGGCCCGGCCGCAACGAATGGACCTATTCCCGGAATTGCCAACAGTCCGATGCCTGCCAGCCATCCGAGGGCGCCCCCCAGGACGGCCCCGGAGCCAGCCCCTACAACGGCTCCTTCGGGAGCTTTTGTGCCTTTATCCACCGCGAAATCCTTGGAGCCTTGATTGTCTGGAAACAGAACGGAGATGTCCGTGTTCCGGAAGCCGCAATGCTTTAAAGATTCCACTGCTTCTTCGACGCCGCTACGAGCTTTGTATAAACCGTAGACTGCAGTATTCGATGCCATGCTCTTTCTCCTTTGCTTTCGTTTCTCGGGACGCACGTCGGTGGCCGTTAGAGCAAGGCTCGCCGGTTTCGAACTGTGGTGAGTGGCGTGCTGCATTCTGCTGTGCAGCGAACGAAGCAAACACTCATGAGACAAGAACCGGCGGCAGCAGGGCTCGCTTCACGCCTCAAGCTTGGGAGCGACCAAGGGGCCATGGTGGTCCTTGGAACCATCGCCGTGCTGTACTTCGCGCGCGAGATTCTAGTCCCCTTCGCATTTGCGCTTATCCTGACATTTCTATT
>Ga0070734_10003957_pt1 | contig 14717 bp, 14 predicted proteins | sample Coa_R1_8_FD_66444 | JGI IMG/M metagenome (GOLD analysis project Ga0070734, IMG submission 66444) | Surface soil microbial communities from Centralia Pennsylvania, which are recovering from an underground coalmine fire - Coalmine... | ecosystem: Environmental > Terrestrial > Soil > Unclassified ...
GCCCCCGCAGGATTGGCCGCCAGATGCTCGCCATAAGCCTGCATCAGCTGCCGTACGGCAGCCACATCCTCCGCCCCAGTCGCCTCCCGGATCAAAATCTCAGCCATCGTTCCCGCAGCCTATCAGTTCACAGAGAGTCGAAAAAGCCCTCGTTTCAGAAAGGGGAACAGCTTTCCAGCTTCGCGGGAAAGAAATCCTGTCAAGCGTCAAATTGGCCTATCTTTCACATAAACAACCACATCCGCCTTGCCTGATAATTCCACTCCATTCGCTATACTTAATCCATAATGAGCAAAAGCCCCGGATATCCCCGGGGCTTTTTTGCTTTCGTATGAAAGACAAGTTGTTTCGATGGAATACTTTGCGGAATAGTAGCCTGTTAAATCAATACTTTATGGGTGAGGTTCGATCCTAAGTCCAATGATTCGAAGACTTTAGGACCTAAAGTACGGGGGGAGGGGGTTACCCCATGTACATGCCGCCGTTCACATCCAGCGTGTGACCGGTGATGTACCCAGCCTCCTCTGAGGCCAGAAACGCGACGGCATGGGCGATGTCCATATCGGTCCCTACCCGGCCCAGCGGAATGTGCTGCGTCATCGCATTCTTCTGGTCGTCGGTCAGCACAGCCGTCATCGCCGTCTCGATATACCCCGGTGCAATCGCGTTGACCGTAACCGTCCGGCTGGCCAACTCCCGAGCCAGCGATTTGGTCAGTCCGATCAACCCGGCCTTGGAAGCAGCATAGTTCGCCTGCCCGGCCTGACCCGTCTCGCCAACCACTGAAGTGATGTTGATGATCCGCCCCCACCGCCCCTTCACCATCGAAGACATAACCGCCTGGGTCAGCAAAAAAGCGCCTGTCAGATTGGTCGTCAGCACATCATCCCAATCCTTCTTTTTCATCCGAAGCGCCAGAATGTCGCGCGTAATTCCAGCGTTGTTCACCAGAATATGCACATTGCCAAAGGCCGCAAGGACAGCTTTGGCGCACTCTTTGATCGACTCCTCACTTGCAACATCCAGCGCAAACGCCTGAGCCGTTCCGCCAGCCGCAGCGATCTCAGCTGCAACCTCGCCCAGCTTCTCGACGTTCCTCGCAGCCAGCGCGACCGTCGCTCCTGCCTTTGCCAACTCCAGCGCACAAGCGCGCCCAATCCCTTGTGAAGCTCCAGTAACCAATGCGATACGACCAGCGAGAGTGCTCATGAACCTCCGTGAAGCCTTGCTCCAGAATTATACGAAGCCTTGCACCGCAAACATCCTCAGCCGCATGACGTATTCTGAACTCCCCATGATCGATGACCTGCACGAGAACCAGAACAAGCCATCCGAAACCGATGTCTACGCGATCCACGGAGCCGACCCGGAAGTCCTCGCCTACGCAATGGCGAAGTACTCACGCTCCTCGCTGACCATGAAGGAGTCGCTCGCCGAGATCAGCGCTCAGCGCGCCGAACAGTTCCTCAACACCTTCTACTTCCAGTACGGTCATCGCTCCATCGCCGACCTCGCGCACATTCCCTTCGCCATCGAGCGCCTCAGCCTCCTCGCCGCTATCGAGCTGGTCGACGAGCAGCGCTGGGACGGTCAGGAACGTTCCACCCGCTACCAGAACTTCCGCACCTCAGGCTGGTTCACGCCCGATCTAGGAGTGGAAACGCCAGCCTTTACTGCTGCCATCGAGGCCTTGTTCACCGCCTACGACAGCATCGGCGCTGGAATGCTGGAGGCCCTGAAGACTGCTATCCCGCGACCCGAGGCGATGAAGCCCGAGGCCTACGAGCGCACCCTGAAGGCCCGAGCCTTCGACGTCGCACGGTATCTGCTGCCACTCGCGACCAACACCTCGCTGGGACAGATCGTCAACGCCCGCACGTTGGAGACGCAGGTCTCGCGTCTGCTCACCAGTGAGTTCGCCGAGGTTCGCCAGATCGCCGAGAAGCTCCGTATCGCCGCGACCGAGCCCGCATGGAACGTCTACCAGACATCGGCACAGGTGCTGTGCGACGAGATCGCTTCCGTTGATGCAGCCTGCGGTGAGCGTGCTGCCGAGGCCCTTTTGCGCCCCGTAAAGACGGCGCCAACGCTGGTCAAGTACGCGGTACGAAATGGCTATTTGGATGGTAGTCGTGGTGAGTTGACGGCCGCTGCAGCGGAGCTGATGGCAGGCCAGCCGATCGATCCTGCCCCCGTCGTCGACCTGCTGGACGACGACGAACCTCTCGAGGTGGAGCTGGCTACCTCACTCCTCTATCCACACTGCCACTACTCCTACCGACAGCTCCGCAGCCACGTAGCTGCCGTGAGCGACGCGCGCCGCATGGAGTTGATTACACTAGGCACGAAGCACCGCGGACGTCACGACGAGCTCCTGCGGGCCTTCAGCGCTGGTCGTGGCTTCCGCTTCGACATCCTGATGGATATCGGAGGCTTCCGCGATATGCACCGCCACCGTCGCTGCGTTCAGCTGTTGCAGAGCTACACGGATGTCCATGGTTACGAAGAGCCTGTCTGCCCCGGACAACCTTCGCTCGCCGAAGCTGGGCTTGAAGGTGTCTACACGAGTGCAATGGATGCTGCACTGGCTTCGTATCGCCAGCTACGCGACAGCGGAGTCCCGGAGGCGGCCCAGTCTGCGCAGTATTGTCTGCCTCTCGGCACCCGATGCCGGTCGATGTTCAAGATGGATTTTGCAGAGGCGCTTTATATCTCCGAGCTGCGGTCGGGAGTGGCTGGGCACTTCAGCTACCGGCGGGTGGCGTGGGAGATGTACAAGGCTGTCGAGGCGAAGCACCCTGGGCTGGCGAAACACTTCCGTATTGAGGATGTGAACGAGCCTGTGGATTTGTTGCGACGATAGTTGTATTCGCCTTTTATTTGCTTTTTCTGTTTTTGATGCTAGAATCCGCTTTGACTCACTCTTAGGAGAATTACGACGTGGCAGATGACCGTAGCAAGGCAATAGAGCTGGCTCTTTCCGGGCTGGAGAAGCAGTTTGGCAAGGGCTCCATCATGCGGTTGGGGTCGAAGGATGTGGTGCCGATCTCGGTCATTCCTACGGGTTCGATCTCGTTTGATGCGGCTTTGGGTGTGGGTGGGGTTCCGCGTGGGCGTGTTATCGAGATCTTTGGTCCGGAGTCTTCGGGTAAGACGACGATTACGCTGCAGATCATTGCCGAGGCTCAGAAGTCGGGTGGTTTGGCTGCGTTTGTGGACGCCGAGCATGCTCTGGATCCTGCCTATGCTGCCAAGTTGGGCGTTGATATCGACAATCTGCTGGTGAGCCAGCCAGATTATGGTGAGCAGGCGCTGGAGATTGTCGAGGCGCTGGTTCGGTCGAATGCGATCGATGTGCTCGTGGTCGACTCGGTTGCTGCGCTGGTGCCTAAGGCTGAGCTTGATGGCGAGATGGGCGATTCGCACATGGGTTTGCAGGCTCGGCTGATGAGCCAGGCGCTGCGTAAGCTTACGGGAACGGTCTCGAAGTCGAGGACTTGCCTGATCTTCATCAACCAGATTCGTGACAAGATCGGCGTCATGTTCGGCAATCCTGAGACGACGACTGGTGGTAAAGCGCTGAAGTTTTATTCGTCTGTTCGTATCGACATTCGCCGCATTGGCGCGGTGAAGGATGGTGATTCGGTTGTCGGTTCACGGACGAAGGTCAAGATTGTGAAGAACAAGGTGGCGGCTCCCTTCCGTGATGCTGAGTTCGACATTCTGTATGGCGAGGGCATCTCGCGTGAGGGCGATGTGCTCGACCTGGCGGTGCTGCACAACATCGTGGACAAGAGCGGTGCCTGGTACAGCTATCAGGGCGAACGCATCGGTCAGGGACGCGAGAATGTGCGTGCGTTTCTCAAGGACAATCGGGATGTCTTCATGCGTGTCGATACGGAGATTCGCAAGAAGCTCGGCATCGGCGGAGGCGTGGACATTGATGTTCCGCCGGTTCCGGTCAATGGCGAGGTGCAGGCTAAGGAAGTCGTGCGCGGTAAGAAATAGCCAGTTAGCGAGTCAGCGATTGGCGGTCATTCGCTGAGTGGAAAATTCTGAAGAGCGCCGGTGATGATTGCCGGCGCTCTTTCGTTTTTAGGCTTGTACGATGGGGCGGCCTAGATGGATGACTTCGCGGCCGGCGGTTGCGTTGAGGATCTCGACGAAGGCTACGAGTAGGGCGTCGAGTCCGGTGAGAATGCCGAAGAGTCCGCCGATTTTGCCGAAGCTCAGGTTGCCGATGGTGCAGCCGAAGTCGCCTGCGGCCAAGAGGAAGAAGGTAATCCAGAGCAGGAGGAAGATGCTCCAGACCGCTTTGTTCGAACGGAAGGTCACGATCCAGAGAAGGAAGGTGAAGACTCCCCACATCAGGAGCGTGACGGCTACGGCGGAGGCGGGTGGGGCTTTGAGCCAACCTGCGCCGATGGTCCATCTCAGAAAGGCGAACCACCACCAGAAGAGGCCGTAGGAGGTGAAGGCGACCATGCCGAAGGTGTTGCCGGTCTTGAACTCGAGGACGCCGGCGATGAGTTGGGCGATTCCACCGTAGGCGAAGGCGAGCGGGACGACGACCGGGACTGCTTCCGGGGGAAGCCAGCCGGCGTTGATGCTACTGAGGACTACGGTGGTGAGGCCGAAGCCAGCTAGTCCTAAAGGTGCTGGATTGGCGATTTTGGGCGTGGTAAGGGGCTGATCAATTGGCGTGGCCATCGTGCGGTCTGCTCCTGCGTGGCGAAGATGGATAGGGCTGGAATGCGCCACCATCGTAGACTATGATTTGGTTTCAGGTACTCCCTCCCTATACTTTTCGCGCAAAGTCTTGGTTTTATTAGACTTAGGTCTGGACTCCGGTTTTCTGGTCGATTAAAAACAAAGCCCCGGTTTGATGGCCGGGGCTTTTTGCTTTGTACTTCAATTTTAGCAAGTGGGGTGGGGTGAATTGGCAATTATATGTTTATGATAATAAATAGTTTATCTTGATTTAAGACTTGACAGGGTTTTCGCCTGTTACATGGTTGGGGTGGTGTCAGCGTCTGGGGCCGGCTGGGGATTGCCGCCGGGGGGTGGAGGAAGGAGCATTCCCTCGGGGCCTCGAGGATCGCCGTTTCTGTGGAAGTTGGATGGGCTGCGGAAGCTTGGACCGCCTGGACCGCCCGGGCCTCCGGGTTCACTGGAACTTCCCGATCCTCGGGAGTCTTTACGCATCATCGCGCCGCGGCTTTCGCGCTGGGCGGCCTGGAGCTTGGTCCACTGGTCCGGCGTGAGGACGTTGCGGATGCCGAGCAGCATTCGGGCATTACCTTTTTCGAGTTCGGCGCGGGCTTGGGCAGTTTTGTCGATCTGGGCGAGGATCTTGTTGGTGTCGGGCGGGTTGACGTCGAGCATGGGCTCGAGCGTGACCTCCTGTTTTTCAAGATTGGCCTTGAGGTCGATCAGCTGCAGGCGGCTCTGTTGGAAGATGTCGTCCATGCGCTTCTGCTGGTCGGCGCTAAGAGCGAGCTTTTGGATGAGATCGGGGTTTTTCCACCACATGCCGGGAGGTCCCATGCGGAAGCCCGAACGCATGGATTCGGATCTGTCTGACCTGCCACGGACGTCGCGATCCATCTTCGTCCGGGGAGGCTGGCCAGGTGCTGCGGGTGGTGGCGCAGGGGCAGCGGGGGCGTCTGGCTGTTGCGCGAAGACGAGGGTACTCAGGAGAACGGTGGCGCAAGCAGCGACGTGCAAAGAGTCTCGGAGGGAATGACGCAGAGGGTAACGCATGTTCAGTTTGTCCTTTGGAGTGTGGTGGTTTGTGCGGTGGAATCGGCAATTGGGTTAGCGAGGGGTTGCATGGGCGACGGGACGGGCGCTGAGATCTCCTGGTTGATCTCTTCGAGCAGGGCTTCGTCGGACTGAACCGCAGGTGCGGTGGTGGTGACGGTGGCTACTGGAGCTGGTGACGGCTGGCTCGGGCGGTGGAGGGTGAGTGGGATTGCGGCTGCGAGGATCATGGCTGCGGCAGTTGCCCAGTAGATGGGGTGGAAGAAGGCCTGGGGGCGTGGCGTGAGCGCGACGTTGTTCGCGTGGTGCTCGGCCAGTCGCTGGTGGGCGCAGGCGGTCGACGCATCGCGGAAGAGGGAGATGGAGTCGCGCAGGTTCGCCAGCTCGGTGGTGCAGACCAGGCAGTTGGCGAGGTGTTGCTGGAGGGCGGCGAAGTCGCTGCTCAAAGGATGGGGAGCGAGGTCGAGGACGAAATCGCAGAGCTGCTCGTGCGTGAGATGGGGGGTCATAGGGATTCCTTCTGGGAAGGGTTGTTCTGGCGAGCCCGGATGGAGTGGAGAGCGCGGTAGAGATGGCTTTTGACGGTACTGATGGGCAGGCCGGTGATGTTGGCAATTTCGGAGAGCTCGAGCTCTTCGACGAAACGGAGGAGAAAGATGCTGCGCTGGCGCTCGGAGAGCTGGCCGACGGACTCCCATACGAGAGCCAGTTGCTGGTTGGCGATGAGGCGGGCTTCAGGCGAGCTTTCGCGGTTGGGAATGTGCGCGGAGACTTCCGATACATCGAGGGCAGTGGCCGAAGCGCGCTTCCAGAAGCGAAAGCGCTCGGTACGGGTGTGGTCGCGGACGAGATTGAGGGCGAGCCGCATGAGCCAGGTGGCGATGGAACAGTCGGAGCGGAAGCTGGCGCGGGAGGTCCAGGCGCGGAGGAAGGTTTCCTGTGTGAGGGTCTGGGCGAGATCGGGGTCGCGGACGGAGGAGAGAAGAAAGCGGTAGACGCGCTGCTCGTAGAGAGCGATGACGGTGGCCAGGTCGTCGAATGGGGTGGCCGGGGATTGGTCCGTTGTGTCGAAGGTGCCGGCGATGGTGGCGTGAGCGGGCATGGTTTCTGCAGTGACCGGGATGAGGGGATCAGCTTCCATACTTCTATAAAAGACAGACGGCAGGGCTGCTGTGAAGACTACCAAAGCGACGAATTATTTTGTTTCAGCCATATCACGGAAGAGGCATAGGCAATCGATAGAAATCATGATTGTTTAGAGATACGAAGAAGAAAATGCCGGGTAGGAGCAGAGACGTTTTTAGGGGCTCAAATACCCGTTCGGCCACCGATGACCATTGCTTTGCATACGTTAGAGGGTACAAAGGCTTCTACAGAGGCTTCCCAGTCGCGACGGTCATGCGATGGGCGGTCCCCTCTGTTGAAGCGAGAGATGCCTGGGCTGGATGCCTTGCGTGGGATCGCCGTTCTGTCGGTCGTGCTCTATCACGGCCTGTACTGGAATCCTGGCGCACGTGGCGGTGAGAGTGCGGCGCTGGAAAGGCTGTCTCATGCTTTTACGTTCGGCTGGCTGGGCGTCAATCTTTTCTTTGTGCTTTCAGGGTTTCTGATTACGGGGATTCTGCTGGACTCGCGCGGGCGGAAGAACTATGGGAAGAACTTCTACCTGCGGCGGACATTGCGCATTCTGCCGCTCTATGTCGTGACACTGGTGTGGTTGTCCAGGGTGGTTCACATCACGTGGGGCTATGTGGGTTTGTGCCTGCTCAATATGGCGAATTTGAGTTCGTATTTTCCCCTTGGCGGCAGTGTGTATAGGCCGTTCTGGTCGCTGGCGGTGGAGGAACAGTTCTATCTGGTGTGGCCGTGGGTGGTTCGGCGGCTTACATTGAGGCGGCTGGCGTATGTTTGCATGGCCATGCTCGTTGTTTGCCCGGTGCTGCGATTCCTGTCGCAGATGGGACGGCCACCTTTGGGCGACCCCCACATGATGACGTGGCTGATTGCCGATAACCTGGCGATCGGTGGGCTGATCGCGATCTTTCTGCGGTCCCGGTTCGCTACGCTACGCAATGTGCGACGGCTGACGGTGGGGCTGCTGGAGCTGGGCGTGGTCTTGCTTGGGATTGGCGTGTCGATGCACCTGCTTCATCGTGCGACACCGGCTGGGGCTGCATTTCAGGCAGTGCCGTTCGATGTGCTGTTTGCCGGATTGGTGATGGTGGCGCTTTTGTGGGGAGATGGACCGCAGGTGCTGTGGTGGACGGCGCCGCTCCGCTTTCTGGGCTACATCAGCTATGGGATGTATATGTTTCATCTATTCCTGTTCGACCTCTATGACAAGTTGCTGGATCGGTCGGGATTTGTGCGGCCGACGGTTATGTCGCTTCAGGCGGGGCTTGCTCGTTTTGTGATTGTCTTTATGGCGTGCGTGCTGGTTTGTTTTCTGTCGAGGCGGTACTTTGAGGAGTATTTTCTGAGCCTGAAAGTCAAGCTGGCGTCTGGGGCGGGGCGGCAGGGGTGAACTGCATCGAGAATGTCGGGTTGGCTGCGGAGGTGGGAGCAAGTATGCTTCTGGTGGTATGCATACGGTAAAGGCAATCTATCCTGGGACGTTTGACCCGCTGACGAATGGGCACCTCGACCTGATTGCGCGGGGGTCGAAGATCGTCGACTACCTTGTGGTGGCGATCCTGCGGAATGCGGAGAAGGGGACGCCGCTGTTTACCGTTCCCGAGCGCGAGGAGATGATCGCCGAGGCTACACGGGGTTTCGGTAATGTGACGGTGACGACCTTTGATGGATTGCTGGTGGACTTTGCACGACAGCAGGGTGCCAAGGCTGTGCTGCGGGGAATTCGGGCTATCTCGGACTATGAGTATGAGTTTCAGATGGCGATGATGAACCGGAAGCTCGATCCGGAGCTGGAGACGCTTTTCATGATGCCGGCGGAGAAGTACACGTATGTGAGTTCGCGGCTGATCAAAGGGGTGTTTCAGTTGGGCGGAGATGTGACGGCGCTGGTGCCGCCGCTGGTGGTGGAGCGGTTGAAGGCTAAGGTGCCGGGACGGGTTTAAGGGTACCCTCCCCCTCCCAGACTAGAGTATGCAAAGTATTCAAAACATTAGACATGCGGGTGGACTTCGATGGATGAAAATCCTACGTGATTGGGCGCAGGTTTGTGTTTTTTCAGGCTTCCTGAGGGTTGAGTTGTCAAGGTTCTCTGGGACGATATGGTGCGGAACTGGAACTGTACGGGCATCGTCCTTCACACCATTTCTGATAGCAGCGCTTACCTTGCCGATCTATCCCAAAAGATGCGGAAGGGGCGAATCAGATAGTAGAGGGCGTGGAGCGGCTTCGGTAGTTGGAGGGCTGCTCGATCTCTCTCATTTGGTCGCAGGAAGTCAAAGGACAAGAGCCACCTGACTTGATCGCGGAAGTCGAGCAACTGGACGGTGTAAGGAATGCGGCCCATGGGTGTGATGCCCGGCGCAGCAAACAAATTCTGCTGGAAATGTTGCGCCAAGTTGCGTGCGGTCGTGTCCGCTTCAAAGCGCCGCAGGACAGCAGGAGGAACTGTGGCGCCCGCGACTTGATGCGCAAGCAATACACCGAGGGCGAGCGTGCGGCATAGTCCTGACTTCTTCGCTTCGTGGATGACTTCTTTCCAATCGAGGTCGGGCGACGAAGCGAGTAGCTGCGCGACGTCACAGATCCAGATAAGTCGCGACCACGCGTGCTTGCCCCCATGCAGACAAAGCACCAGCAAGGTGATCTCGGGGCTCATGTCTGGAACTTCGGCACCTGCCAGTATGGTGGTTCGCCGGCTTGGCCATACCCAATCGAGGCCGAGATCGCGTCTGAATTTTGGCTGGGCAAGCTCAAGTCTCCAGCCAAGCTCCAATATCATTCCGTCAGTTTTCCGTTCGAGACGGTATTCGTAGGTGTAGTTCGGATCGAACGGGGTCCCATCGGCACGCGCGAGAGTTTTCAGTTCGTATCCTCGTTCGAGGAGAATAGCCATGGCTGGCTTGAGATGCGTGTAGTTGATGAGCAGATCCAGATCGCCAGCGGGGCGTGTCGTAGGGTCGTGGTAGATGGACGCTCCCAGCACGACACCCTTAAACGGCATGGCCGGAATCATCTCGTGTTCGAGTAATTTGAGTACGGCAAGCAATTCCACTGCATTCGCGAGATTGTGAAACATGTTGCTGTCGTACTCGGCGCGAAGGCGGTTCTGCACGATCAGCGGGACCGCGGGACCCATGTTTGCGAGTCGCGAGAAAAGCATCGAGGACACACGATGCTCGTGCGCCAACCTGAGGACCGAATCCCAGTCGCGAACTTTAACAGCAGCGCGCTGGATTTGCTCTGCATCGGGCGGTTGGGCAACTGCACGGAGCAGCAGTTCGCAAGACTCGCAATCGGCTTGCATTTGTCCCCTCCGCTTCGCTGAATATGTCGCAATATGTTGCAGCTTGCACTTTGATTCGTACAAAGCGCTATCGCGATCCATGTCTTGGAAGAGAGGAGGTTACATGGAATCGGCGCTCCCCGCAAGGCGTTGCAGGGGAGCGAGAAAAATACATCAGGTTACTAAAGAATGCGCCACAGAATAGCCATGCGGGCGTACACTTTCGAAATTCCGAGAGTGGGCCCGTCCTTGCTGAGACTCCAAAAAAAGAGGTCAGTATATGCAGGTAGAACGCACCAATTCAGATGCCTTGGTAGTCAATCAACTTCCCGACGGTTCAAAAGTTATTGTCGACGCTAAAAACGAGACGGTTTTCGCATTGAACGCGATGGCCGGCGCAGCCTGGGACGCATGCAGTGATCCGACGACACTCGCCAAAGTGACAGAAGGCATGCAGCGCTCGTTCGACCCAGCGGTAAATGAAGAACTGGCAGAAGAGGCGATTCTGCAACTGAACGACAAGAAACTGGTGAAGACGTGGGGGGCCTCAAAGGCGACCCGTCGCGAATTCATTGGAACGGTGAGCGCTGCCGCTCTGCCGCTTGTCGTGGCGTTATCTGTTGCAGACCAACGAGCCTATGCGCTAAGAGCGTCTTCGGTTATACGTCCGACGCCCGGGCCTCCGCCCCCACCCCCACCCCCGCCCCCACCTGTGCCTATTCCGAAGCCGCATAGCTGAAACATTTTGAGTGGGTGCAGAGACAGGAACGTTTTCTTTGCATCCCTCGGCTTATTCGCAATCGAGCCATCTGCTCCAAGCCATCTTGCTCCGATCGCTGTGTGCAGGATTATGAATGTCTGTTTTTCTGGACAGACATTACTGACGCGAGGCTATGCCCACTCTCGGTTTTGAGGTTCGCGCTTTTGGCTGCCATATTCAAGTGGCGGCGGAGTGCCTTGAAACGTATGCCATCCTAGAACGCTATGTTTTTCCTTCGCTACCGCGATTGGTTGGCGGCGCGGAGAAGCCAGATATCTCCATCCGCTTAGTTCGGGTTTCGGATCAATGTCAGTTGTCAGTTGACGATGAGGTGGTGGCGTCGGCTGGTCAAGCGATCAGCCTGGTGCCGGACCTCATCAGGGTGTTGGACGAGGCTGTGATCCAGCACCTGACGACGCTGCACGCCGTTCATGCGGGCGCCGTTCTGTGGGGCGAACGGGTGCTGCTGCTGCCGGGGGTCACGCATTCGGGAAAATCGTCGCTGGTGGCAGAGCTGTTGCGGCGGGGCGCTACCTATTTTTCCGATGAGTATGCGCTGATCGATTCCGAGGGGCGGGTGCACCCATATCCTCGGCCTTTGCTGCTGCGGAATGGCTGCCCTGAGCAATTCCCGGTGCTTCCGGGGGAATGCAATGCTTCGATTGGGGATGCGCCGGCGCCGGTTGGCTGGGTTTTGGCGCTGGAGTATCGGCCTGAATGTACCTGGAGTGTGGCGGCGATGCCTCAAAGCGAAGGATTGCTGACCCTATTGCGGAACACGCCTCATGTTTTGGCGGAATCGCCAGATTTGGTGAGGGTATTCCAACATGCGGTGGCGGGGGCCACTTGTTACGCTGGGTGCCGGACCGATGTTGCCGATGCTGCCGGTCAGATTCTGCGGCTGATTGACAGATAGCGTAAATCGGGATTCGTTGGGGGTGTGCTTTATCTCGGGGGGCAAATCTGACACACTAGAGGTATGAGCACAACGGCAACCAAGATATTTGCGGACCGCATCGGCCGCATTGAAGTTTCGGCGACGATGGCGATCACGGCGGCGGCGCTGAAGTTGAAGTCAGAAGGTGTGAACCTAGCGGACTTTGGCGCGGGTGAACCTCACTTTGCTACTCCGCGGCACATCAAGGACGCGGCGATTGAGGCGATCGAGAAGAACTTTACTCGGTATACGAACGTTGCCGGGATTCCGGAGGTCCGGCGGGCGATTGTGGATCGTCATGCTTGCGATTTTGGGTCGGACTACACGCCGGATGAGTGCGTGTTTACGACGGGCGGCAAGCTGGCGCTGTTCAATGCGATCCAGGTGCTGGTCGATCATGGCGACGAGGTGATTTTGCCGGTGCCGTACTGGGTGTCGTTCAAGGACATCATTCAGTATGCGGGTGGGGTCGTGGTTCCGGTGGAGAGCCAGGAGTCGGAGAACTTCCGGATTACGGCGAAGATGATTGAGGCCGCGATTACTCCGAAGACGAAGGCGATTATTTTGAATACGCCGTCGAATCCTTCGGGCGCGGTGGTGTCGCCGGAGGATTTGGAGGCGATTGTTCGGCTGGCTCATAAGCGCGAGATTTATGTGCTGCTCGATGAATGTTATGTGTATCTGAACTTCACCGGGCAGCTTGTGAGCGGTGGGTCGTTCACGGATTGCAAGGAGCATGTGGTTGTGCTGGGCTCGCTGTCGAAAACATATGCGATGACGGGGTGGAGAGCGGGGTTTGCTCTTGGGCCGAAGCCGATTATTGCGGCGATGAGCAAGCTGCAGTCGCAGAGCACGTCGAATACGGCGAGCATGGTGCAGCGGGCTTCGATTGCGGCGGTGAGTGGGCCGCAGGATTGCGTCGGCGAGATGCGGGCGGACTACATCAAGCTGCGGGATCAGATTTTGAAGGGCTTTGAGACGATTCCGGGGCTGACTTGCACTGTGCCTCAGGGTGCGTTTTATGTGTATCCGAATGTGAAGAACTTTATCGGCAAGGGCGGCGTGAAGTCGGCGACGGACCTGGCGGCGAAGTTGTTGAGCGAGGCGCATGTGGTTGTGGTTCCGGGCGAGGCGTTTGGGACTAGCGAGCATATTCGGCTGTCATATGCCGTGTCGCACGATGTTGTGGATGAGGGTGTGAAGCGGATGCGAGAGTACTTCGCTACGCTGGGCTAGAAATGAAGTTGTGAGAGAGGCCGCACAAGGAAAGTTGGTGCGGTCTTTTTCTTGACTATGGAGCCATATGCCAATGGGAAGTAGTAAATCTGACGTGCGGTTTGCTCCTGTGATTCTTGCAGGGGGGAGTGGGACGCGGTTTTGGCCGCGGAGTCGTAAGGCCAAGGCGAAGCAGGTGCTGGCGCTGGATGGGCAGCGCACGATGATTCAGCAGACGCTGGATCGTCTGTTGCCGCTGGCAGATGCGTCGGATGTTTGGGTGATCACGAATGATTTGCTGGATGATGTGATCGGGGAGCAGTTGCCGGAGGTGCCTCGGGAGCGGATTCTGAGTGAGCCTGCTGCGAGAAATACGGCTCCTGCGTGTGCGCTGGCTGCGTTTTTGCTGGAGAAGACTGCGCCGGAGACGGTGATTGGGATCTTTCCTTCGGACCATGCGATTAAGGACACGGCTCGGTTTGCGGAGGTGGTGCGAGCGGGCGTGGCGTTGGCTGCGAGTGGGGACAAGGTCGTGGTGTTGGGTGTGCCTCCGGCGCGGGCTGAGACGGGTTATGGGTATATCGAGCTGGGTGGAGTGGTGGATGATCCTGCGGTGGCTGACAGTGGGATCGAAGTGCGGCGGGTGAAGCGGTTTACGGAGAAGCCGGATCGCGCGCGGGCGGAGGAGTTTGTTGCTTCGGGAAATTATGCCTGGAACGGCGGGATTTTTCTGTGGAGTGCGCGGACGCTTGCTGGGGCGATACGGGAGTTTCGGCCGGCGATGGCTCCGCTGCTGGAGAAGATTGCCGCGGCGTATGGGACGGCGGAGTTTGAGCGGGTGTTTGCCGAGGAGTATCCGCAGTGCGAGAACATCAGCATCGATTATGCGGTGCTGGAGCCCCGGTCGGCCAAGGGTGAGATGAACTCCGGGATTTATTGTCTGCCGGGTGATTTTGCGTGGAACGATCTAGGGTGCTGGTCGGCGCTGCATGAACATGTGGCAGCGTGTCCGCCGGATATGGTGTCGATCGCCAATGTGATCGATGGGCAAGATCCGCTGACGATCTCGATCGATTCGTGCGGGAACTATGTTTATGCTCCGGGTAAGGTGATTGCGTTGGTGGGCGTGAGCGATCTAGTGGTGGTGCAGACCGGGGATGCTTTGCTGATTACGACGCGCGAGCGGTCGCAGGATGTGGGCAAGGTGGTTGCAGAACTGAAGACCAAGGGTAGAGAAGATCTTATCTAGCCGCTGAATACGGAGCAGAAAAGCAAAATATGGTTGAGACGAAGACGGTGGTGAAGTTTGGGACCGATGGGTGGCGGGGGATTATCGCTGACGACTTTACCTATGCCAATGTGAGGGTGGCCGCGGCGGCGATTGCGAACTATGTGCTGGCGCATGAGGATGCTTTGGCTGGCGTTTGTATTGGGTATGACACGCGGTTTGGATCGCGGTCGTTTGCGCGGGTTGTGGCTGAGGTGTTGGCTGGAGCGGGGATTCCTGTGGCGTTTGCTTCGGGGATTACACCGACGCCTGCACTGTCGTATGCGGTGCGGGAGAGGAAGGCTGCTGGTGGCGTGATGATTACGTCGAGCCACAATCCTGCGGAGTGGAACGGGGT
>Ga0070734_10003958_pt1 | contig 14716 bp, 11 predicted proteins | sample Coa_R1_8_FD_66444 | JGI IMG/M metagenome (GOLD analysis project Ga0070734, IMG submission 66444) | Surface soil microbial communities from Centralia Pennsylvania, which are recovering from an underground coalmine fire - Coalmine... | ecosystem: Environmental > Terrestrial > Soil > Unclassified ...
ATCCCCGTCTGATGTGGCCTGCGGCCAACCGTCCTTCGGACGGAAAAGCTCCCAACGTTGGGATGCGTCCGAATGGACGCTCAGCCGAAGGCTACGTAGACGGGTACGTTCTGTACCCGGTCATCTCAAAAATCGGGATGACTCATGGAACCCGGTGCATGTGAATCGATAGGACCACCATGAAACGTTCGCTTATTCTCATCGTGCCGATCCTGGCGCTCGTCGCCATAGGCTGGAAGGTGCTGCTGCCTCGGAAGGCGGCTCCGGCCCCCTCCGCGTCGGTCGTATATCCCCGCCCGCCTTACGATCCGACGCGCCTGACCAAAACCATCGCCTTCTATGAGGAGCGGGTGCGCACGGACCCGAAGGCGGCCATCGAGTCGGGCCTGCTCTCCGGCTTCTACAGCCAGCGGTGCCGGGAGACCGGCGACATCGCCGACGCCGTGCGCGCCGAGAAGATGGCCCGGCACGCCCTGCAGATCCGATCCTCCCACAATCCAGGGGCCTGGGACGATCTGGCCGTGGCCCTGCTCGCCCAGCATCGCTTTAACGACGCCCTCACCGCCGCGCAGACCGCATGGAAGATCGATTCGGAGGATGAGCAGACGCAGGATCTGCGGATCGAGATCTGGACGGAGCGCGGAGACTACGCGGAGGCCTCAAAGACGCTTCAGGCGCGCAGCGCATCCGGCGAGGATATGCACCTCAAAGCGCTGCATGCCCGCCTCTGCGAGATGAACGGCCAATTGGAGCGCGCCCTGGAACTGTTGCGTCAGGCGCAGTACGCGGCGGATAGAAACTACGACCTGCCCAATGAGAACGTCGCCTGGTTCCATATGCGGGTAGGCGATATGCTGGCGGCCATGGGCAATGCCGAGGGGGCGGAGCGCTCCTACCAGGAGGCGCTGGCGCTGTTTCCGAGCGATTATAAGACCTTGACGGCGCTGACCCGCCTGGCGTGCGGGCAGAGCGACTGGGCGCAGGCCGTCGTGTATGGGCAGAAGGCCGCCGACGTCGTGCCGACCCCGGAAGTCTTGGCGCTGCTGGGCGATGCGCTGAAGGCGCAAGGTAAAATAAGACAGGCAGAGGATCAATTCCGCCTCATCGAGGCGATAGGGACGCTGGCGAAAGCGCAGGGCACGGTCTACGACCGGCAGCGCGCACTCTACCTCGCCGATCATGAGCGCAACCTGGACGAAGCGCTGGCGCTGGCGCGCCGGGAGCTGACGATACGGCACGATGTCTATGCGTACGATACCTTAGCGTGGGTCTGCTGTAAGAAGGGGCTGCTGGACGAGGCGCAGACGGCGATGCAGCAGGCGCTCTCCCGCCACACTCAGGACGCGCGCCTCTATTATCATGCGGGGATGATTGCGGAGCGGCGGGGCGATCACGCCCAGGCCAGGGCGTATCTGTCGCAGGCGCTCACGCTCAATCCCTACTTTTTACCCTTTGCGCCGGATCAGGCGCGCAAACTCCTTGCACAACGATAGGGGTGGAGAAGAGCCAGGCCATGCAGAGGATTGGCGTCACTCATAACCTGATAAGGGCTTTTCTGGGGGCGGCCCTGCTCTGCCTTGGTAGCATGGCGCTGGCGCATCCCATGGGCAACTTCTCCATCAGCCACTACGCCCGGTTCGAGGCGCGGCCCGATGCCTTGCTGATCCGCTATATCCTGGACTATGCGGAGATCCCGACCGTGGCGGAGCGGAGCGCCATGGGCACCGACAACGCGAAGCCGGTCCCTCCGCAGGTGCAGGAGGTCTATCTCAAAACGAAATCTGCTCAGTTGCGGGATGGGTTGATGCTGAGTGTGGATGGCCTGGCGATCCGCCCGGAGGTCCTGACCACCCACCTCCTGTTTCAGCCCGGCGCGGGAGGGTTGGACACCCTGCGGGTAATGTTGGAGATGCGCGCGCCCTTAACGCCCGGCGCGGGGCATCGCATCGAGTATCGTGATGGCAACTATCCCGAACGCACGGGGTGGAAAGAGGTGATCGCCCTCGGCGGCAGCGGCGTTTCGCTGACGGGCTCCACGGTTCCCACTACGGACCGGAGCCAGGAGCTGCTGTTCTATCCGACCGATGCTGCCAACCTCCCGCCCCAGGTGACGGAGGCGACCTTCACGGTGACGCCAGGGAGTGGTGGAGCGGCAGCTTCCGTCATTGGTGCGGGAGGAAAGTCCTCGGAAAACGGCCATATCTCCACACCCGGCAATCCCAATGCCAACCTCAATGCCACCGCCAACAAGAATACGCCGCAGGATCTCTTCACGCAGGCGATTGCCACAAAAGCCCTGACCCTGCCGATCCTGCTCCTCTCGCTCGGGATCGCGTTCCTGTTTGGAGCGTTTCATGCTCTGTCGCCGGGGCATGGTAAGGCGATGGTGGCCGCGTATCTGGTGGGCTCGCGGGGGACAATGAAGCACGCGGTCTTTCTGGGAGGCGTGGTCACGCTGACGCACACCATCGGGGTGTTCGCGCTGGGCCTGATTACCCTGATGGCGACCCGGTACATTGTGCCGGAGCGCCTCTATCCGGTCCTGGGCGCGCTCTCCGGCCTGGCGATTGTGGGGATCGGGTTCGGGCTGCTGATCCAGCGGGTGCGAAAATTCCGCGCGCAAGACGAGGAAGCTGGTCTGGAGAGCGTCGATGGAGCTGGGGACTACGCGGAGTTCGAGCCACCCGTGCTGCCGGACCGCACGCCGATCTCGCTCAAAACGCTGATCGTGTTGGGAATTACAGGGGGTGCCCTGCCTTGTCCCTCCGCGCTGGTGGTCCTGCTGAGCGCGATTGCGCTGCATCGGGTCGCCTTCGGCCTGACGCTGATCGTCGCCTTCAGCCTGGGCCTTGCCGCCGTCCTGACGGTCATCGGCCTGCTGGTCGTTCGGGCGAGGGGTTTGCTGGAGCGGATGCCGATCAGCGGGGGCTTCGTCAGCCGACTGCCCGTCGTCAGCGCAGGCCTCGTCACTCTGATCGGCTTTGTGCTCCTCTTCCGCGCCCTTCAGGGCAACTTCTAAATCGGAAGCTTACCAGAATGGACCAATCTGTTTAATCTTTGTCGTTGGCATAGTAGTCCCATGCCTGGGCTTCCAGCTTCAGAAATGTCGTCTCGATCACGGCTCGGCGTGCTTCTTAATATCTCACCTTACGCAGCCGGGCTATTCCGAGGTTATAAAAACTTCTCGTTCCCCATAACTTTGCGCAATGGGCTAAAGCCCTTCGCTGCGGGCCTTCGGCCAAGTGTCCCCCTGCGGGGACACGAACCACCTGACGGACTGTACGTGTCGGCGAAGGCCGACACTTGGCCGAAGGCCCGCAGCGAGGGAGTTTACTCCCTTGAAAGCGTCATCGGAGATCCACGTCAAAATGCGGGTAACGATGAGTGATAAAATGCCGGCCAAGAAATGTTCGGCCGCGTAATGTGAGTTAATATCCTGGTACCGGATCCAAACCGTCTATCTGGTCATCGAAGACTGCAAGGTAGTGTATTTTTCATCGTAGGATGGTTTCGCGTTCCTGCAATCCGAGATGGCAATGTTCGTGTGAACCTGTCGCCGTTGACTAGTCAGTTACATATTCCCTGTATTCATCTCGGTAGTTCTTTAGGTATAGTCTCTCGATCTCTGCTGGGATCGGGGGACGGCTGACGGTTTCTCTACTGAGGTATTCGTCATTCTCGATGGCTGTCGCGACCACCGAGTGGTTTCTTCCCGGGTGCCATGGACCTGGGGTCGCAAGCCGATAGGATTGGGCCAGGCATTCCAGCGCCCTCTCCCGGTAGCCGATCAGGTGGAAGACGTAGGCGAGGTTCGTCCACGGTTGCTGATGGCGGCGGCTCCAGCGGATGGCGCTCAAGTAGTATCCGATCGCCTGGCCGAGAAGGTTCCAATTCCACGAGTCCTCGTTGGACAACTCTTCACCCCAGCGTTGTATTCTCTCTCGCCCCCGCTCGTTTTCGGAGTGGCTCAGATCAAAGCTCTCGTAATAAATGAAAGGCCCTATATTGACCGCTTCAATTAAATCATTTAATCTTCCGCGTGCAACGGCCCAAGTAATCAAGTCAAAATCACTCTGGGAAAGATTATGACCACTGGTAATTTCCTCCAGATTTTCTCCTAATCTTATTTGGACCATCATCCTTAATGATGCCATATTAGGAAACGTGCTGAGAAGTGCATTGTGAAGTTGTTCAAGCTGATTACCATTAAACTCCATCGTCAAATCCTCCTTGTAGCCGTATTGCAAAATGTGTGATTATCCCAAAAGCGTGACGGGATATTGTTGGAAGGCTGCGTCCATGCTCACTAAAGCGAGACCTTCGGTTCGAGCCTGCGCGATAAGGAGGCGGTCAAACGGATCTTTATGATGGGGTGGTAAGGATGAAAGCGCATAGACGTGTTCCAACTGTACGGGCAATAGTTCAAGCCCATTGGTTTGCTGTTGGCTCCGAATGAGATCGGGAAGCGGCTTGTGCAGGCTGAGCTTACCGAGCTGGTATTTGATTTGCATTTCCCACACGCTGGCGATGCTGAGGACCAGAGTATTGTCAGCATCCTCGCACAAACGCCGTGCTTCCGCGGAAAGCTGGTCGGGGGTGCTATCCCACCAGATAAAAATGTGTGTATCGAGAAGGATTCTCATTCCGTTCCTGTCCAGAATGAATCGGGAAGAGGGGCGTCAAAATCATCGCTGGTGACCATAGCGCCTCGGTTTAAGCCTGCCACACGGACACGTTTCGTTGTCTCGATAGGCACGAGGCGTACCAGAGGTTTATTACCTTCCGCAAGAATGACTTCCGTGCCGGAGAGAGCCAGCGAAATCAGTTCCGACAAAGGTGTCTCCTGTTTGTCAACGTCAATGGTTCTGGTCATGTATTTCCTCCTAAAACCGCTTCTTCTATTGTACCATGCGACGAGCGAAGCTAAAAGAGACGTCCGCTCGTCGCGTGGTAAGAATTGGATGTATCGGTCATTTGAGGAACTTGGCGAACCAATCGAGATTGGTCTGCATGGCTTTGAGGACCATGCGCGGTTCGATCAGGCCGTGCGGTTGGCGCGGGAAGACGATCATGCGCGTCTCGACGCCCTGCTGCTTGAGCGCGTTGTGCAGTTCGTAACCCTGTGAGATAGGAACCCGGATGTCCTGCTCGCCATGTTGGATGAGGCTGGGGGTGGTGACGCCCCCAACGTTGAACATGGGAGAGTGTTTGCGGTAGGTCTCCAGGTCTTCCCAGGACTGCCCTCCGAAGTAGTCCGGCACAAAGGACGGGATGTCGGCGGTCCCGTTGAAGCTCATCAGATTGGTGACGGCTGCGCCGACCGAGGCCGCCTTGAACCGGTGGGTGTGGGTGATGACCCAGGAGGTCATAAAGCCGCCGTAGCTCCAGCCCATGACGCCCAACCGCTCGGGATCGGCAACGCCCTTCGCGATTACGGTGTCCACGCCGGTCATCAAGTCCTGGAAGTCGCCGCCGCCCCAGTCCTTGCGGTTGGCTGCACGGAATTCCTTCCCATAGCCCGAGGAACCGCGCGGGTTGACGCGTAATACAGCGTAGCCCTCCGCCGCGAAGACGGCGGTCGGATAGACCCTCCCCAGTCCGGTGAAGGTCTCGGTGAAAACGCCTGCGGGGCCACCGTGAATGACCAGCAGGAGCGGCACGCGCTGCCCCGCCTGATAGTCCACCGGGTAGGTGAGCAGCCCCTCGATCTCCCGACCGTCGCTGCTATTCCAGCGTATGACTTCGGTCTTGCCCAGCGGGAGGGAGGGGAGTTCGGCATTGGTGCGGCTGATCTGCTTGGGAGAGAAGTCGTCTACCGGCGAGACAAACGCCTCGACCGGCAGGGTGAGCGACTGCCGGGTAAAGCCGAAGTGGGTGCGGGAGGCGTTCAGAGAGTAGCCTTCGTCGTGGGCCGAATGGGCGTGGATCAGGTTGATCTGCCCGGTCTCGACATGGATCTGAGAGAGCGCCGTCTTGGTGCCATGAAACTCCGAAAAGTAGAGGCTGCTGCCATCCGCGCTCCAGCCGATGAGGTTGGGCTGTCCGTCCGGGGTGGCGGGCAAGGCGCGTGCTTCGCCTCCCTTCGCCGGAATGATATAGATCGAACTCTCAAAGTACCAGGAGGGCGGATCATTGCTCAGGGTGAAGGCGATAGACTGCCCATCCGGCGAGTAGAGCGGCGAATAGGCGGCGCGGCTGCCGGAGACGAGCGTCGTCTCCGTGCCCGTCGCCACATCCACCAGGGAGATGTCGGCAGTCGGCCAGAAGTCCGCCAGAGGGTCCAGGGTGTGGGCGTAGGCGAGGGTCGCGCCGTCTGGCGACCAGTCGAATTGCACCACGTTGCGCGGACCCGATGTCAGCTTGCGCGGCTCTCGCTTGCCGTCGGCGTCCTTCTGCAGCGCGATGACGTAGATCCGGCTGTACTTGATGTCCTCGGACTTCCAGCTCCAGTCGTCCTTTGCCTTCTTACGCTTCTCCTCCGCCTCATCCGGCTGGTCGGTCATCAGGAAGGCGATGTTCCTGCTGTCCGGCGCCCAGCGGTAGTCGCCCACGTCCGTCTTGGGGTCGGTCAGCGGCTCCGCCTCGCCGCCGCCGCTGCGCAGGGCGTAGAGCGTCGTCTTTTCGCCGCGTTTGGAGGTGAAGGCCAGATAGCTCCCATCCGGCGACCAGCGCGGGTTCTGCGATCCCTTCTCGCCGAAGGTGGCCTGGTAGGCGTCGCTCCCATCCGCGTTCGCCAGCCAAAGGTGGGTGAGATACTCGCTCTTCTCCTCGGTCATTACCGGTTCGGTCACGGTGTAGGCGACGCGCCTGCCGTCCGGGGAGACCCGCACCTCCCCGACCCCCTTCACATCCAGACAGACTTCCGGCGTCCAGGCCGTGGGTGGGGCTTTCGCTTCCACGCTTGTCTCGTTCTCCATGCTTATGCCTCTCCTCTCGGTGCATTAGTTATGCTGGAGCTTAGTTCCGGAAGGCAGGGTGCGATTCCTTCTCTTATGGCAGCAGGGAGAGCATCATCACACGGAGTACTTCGTCCAGCGTCGTGATGCCTTCGAGGGCCAGACGGACGCCATCGGCAAAGAGCGGCCGCATCCCCTGCTGTACAGCGATCTCATGAAGTTCTGTTGCAGAGGCGCGGCGGAGGAGTGCATCGGTGAGGGCCTGGCTGTTGGGCAACTCCTCCATGAGCGCGGTGCGCCCCCGATAGCCGGTTTTGCGGCACTGGTCGCACCCGCGCCCCCTATAGAGCCTGCTGCCCTCCGGAAGCGGGTATCCACGGGAGGCAACCATCTCCCGTATCCGCACCCCATGGGACCCTGCCGTCTCCGGCGAGTAAGGCTCCTTACAGTGGGTACAGATTTTTCGCACCAGGCGCTGCGAGAGGATGCCCATGAGGCTGAACGTGAGCAGAGCCGGATCGACCTCCATGTCCAGAAGGCGGCGCAAGCCCTCGGCGGCGCTGTTGGCTTGCAGGTTGGCGAGTACCAGATGCCCCATCATGGCGAATTCGGCGGCCAGGCGCGCCGTTTCGGCGTCCTCGATGCTGCCGATGAGCAGGATGTCCGGGTCCTGTCGCCAGACGCTGCGGAGGGCTGCTCCGAAGGTGAACCCGGTCCGCTTGTTTACCTCGATGGAGGTGGTGTGCGGCAGCAGGAATTCGACCGGGTCCTCTACCGAGATCACCTTGCGGTCGGGGGCGGCGATCTCCTGAAGGCAGCTATAGAGGGGGGTGTCTTTGCCGCTGCCGGTGGGATCGGTGAAGAGGATCAGCCCGTTGGGGTTTCGGATCCATGCGCGCAGAGGATCTTCCGAGGGGATGCCCCATGCGTCCAGGCTGAGCACGGTGTTGGAACGGTTCATGATGCGCACGGTGATCGCTTCGCCAAAGACTGTCGGGGTGGTCGCGATGCCGAACTCATAGTCGTGGCCTGCGTGGGAGGCCAGTACGCGCCCATGCTGCGGCAGCCGTTTTTCGTTCATGTCCATGCTCCCCATCTGTTTTGCGCCCAGTATCAGCGCCTCGTGCAGCGCGAAGGGCAGGCGGCGCACCTCTTCCATTCGCCCATCCACGCGGTAGCGCAATAGGAGATAGTCTTCGCCCTGCGCCTTCACGGGTTCAAAATGGATATCCGAGGCGTGCATCGCCAGGGCCAGCAGTCCGATCCGCTCCTCCAGCAGCCGGATCTTGGCTTCGCCGGTATCGGGGAGGCTGTCGCCTTCGGGGACCTCCTGCCCGGCCTGCTGCAGGGCGTCGCCGAAGAAGCGGAGTTCGACGTCCAGAGCCTCCGATGGAGCGGGCGCGGCGGCAACGGGGCTGCGGTGGGTATAGGCGACCAGGTCCCACTTGTTGAAGCGCCACTGCCGGCCCGCCTTAAGGCCCTTGAGTTCGCCCTGGTTGAGCAGACGGTAGAGGGTCGGCTTGCTGATGCCCAGAAACTTTGCCGCCTCATCCATATTCAAGAGGGGATTGTTGACCTCTTCGCGGACCCGCTCCAGGGTGACTTCCAACTGCGCCAGCACGCGGGCAGCCAGCGCATTGCCCTCGCGGAGCATGCCGAGGAGCAGGTGTTCGGTCCCGATATAGTCGTTGCTGAGCAGGCGGGCCTCGTCGTAGGCGAGATCGATGACGCGCTTTGCAGGGCGCGTCAACTCCTGCTCGTCATTGGGATGTTCCGGGGTCGGCTCCGGGGCATCGCCTTGCTCCGCCTTGGACCGCGCAATCTCCTGCTCCACAGCCGCGACCACCCGCTCCGGCGCGAGACCCAACCGCTCCAGAATGCGCACCCCGATGTTCTCGCGCTCCCGCAGCATGCCCAGCAGCAGATACTCCGTGCCCACAAAGCGCGGTTCGCCATGCGCTTTCGCCTCTTCCTGCGCCAGATGCACCATGCTTCTAGCCCGTTCGGTGAACTTCTCCCACATTTCCCGACTCCTTTCAGGGTAATCATTGATTCCCAAATTACCAAATGACACATTTTGAGAAAAGAGTCAAGGGCGCAAGAACATATTTTTAAGGCCGGGCCGTAAACGACCCGGCCGTGTAGGGCAGGGGCACTGTCCCCTGCCGAAACATTGAAAGGTCGCACCTTCGGTGCAGTCCAAATCTGCTCTTCCCCCGCAGATTTCGGCGCAGGACGGGGCCTGCGCCCTACACACAACCGTCTGACGGCCGGGAGAGGGTTGTCCCCACAGGGCGGTTGGCCGTAGGGGCAGGCCCCTGTGCCTGCCCAGGGCAACCACGGGGGGTTGCCCCTACAGCTGGGGTCGTTTACGGCCTGGCACGGATTGGAACAGTATTGAGACTAGTCGAGCGGGTACGGAGGCTTCAGTGGTTCGGAGGCGGTTCGCATTATGTGCCGTATCTTTGCGTGGTACGCTCCTTCGCTTTCGCCGCCTCTTCCTGCCGGTTTTTTGGCGCGGCGCTGGATTCGAGCGAGACAAGCAGTCGGCCCAGGACGTCTGCGATGTCGTCCACCGCGGCGTCGAAGGCGGCTTGGTTCGCCCTGGAGGGTTTGTTGAAGCCGCTGACCTTCCTTACAAACTGCAACGAGGCCGCGCGGATCTCTTCCTCTGTGGTCGGCGGCTCAAAGTTGAAGAGCGTCCTGATATTTCTGCACATCTTGCGTTGTCTCCTATACGAGTGTCTGGTCTTCGATTTCTTTCGATTTGAGAATGTATACGGAAATCGCGGATCAAACGGCGTTAAAACGCCGTTCTGATACACAAAGTCCGCCTTCGCGGACTAAAGCCCTAACAAAACTTTGAGACTTCCATGAGGACAAGTGTATGTCCGTCCGCAGGACGGTCATCCGAAGGCGCGCTGAAGCGTCGGTGCCTTGCACCGTTGGGGACACGTCGGTCGCCAGACCGGGCAGCGAAGCGAAGCGGAGGATATGGGTATTTCAATGCCCGGCGATGGGTTTGTTAGACGCTCTAAATTCTCAACCCGCCTACGCGGGTTGAGCATTACAGAACGAGGTTTCAACCTCGTGGCAAAAGTTGACGAATGGAAATTTCCTTTCCACTCTCTTACTCCGCAGAGGTTGAGCAGAGGGGAAAGAGTGTCGAGAAATTTATCGTTCCGTTGAAGAGATCGTGTCGAGAACGAGAGAAGAGGGAAGAGAAGGGGCCAGGATCGGAGGGACGATGCGAACAGCGGCGCGGAAGGCATCGGCGAACTCTTCGGCGCGCTCCGCGTCCTGAGCGCGCAGATGGAGGGTCGCCAGCGTGTCACTCTTGGCGGCGCTGTCGCCGGTCTTGCGGGTCAGGACAATGCCGACAGCGGGATCGATGGCGTCGGAAATGGTAGCACGGCCTGCGCCGAGGCGCATCGCCAGTTTGCCCACGGCCTCCGCATCGATGGCGGCGACCACACCGCCGAATTCGGCTTTGACCGCGTGCTGGGTAGGCGCGACCGGCAGTGCAGCCAGGATCGCTTCGCAGGTGTCCGGCCCGCCCTGCGCCCCGACGATCTCCCCGAACTTCGATGCGGCCTTGCCCGTCGTAAGCAGGTCTTCCGCCAGGGCGCGTGCCCCGGTCGTGCTCTCTGCTCGCCCCACGATCACCAGGGCATGCGCGGCGAGGTCGAGGCAGAGGTCACGGAAGTCCGCTTCAATGGGAGAGGTGTTGCTTAGCACCGCAAGCGCCTCCGCGACTTCCAGCGCATTGCCGACGGCAAAGCCCAGCGGCTCCTCCATGGCGGTGAGCAGGGCCGTCGTCGGGACGCCCGCTGCCGTCCCGATGGCGACCAACTCCTGCGCCAACTCCTCGGCCCGTTCGCGCGTCTTCATAAACGCGCCGCTGCCGACTTTTACGTCCAGCACGATGCGCTGCGCTCCTGCCGCCAGCTTCTTACTCAGGATGCTGCTGACAATGAGCGGAATGCATGCCACGGTCGCTGTCACATCCCGCAGCGCATACAGAATGCGGTCTGCGGGGGCCAGGTCGCCCGTCTGCGCCAGTAGGGCGGCTCCCACACGGCGCACCTGCGCTTTCGCCTCCGCCACGCTCAGGTTGGTCCGGAAGCCGGGGATGGATTCCAGCTTGTCCACCGTCCCGCCGCTGTGGCCCAATCCCCGCCCGCTCATCTTCAGCATGGGAATGCCCGCCGCCGCCAGGATCGGGACCATCACCAGTGTGGTCTTGTCCCCCACGCCACCGGTGCTATGCTTGTCGAGCGCAGGGCCGTTCAGCAGGTCCGACAGGTCCAGGCGCTCGCCCGAATCGCGCATCGCCAGCGTCAGATCCAGCGTCTCCCTACGGGTCATACCGCGCAGATAGACCGCCATCAGCCAGGCGCTGGCCTGATAGTCGGGGATCGTGCCCGCCACGACGCCCTGAATGAAGAAGCGGATCTCCTCCTCCGTCAACTCGCCGCCGTCGCGCTTCCTGGCAATGATGTCCATAACCTGCATGTTTCAATCCTTGGACAGGATTAACAGGATTTTCAGGATGAACAGGATTAGCTTTCAGCACCCACCGAGGGTTAATCTGAATTAGATTGGTAAAGCCTCGTCATCTATGGTGTGGTTTTTGAAATCCTGTTCATCCTGAAAATCCTGTTAATCCTGTCTCTTTAAGCGCTCCTGGAAGTACGCGATGGTCTGCTTCAGCCCCTCTTCCAGAGTCACCTTCGGCTCCCACTGGAGCAGCGTTTTCGCCTTGGTGATATCGGGACGACGCTGCTTGGGATCGTCGGCAGTGAGGAGCGGCTGAAAGACGATCTCGCTGGAGCTGTTGGTGAGGGCCTTAATCTCCTGCGCGAACTCCAGCATGGTCCGCTCGGTCGGGTTGCCGATGTTGATCGGCCCGGTCTGGTCGGACATAACGAGGCGATAGAAGCCATCAATCAGATCGGTGCAGTAGCAGAAGGAGCGGGTCTGCTTGCCGTCACCATAGACCGTGATCGGCTCGCCGCGCAGAGCCTGCCCGATGAAGTTGGGCACCACGCGCCCGTCGTTCAATCGCATACGTGGTCCGAACGTATTAAAAATGCGAACAATTTTTGTATTCAGTTTATGATAGCGATGGTAGGCCATTGTGATGCTCTCGGCAAAGCGCTTGGCCTCATCGTAAACGCCACGAATGCCGATGGGGTTGACGTTGCCCAGATACTCCTCCACCTGCGGATGGACCAGCGGGTCACCGTAGACTTCGGAGGTCGAGGCCAGGAAGAAGGTCGCGCCCTTGGCGCGGGCCAGGCCCAGCGCCTTGTGGGTGCCCAGCGCATTCACCTTTAAGATCTGGATGGGTTTGGTGGGGAAGTCCACCGGGCTGGCAGGGGAGGCCAGGTGAAACACAAAATCTACCGCGCCGTCCAGAAACAGGTACTCGGTGACGTCATAGAGAATGAAGCGAAAACGCGGATTGTCAATGAGGTGGGCGATGTTGTCTGTGCTGCCCGTAATGAGGTTGTCCATCACGACGACCTCAAAGCCCTCCGCCAGGAGCCGATCACACAGATGCGATCCCAAAAACCCGGCTCCGCCCGTAACAAGCGCGCGCGGCATAAGCATCCTCCCTGTTCGTTATGGCATGCGCTGTCCATGAGTGTGGGCTCTGACCCTAACGGGAGCGGCCACGAGATCCGAACTCATAGGAGACGTATGAGTTGGTACGAAAGGGAGTATAGCAGACCGGTCTCTACCCCGTCAAGGCAGCGCGAAAGTTTGACGGGCACGCGGCATTGTGATATACTTTGTCAGATTCTCAAGAGCGAGGTTACTACCCATGTCTGGACATTCAAAGTGGCATAATATCCGCCTTCGCAAAGGCGCTCAGGATGCTAAGCGCGGCAACCTGTTTACCAAACTGGCAAAAGAGATCATCATGGCGGCGAAGTCGGGCGGCGGCAACCCCGACTCCAACCTGCGCCTCCGCCTGGCGATCCAGAAGGCCAGGGAGCAGTCCATGCCGCAGGACAACATCAAGCGCAGCATTCAGCGGGGGACGGGCGAGATCGAGGGCGCGGCTTTCGAGGATGTCACCTACGAGGGCTATGGGCCGGGCGGCGTCGCCGTCCTGGTCGACGTCGCCACAGACAACAAGAACCGTACCGTCGCCAATATCCGGAATATCTTCAGCAAGAACGGCGGACGCATGGGTGAATCCGGCTCCGTCTCCTACCGCTTCCGCCCTGTCGGGATCATCACCGTGCCGAAATCCGCTACGGACGAGGACACGCTGCTCGGCGTCGTCCTGGATGCCGGCGCGGAGGATGTCCGGAGCGAGGACGAAGAGGTGTATGAGATCGTCTGCCAGCCCGAGGACTTCGGCGCGGTCCGCCAGGCGATTGAAGAGGCCAAGCTTACCATCGGCAGCGCCGAATACACCATGGAACCCACCGACACCGTACAGCTCGATGTCAAGGATGCCGCCCAGATGCTGCGTCTTATTGAGCGCCTGGAAGAGGACGACGACGTGCAGAACGTCCACGCCAACTTCGAGATGACCGACGAAGTCATGGAAGCCGCCAGCCGATAAGCATCCCCGAATGCCGCAGGATCGGATCAACCCGTGAAACCGTGGCCTCTGCTGTTCGTAATGCCTGGAAAGAAGAATGCATGAAATTGCCGCAAAAAGGCGCAAAAGACGCAAAAAGAGGGAAGGTAACATTTTTTGCGCTTTTTGTGCTTCTTTGCGGCCATCTGCCGTTTCCCCGGAGGTTGATGTCCTTGAATAGATCGCCTAATTCTCCGCGCCTCCCCCTCCTTTTGCGACGGGGGCCTTTGTGGCTGCTGGTCGTATGGTGGCTCCTGGCGGGAGGGCAGCGTGCCAAAGCGGTAGACATCGACGCGCTGATCGGTTTTGGCCAGGGGGGCATCTCCCGCTCTTACTACCGTATCGATTCCTGGACCCCTCTCACGGTCTATCTCACCGGGCAGGGCGTGCACGGAGCGGGGCAACTGCAGGTGACGGTAGATAATGACGGGCGCACCACCGTCTATACCCGACCGGTCTCCATGCGGGAGGGCTTCCTGAAAGAGGCGCAGACGGTGAGCTTTGTCTTCCCCTTCCGCTCCTCACAAAACTATACGGGAATGAGCACCGGGAAGACCGACATCCATATCCAACTGCTGGTGGATGGCCGGCAGGTAGCCCAGAAATCCTATACCATCCAGAATGCCCTTCAGGTCAACTCCGACGCCTACAATCTGCTGGCGCTGAACCGCGATGGCAGCGGCCTCAGCTTTCTCAGCAAGAAGCGGATGGGGCTGTTTCATCGGCACATCAACCCCGAGATCACGCAGATGCAGCGGATGGGCGCTGTGACCGTCGGCGCGAACGGCATCAATCCCGAAGCGACCCTGAACGTGATGTACAGTCGGATTGAAACCCTGCCCGGCATGGAGCAGGGGTACGACCTGGTGGATGCCATTGCGCTGGCCGATCTGCAACTCGACAACCTCACCGAATCCCAGTTGAATGCGCTCAAGACCTATGTGCGCAATGGGGGCTTGATGGTCCTCTCCGGAGGCGGCGATATGTCGCGCCTCCGCTCGCAGTTTTTCAAAGACCTGCTGCCGCTCGAGCCGACCGGCGCCACCGTAGTACACGCCCTGCCGGAATTGACGGAGCGGTACCAGGAGCCGCTCAACTTCCCGGTTCCCATCTCCCTCACGGAAGGGAAACTCAAGCCGGGAGCGATGGCCCTCTTCAACCCGGCGGGCCGCGCCACCCCCCTCATCTGCTCCTGGCCCTACGGCAGCGGGATGGTGGT